>Ga0065721_10048920_pt1 | contig 60530 bp, 57 predicted proteins | sample Mesricmetagenome_FD_59108 | JGI IMG/M metagenome (GOLD analysis project Ga0065721, IMG submission 59108) | Mesophilic microbial community from rice straw/compost enrichment Sample: eDNA_1 v2 (version 2) | ecosystem: Engineered > Solid waste > Grass > Composting > Bioreactor | place: USA: Davis... | reverse complement strand
GCTTCGGTCGACCGGGACGCGATAACCAGATCGGTGAGATGACCATTCGCCAGAAAGAGCTCTTTACAAAGCTCGGGGTGGCACCGCCAACCTCGTTATGAGTAGCCGGGAATCCAGGGCGGAAGGGGAACGGAAAGTTGAAAAGTTTAATTAACGGAGCGTTTCGCAACAAAGCGGCGATGATCATCATCGTCATCATGGTACTGGGGATGGGGGTGCTGAGCTATACGAAGCTTCCGATGGAATTTCTGCCGGAGGCGGACAATCCGCAGGTGACCGTGTCCGTCATCGGTCCGGGCTATGACGCGTCGGCGATGGACCGGGCGGTTACCGGTCCGGTCGAGCAAGCGCTGGCCGGCATCAAAGGGAAGACGAACACATTCTCCACGTCGGGAGACGGGTTCTCGCAAGTGAACTTGAATTTCGATTCAAGCACGAACATGAAGGAAGCGAAGCAAGAGGTGGAGAGGGCGGTTGGCGGGGTTTCCTTGCCCGAGAACGTATCCTCGCCGTACGTCGTGCAGCTTAACACCTCGATGATTCCGATCTCGTTCGTGACGCTGACGTTCGCGGACGGCGTCAGCGATGCGGAGAAGGAGACGCTGGAGCAGCGGATCAGAGACGAGTTTAACGCGATCGACGGCGTCGGCAGCGTCATGGTCACCGGCAAGCCGCAGCCTACGGTTCGCATCGAGCCCGATGCCGCCAAGCTGGCGGAGAAGGGAGTTCCGCTTCAAGCGCTGTATGGAGTGCTGCAAGGACGCGCCGCTTCTTCCGCGGTCGGGGAGAGCGTGCTGGACGGCCAGATCGTCAATCTGAACGTCGTCGCCAATCTTCAGGACGTAGATACGCTGAAGCAGCTTCCCGTCGTGCCGGGAGTGAAGCTGGGCGAAGTGGCGAACGTGGCGCTGGACGATTCGAGGGAAAGCCTGTTCCGCGTAGACGGCAGAGACGCGATCGAGTTCGTGATCTCCAAGGGAGCGAACTCCAACGCGGTCAGCGTCGGCAACGAAGTCGAGAAAATCATCGACAAGCATAACGAGGAGAACGAAGCGGTCGAGCTGAAGGTTGCGATCAGCACGTCGGAGCAGGTCGTCCACTCGGTCAACAGCATGATGAGGGAAGTGCTTCTCGGCGCCTTGTTCGCCACCATCGTCATTCTCGTCTTTATGCGCAACGTGCGGGCCACGCTCGTGACGATCGTCTCGATCCCGCTGTCGCTGGCGATGACGCTGTATCTGCTCGATCTGTCAGGCATTACGCTGAACATTTTGACGCTTGGCGGCGTCGCGGTCGCTGTAGGACGGTTGGTGGACGACAGCATCGTCGTCATCGAGAACATTTTCCGCAGACTGCAGAAGGAGAAGTTCTCCAAAGAGCTGATCATCGACGCGACCGCGGAGGTCGCCCGGGCGATTACGGCTTCCACGCTGACGACGATTGCGGTATTCCTGCCGATGAGCTTGCTAAGGGGCAGCTTGCAATCGTTCCTGCTGCCGTTCGCGTTAACGATGACGTATTCGCTATTGTCGTCGCTGCTCGTCGCTCTGACGCTTATTCCGCTCATGAGCGCGGGCGTGCTGCGCAATTCCAGCATTAAGGAGCACCAGCCCTCGAAGCGGTTCGTCCGCCTGCTGGAATGGAACCTGAAGCGCAAATGGCTGCCGATCCTCGGCGCGTTCGTGCTGCTCGTCGCCTCAATTGCGACTTACGTGGCGATGCCGAAGGGCGCGATCGATTCCTCGAACGCAGAGAACGTCAACGTAAATCTGCAATACAAGCCGGGCACTCCGTCCGAGCAGGTGCTCGAGAACGGCTTAAAGCTGGAAACTTATTTGTTGGAACGGGACGACGTGGAGCTGGTCATGATGGTCAACGGCAACAGCTCCGAAGCGGCCAAGTACGGCTCCGTCAGTTCACCGACCCTCGTCACTTACATGCTGAAAATGAAAAAGGGCGCGGATGCCGAAACGGCGATGGAGGAAGTGAAGGGGCAAGCCGCCGGTTATCCGGAGGCAGAGCTGAACGTGTCGGCCGGCGACTTCATGTCGAGCAGCGGCTCCACGCAAGTCATTATCGACATTACGGGCAACAACCTCGAAGCGATCGGCAAGACGGCCGAAGAGGTCATGGCGAAAATCGCGCCGATCCAGGACGTGCTTAAAGTCGAGAGCAATCAGCAAGAGAAGAAGACGATCTACACGCTGGAGGTCGATCCGGCCGCAGCCAAAGCGGGAGAGATCGCCATGCAGCTCCAGGGCATGCTCAACCCGGTGCCGGTCGGTTCGATCGCTGTGGACGGACAGACGGTTCCCGTCTTCGTCGAGCCAGCGCTCAAGCCGCAATCCGAGAAGGAGCTGTCGTCCCTGACCGTCATGACCGACGAAGGTCCGAAGCCGGTGTCTGCCGTGGCGAAGTGGGTGAAGTCGGAGCAAGCGACGACGTTCTATCACAAGGACGGCAGCAGCTACGTCCGCGTATCGGCTTCGGTCGAGCCTTCGCAATTGTCCAAAGTCGGAGCCGAGATCGACAAGCAGCTGAAGGAAGTTACGCCTCCGGAAGGCGTCAAGCTGAACGTGGGCGGCGCTTCGGCGGATCAATCGGCCGACATTATGAGCCTGTTCATGATGATGATCGTCTCTATCGGAGTCGTCTATCTGATCATGGTGTTTACGTTCAAGACGCTTAAGGCGCCGCTGGCGATCATCAGTTCGATTTTCTTCGTGCCGATCGGCGCCGTGCTGGGACTGATCGTGACGGGCATTACGCCGGACTTTACGGCGATCTTCGGAGTCGTCATGTTGATCGGCATCGTTGTCACGAACGCGATCGTGCTGATCGACCGGGTGAAGCACAACGAGGAGCGCATGACGATTCGCGAAGCGCTGCTCGAAGCGGCCGGAACGCGCATGCGTCCGATTCTCATGACCGCGATCGCCACCGTCGGCGCAATGCTTCCGCTTGTGTTCGGCTCGTCGGAGAGCGGCAGCATCGTCTCCCAGAGTCTGGCCATCGTCGTCATCGGCGGGCTGATCGTCTCGACGCTGCTCACGCTCGTCATCGTGCCTTGCATCTACGAGCTTCTGTACTTCCGCAAGTCGGCTCGCCAGCGCAAAATCGCCGCTGCAGCCGTTAGCGAAGCGGCTGCGCAATAACATGCGAAGGAGCGCCGGCAGCCGACGCCGATAAAGAAAGGGCCTGTATCCCGGTTTCCGGGAGTACAGGCCCTTTGCGTTACAACGCCATCCGGTACAGAGGAAGCAGCGTGAGGAACGTCTCCTCGGCGCGCTTCATGAACGCTTCTCCGTCCGCCAGCAGCGGATCGCCCCGCTGAATGTGAATGCCGCAGGTGAGCTCGGCGGCTTTGACCGTTTTCAGCCTGACGAACAGCTCCTCGAGCTCGCCGTCCGCCAGCTCTCCGTGGATGTGGCCCGTCGGCACCATATGGTCCTTCGACCATACGTAATGCGACGGAATCGAACCCCGCACCGACTGCAGCTCGGCCAGCGCCCGCTCGGCGAACTGATCCTTGCTCGGGCATTCGTAGATGACGGCGAACTGGACGAATACGTGCGTCGACCAGAGGCCAATCTGGAAGTGGGGGTGGGCTTTGTACCCCTTCTTGTTGCGGGCGAAAGCGACCCAGGAGTCGTTCGGCGGATTGACGGTTCTTCTGGCATGTTTGGCGACGTGCGTAAACATCTCTTCTCCGCAAGCTTCCGCCAGGAACTTCGCCATGCGCTCTCCGAGCAGATGGAACTTCGGCCTTACCCGGTCGATCAGCGCCTCCATGCGGGCTTCCAGCCCTTCGATCTCGAACACTTCGAAATCCTTATCCTCGAATCCCGTAAACACATTAGTTGCGGCTACGCTCATGTTCTTGACTCCTTTAAATAAAAAATAGCGATCTGAGTGCGGTCCCGAAGGCCCAGCTTGCCCAAAATTTCCGAAATATAATTTTTCACCGTGCCCTCGCTGAGGAACATCGCTCCCGCGATTTCCTTGTTCGACTTGCCGTCGGCGATATGCCGGACGATGTCCTGTTCCGCCGGGGTGAGCCCGGCGTCCGCCAGCCGCCTGGCCGCTCCGCCGGAGTCCGCGCGGGAGTCGCGCTGATCCAGCAGGCCGGCCAGCTTGCGGGCGATGTCCGGATGAATCAGATGATTGCCCTCGGCGACGGATTTGATGCCGGAGACGATCCGGGCGGGCGGCACGTTCTTCAGCAAGTAGCCGTTGGCGCCGTTGCGGATCGCCTGCACGATGTATTCGTCGTCGTCGAACGTCGTCAGAATGAGCACCGCCGGCGGCTTGTCCAGCGTCTTCAGCAGGCGCGTCCCTTCGACGCCGTCGCATCCCGGCATGCGGATATCCATCAGGACGATGTCCGTCTCCGGATGCTCCTGAACGAATCGATAGCCTTCCTCGCCGTTGCCGCACGTGCCGATAACGGTCAGGTCCGGGTCCAGGTCGAGAATGAGCTTTAAGCTTTCTCGTATGAACGGGTCGTCGTCAACGATGACCAATTGAATCATGGCGATAGCTCCTTCTCCGGCGCGGGTCGGGATCGCGAATACGGAACAATCGTCGAGAGGACGAACCGGGGGTTCGTCTCGACGCGAAGCCGTCCGCCGACCACCGCCAGTCTGTCTTGCATGCCTTTAAGCCCCAGGCCCGGAGCAATTCGGTCGGGCTCGGTCCCGTTGTTGGAGATGTTCATGGCGATCTGATCCTCCGCGAAGCGCAGCTCCACCTCGACGGCGGTAGCGCCGCCGTGCCGGACCGCGTTCGTGATCGCTTCCTGCGCGTTCCTATACAGCACGAACTCCAGGCTGGGGTAGAGCGGGTACGGATTGCCGGTTACCGCGAAGTCGACCTCGATCCGCAAGTCTCTGGCCGCGTCTTCGATCAGCCGGTGCAGCGCGTATCGCCTGGCGCCCGCGGAATCGACAGGCTGCAGCTTGCGAACCGTATACCGCATATTGTTCATGCTCTCTTCCAGTTGCCCGCGCACCTGCTCGATCAGTCCCGTCGCCTGACCCGGATTGCGTTCCATCAATTGAAGCGCGGCTTCGGTCATCATTTTCACCCGAATCAACCGGTGTCCGAGATCGTCGTGCAGCTCAGTGGCGATTCGGCTGCGTTCCTGAACCTGTGCGTAGTCCTCGACTTTCCTGGCGTACTCCATCGCGCGCGTCCGCTCCTGCTCCAGCTGATCCTGACTGCCTGCCAGCGATTCCATCTCTTTTTCCAGCCGGTCCGACTGCCGCTGCTGCACGAAGACGCCCGTCACGAACAGCGCGACGGTCAGCCATGCGACGTTCATCGTCCAGATCGTGTCCGAGGGAAGTCCGGATGCGCCGGAGTTGAGCGCCGCGCCCGACAGAACGATCGCCAAGCCGAGCTCCGCGGGTTTGTTCAGCAGGAGAACGGCGGAGACGAGCAAGGAGTATTGGAGAAAATAAAGCAGCCCCCCGTATTCGTGAAAAAGCCACGAGAAAGCGATCATTCCGAGCGGAATAAGCAGCATCGCGTACTTGCGGGCGAGCGGCAGCAGTCTGGAGCACAGCAGCGCCAGAAGGATGCACGCGACGTATTTTCCGACCGAGGGGATGTCCGCTTCGTAGAGAGTGGCGATCGCCGGAACGACGATCAGCAGGTGCTGAAGCCAGACAAGAGGCAGCCTCATGGGGAACTCCTTTCGGGAATGCTAGGGCGTGTATGGATACACGCCCTCGGGTGATTTCCATTATAGCACTCAAGAAATGACTTTTGTCACCTCGACGCGCGAAAACCGGTGACTCAATATACCTGCCGCGAAATCGCGGATCTACTATAATGGGGTCAACAAGCCAGAGAGGGGAAGCCGACATGACGTTCGTGCAATTCAAAGAGGTCGTCAAAAAATACGATACGAAAATCAGCGTGAATCACTTGAATTTGGACATCGCGCAAGGGGAAATATTCGGTCTGCTCGGCCCCAACGGAGCGGGCAAAAGCACGACAATCCATCTGCTGTCCGGCCTGCTGCCGATGGATGCCGGTGAAGTCCTGCTCGACGGGTATTCCGTAGCGAAGCGGCCGCTCGAGACGAAAAGCAGAATCGGCCTCGTTCCGCAGGAGCTGGCAATTTACGAGCTGCTGTCGGCCAGAGAGAACGTCACTTTTTTCGCCAAGCTGTACGGACTGAGGGGAAATCTGCTTAAGGAACGGGTGGAGGAGGCGCTTGAATTCACCGGGCTGCGGGATTTCGCCAAAGACAGGCCGGCTAAGTTCTCCGGCGGCATGAAGAGGCGGCTGAACATCGCTTGCGCGATCGTGCACCGTCCAAAGCTGATTATTATGGACGAACCGACCGTCGGCATCGACCCGCAGTCCCGCAATCATATTCTGGAGTCGGTCAGGAAGCTGAACGAGATGGGCTCGACGGTAATCTACACGAGCCATTACATGGAGGAAGTCGAAGCGATCAGCACGCGTATCGGCATTATGGACAAGGGCAGGCTGGTCGCACAAGGGACGAAAGAAGAGTTGAACATTCAAGTCGGCCTGGAGGAGAGGCTGATGCTCGAGACGAACCGCTTGACGGACGAAGCCGCGGCCGAAATCCGCAGCCATCCCCGAGTGACCTCCTTCCAACGGCGGGAGGATGCGCAGTTGGAGCTGGTGCTGCAGGAATCGCAAGCGTATTTGCAGGATATTTTGTTCATTCTCACCAAACATGAGTTAAAGCTGCAGAAGCTGACCCGGGTCGAGCCGGATTTGGAAAGCCTGTTTTTGGCGCTGACCGGCCGGACGCTGCGGGACAAAGCCTGACGGGGCGGAGGAGGAACGACGATATGAGAATAGCATTAGAAGTGGCCTGGAACGAGGCCGTCCGTCTATGCCGAATCCGCACCGTCATCTTGATGCTGCTGGGGCTGCCGCTGCTGCTTATTTTCCTGCTCGGCAACGCCTTGCAAAGCGACCTCGAGCCCGTCCGGCTTTCCGTATCCGTCGGCGACTGGGGGGCGCTCGGCGAGGCGGCGGAACGTTATCTGGCCTCCCCGGCTGCAGCCGGCTATGTCGACGCGCAGAACCGCGGAAGCGAAGCCGAGGTTCGCGAGGATGTGCGCTCGGGCGCGGCGGATTTCGGGTTCGCGCTGACCGAGACGGGCGTTCGTTATTTTCCCGGATCTTTTACTGAACGCAACATGATCGCCGAATCCGTCCTGAACCGCTTCACGGCAGACGCGAACGTTCGCCTGTCCTCGGCGGATCTCGCTCCGGGTCTCTCCGGGGAAGCGGTCGAACAAAGCCTGTTCGCGGTTTACGCGAAGGAGCGGGTGCAGATCGGCACGCTGCTCTCCCGGGACAGCGTCGGTTTCGACAACTTCTCGGCCGTGCAATACTATTCGGTCGCTTACTTGGTCATGTTCCTGCTCTATTCCGGCATGTCGGCCGCTCTCAGTCTGGCCGAGGAGCGGGAGAAGGGGACGCTGCTGCGTCTCTACTCGATACCGGTATCGTTAAACGTTCTGCTGCTGGGAAAATTGATGGGCTCCGCTCTGTTCGCTTGCCTGCAAGCGATCGTGATCGTCGGGTTCACCCGAGGGGTGTACGGCGTAGATTGGGGCGGCAGCTACGGGGCTATCGTACTCGTCTGCGCGCTCGTATCGGCGGCGGCGATCGGCTTCGCCATCGTCGTATGCTCCTTCGTCCGCAATCGCAGGGCGATCGAATCGATCTTCAGCCTGGTCATTGTCGCGATGACTTTCCTGAGCGGCGGGATGATCGCCGATATCGGCTCAGGCCTGCGCGATATCGGCAAATTCACGATCAACCATTGGGCCAATGAAGCTCTTCGGCGGCTCATGGCGGGCGGCACTCTGGGCGAGGGCTGGCTGGAGGCGCTCATCCTCGTTGCGATTACAGCGACGATTCTGGCGGCTGCCGCGTTCAGATTCCGGAAGGCGGTGGCGTTAACGTGAACAGTCTGATCATTGCCAATCTTCATATCCGCAGGACGCTGGGCAACCGGAAGGCGCTAATCGCGCTCGTCCTGCTTCCGATTCTGGTCATCTCGGGCATCGTGGGCCTGTTCGGCCGATCGTCCGACGTTCGGGTTTCGGTCGCGCTGCTGAACGCGGACGGAGGATGGCTTAGCGAGCCGGTGGCGGATGCGATTCGCGACGTCGGCATCTACGAGGTGCTGGAGCAGGATCCGGCCTCGACCGATCTGGAACGGCTGAAGGATGAAGTGTACGACGGCAAGCAGGGCGCGCTCGTCTACATCCCGCCGGACTTCACCGCCAAGCTGCTGAGCGGCGAGGAGACGGCGATCCAGCTCATCCGTAAAAACGAGAGGTCTTGGAACGTGTCTTTAGGACTGACGCTGTCGGAGACGACGAATCGCTTGGCAGGCACCGCTGCGCTGGCTGCGGCGGCGGAGGAGGGGCCGGAGGAGCGGGAGAGGCTCGTTCGCTCGATGCTGGAGAAGCAGGCGGCCGAGGGCTTGCGCGCCGAACGGGAGCAGATCGTCCATAGGGCCAACAATGCGTACGTGCTTGTCATCGGCCTCATGCTCGTGTTCGTGATGATGCTGGTCAATCAGTCCATCCACGGTGTCGTCGAAGATCGCGACAACCGGACGATGGCCCGAATCTTCGCGGCGCCGGTCCGGGCTTCGGAGATCGCCCTGGGCAACTTCCTCGGCTGCTTCCTGCTCGGGACGATCCAACTCGTGCTCATTCTCGCCGTGACCCGGTACGTCATCGGCTTCGACCTGGGCGTGCCGTTCGGCGTGTTGGTCGCGGTCATGGAATGCTTCCTGCTGGCGGCAGTCGGGCTGTCCACCGCTGCGGCCGCGCTCGTGAAGAACAGCGCGATGCTCGGCAGCATCAACAATATGATCGTCGTTCCGACCTGCATGCTCGGCGGCTGCTTCTGGCCGATCGCGATGATGCCGGACTTCATGCGGAAGCTTGCCAACTTCACGCCGCAGCGGTGGGCGATCTCCGCCCTTGAGCAGGCGTCCGCGGGCGAATCGCTGGCCGGCATCGGCCTTCAGCTCGGCGTGCTCGGGCTGTTCGCCGCCGTGCTGCTCGCCTTCGGCTCCTACGTACTGCGTCCCGCCGATCGCTGAAGCGGCGGTTCATCACGAAATTCCAATGGGCGGCCCGGCGCTGGTGCGCGGGGCGGCCCATTCTTTTCAAAAAATAGGAATGAAAATAGTCAAGAAACCAAGTTGCCAGATCATAAGATGGAGTATAAGATAGAGTTAAGACACAATATTCTGACAATTCGGTCAACATCTCAAGCCATGCGAATAGGGCAGGAGGAGGGGATGGCCGTGAACCGCAGTCACGAAGTGGAATACTGCAATCTGGAGCTTCGCTTCGATCGAAGGCAAATCCAGAACTTGATCCGTGAGCTGATCCAGGACGGTTACTCCCTGTACTGGAACGAGAGCGAGCATCATTTTATCGTGTCGGTGCGAACGGGGCGCAAGCTGCTGAAGCTGAAGTTTCTGAGAACGATGGGACGTTACAAGATGGTAGGCAATTATCTGGTCAGGGACGAGAAGCTGGCGATCTGGATCGAGAAGCTGATCAACGATTCCCGCGGCCACGCCGTCGTCAAGAGATTTCACGATCGTCAGGTGCTTAGAATCGAGAATATCATGTTCGGTGAAATTATCCGACTCGTGGAGGTGTCCGGCATGGAACATCGCATTATTTTTCAGAAAAGGCCGCAAGTGACGGTGGAAGACATGGTGCAAGCGTTCAGGTCGAACAGAGCCGAGCTGCGAGCGGGTGTTCTGCGGCTTGAAATCGATTACGAGCTTGCCGTGCTGCACGAAGCGATCCAGAATGGATGGCAAGACGCCGTAGAAGCGAGCAAGGAAAAGCTGATGGTCATGAGGACGGAAATGCTGCAGCTCGAGCTGTAACGCCCGCAACTCCGATATTTTCTCCTCCATATATTGAAAAGCGGAGCCTCATCTAAGAAGACGATGGCTCCGCTTTTTCTGTCGCTGCGAGGTCGACCGGTCAGGCTTGCGCGAATTCCAGCTCGATGTGGATTTTGATCGCGTCTCCGACGAGGAAACCGCCGGTCTCGAGCGCGGCGTTCCAGGACAGGCCGAATTCGGAGCGGTTGATCGCGCCGTCGGCGACAACGCCGAACTTTGTGTTGCCCCAAGGGTCTTTGGCCGGACCGGAAATTTCGGTATTCAGCGTGACGGATTTCGTGACGCCGGCAATCGTCAGGTCGCCGGTCAGCGCGTAATCTTCTCCGCCCTTGGAGACGAGGGCCGTCTTCTTGAACGAGATTTGCGGGAACTGCTCGGCATTGAAGAAGTCCGCGGATTTCAGGTGGCCGTCGCGGCTTTCGTCCTTCGTGTCGATGCTGTTCACGTCGATCGTCAGCGAGGCCTCGAGGCTCGCGAGATCGGCCGGATCGGCGGATACGGACGCGTCGAAGTCGTTGAAGCTGCCCCGTACGTTCGTAATCATCATGTGCCGTACGCTGAACGTAATGCCGCTGTGGGATTTATCCAGGTTCCAAGTGCTTGCTGCCATCTTTGAACACATCCTTTATAAATTATATTAACTATTAAAATATAAGTAACACAAAAATGCAAGAACTTTTTTTTCGTCCTGCCCTTTGGCGACGATCGCGAGGGAATGCAAATGATGGTTTTCATCTCCGGGCAAAAAGAGTACAATAACCTTATTGTGCGAGTTCAAAAAGTCCGGTTTTCAGCACCGAGAAGGTTGGATGAAGACCGTTGATGAGGAGCGGAGCGTAGTGGAAGCTACGTGAGCACCGGAAGAGACGGCTGAATTCAAGATTCGACGCCGAATCTGCTTCCTGAATAGCTTCGTGATCAAAATCGGACTTTTTGAACAACCTCTTTTTGTGAAAATTTTGCGCTAAAGGATGAAGAAAATCATGTCGAAAGCTAACATTGGCGTCGTCGGCCTGGCCGTCATGGGGCGCAACCTGGCTCTTAACATCGAGAGCCGCGGATTCACGGTCGCGGTGTACAACCGCTCGAGAGAGAAAACCGATGACCTGCTGAACACGGAAGGACAAGGCAAAAACCTTGTCGGCGCCTACTCTGTCGAAGAGTTCGTGAACTCCCTGGAGAAGCCCCGCAAAATTTTGATCATGGTACAAGCCGGAGCAGGCACCGACGCGACGATCGATTCCCTCGTGCCTCATCTGGATCAAGGCGATATCATTATCGACGGCGGCAACGCCTATTTCCCGGATACCCAGCGCCGCAGCCAGGATTTGACGGCCAAGGGCTTCCACTTCATCGGCACCGGCGTCTCCGGCGGCGAAGAAGGCGCGCTGAAAGGCCCGTCCATCATGCCGGGCGGACCGGAGGAAGCTTATCGTCTCGTCGAGCCGATTTTGACGGGCATTTCCGCCAAGGTGAACGGAGATCCGTGCTGCACGTACATCGGACCGGACGGCGCCGGACACTACGTCAAAATGGTGCACAACGGCATCGAGTACGGCGACATGCAGCTCATCTGCGAAGCTTACCAATTGCTGAAGGACGTGCTCGGCGTCTCCACGGACGAGCTGCACGACATTTTCGGCGAGTGGAACAAGGGCGAGCTGGACAGCTATCTGATCGAAATCACGACCGACATCTTCGCGCAGAAGGACCCGGAGACGGGCAAGCCGATGGTCGACGTCATCCTTGACGCTGCGGGACAGAAGGGTACGGGCAAGTGGACGAGCCAAAGCGCGCTCGACCTCGGCGTGCCGCTGTCCATCATTACGGAGTCGGTATTCTCGCGCTTCCTCTCCGCGATGAAGGAAGAGCGCGTCGCTGCGAGCAAAGTGCTCAAAGGACCGCAAACGAAGCCGTTCCAAGGCGACAAAGCGGCGTTCATCGAGAGCGTGCGCAAGGCGCTGTTCGCCAGCAAAATCTGCTCCTACGCGCAAGGCTTCGCGCAAATGCGCGCCGCTTCCGAGGAGTACGGCTGGAACTTGCGCTACGGCGATATCGCGATGATTTTCCGCGGCGGCTGCATCATCCGCGCGCGTTTCCTGCAAAACATCAAAGACGCCTACGACCGCGACCCGCAACTTCGCAACCTGTTGCTGGACGAGTACTTCAAAGGCGTCGTCGAATCGTATCAGGACGCATGGCGCGAAGTCGTCACGACTGCGGTCGCTTACGGCGTTCCGGTTCCGTCGTTCGCCAGCGCGCTCGCTTACTACGACAGCTACCGTTCCGAACGTCTGCCGGCCAACCTGCTTCAGGCGCAGCGCGACTACTTCGGAGCGCATACGTTCAAGCGGGTGGACAAGGAAGGCACGTTCCACCACAACTGGATCCATTCCTAATGCTCTTGTTCGCGCGGCAGAAGCTCGCTTAGCATCGTGCGGAAGCAGTCGGTTTCCTGGCCGCTGGGGCTGCGCCGATGAAGCAGCAGCAAGGCCATGTCCGCGAAACAGGCAAAATGGGCAAGCAGCTGTGGCCGATCGAGTCCCGACCATTCGGGGGCTCTATCGGCCACTTTTTTCTTGATGAAGCCGAGCGCCCACAGGACGTCCTCGCGGCACAGGGGATAGGAAGGGTCGAGAAGGCGGCGGAGAGGCTGCTCGAACGGCGGCTTCGGCCGATAATTGTTCACGGTAGACATCACCTTTACTTTGCGCGCAGGATTGTACACTATCAAACTTACGGTAAAACTCGTCGTTTTATACCTTGGAATCGATATGCTATGATGGTTATAAAGTAAAAATAAAACATGGGACGAATTATGGCAGGAATGGGGAACGTGCATTGAGCGGTAGCGATTTCGGCATGAACATTATTCTTGTAGGCTTTATGGGAACCGGCAAATCGACGGTCAGCCGTCTGCTGTCGGAGCGTCTCGGCTGGGAATGCCTGGACACGGACGAAGTCATCGGGAGATTGGCGGGCAAGTCCATTCCGCAAATTTTCGCAGAGGACGGAGAGACGGCTTTCCGAGACTGGGAGAGCGAAGCGGTGCGGGAAGCGTTGAACGCGGAGCGGCGAATTGTCGCCACCGGTGGAGGCGCCGTGCTGCGCGAGAGCAACCGGCTGCAGATGCTGGAACGGGGAAGGGTCGTGGCGCTGACCGCGGACAAGGCGAGCTTGATCCGCCGCGTGACGAGCGCCGCCGAGGGCACGCGGCCGCTGCTCGCGGGCGACGCCGAGGCTCGCGTCTCGCAGCTGCTGGAATCGAGGCGGCATGCCTACGATTTCGCGCATGCGAGAGTGGACACGACGGACAAGTCTCCCGAAGAAGTCGCCGAGGAGCTGCTTCGGGGGCTGCCGGAGGGCTGGCTGTAACGCTGAACGCGTAACCTCAGCCCTCGCGACGGCTTTTAAGCCTGGTCGAGCTCGTTCCAAGCAAGCATGCCGCCGAGCAGATTGGTGGCGCCCTCGTAGCCGAGCGAAGCGAGATACTGGCAAGCTCTGTCGCTGCGCGCGCCGCTGCGGCAGATGAGGATGACTTCCTCGTGCTTCGGGATTGCGTCGAGCTGCTGCGGCACTTGGCCGAGCGGAAGATGACGAGCGCCGTCGATCATGCCCTGGGCGACTTCTTCCTCTTCGCGAACGTCGATCATATGCGGAGTTTCCCCGGCGTCCAGCCGGGCTTTCAGTTCCTCCACGGTTATCGTTCCATAATGACTCATGCGGGGACCAGCCTTCTTTCCAAGAGTATAGATTCATCATAAGAAAATGCGCACGGCGCTGTCAAACGATAGGCGGTAATGATGATGAGAATCGTGCTCGGCATCGCTCTCGCGGGCTTTCTGGGAGCGCTCGCACGGTACGGGGTCGGATTTCTGTTCCCGGTCCCGGCGACCCCGGACGCTTTTCCGTGGGCGACGGCATTCATCAACTTGTCGGGCTCGCTGCTGCTGGGCTTGCTGACAGGCTGGCTCGCGGGCCGATCGGCCTCGTCCTGGATCGGCGAGGTGCTGGGCACGGGCTTTCTCGGCTCGTATACGACGTTCAGCGCTTTTAACGGGCAGCTGTGGCTGCTGCTGGAACATCGGGCCTACGGCTTCGCCGCGGCTTACGTATTGGCCAGCGCGGCGGCGGGCTGGGCGTTGGCTGCGCTGGGCTTGAGCTTGGGCAAGAGAGGGGCGAAGCGGACATGAGCGGTTTCGGTCTCGCATGCCTGGTCGGCCTCGGGGGAGCGGCGGGCACGCTGCTGCGCTTCGGAGTCGGCCGCTGGTTCTCTTCCAAGGACAAGCCCGGATTTTACGGCACGCTTGCCGTGAATCTGGCCGGTTCGCTGGCGCTGGGCCTATTTATCGGACTTGGACTGGAGCAGCGCAACGCCGCGGCCTACGCTTTTGCCGGAATCGGCTTTCTGGGCGGGCTGACGACCTACTCCACCCTGAACGTGCAGAAAGCGACGATGCTTCGCGGAGGAGCGGCCGCAAGGCGGACCCTGATCGTCTACTTGGCCGCGACTTATGCCGGCGGCCTGGCGCTGACCGCGGCCGGCGTCGGATTAGGCTGGCTAATCTATCATTAATAGCTTCCAAGGAGCGTGTATAACGAACATGGATATGATTGTAACCCCGACTGGCAAACTGAACGGCGAGATTCAAGCGCTGTCCTCGAAAAACTATACGACCCGCTATCTGCTCGTCTCCGCGCTGGCGGAAGGAACGAGCACGATTCTGTACCCCGCGCACAGCGAAGACGGCGAAGCGATGCGGCGCTGCATCCGCGACCTCGGCGCAGTCGTCGAGGAAGACGACGAGAAGATCGTCATTACCGGCTTCGGCCGCAACCCTCGTCCGACGAAGGAACTGGATGTCGGCAACGCGGGCGCCGTGCTTCGTTTCATTATGTCCGTGGCGGCTTTGCTCCCCGAAGTGCATTTCGTCAATTCGTACCCCGCTTCCCTCGGCAAGCGTCCGCACGACGACTTGATCGTCGCGCTGGAGAGCATGGGCGTTCGGATCGAGCATCAGAACGGGCGGCTGCCGATGACGATTCGCGGCGGTCAGCCCCGCGGCGGCAAAATCCAGGTGTCGGGCAACGTCAGCTCCCAGTTTCTCAGCTCCCTGCTGTTCCTGACGCCGCTTCTGGACGAGGACAGCGAGATCGAAGTGCTGCACGACCTGAAATCGAAAGTCGTCGTCGGCCAGACGCTGGAGGTGCTGGAGCAAGCGGGCATCGTTATCGAGGCGTCCGAAGATCTGATGCGCTACCGGATTCCAGGCAAGCAGAAATATAAGGCCCAGACGTACGTCGTCCAGGGCGACTACCCGGGCTCGGCAGCCATTCTGGCCGCCGCGGCCGTCACCGAATCGGACGTCGTCGTTCACCGGCTGAAGGAAGACAGCAAGCAGGGCGAGCGGGCCGTCGTCGACGTGCTGAAGGCGATGAACGTTCCGCTTACGCATGAGAACGGCATCGTGCGCGTCAAGGGCAACGGCAAGCTGACGGCGGGCGAATTCGACGGAGACGAGTTCACCGACGGCGTGCTGGCGATGGTCGCCGCAGCCGTGTTCGCGGAAGGCACTTCCCGTTTCTATAACGTGGAGAACTTGCGCTACAAGGAATGCGACCGCATTACCGACTACTTGACGGAGCTCCGCAAGGCGGGCGCGAACGTCGAGGAGAAGCGGGACGAGATTATCGTCCACGGCCGTCCGGAAGGCGTGGAAGGGGGCGTGGAGATCGACGCGCACTACGATCACCGCGTCATTATGGCGCTGACGATCGTCGGCCTTCGTTCCGCCAAGCCGATTCGCATCAAGGACGCGCACCATGTCGCCAAATCGTATCCGATCTATTTCGATCACCTGAAGTCGCTTGGCGCCCAGGTCGAATGGACAGACTAACCGGGTTCGCTTGTTTCTGAAAGTGCGTGATCAAAAGCGGATTTTTTGAACAACTTCTAAATTAAGGGAGGTTTGAAGGATGGCTTACGTTCACCCGTCCCGCGAAGAGATCAAACAAATTTTGGAGCAATCCGCCACGATCGCCGTCGTCGGTCTGTCCGACGACCCATCGAAGACGTCTCACATGGTGTCCGAAGCGATGCAGCGCAAAGGCTATCGCATCATTCCCGTCAATCCGAACGCGGAGACGATTCTCGGAGAGAAAGTGTACGCTTCGTTGAAGGACATTCCGGAGCCGGTAGACATCGTCAACGTATTCCGCCGTCCGGAGCATACGCCTCCGATCGCCCGGGAAGCCGTCGAGATCGGCGCCAAGACGCTGTGGCTCCAGCTCGGCATTCTGAACGAGGAAGCGGGAGCGCTCGCCGCCGAAGGCGGGCTTAACGTGATCATGGATCGCTGCATTAAAGTGGAAGATTCCATCCTGCTGCCGAACGGTAAGGCTTAAGCAGATTGCCCGTTCCCTTCCGCGGCGCCGTCGTCCTGGCTGACGGCGGCGCCGCGAGATCGTTGCGGGGAGGAGGAGACGCATGTACGGAATCGGTTACCTGCAAAGGCTGGGCCGGGCGATGATGCTGCCGATGACGGTGCTGCCGGCCGCGGCCATCTTTCTGATGCTGGCGCGGCTGCCGTGGGATTCGTTCGGATGGGAGCAAGTGCCCGAGATGCTGCACGCCGCGGGCATGGCGATTTTTGAATACGTTCCCTACGTGTTTGCCATCGGCATCGCGCTCGGGATGTCCAACCAGTCCGCAACGGCGGGCATGGGGGCGCTCGTCGGGATGTTTATTTTTCATGTCGTGGCCCACACCTACGATCCGAACGGCGTTCAGCCGTCAATGTTCGCCGGGGCGGTCATCGGCATTTTGTCCGCTTGGGCGCACGACCGCTTCAAGTCTTTCCGGCTGCCCGAGTATTTGCAGTTCCTTGGAGGCTCGAGGTTCGTTCCGTTGTTTATGAGCGCCGTGTCGCTCGCGTTCGCCTGGTTGATGATCGGTCTCGGAGAAGGGCTGCAGAGCTGGGCGGCTTCGGCGGGAACGCTCGTCTATTCCGCAGGCGGCTTCGGCGTGTTCCTGTACGGGTTTCTGCACCGCATTCTCGTTGCCTTCGGACTGCACCATATTTTGAATCATCTGTTCTGGTTTCAGGTCGGGGAATATCAAGGGGCGGACGGAGCGGTCTACTTCGGCGATCTGCCGCGCTTCTTCGCCGGGGATACTTCCGCGGGCATCTTCATGGCCGGCCTGTATCCGACGATGATGTTCGCCTTGCCCGCCGTCGCCTTCGCGATCATTCACGAAGCGCGCGAGGACTTGAAGCCGAAGACGAGCAAGCAGTTTCGCGCGGCCGCGCTCGGCTCGTTCCTGACGGGCATTACCGAGCCGGTCGAATTCGCCTTTCTGTTCGTCGCGCCGTACTTGTTCCTCATTCACGCGGTGTTGTCGGGCGGGGTCATGTGGCTCGTCTACGAGCTCGACATCCATCACGGCTTCGCGTTCTCCGCCGGAGTGCTCGAATACTTGGTCAACCTGCCGCTCGCCCAGAGAGGCTGGCTGCTGCTGCCGATCGGGGCGGCTACGGGATTGCTGTATTACGTGCTGTTCCGGTGGAGCATTCGCCGCTTCCAGCTCGCCACTCCGGGGCGCGAGGATTCGACCCGGCTGGACGATTGGGCGGGGGACATTCCTTACCGGGCGCCGCTTATTCTGCAAGCGCTCGGCGGCAAGGAGAACATGGTTCGGCTCGAAGCCTGCATCACCCGGTTGAGGCTGACTTTGGAGGACGACCGCAAAGTCGACGTGCAGTCGCTGCGTCACCTCGGGGCGGCGGGCGTCATCCGCCTTGGCGGAGGCCACGTGCAAGTCGTATTCGGCACATTCTCGGAGCTGATCCGGGAAGAGATCCACAAGATCATGCAGACCGACGTGCAGCAGATCCAGTTCCATTCCCCGGTGCAGGGGAGGATGATTCCGCTCGAGGAGGTCGACGATCCGATCTTCTCCGGACGGCTCGTCGGCCGGGGCGTCGCGTTCGTCCCGGACAAGGGAGAGCTGGTCGCTCCGGTGCAAGGCAAGATCATCCACATCCACCCTTCGCTCCATGCGATCGGTCTCGTGACGAAGGACGGCCTGGAAGTGCTGCTGCACGTCGGCATCAACACCTCCCAGTTGGAAGGCAAAGGCTTCACGGCGCTCGTCCAGATGGGAGACGAAGTGTCCCCGGGCCAGCCGCTGCTGAAGTTCCATATTCCGACGCTGAAGCAGCACGCCAAATCGCTGGAGACGCCGATGGTCATTACGAACAGCGACAAGGTCAAGTCCTGGAGGTTCGCTCCGTATAAAGCGGTCAAAAAGGGTCAGGCCGCAGTCATGTCGGTTGTCGTGCACGAGAGAGAGAACAAGGGGGCGGAGAAATGATACAGGCATTGGGGGCGTCGCAGGGGATCGCGATCGGCAAAGCCTTCGTGCTTCCGCATTGGGAGTGGGAGCTGCCGGATCAGAAGATCGACGTAGGCGATCTGGCCAAGGAGTTCGACCGGCTGTACGAGGGGATTCGCCGTTCGAAGACGGAGATCAGCCAGATGAAGACGGAGCTGGACGAGGCGGTCGGCTCCGAGGAGGCGAGCATCTTCGACGCCCATCTGGCGATTCTGGAAGATCCGGTGTTCATGAACGAGATTCAGGGCATCATCCAGCGGCAGTATAAGGTGGCCGAAGTAGCCGTCAAGGAAGCGATCGATCACTTCGTCACGATGTTCGACCTTCTGGACGACGAGTATATGAAAGAGAGAGCGCTGGACATCAAGGACGTGGGCAACCGGCTCCTGAAGCATCTGCTCGGCGCGCCGGAGATTTCGCTGCCGGAGGATACCCAGCCCTTCGTACTCGTCGTGCGAGAGCTGTCGCCTTCGCAGCTCGTTCATCTGAAGCCGGAGCTCGTGCTCGGCATCGTGACGATGGTCGGCAGCCCGACGTCGCATTCGGCGATCATGGCGCGGGCGTTCGGCATTCCGATGGTAATGGGCGCGGAAGGCAAGCTGGAGCAGCCGATCGGCACGGGAGATCTGCTGATTCTCGACGGCGAGACGGGCATGCTTCAGGTTGATCCGACGCCGGAAATGGTTGCCCGCTACACCGAGATGCGTCGGCGGCTGATCGCGCAGAAGGAGCAGCTGCTCAAGCTGGCCGAAGTGCCTTCGGTGACGATGGACGGCCTGTCGCTCACGCTGGCGGCGAACATCAGCTCTCTGAAGGAGCTGGAAGCGGCGCTGGGCAACGGCGCGCAGGGCGTGGGCTTGTTCCGGACGGAGTTCCTGTACATGGACAGATCTCATTTTCCTTCCGAAGAGGAGCAGTTCGAGGTGTATCGGACCGCCGTCCAGAAGCTGAAAGGCGAGACGCTGGTCGTCCGCACGCTCGACATCGGCGGAGACAAGCAGCTGGACTACTACGAAATGCCCGAGGAGGAGAACCCCTTCCTTGGTTTCCGGGCGATCCGCTTCAGCCTCAAGCGCAAAGATTTGTTCAAAATTCAGCTTCGCGCCATTCTGCGGGCGTCGAACTACGGCGACGTACAGATCATGTATCCGCTGATTACGTCTGTCGAAGAGGTGCGCGAAGCGAACGAGGTGCTGGCCGAAGCGAAGCGCGAACTGGAGGCCGAAGGCGTTCCGTTCCGCTCCGATATCAAGGCCGGCATCATGGTCGAAGTTCCGGCCGCCGTGGCGATCGCCGATATTTTGGCCGAGGAGGCGTCGTTCTTCAGCATCGGCACGAACGACCTGATCCAGTTCACGCTGGCGGTCGACCGGATGAACGAGCAGATCAGCCACATGTACGAACCGTTCCACCCGGCGATATTGCGGATGATCCGCTCTGTCGCGCAAGCGGCCAAGGCGAAGGGAATCCCCGTCAATATTTGCGGGGAGATCGCGGGCGACGTGAACGCGCTGCCGATCTGGCTCGCGCTTGGCATCGACGAGCTGAGCCTCTCCGCGCAGGCGATTCTGCCGGTGAAGGAGCGCCTGCTGCGCTCCAAAGCCTCCGACAGCCGCAGGCTGCTCGACGGCCTGTTCCGCTGCAGGACGTCGAAGGAAGCGCGCGAGCTTGCCCGCCAGTTCCACGCAGAAGCGGCGCTCGCCCCGGGCAGCGCCAACCCGCTTGTGTAGCGTGAACGGCCGGTTGCCGCGTTTGCGCGCCAAAAAAAGCCCGCTCCGAGCGCCAGAAGCGGCGAACGGGCGGGCGAGGGCCAAAACGGCCGCGATAGGCCGCCAGCGTTAGCGGCCGAACAGCAGGTCGCAGAACGCCTTCGCGTACGGCGGAAGATCGGGCGGTCTGCGGGCGGAGACGAGATTGCGGTCGACGACGACAGCCTCGTCCACCCATGTCGCTCCGGCGTTTTCCATGTCGTCGCGAATGCCGGGCGTCGAGGTTACCGTCCTGCCGTTTAAGATCTTGGCGGAGACGAGCACCCATCCCGCATGACAGATTTGGCCGATCGGCTTGCCGGCGGCGTCCATCCGGCGCACGAACTCGAGCACGCGAGGGTCTCTGCGGATTTTGTCCGGGGCCCAGCCTCCGGGAACGAGCAAGCCGTCGAATTTGTCGGCGTCCAGCCCGTCGTACGAGATATCGGCCACGGCGGGAACACCGTACTTGCCGATGTGCTTGCGGCCTTGCTCCGGTCCGGCGTACAGCACTTCCGCGCCTTCTTCGCGCGCGCGGTAGACCGGATACCAAAGCTCCAAATCTTCGAATTCGTCATCCAGCAAACATACGACTCTTTTGGTCGAGGCCAAGGCAGGCCACCTCCATTTCGATAGAACGATAGGGATCAGACATCCATTGTACCAGAACTTGGCCCTTCCTTCACGTTCGCGGCCAGGCAAGAGAGAGGAGTGATCCGCATGAAGGGAAAATGGAGGTACATACCGGCGCTGCTCTGCATGATCGCCATATTCATATCCTCGTCGCGAAGCGGGGACCAGCTCGACAGCGTGCTGCCGTGGGTTCAGCGCTGGCTGCCTTTTTTATCCGATTTTAATCCGATGCACTACGTCGCCTATTTCATCCTGGCCTTGACGATCGCGTACGGGATGGGCGCGCGGTCGGCCACATGGGGAGGCTGCTTGCTTAATATCGCCGTTTGTGTCGTGTACGGACTGACGGACGAATGGCACCAATCGTTCGTGCCCATGCGCAGCCCTGACCCGCTCGACCTGCTTCACGACGGCATGGGAGCCGCGGCGGCGAGCCTGCTCGTGCTGCTGATCTACCGACTATTTAATAGGCGCCGTTCCAGAAATTACACCGCTTCTTGAGCAGGAGAAAAAGCGGCGGTGAGCGAATATGTTACGGATAGCTCTTTGTAATTAAGGAGAGAATGCCGTTGCTTAAACGTTGCTCATGCGGAGAAGAAATGAGCCTGGGTCTCCGTACCGTCATTTTCGCGAGAAAAGTCAATATCAACAACGTCCCGGTGTACAATTGTCCGGGATGCGGAAGGAACGACGTGTTTCCGGGCGTGAAGGAGGATGTCGGCAAGCTGGTCGGCCAGCTTGGCGCCAGACCCGACCCGGGCAGTATCCCGTTCGATCAGGTTCACGAATGGGCCGGCGTTCTGTCGCAAGCGCTGCACGTTTCCGAATCGCTGCAAGCGGCGGCGATCGCGAGGGCGACCGAGGAGAGAATCGATCAACTGCTCGATCTGCTGCTTATCGCTTCATCGTTGGAAGACGAACGCTGGAAGAACGAAATACATACGCGTCTGAGCCAATTGAGTGCCCAATACGTTTCATAGCGCAGATGAGGGGGGCTGTCCCGGACGGGGCAACCCCTTTTGTATTTCGGAGCGGTTATTTTGCGTGCCACTCCATTTTCTGCTACGATATTCGTAACGATTTTCAAGGAGGGAACTACCTAATGGCCAATCTGCAACAGCTTACGTCTCTTGAGCAATGGAACGCCGTGCTGGAAGGATCTTCGGGCAAACCGCTGCTCGTATTCAAGCACAGCACAAGCTGCCCGATCAGCGCCGGAGCCCGCGAAGAGACGGTTCGTTATATCGAGAACGACCGTTCGGAAAAAGTGGATTACGCGATCGTCCATGTCATCGAGGACCGCCCGGTCAGCAACGAAATCGCGGAGCGGCTCGGCGTCAAGCACGCTTCCCCCCAGGTCATTCTGGTGAAGGACGGCGAGGCGATATGGAACACTTCCCACTGGCATATTACTTACGACTTCCTGTCCGAAAAGTTCGGAGCTTCGGCTAACGGCTCTTAAGCCGGGCTGGAGTGTAGTGGAAGCTACATGAGCACCGGAAGGCCCGGCTGAATGCAAGATTCGACGCCGAATCCGCTTCTCCGAGTCCCTTCGTGATCAAAATTGGACTTTTTGAACTACCGTTCAAATGAAGGTTCGAAAAGTCCGGTTTTCAGCACCAAGAAGGTTGTATGAAGCTTAGGGACTGAGGAGCGGAACGTAGTGGAAGCTACATGAGCACCGGAAGGCCCGGCTGAATGCAAGATTCGACGCCGAATCCGCTTCCCCGAGTCCCTTCGTGATCAAAATTGGACTTTTTGAACTACATTATATAGGTTTGATTGCTAAACATGCGGTTTTGTCGTATCATTACCTTAATAATCCATGATGGGACAAACCTCCGGTTTGCGGTCATGAACATTGGAGCGAATCATTGTGACGGTAACTATTTACGACGTGGCACGGGAAGCAGGCGTGTCGATGGCGACGGTATCCCGCGTCGTCAACAATAATCCTAACGTCAAGCCTCAGACGCGCAAAAAAGTTTACGAGGCGATAGAGAGACTCGGCTATCGGCCGAACGCGGTCGCGCGCGGTTTGGCGAGCAAGAAGACGACGACGGTCGGCGTCGTCATTCCCGACATCGCGAACGCGAACTTCGCGGAAGTCGCCAGAGGCATCGAAGATATTGCCAACATGTACCACTACAATATCATTCTTTGCAATGCGGACAAGCGCAAAGACAAAGAAATCCGCGTCATCAACACGCTGCTCGAGAAGCAGGTCGACGGCTTGCTGTTCATGGGCGGCGCGGTTACGGACGAGCATATTCAGGCGTTCAAGACGTCGAACGTGCCGATCGTGCTGTGCGGAACGAAGGACGAGAAGGGAGCGATTCCTTCCGTCGACATCGATCATGAAGCGGCCGCATTCGACGCGGTGACGAAGCTGATCGGGGAAGGACACCGGTCGATCGCGATGATCAGCGGCACGCTGCAGGATCCGGCGAATGGATACGCTCGTTATCAAGGCTATAAGCGCGCGTTGGAGGAAGCCGGCCTGCCCCATCGCGAAGATTACGTGCGTGTCGGCAACTACAAGTACGAATCGGGCATCGAGGCGATGCAGTATTTCCTCGATTTGCCGGATCGCCCGACGGCGGTGTTCTCCGCGACGGACGAGATGGCGATCGGAGCCGTTCATTGCATTCAGGACGCCGGACTTAGCGTTCCCGAAGACGTATCCGTGATCAGCGTGGACAACAGCCGGATTTCGTCGATGGTGCGCCCGCTTCTGACGACGGTCGCCCAGCCGATGTACGATATCGGAGCGGTCTCGATGAGACTGTTGACGAAGCTGATGAAGAAAGAAACCGTGGACAACGCTACGGTAACGTTGCCGCATGAATTAATCTCGCGCCGTTCCGTTGCCGGACCGAAAGGCAACTGACATTTGCAATAACGGAAGCCCTGCTCGGCGAGCTCGCCGAAGCAGGGCCTCTTTTGTGGGACCTAACTTAATCGACTGGCAAGGAAGGACGGATTTGGGATGACGTTCGGAACGATTGGCATTATCGGAGCGATGCAGGAGGAGATTGAGCTTCTGCTGGAGCAAATGGACAACAAGCAAACGGAGATCCATGCGGGCATATCGTACCATCGCGGCGTTTTTCGCGGGAAGAAGGTCGTACTGACCCGTTCGGGCGTCGGCAAAGTGAATGCGGCGGTATGCACGCAGATCTTGATCGACAAGTTCGGAGCCGATGCGGTTCTGTTTACCGGGGTGGCCGGCGCGGTCGATCCGGACCTGAACATCGGGGATATCGTTATCTCCTCCAGCAGCCTTCAGCACGACATCGACGTTACCGCGCTCGGCTTTCCGCGGGGAACGATTCCGTATCAGGACATATCGGAGTACAAAGCCGACGAGAAGCTCGTTGCATTGGCCGAAGAGGCCGGGCGGGCCTTGTATCCGGGGCGCTGCAAGGTCGGCAAAATTTTGTCAGGAGATCAGTTCATTGCCGATCGCGAGGTTGTGAAGACGCTGCATGAGCAGTTCGAAGGGGCCTGTACGGAAATGGAAGGGGCTTCGGTCGCGCAGGTGTGCTTCATGAACGGCATCCCTCACGTCATCATCCGCTCGATGTCCGACAAAGCCGACGGATCGGCGCACGTGAACTTCGCCGAGTTCACAGTGGAAGCGTCCAACCGCTCTTACGCAATCGTCGAGAAAATGGTCGCGTCGCTTTGAGTCAACCGATATAAACAGAGCCGCGCCGCAGTCATCCCGGATTTATCCGGAGATCTGCGGCGCGGCCTTTTTTACCCGATGTGCTGCAGCGCGATTTCGAGATTTTTGAGGTTTTTGTCGGTGATCTCGGCCCGACGCGGCATCGGCGTCCAAGTCTCCAAGTCGTCCAGCCAGGTGGATGGAAGCGGGTAGTCCGGCAAGCGATCCAATGGCACGCCGGGCCAACCTTTCGGCAGCAAGCCGCCGTCCGCTTGGGCGTCGATGGAAGCGAGCAGAGGATGATCGTTCATTTCCATCCACAGCAGGCTCCAAGCCCGCGGCACGACTCTCCAGTGATCGTACCCTCCGCCTCCGAGGGCGACCCATCTCCCGTCCGTATAACGGTCTGCGAGCCCGCGAATCATTTTCGGCATCTCCCGATAAATGCGCATGCTGCAATGAATATGGGCGAGCGGATCGAATGCGTGCGCGTCGCAGCCGTGCTGGCTGACGATGAGATCCGGACGGAACGCGCGGGCCGCGCTCTCGATCGCCTTGCCGAAGCATTCCAGCCAGGAATCGTCTTCGGTGTAAGGCTCCATGGAGACGTTTAAGCAGGTTCCGTAGCCGGAAGAGTCGCCTCTCTCGTGAGGAAAGCCGCTTCCAGGAAACAGAAATTTGCCCGTCTCGTGAATCGACAGCGTGAATACGTCCGGATCGGTGTAAAAAAACCATTGAACTCCGTCCCCGTGATGAACGTCCGTATCGATGTAGAGGACGCGCGCCGAATATTTCTCGCGCACATGGGCGATCGCCGCGGCCGCGTCGTTATAGACGCAGAAGCCCGAAGCCCGCTCCTGGAAAGCATGATGCAGCCCGCCGGCCAGATGCATCGCCCGCGTCGCTTTACCCGACATGACCGCGTCCGCGGCGGCCATGGAGCCCGCCGCCAGCTCGATCGCCGCCTGATGCATGTCGGGGAAGTACGGAGTATCTCCGTCCGCCTCCAGTCCGTAACGGTCCGCCAAGCTAAGCGCTTTCATATCGGGCTCGGCAACGCTCAGCGCCTGCACGACCTCGATGTAGTCGGGTCTATGAATGTCCCGGACTCTCTTCTCGGCTTCGGCGACGGAGAAGGGAGGAAGGGATTGTCTGTCGTCCAGCGCACCGCTCTCCCTCAGCAAATTTTCCGTCAGCGCCAGCCTGACCGGGTGAAAGGGATGATCGTCGGAAAAGCGATAATGCCCGGATGCTTGATTGTCAATCCATATCGTATTGGAAGCCAGATAAGGTCGCCTGCCTTTCTAATACATAAAACGTTGTCTGAACCGAACGCGGTCGAATTGCTCGGCGGAGGACAGCGGAACGTCTTTGCCGATTCGGACCATGAGACAGTTCGCGGGATGCGCGCAAATCTCCGGATCGTCCGTGGCGAACCAGACCATGCCGACCGATTTCATCAGCCGTTCCATCATCTCCCGGTACTCCCAGACGTTCAGCCCGCTCGATTCCAGATCCCAGTGCCAATAATATTCGGTCGTGAAGACGATCATATTGTCCAGTTGGCCGTCTTCGAACGCGGCGGATATCAACGCTTTGCCCAGTCCGTAATTGCGGTAGTCGTCGGCGACCTCGATCGCCCCGAGCTCGACGAGATCTTCCATGCCGCCTTCCGACCAACGTTCCATTTCGTCGGGATAGTGGAAGGTGACGTAGCCGACGATGACGTCTCCGTCCCGCGCCGCGATAATTCGGCCTTCCGGAAGCTCCGCGATTTCAACCAACGCGACGTGCTGCTCCGCGGGTCTGCGGAAAGCGTCAAGCTTCGGATGCATCGTCAGCTTCTGAAGCTCTTCGGGCGCTATAGGTCCTTCCACGATTAGGGATCGGCCGTGCCGTTCAATCGTATGACGGACGTATTTTTTAATGTGCTCCATGCCGTTCCCCCCTTGTTAACCGTGTTTATGCTCCGTATATTATAGCACATTAGCGGCATGCAACGGGCTTAGAAGCGACCCTGTAACAGAATATTGCCCCTGCAATGGGAGATTTTGTCCTTGCCTACTATGCAGAGCTCGGATGCACTGTGGTATAATGGCTTTGGTAGAGGGGTAACCTCGAGTTCATGAAAGCGCATACGGCATAACGGGTACCCGCATTTCAATGGGAAGGTGATGGAGTGTGACATTGCAATCGGACGAAAAATTAGCCGTTACGGCGAAGGTGTCCAACATGGCATCTTACGAAGAGGCGGTAAACAGCTTTAACTGGGCGGATGTCGAGCAGCGTTTTACGTGGTCGACCACCGGCAAGGTGAACATGGCGCATGAGGCGATCGACCGGCATCTGGCGGAAGGCCGCGGCGACAAAGTCGCGCTTCACTACAGCGACAACCATCGCGAAGAGAGCTATACTTTCGCGGATCTGTCCAAGCAGTCCAACCGTTTCGCCAATGTGCTTCGCGGGTTGGGAGTGGGCAAGGGCGACCGCGTCTTTATTTTTATGCCCCGGACGCCGGAGCTGTACTTCAGCTTGCTTGGGACGATCAAAGTCGGCGCCGTCGTAGGCCCGTTGTTCGAAGCGTTTATGGAAACCGCCGTCAGGGATCGTCTGCAGGACAGCGGCGCCGTCGCGCTGATCACGACTCCCGCATTGCTCTCTCGTGTGCCCAGGGCGGAATTGCCCGAACTGAAGCACGTTCTCGTATATGGGGATTCCGTGGAAGAAGGAGACGGCATCATCGACTTCTCCAAGGCGATGGCCGGAGCTTCGGAAGAAGCCGAGGTGACCTTCCTGGAGCGGGAAGACGGCCTCATTCTTCATTATACTTCCGGTTCTACGGGCAAGCCCAAAGGCGTATTCCACGTCCAGAACGCGATGGTTCAGCACTACCATACCGGACGCATCGTGCTTGATTTGCGCGAAGACGACGTATACTGGTGTACGGCCGATCCCGGCTGGGTAACGGGAACGTCTTACGGCATTTTCGCTCCTTGGCTTAACGGCGTAACGAACGTCGTGCGCGGCGGACGTTTCAGTCCGCAGGATTGGTACGCCACGATCGAAAAATATAAAGTAACCGTCTGGTACAGCGCGCCTACCGCGTTCCGGATGCTGATGGGGGCCGGCGACGATGCGGTCAAATCGTTCGACCTGTCCAGCCTTCGCCACGTGCTGAGCGTTGGCGAGCCGCTGAACCCGGAAGTCGTGCGCTGGGGTAACCGCGTGTACGGCCAGCGCATCCACGATACGTGGTGGATGACGGAAACCGGCGGACAATTGATCTGCAACTATCCGAGCATGGAGATCAAGCCGGGCTCGATGGGACGCCCGATTCCGGGCGTGCAGGCGTCCATCATCGACGATCAAGGCAATGAGCTGCCTCCGTTCCGGATGGGCAATCTGGCGATCAAGACGCCTTGGCCGTCGATGATGCGCACAATCTGGAACAACCCGACGAAGTACCAGGAGTACTTCCATATTCCGGGGTGGTACGTCTCAGGAGATTCCGCCTACAAGGATGAAGAAGGCTACTTCTGGTTCCAAGGAAGAATCGACGACGTCATCAATACGTCCGGAGAGCGGGTAGGGCCGTTCGAGGTCGAGAGCAAGCTGGTCGAGCATCCCGCCGTCGCGGAAGCCGGCGTTATCGGCAAGCCCGATCCGCTTCGCGGCGAGATCATCAAGGCGTTCATCTCGCTGCGCGAAGGCTTCGAGCCGTCCGACGAGCTGAAGGCGGACATCGCGAAGTTCGTCAAGGAAGGTTTGTCGGCTCACGCTTCGCCGCGCGAGATCGAGTTCAAGGACAAACTTCCGAAGACGCGCAGCGGTAAAATCATGCGCCGCGTGCTGAAAGCCTGGGAACTGAACTTGCCTACGGGCGACTTGTCCACGATCGAGGATTAATCGAAGTTGCGCCGCCGTCTTACGGCGACAAAAAAGGGACGAAGCAGAATCCAATCTGCTTCGTCCCTTTTATTATTAAGTTCCTTATCCGCCCGATCTGACTTCGACGGCGGAAGTCGGCGACGATTCCCCGGACGGGCTGATCGCCGTAATTCTGTACCAGCCCGCGGAAGCGGGGGCGATATACTCGAAGGAAGTCGATTCGGTCGTGCCCAGCAGCTTGTATTTGTCGTTCTCTGAGCCGCTGTACCAGACTTGATACTGGGTTACGCCTTCTTCCGAAGGATTCGCGTTCCAGGTCAGGACGACGCCGATATCCGTGCCGCGAGCGTTCAGGCCGCTAGGCGAAGACGGAGCGTTGCTGTTGCCGCCGCTCGGAATTTCCGGAGGAACCCCGGTATCCGGATTGTCGCCGCCGTCGCCGTTGCCGGTTCCCGGGTCCGTCTGGCCGGGCAGCGTAGGATCGACGATGATGCCGCCGTCCGTCGAGATGATGTCGCTCGCAACCGATTCGTTGCCTGCGACGTCCACGGCCGTCACGTAGTAGCTGTACGATTGGCGGGCGCTGATGTAGTTGACGAACTTCAAGTCTTCTCCGACAGGCAAGGAAGCTTCGACCTTCTGGAACGGGCTTCCGTTAATGGAGCGGTACAGACGATAGCCGGCGACGTCCGCTTGCGGAGGCGCGCTAAACGTTATTCTCGCTATGTTGTTGAGCGTCTCGACCGCCACGTTGCGCGGCGCACTTGGCACGGCTCCGTCTTCGACTCTCGGGTCGATCTTGGAAGGCGCGCTTTCGCCCGCGTCTTTAGGCAAGTAATACGCGAGAGGCTTGCGGCTTTGGGCCGCGACTTGACCCAGCTTCGCCTGCAGTTCCTCAATCAACGTGTCGAGCGGCGATTCCCGGACGACCATGACGGATTCCCGCAGCAGATCTTCAGGCGTGCCGTCCTGAGGCAAATAATTGACCCCGTTGTAGGAAATATACTTGACCTTGACCAGAGCGTCGTCGGACTCGGTCGGAATAAACTTGCGGTTGAAAATGTCGGTGACCAGTTTGCCCGCTTGCTTGGTCAAGTCCGTAGGCAGCTTGCCGCTGACGCTGGATACCGTCATCGAGACGATGTCGTCCGGCTTCTCGAACGTCTTGGTCGGAAACAGCTCAGGCTTCGCCTCGGTCACTTCGTTCATGATCTTGGCCCAGATCGTGCGGGCCCGACTGTGGCTGTCCGAGGAGAGCGTATGAATGACCTTTTCGTATCCGGCCCAAACTCCGAGCGTGATGTCCGGCGTGAAGCCTTCGAACCAGACGTCGCTATAGTTTTGCGTCGTGCCGGTTTTGCCGACGATCGGGATATTCTTATAATTTTTGTACTGTGACATCAGGGAAGTCGCCGTGCCGTTCGTAACGACCGTGCGCAGCATATCCGTCATCAAGTAGGCGGATTGCTCCGAGACGACCTGCTTCGGATTCAATTCGTGCTTGTACACGATCTGGTTGTTCGCGTCGCGAATACTCTCGATCAGGTAAGCGTCGTTGAACACGCCCTTGTTCGCGATTGCGGCGTAGGCGTTCGTCAATTCCTCGACGGACGTTCCGTACTTCAAGCCGCCGATAACGCCCGTTTGCGCTTCGTCGTCTTCCTTGACCAGCGTCGTGATGCCGAGGGAACGTACGAATTCCCAGGAATCCTTGATGCCGACTTTGTCCAGGAATATTTTCAGCGCAGGTATGTTATAAGAGCTGTTTAACGCTTGGCGCGCAGTGACAAGACCCGAGTAACGGTTGTTGGAGTTTTTCGGGATATGGTAGCCTCCGCCGCCGTTTTTCAGGATGATCGGAGAATCGTCCAGAACGCTGCCGGGCTGTATGAGCCCTTTGTCGATCGCGGGCAAGTAAGCGGCGATCGGCTTCATCGCGGAGCCGGGCTGCCGGACCATCTGGGTCGCGAAGTTCATCTGCTCGATGTGGAAGTCGCGTCCTTCGATCATGCCCAGAATCGCTCCCGTCTTATGGTCCATCAGGACGGCGGCGATCTGTTCCACGCCTTTGACCGGATGATCCTTCGCGAAGTTTTCCGGGTTTTCCGCGATATCGTGCATCAAATTGTAAATTTTCTTGTCGATGGTCGTCGTCACTTTATAGCCGCCTCGCAGCAGCTGCGCGCGGGCTTCTTCGACCAGGGAAGAGTTTTCCTTCTTCTTCAAGTCTTCGCGGGTCAGATCCGGATTTTGCTTCATGACGAGAAGCTCGGCGGCTTGCCGCTCGGCTTCGAGCATCAAGTAAGGATAAGTATTGTACGCTTTCTCCGTAGGCTTGGCGAGCGACTTGTACAAGTCGAAAGCGAGCGCCTCGTCGTATTGCGCCTTCGTGATCTTGTTCTCCTCGAGCATGCGGCTGAGCACGAGCTTCTGGCGCGTGACCGCGCGCTTGAAGTTCTTCTCGTTGAACTCTCCCTTGCCGTTAAAAGCGGAATAGAGGGAAGGGAGCTGCGGCACGCCCGCGAGATAGGCCGCTTGGGCGATGTTCAGCTGATCCAGCTTGTCGATGCCGAAGATGCCCTTGGACGCCGCTTTAATGCCGAACACTTGATAGCCGTTGGAGCCGTTGCCGTAAGGCACCTTGTTCAAGTAGGCCGTCAAAATTTCCTCTTTGCTCAAATACCGTTCCAGGCGCAGCGACAGGAAGATTTCCTTGGCTTTGCGGCTGGACGTTTGGTCCAGGTTCAGGAAGACGCGCCGGGCGAGCTGCTGCGTGATCGTGCTACCGCCGGTCTGTACGCTCTCGTTCAGCAGCTGCTGCTTCACGGCGCGGAACAGGCCGTTCGTATCGACGCCGGGGTGCGTGAAGAAGTTTTTGTCTTCGATGGCGATGACCGCGTCGACGATAATTTGCGGAATCTGGTCGTAGGTGACCGGCCTGCGGTCCTCCTCCGAGCGGAGCTGTCCGATCGGGGTTCCGTCGTTGAAATAGACGAATCCGGTAATCGCGTTTTCGTTGATCTTTTCTTCTATGAAGGCACGATCGCGAATCGGTTCTTCATGAACGAGGGAAGCGACGAAGCCCGCTACCGCTCCGGCGCCGACGAGTCCGGCCAGAATCCCGAACAGGATCAGCCAGAGAACGGTGAATCCTGCGATTTTCCCCGCCGTCTTGAAGCCTTCGCCCTTGCGTTCTGGCTCCGAAGGGGGTTGTTTAGTAGTCGTCATAATTTTAGAAAGCCTCCTTCAACAAACAGAACTATTATAGCATACATAACCATAGTTTGGCTTCCTTGGAAGGTCGCTCCCGCGGAACGCGCTTGCTCCGGGAGCCTTGCGATTCCGTACCGTAACGGTTATACGCAGCAATCGGGCGGAGGTTGTGTTTTCGACAGACAAAAAAAGATCGCCCCGTCATCCGAGGACGACAGCGGGCGATCCTTATCGCGTTTGCGCGGCTTACAGAGCCGGGGGAGTGAACGTGCGGGCTGCGAACTCGGCATCCATCATGAAGAAGGCGTTGCTGTCCTTGTCGATCCGCTTAAGCTTGTTGATGATCGTGTCGAACATCGATTCCTCTTCGACCTGTTCGTCGATGAACCATTTGAGGAACTGGATCGTCGCATGCTCGCGGTCGTTGAGGGCCAGATCGGACAGATGATAGATGCGCCGGGTCACTTCCTGCTCGTGCTCGTAGGCATGCTCGTAAGCGTCGAGCACGGACGAATATTCGTTGTTCGGCGTGTCCATGCCGGACAGCGTGACGCGAATGCCGCGGTCGTTTAAGTATTTGTAGATTTTCATCGCATGGAATTTCTCTTCTTCCGCCTGTACGGTGAAGAAATTGGCGAAGCCGTCCAGGCTCTCGCCGGAGCAGTAGGCCGCGATCGCCAAATACACGTGCGAGGAATACAGCTCGTAGTTCAGTTGGTCGTTCAGGGCTTTGCTTAAAGTTTCGTTGATCATCTCGCGACTCACTCCTTATGGAATCTGGCAGTTTCTACCCGAATTGTACCATAAAGCGTCGAGTCATCCTATCCGCTGCTTCAATTTCTCGTACAACGCTTCGGGGGAAGGGGCGACGACGACTTCGGTTTTGCCGATCAGAGCCATGCATTGCTTCGTGCACAGCTTGCAGACGCCCAGGCAATCTTTTTTCTTGCGCTTGAGATCCGGGTACTCGGCTTTTAGCGTTTTGTACACGGACTTGGAACCGTGCTTGAAGTTCCGGCAGCAAAATTTGATTTTCTTCATGGGGGCACGCACCGGCTTTCCTCTTCGACGTATCGATTCTCCATAAAATGATATTAATTCTCATTATCATTGTCAATGAGAAAAATCGAGACTTCGTCCGCGGGCAATAAAAAACGCCCCTCGCTTCCTTGGATAAGGAAGACGAGAGGCGCCGAGGCTTGGAAAGACGATTAACGGCTGTAGAATTCGACGATTTGTTTAACGTCGATTTCTTGGGACAGCTCGCCGCGGTCCGGAAGACGAGTGTACTTGCCTTCCATTGCGTTGGCGTTGAAGTCCACGTAGCCTGGAATGTGGTGACGTCCTTCCAGAGCTTCTTTGATCGACTTCAGGGAGCGGCTACGCTCGCGAAGGCCGATCACGTCGCCGACTTGCACCGTGTAGGAAGCGATGTCGACTTTCTTGCCGTTGACCGTCACGTGGCCATGGGAGACCAATTGACGGGAACCGTAGCGGGAGTTAGCCAAGCCGAGACGGTAGACGAGATTGTCGAGACGGCTTTCCAACAGGATCAAGAAGTTGTCGCCGGCGATACCTTGTTGTTTCGAAGCGCGGTCGAACAAGTTGCGGAATTGCTTCTCGTTCAGGCCGTACATGTGGCGAAGCTTTTGTTTCTCTTGCAGTTGCATGCCGTATCCGCTGATTTTGCGGCGTTGGTTGGCGCCGTGTTGTCCCGGAGGGAATGCGCGTTTCAATTCCTTACCCGATCCGCTCAGGGAAATGCCCAGGCGGCGACTTAGCTTGAACTTAGGACCTGTATATCTTGCCATGTGTGTGAAAACTCCTTTTTCAAAATGAAATGGTTTTGAAAATGGGTTTCGTTGCGCGGATTTTCCTTAACCGGAATGCCCGGTTCCAGCAGGGAGTTCAGCCGCTGCCCGCTGGTGGATCGTCCGAGAGGGTGCCACAAGATCTAAGCCCAGTATTCAACAAGATATATTATAAGAAGTTGTGGGGAAATGTCAAGAACCATTCGTTTCGTTCAACGGTTTGCCATACCGGACCGGCGAAGCAGGACAGGAGAGAAAGCGCTTAAAAAAATAAGCCGGAAGACTATGGACTTCTATGAAGCTAGTGCAAAAATCACGGTTTCATTGTATAGTAAAAAGAAAGAGACATCGGGGGATGGAGGTGTCGGGTATGGTCCTTAGGCGGAAAATGCAGCAGCATCACGAAACGCAAGACAATACGGAGAATCCATCCCGCACCCGTCAGCAACTGCCGCATTGGCTGCAGAAGCAGGAGCTAACCGAAGTGGACTTGCCGTATATCCACGATTTGCTGGCGAGCGGCTTCGCGGAGTGGTTGGAGGAAGTGGAAGGATTTCCTTGGCTTGGAGGGCCGATGGCGCTGCTCCATCCGGACGGAACGAATGTCGTTGCGAACCGGGTTCCGGAAGAGTCGGAAGCCGATCTTCCTTCCTGGAGCGAAGAGGTAATAGGTCCTACGGCCGCCAGCAGAGCGCTGGACACTTGCCGGCCGACGCTGATGCGGGCGGAGGAGCACCTCGTCGCCAAGTTGAAAGAATACGATTCGATCGCCGTGCCGATCTTCACCAGAACGACCGGCTTTCCGTGCGCGGTCGTCGCTTGCCTGCTTCCCGCGGGCGCGGCGCAGGCGGGCGACCTGAAGCTCCTTCAGGCCGCGGCGCTTCATATAAGAAGCTGCATCTATCGGGACTTCGAGAATTTGTTCGTCGGCGGTTTGCTGAGGGAACGCAAGCTGTCCAAGAAGGAAGAAGCCCGCCGGAACATCCTATTTGGCGTCATGCGACGGCTGAACGACCATATCGACGTCGAGAACGTGCTGACCGAAGTGCTGGACAGTCTTGAACAGCTGTACCCGATCTGCAAGGCGGACTTGTTTCTGTCGCAGGACTATACGAGTCCCAATGAGAAAGTCCGTCCGCTCGCTTTCCACCTGAACGATATGGACCTGTGCAAGGCGGCGTTTCTCGACGGGAAAATTCGGGAAGAGCTGTCGGCCGGCAGGCATCGCATCGCGCTGCCGCTGTCGGGCAAGCAAGGTGTGTACGGCGTGCTCCGGCTGGATATGCCGGAGAGCCAATTCGACGAAGCGGATATCAGCTTCCTCACGATGCTGGCGGGCGCCGCGGGCGCCGCGTTCGAGAAGGCCAAGCTTCATGAGCAGGCCAACGTCCTCGTCGGGGAACTGCGCCTGATCAACGAGCTCACGCATAGACTGAACAGCAGCCTGAAGCTGTCGGAGACGATGCAGTTCGCATCCGCCGAGCTGCTGGCGATATTTAAATCCGATTTTTGCTGCATTCTCCAGTTCGACACGGCTCTGCAGCAATTCATGGTGATGTCCTCGAACGTGGCGGAGATGATCGGAGACGCGTATTCGAAGGAATACGGCTTTTGCGGCGTCATGTGGTCGACGAAGGAACCGATCATTTTGTCGGACTACTGTTCGGCGACTCCCGTCGCGTCCAAGCTTATGGACGTGACGCTTTCCCGTTCCTTGCTCGCTTCGCCGCTGCTGCTCAACGGGGAAGTAATCGGCGCCGTCATGATCGCCAAGCGGGAGCCGAACCATTTTTCCTACGACAACTACAAGCTGCTGCAAGTGCTGTCGGCCCATCTGGGCTTGGCTATCTCGAACGCTACTCTGCATGCCGAAGTGCGTAGGATGGTCATCACCGACAACCTGACCGGCCTGTACGCGCGCCACTACTTGAACGAACGAATCGGCCGCAAGCAGCTCCGGGACAGCTCCGGGTCGCTGATCGTCGTCGATATCGACCATTTTAAGAAAATCAACGACACCTACGGTCATCAGGTCGGCGACGACATTCTCATTCAGGTCAGCCAGATCATTCGCACGTCGATTCGGGACAGCGATATCGCGGCCCGATGGGGCGGAGAAGAGCTCGCGATCTATTTGCCGTTGCTCAGTCTGGAGCAGACCCAGCGGGTGGCGGAAAGAATTCGGCAGCGGGTCGAGGCGGAGACGAACCCCCAGGTGACCGTGTCGTGCGGCATTTCGGAATGGCGGCTGCAGGACGACAAGATCAGCGTCGAGACGCTGTTCTATAAGGCGGACATGGCGTTGTACGAAGCGAAGCACCACGGGCGCAACTGCATCGTCGTCGGATAGGCTGGAACTTAACGGAATGACAAGAAGCTCAGGCGGCGCCGGGAGATTATCCCGGCGTCGCCTGAGCGCGTTTGGGGGGCATGTTCGGGATCGGGTGCATAGACGAGGCAAATGGGGAAACGATACGAAGCGAAAGGGGGGATCGGAATGAAAGGGGCAATTCGGTTTGGCGCAGCGATCTGCGGAGCGGGATGGCTGCTGCTGATGTTGACGGGCTGCATGGGGCGGGTCGGGAGCCTGCCTGCGGATCAGGCTTTCGCTTTGTCGGCTTCGGCGCTGTCCGGCAGCGACAGCTACGGGTTTGCGGGCGAGCTGGCTTTGTACAATCCCGGAGGGAAGATGGAGACGAGGGCGGCGTTCGAAGGAGAGGTCAGCCGTCACGGCAATCTGAAGCTGAACTGGACGGAGCCGGGTATGGACGCGGGGCGGTCCCGGGAGTTCGGTCCGGGGTATAAGCCGCTGAGCCTGCTCGAAGCGTTGAACGGCCGCAACGCGTCGATCTCCTACGCCGATCCTCCGACGCCGGGCGAGCCCGTGCGCATTCGCATTCGGCTGAACGAGGAAGCGGCGAAACGGCGCATTGCGGACGTCTTGCGGGAGGAGATGGCGGAAGTCCGGGCGGATAAGCGGTTGTATGCCGCGGAGCAGGCTCGGAGCGCTCTGGAAGCCGCCGAGCGTAAGCTGGAGGCCGCACTGGATACGTTAAAGGTCGATACGGTCGTCATCTGGACGGCCGATCCGAAGAGCTGGTTTCCCGGCCGCATGTCGGAGCTGACGGAGCTGACTTATTCGTGGGAAGGGAAATCATATCGCGAGAAGCGAACTTCGGAAACGAATTTCCTTGCCAAAGCCTAAGGTGGTACAATGTAGAAGAACACAGCGACAGCAGAAGGAGAGCAGCTATCATGAGAGATCCGCGAATCCGGCGGCTGGCCGCCAACTTGGCCGGCTACTCGGTGAAAGTCAAGCCGGGAGAAAACGTACTTATCGAAATGATCGGCACCGAACGGGAATTGCTGAAGAGCCTGATCGAGGAAGTGGCGAAGCTCGGGGGAAATCCGTTCGTCGAAATAGAGGACCGCTCCGTTCTTCGCACCTTGCTTCTCAATGCCACCGACGCGCAGTTGGAAACTTGGGCCGAATACGATTTGGAGCGGATGAAGCGAATGGACGCTTATATCGGCATCCGCGCGGGCGACAACGCCAACGAACTGGCCGACGTGCCGGCGGACCGCATGAAGGCGTACGATCGCATTCATCGCCATCCGGTACATATGGAGCAGCGGGTGAAGAAGACGAAGTGGGTCATCCTGCGCTATCCGAACGGCTCAATGGCGCAATCGGCCAACATGAGCACCGAGGCGTTCGAGGATTTCTACTTCGACGTCTGCAATCTCGATTACGCCAAGATGGACCGCGCCATGGACCCGCTGCAGCAGCTGATGGCGCGCACCGACAAGGTTCGCATCGTCGGCCCGGGCACGGATCTGACGTTCTCGATCAAAGGCATCGGCGCCCAGAAGTGCTCCGGAGAGCGCAACATCCCCGACGGAGAAGTGTATTCCTGTCCGGTGCGCCATTCCGTGAACGGCACAATCTCGTACAATACGCCGAGCGTCTATAACGGATTTACGTTCGAGAATGTCAAATTCACGTTCAAGAACGGCAAAATCGTCGAAGCGACGGCCAACGACACGGACCGGATCAACGCGATTCTGGACAGCGACGACGGCGCGCGCCATATCGGCGAATTCAGCCTCGGCTTTAACCCGTATATTCTTCATCCAATGAAGGATACGCTGTTCGACGAGAAGATCGCGGGCAGCCTGCATTTCACCCCGGGACAGGCGTACGAGGTGACCGACAACGGCAACCGTTCGTCCATCCATTGGGATCTCGTTCTCATTCAACGCCCCGAGTACGGCGGCGGAGAAGTCTACTTCGACGACGTGCTGATCCGCAAGGACGGGCTGTTCGTCGTCCCGGAATTGGAAGGCCTTAACCCCGATTTCTTGAAATCATGATTTTTTTCCCCTTGCGTGAAAATGGGGGAACAAGTTATGATGTGGGAGAGATTGTTACGCCTAAATTTAGGAGGGAATCCTATGTCGAACAATGCGGCTATTGTAGAGTTGTCCCAAACCGCAAACAAGTTCCGCTCTTCCATCGTTCTTCAAGCGGATAACAAGTACATCGACGTGAAAAGCATTTTGGGATTGTTCACGACGCTCGTAGGCAACCTTTCTTATGAGCTTCACGTACACGGTCCGGATGCCGAGGAAGCGAAGAAGGAACTCGGAGATATTTTCTCCAAGCACGGTTTGAACGTCAAAGTCGTGGAATAATCCGTTTCAGTTTTTCGGGATTGGTTCATGATGGAGCCGTTCCTTGCGGTATCGTACCGGAGGGGCGGCTCTTTTATTTGTCTGAATCGTCTCCGACAAAACGCATTCTCCGTCCTAAGAACGGCGAAGGCCTTTTGGCTTGGAACCGGAAAGTTTCGGGAATACGGCCACCTGTCCTTGTGCTTCCGGGCATTATGGTCTAATATAAAAGTGATAGCTAGAAACAATGGCATGGGGCGGTTCGTCGTTCTGGCGAAGAATGGCTTACAATTGGAAGCAAGGGCACAGGGGGAGTGGGAATGGCAGCATCGGATACCCTAATCGATCTTCACGAGAAAGCGCTAAGGCTGCTTCAGGAAGACGCCGATAAAATCGAGAAGTTGATCGCTATCCAGATGGAAAACCTAACGACTCGTAAATGCCCGTTATACGAAGAAGTTCTGGACACCCAGATGTACGGCTTCTCACGGGCGGTGGATTTCGCGGTGCGTGCGGGGTTGGTCGACGAGAATGCAGGCAAGCTGCTGATCAGCCAACTGGAACGCAATCTGGCGATGCTATACGAAGCGTTGGAAAAGAAAGAAGAGTAGCACCCTGACAGGGCAGGGTTGCTGCTCTTCTTTTTTTGCGGGACAATATGGCGAAGACATCGTCAGACGAAGAAAAACGCGACTCCGAGAATGACGTAGACGAACAGCAGCAGCATGCCTTCGAACCAGGTCGTTGATCCGTCCCGCGAGATGGAGATTGCGATGAAGACGGCCACCCCGATGGCCGCGAGCTCGATCGTCGTGAAAATCAGGTTCATGCCCCCGCCGAACAGCAGGCTGACGAAGACGAGCACCGGAGCGACGAAGAGGGCGATCTGCAGACTGCTTCCGACCGCGATCTCGACCGCGGCTCCCATCTTGTTCTTCATGGCGAGCATGACGGCCGCGCTGTGCTCCGCCGCGTTGCCGACGATGGCCACGACGAAGGCGCCGATGAACAGCTCTGACAGGCCGAAGCGCGCGGAGAACGCATCCAGCGTATGCACGAGCCATTCGCTGATGAAGGCGACCATGACGGTAGCGGCGACGAGCAGGACGATGGACAGCGACTTGGACCATCCGGCGCTTTCGCCGTGATCGGCTTTCGTATCCTCGTTGTCCGCCAGCAGATCCTTATGGGTGACCATCGAATAGACAAGCCAGCCGATGTAGGCCACGATGAGGAAGGCGGCTACGATCTCGCTCATTTTCAACGTATCCTCGACGGAGATGTGCTCGGTCTTGACGAAGATGGCGGGAATGAACAGCGCGATGATGCTCAGCAGCATGAGCGACGCGTTCTGGCCGGCCAGGTGGACGTTGAACTTCTGCTCCTTGAACTTGAATCCTCCGGCCAGAGCGCTCACGCCGAGCACCAGCAGCAGATTGCCGATGATGGCGCCCGTCAAGCTCGCCTTGACGATCTCGAACAGACCTTCCTTGATCAGGAAGATGGCGATGATCAGCTCCGCCGCGTTGCCGAACGTGGCGTTCAGAAATCCGCCGAGCCGCTGTCCCGCGTAGTGCGCGACCGATTCGGTCGCTTTGCCGAGCAGGCCTGCCGCGAACAGAATCGCGATTCCGGCGAAGGCGAATTGGAGCTCCATCCCCCAGTGCAGATAATGGGAAAGGGCGCTGAGGAGAAACGTAACGACGAGCAGAGGATAAAACGATTTTTTTAACAAGCGGTCACCTTCTCGAAGGCAGAATGTAAAAATCCGGATTTGGCATTTCTTACTATACCCAATTTCTGTATGTTCGTAAACGGAGAGTTTTGAACAATGCGAGGCGGTTAGCCGCTGCGGTTGATTATGGAGTAGTCTTCCATTACAATGGAAGCATAACAGGTCGGGGAGAGTGGGCCGCTATGACGGATGAACTTCAACAAGGAATGATACGGATTTCCGACGACGTCGTCGCCACGATTGCCGGATTGGCGGCGCTGGAGACGCCGGGAGTCGCCGCGATGTCGGGCGGCATATCGGAAGGGTTGGCCAAGAGGCTCAGCGGACGCAACGCCCAGAAGGGCGTCTCCGTGGAAGTCGGCCAGGTCGAAGCGGCCATCGATTTGCGAATCGTCGTCCAGTACGGTATTCCGATTCAGGAAGTCGGTCGGAGACTTCAGGAGAACGTAAGGGAAGCCGTCGAGAATATGACGGGCTTGAACGTCGTCGAAGTCAACGTCAAGGTGGAAGGCGTAGCCTTCAAGGATGAAGAGACCGAAGAGCCTAACCGGGTGAAGTAGAGTCATCCGTATACACGAAAAAGAGAGCCTCCCGCGAGTTGCGAAGCGGAAGGCTCTCTTTGTTCATGAATGATAAGCTTTGTTGCGCGTATAAGGCGCCTGAGACGCGTTCTGCGCTGTTTTCTCGACGCGGTTGTACTCCCTGGATACGCTGAGCAGAATGCCCATCCCGGCGAGCAGCGTGAGCATCGAGGAGCCTCCGTAGCTGATAAACGGCAAAGTGACTCCGGTAATCGGAATCGCTCCGCTGACGCCTCCCATATTGATGAGCGCCTGGATCGCGATCAGCGAGACGAGGCCGATGCCGACCAGCGTGCCGTAGATGTCCGGGCAGCGCAGGGAGACGATCAGCGCTCTCCACAGGAACAACACATAGAACAGAATAAAGATCGTCGTGCCGATAAAGCCCAGCTCCTCGCCGATGACGGCGAAAATGAAGTCGTTGTACGCGTAGGGCAGGTAGAACAGCTTCTGGATGCTGTTGCCGAGTCCGGTGCCGGTCAATCCTCCGTGTCCGAACGCCTGCAGCGAACGGGACAGATGATATCCGCTCCCTTGCTGGTCCGCCAGCGGATCGAGGAAAGCGGTGAAACGGTCGCCGCGGAAGCCGAATCCCGCGTCCGGATTCAGCAGCAGGTAGAAGCTTGTCCCGAGCGCGGCCAAGCCGATCAGAACGGCGGAGGAAAGCAGGATGTGCTTGAGGTTCGACCCCCCGGCGACGACGATGGCCGACGCGCACATAACGAGGATGGCGCACGAGCCGAAATCGGGCTGAAGCATGATGAGGAAGGCGAAGAAGCCGACGACGATCATGACGGGGAGCAGCCCTTTTTTGAAATTCCGGAACTTCTCGTCCTTCTTCGCGATGATCGCGGCCAAGTACATAATGATCGCCAGCTTCGCGAATTCGGTCGGCTGAACGCCGAACGAACCGACTCCGAACCAGCTTTTGGCGCCGTTCCGCGTCTCTCCGATGATCGGAACGAGAACGAGCAGGATAAGCGTGCCGATGAAGAACAACAGAAACAGCTTCTTGTATTTCTGATAGTGGATGTTCATCAGAATAAGCATGATAAACGTGCCTAGCCCGACCCACATCAATTGACGCTTCAGGAAGTAGAAGGCGTCATTGTTGTAGGCGGGCTTAGTGACCGCCATGCTGGAGCTGGCGCTGAAAACCATGACAAGTCCGAATCCTACGAGCAGAAGCGTCAGTATCAGCAACAGAAAATCTGGCGCGCCGCGCTGGCCGCTCTCCGGAGATTTCATCCCGAATTCCCCCGTGCCGCTTAGGATAGCAGCTTCTTCAGATCCTGCGCGCGTTGATTAGCGGCATTCAAGATCGGCTCGGGAATCGGAGATTCGTAATCCAGTCCGTGCGGGAACGTCGAGCGTCCGAGATAGACGGCTTCCACTTCCAGAACGGCGTCCGGATTTTCCAATTTGCCCTCGACGGCTCTCGTCGCGATGCGCAGATAGTAATCTTGCCCGCTCGTGCGGTCGTGCAGCTTCAGATCGTAAGTCGCGCGGCGATATTCCCATTGCCAGCGTACGAAGCCGAGCTTGTCGCCGGACTCGTCCAGATGGCCCAGATCGCTGCGCATTCCGTTTAACCCTGTATTTTCGAGTAACATGGTGATCCTCCTTATGTAGGTGCAATCCAACGTGCAGGCTGCTTGCGCTTAATCGGAGCCCGTTGGGGCAAGCGCTGTCCACTTCCATGATAGTCGGTTTGCATGCCTTCTGCAAGCCTGCATCGGGACCTAAGTTCGAACGTTCATTGACAATTCGTTTCTCCCGCTCTCCCGGTAGGTTACGGAGCCTTGCCGTTTCTGATACAATAATAAAAATACGCGGTTTACGGAAAGGAGTCGTCGCCATGACGGTCAACGAGCAAACGCTTCAGCCTCTTTACGGGGAGATGGTGAAATGGCGCCGACATCTGCATCGGCACCCTGAGCTGAGCTTCCAAGAGCACGAAACGTCCGACATGATCGCGGCGCTGCTTGAGGAGTGGGGACTGGAGGTGCGCCGGGGCGTGGCCGGAACGGGAATCGTCGCGCGGCTCGTCGGCGGCCTGCCGGGCCGGACGATCGCGCTGAGGTCCGATATCGACGCCTTGCCGATTCAGGACGCCAAAGATTGCGAGTATCGTTCAACCGTCCCCGGAGTCATGCATGCGTGCGGCCATGACGGGCATACGGCCGAGCTGCTGGGGGTGGCCAAATATTACAGCCTGCACCGGGCGGAGACGGCCGGAACGCGCGTCTTTCTCTTCCAGCCCGGAGAGGAGATGCTGCCGGGCGGAGCGATCCGGATGATCGAGGACGGCGCGCTGGACGACGTGGACGCGATCTATGGCGTTCACCTGTGGTCTCCGCTGCCGTGCGGCACCGCGACGACTCGCCCGGGTCCCTTCATGGCGACGCCGGACGAGTTCGAGATCGAGATCATCGGCCGCGGCGGTCACGGAGGGCTCCCGCACGAGAGCCGGGACGCGCTCTTGGCCGGCGCGTCTCTCGTCTCGGCGCTGCAGACGATCGTCTCTCGCAGCGTCAACCCGCTTGACGCCGCCGTGCTGTCCGTGTGCAGGTTTTCCGCAGGTACGGCCAACAATGTCATCGCCGCCAGCAGCAAGCTGGCGGGAACGGTTCGCTCCTTTAATAAGGAAATGAGAGCTCTCGTGAGAGGGCGGATGGAGGAGATTGTCAAGCACACGTGCGAGATGCACGGCTGCGATTACCGGTTTCAGTTCATCGAGGGCTATCCTCCCGTCGTGAACGATGAGCGCGAAGCCAGCCGGGTGCTGCGGATCATCGGCGAGCTGCTGCCGGATACGGCTTCCGGACCGTGCGAACGCATCATGGCCGGCGAAGACTTCTCTTATTATCTCGAACGCAAGCCCGGCTGCTTTTTCTTCGTCGGGGCGGGCAAGCCGGTGGGGAGTACGGCGCCCCACCACCATCCGATGTTCGACATCGAGGAGGAAGCGATGCTCCACGCGGCTCGGCTCCTGATCGCGGTGGCGGACGATGCCGCCCTCGATTCCGGCTAGGGCGTGTATGCATACACGCCCTAGCCGATTTTACCTGTATGGGGCTTCCGCGATTCGGTCACTCTACTGTAGGACCGAACAATGAAGCCGGATCGGGCGCCATTGGCGTCATTCGGCCATACAGGAGGCTATCGATGAGGAAAATTGCCGACATTATGTCGACCGATTGCGTGACGCTTTCCCGGAATGCCAGCATTACGGAAGCCGCGCGCTTGATGAGAGATCACGATATCGGCTTTATCCCGGTCGTGGACGGGCGCAAGCTGATCGGCGTCGTGACCGACCGGGATCTTGTCGTTCGCGGCTATGCGGACAATCGCTCGGGCTCCGAATCTCTGGACGAAGTGGTGACGAACGGGGTTCGGACGGTGCCGTCCGACATGTCCGTCGACGAAGCCGCGTCGATTATGGCGGCGGAACAAATTCGCAGGCTTCCGGTCGTGAACGACGGCCATCTGGAAGGCATCGTCTCGATTGGCGACTTGGCCGTGCGGGAAATTTTCGTCAACGAAGCGGGAGAGGCGCTGAGCGAAATCTCCGAGCACGGCAACTCATCTTACGCACATTAACGATAGCGAGGCCGTCCCATTAAGTCAGGCAACAGGTAATATTATCGAGATATACACCCCGTTCTTGTTCATCGATAATGCCAATTGTTGCTCGCTGACCTCTTACGGGACGGCCTCTTTGCGTTCCCAATGCATGAACCGGCGCCGAGGAGGAGAACCTTGTTAACGACAAGGAGGAATGCCGGATGGAAAATACGAGGCTGCTGTGGGTGCAGTCGGACGGCACGCTGCTGCTGGACGAGCGGCATCCGGAGTACGCGCAAGTGCGGGATTTTCTAAGGGAAGTCGCTATCTTGCAGAAGCGTCCGGGCTTCTGGCATACATACCGCTTGACGCCGGTGACGCTGTGGAACGCGGCCGCCGCCGGCTGGACTTCCGTGCGCGTGTCGGAGCGGCTCGCCGCCATGGCCCGCTGTCCGCTTCCGGCTTCGGTAGAGCAGTTTGTCCGGATGCAGATGGATCGGTATGGACAAATTCGGCTCGTTAACGACGACGGCGAGCTTGTTCTATTAACCGATTCGCTAGAGTTAATGGAACGGGTCGGCCGGCTGGAATCGATCTCCGCCTGCTTCGTCGGCGGCCCTGAAGGCACGCGGGCAGCAATTCGGCCCGAAGCCCGGGGCTGGATCAAGCGGGAGCTGGCGAGTGCGGGCTACCCGGTTAAGGACGAGGCTGGTTTTCACGAAGGGCAGCCGCTGTCCGTGTCGCTGCTGTCGGAGACAGAGGACGGCAGACCCGTGGAGCTGAGAGACTATCAGCGGGAGGCGGTCGATGCCTTGCTGGGAGATTCCGCGGGAAGCGGGGTTGTCGTGCTTCCGTGCGGGGCGGGCAAAACATGGGTCGGCATGGCCGCGCTCGCCCGTCTGCAATGCGAGACGCTCATTTTGACGCCGAACGGAGTGTCGGTGGCGCAATGGATTTCGGAGCTGCTGCGGCATACGACGCTGACCGAGAGCGAGATCGGCGAATATACGGGACAGTCGAAAAATGTAAGACCGGTCACGGTGGCGACCTACCAGGTGCTCACATACCGCTCTTCCAAGAGCGAGGAATATCCTCACCTCGAACTGTTCGTCAATCGGGATTGGGGGCTAATCGTCTATGACGAAGTCCATCTGCTGCCGGCTCCGGTATTCCGAATGACGGCGGATATTCAGGCGACGAGGAGATTGGGGCTTACCGCCACTCTGGTTCGCGAGGACGGCAGGGAGGAGGACGCGTTCGCGCTGATCGGACCGAAGAGATACGAGCTGCCCTGGAAAACGATGGAGGATCGGGGCTGGATCGCGGAGGCGGAGTGTACCGAGGTTCGCGTGCCGATGGAACCCGCAGCGGCGGCCGACTACGTCGCCGCTCCCAAGAGCCGGCGCAACCGAATCGCCGGGGAGAACCCGCGTAAGGCCGAAGTCGTCAAAGCGCTGCTGCAGCGCCACTCCGGCGTTCCGACGATCGTGATCGGCCAGTATCTCGATCAATTGCACGGACTGGCCGGGGAGTTGTCTCTGCCGCTCATTACCGGAGAGATGCCGCTGCGCGGGCGCAAAGAGCTGTTCGAGCGGTTCAAGCGGGGCGAGCTGGGCGTGCTGCTCGTCTCCAAAGTAGCCAACTTCGCCGTCGATCTGCCGGATGCGGCGATCGCGATCCAGGTATCCGGAAGCTTCGGCTCCCGCCAGGAGGAGGCGCAGCGGCTGGGTCGCATTTTGCGGCCGAAGAAGAACGGGGCCAAGGCTCGGTTCTATTCGCTCGTCAGCGAGGGGACGGACGAGGTGGAATTTTCGCGCAATCGCGGACGTTTCCTGCTTGAACAGGGATATCCGTACCAGATCGACTACTGGAACGCCGAGCGCGTTGGCGAAGCCGCCGAGGAAGCGGTCGGGGAGGTGTACCCATGAACGTTAGACGGTCCGTCGAGAGGCTGCCGGAAGCGATGAAGCGGCTCATTGCGTCCGATCCCGCGGTCAAGGCGAGGCTGGAGCCGGGCATGGAGCTGGCGGACGCGCTGTCGGACCCGGAATGGGCCGAGGCTTGGCTGCATCGCTGCTGCGACGCCGATCAGCTTGCCGTATTAAGAGGCGTGTTAAACAAATACGGAGCCAATCCTTTCGAGCCGGAACGAATGGCGGCGGACGCGGAAGAGGAGCTCGGCTTGACCGGGGCCGAGGCGCGCGTCGCGATCGCGAAGCTGCGCAGAAGCGGCATCGTGTTCGCGGTGCGTAAAAGCTGGGGAGACCGGCTGATCTACGTGCCGGACGACGCCGTCGCGCTGTGGCAGCCGCTGCTGCTTCCTGCGGATAATCGGCCGCTTGAGCCCGATGAAGCTTGGGAGGTCGCGCCGAACGCGGCGGATTTCCGACAGCCGCTGGCGCTCGGCTTGCTGTCGGCCTGGCACGAGATCGCCAGGAAGCCGGTAGCGCGAACGGCCAAGGGAGCGCCGCAGCAGGCGGCGGTCGCACGGGTCGCGGCGGCTATGCGGCTTGAGGCGGAGGCGCTGAACGGCTTGCTGCCGACTTATCCTTATGGGGAACAGGTGCCCCCGCAGGCGATGCTGGCTCTCGATCTCGGACTCGTCTGCGGGGTGCTGAACGAGCAGGACGGCGTCATTGGCGTTCAGCGGAGCGGTTTGAACGAATGGCTCGGTTTGACGCTGCGCGAAGCCGATCGCCGGCTGCACGGTCTGGTCATGACCAGATACTGCGCCTCGCGGCCGGCCTTTCATCTGACGTTCTCGGCGGCGCTGGGATTAAGCGCTGGCAAGTGGCATACCGAAGGACGAATCGGCGGCCAGTGGCAGAGCCGGGAAGAAGCCGACGGGCGGCTGGCGGTGCTGGAGGCGCTCGGCTGGATCGAACGCGGAACATGGCGGGGTCAGACGGTCATAAGAAGGCGTATGGAGCCGATGAGCTATAACGAGGGCGAGGAGAGTCCTTTCATCCTGCAGCCCGACGGGGAAATTCTCGTTCCGCCGGACGTCGGCTTGGCGACGCGCTGGACGCTGTTCGACGTTGCGGAGATGGAGAAGGCCGACGAATTGTGCGTGTACCGGCTGACGCGGCGCTCGTGCGAGGAGGCTTTCCGCTTGGGCTATTCGCTCGGAGAAGTGCTGGGCGTATTGGAGCAGGGATCCCAAGCCACGGTTCCCGAGCCCGTTCGGGCGGCGCTCCGCGACTGGTTCGCTTCGCTCGGAAGGACGGAGCTCGTCGAAGCGCTGGTGCTGCGCGCGGACAGCAAGGAGGTCGCGGACGTCGTCGCCTCCGACGCCGACATAGCGGGGATGATCTTGGAACGAATCGGGGACAGGCACTTTCTCGTCGACGCTGCCGCAGGCAAAGCGATTCGGGCCAAGCTGCGGCAAGTCGGTTATCCGCCTGCGGATGCCGTTCGAATGGAGCGGGGCGCGACGGATGAGTCTCGAAGAGGCGGTGAACGGCCGGAGAGAGTGCGATTGGCGAGCGACGAACGACCTGCAGGCGGTGATCAACCGGCTAGAGAACGGTCGGCAGGCGGCGAGCTGCCGGGGAAAGACGAACGGTCGTCAAGCGAGGAACGGGGGTGGCCTGGCATCGGATCGGCGCTGTCCGCCTTCGAGGCGGACAGGGGGGGAACCGGTACGGAAGAGCTGTTCCCGGGGCTGGGGGACATCCCTGCGACATGGGTGACGAGGCCGAGGAAGTATCATCCTTCCACGAGCAAGGAGTTGATCAGGCGAGCCATCGAGTGGCGGACGGCGGTTCGTCTGGAACGGGAAGGAGACGCCTGTTATTTTGCGCCGCGCAGCATGCGCGAGAACGGAGCTTCCTGGGTAGCCGAGGGGAGATGGCGCCATCCGTCCGACGGTCGCGATTCCATCGTCGGTCCGATGGAACCGGCGCGCGTTCGCGCAGAGGAAGTCGCCGAGCTGATGATCGTTCTTCCCGATCTGGAGGAGCTTGAAACCAATTGACCGGATGAGCTCATCTTGTGTTATGATAGGGGAGGTAAGACAAAGCCGAATGGTGAGGTGAGGCCGATGGCCAGCATGACGCAAAACCTCCCCGCGGCGGAATATAGCGCGGCAGAGCCCGTCGATATGGCGCTGCTGCTGGACCGCGCTTACCAGCTGGGGGAATCGCTGATCCGCTCCGACTTCGCTGCGGAATACGCTTATTGGAAGACGGAAGTTCTGCAGGACGCCAAGGCCCAGAGCTTGAAGAAGCAGTTTCTTCAGGCGAAGGAGAAGTTCGCGGAGTGCGAGCGTTTCGGAAGATTCCATCCCGATTACAACGCCGCGTTGGAGCAAGTGTACGAAGCGCAGCAGCGGCTGGACGAGGTAGAATCCGTGCGCAAATACAAAGCCGCGGAGAGCTCCTTGGACGAGCTGCTGACCGATATATCCAGAACGCTCGCTTTTGCGGTATCGCAGAGCATCAAGGTTCCGGACAACAACCCTAATCCGAAAGCTTCGGGCTGCGGCAACGGGGGCAGCTGCTCCTGCGGGAGCGGAGGCTGCGGGTAACGGATTCCAGTTCAGACGGAGGTTGGACATGTTTGCCGAACGGACAGGGTACATCGTATGGTTCAGCGATTCGAAGGCGGCCAGAGGCTTGGACAAGTACGGAACGCTCCATTACTTGTCCCGCAAGATGCACTACGCCGTCATGTATATGAACGCCGATGTGGCGGATGAGACGGTTCGCAACTTGCAGAGGCTGCCCTTCGTGCGCAAGGTGGAACGTTCCTACAGGAACGAGATCAAAACCGAGTACGAGAAGAACGTACCGGACAAAACGCGGTTTTACGGCCTGTAAGTCCGGGAGCGCGATCTCTCGGGGGCCGGACGTTCGAACGGAACCGCACTCGCTCAAGAGAGACAGCCTCGCCTGCGGGGCTGTCTCTTCCTTTGTCCACGATTGAGCAAGTATAAAATTCGCTATCCTTCTCTGAATCGTCTCCGACAAAACGCATTCATCGTCCAGAGGACGCCGAAGGCGTTTTTGCTTGGGATGCCCGATTGTGAAAGATTGCAATTGACGAATCGTGAAACGGACTATTAAACTAGTATCAATTCTTTTTTATCGCTGTAACTGGAAGAAGCGTCGAAGCTTTTCAGCAGTTGGAGAAAAAAACAAACACGATAAAGGGGTAATGAAGTTGAAAAAGAAACTGTTATCGACCGTAATGCTGTCCACCGCGGCGCTGTTAGCGCTTGCAGGGTGCGGCAGTAAGGAATCCGGCTCCGCAAGCTATACGATTGCCATTTCGCAAATCGTCGAACATCCGTCGCTTGACGCGACCAGAGACGGCTTCCTCAAGGCGCTTGAAGACGCCGGCATCAAGGAAGGCGATAACCTGAAAGTCGACGTCAATATCGCGCAAGGAGATTCGACGAACAACCTGTCGATCGCGCAGAAGATCGCCTCCGGCAAATACGATCTGGCGCTCGGCATCGCTACGCCGTCCGCGCTGTCGCTCGCCCAGAACGTCAAAGACTTCCCGGTTCTGTTCGCGGCCGTTACCGACCCTCTCGCCGACAAAGTCGTCAGCAGCCTGGAGAAGCCGGGCGCCAACGTCACCGGCGCGTCCGACACGAACCCGGAAGCGATCGTGCAGTTGATGGACTTCATCGCTTCGGATTTCCCTGACGTGAAGAACGTCGGTATCGTAATCAACGAAGGCGAGTCCAACGCTGTTATTATGGCGAAGAAAGCCGAGGAAGCGCTGTCGGCCCACGGCATCAAGCTGGTCAGAGCGGCAGCCACGACTTCCTCCGAAGTGAAGCAAGCGGCCGAATCGCTGATCGGACGCGCGGACGCGATCTACATCACGCTCGATAACACGGTCGTCACCGCGGCGGATTCGATTATTCAAGTCGCCAACGACAACAAGCTTCCGTTCTTCTCCAGCGACCGCGATACGGTCGAGAAGGGCGCGTTCGCAACGGTCGGCTTCAAATATTACGACCACGGCTACCAAGTCGGCCAGATGGCCGTCGACGTGCTGAAGAACGGCAAGAAACCGGCCGACATGCCGGTATCCGTACCGGACAAGCTGGACCTGATCCTGAACCTGAAAGCGGCCGAAGCGCAGGGCATCTCCGTCACGGACGCGATGAAGGATAAAGTGAAGGACAAAGAAAATAATATTATCCAGTAAACAGAACAATGGGGTGGGCGGCAGCCGTCGCTCACTCCATTTGTCTGTGAGGAGGCTTAACCGATGATTGATTCGATCTACGGAGCCGTTGCGCTGGGACTGCTGTACGCTTTAATGGCGCTCGGGGTCTACATCACGTTCCGCATCTTGGATTTCCCCGACCTGACCGTCGACGGGAGCTTCGCGACGGGAGGAGGGATCGCCGCGATCATGATCTCGACGGGGTATCATCCCGCGCTCGCCACGCTGGCCGCCTTCGGAGGCGGACTCCTCGCGGGGGTCTGCACCGGACTTCTGCATACGAAAGGCAAAGTAAACGGCTTGCTGGCCGGTATTCTGATGATGATCGCGCTTCACTCCATCAACATTCGGATCATGGGTCGTCCGAACGTGTCCATCGTCAATATGGATACGTTGATTTCTTCGATCGTGAAGCCGGTCGGCCTGTTTATTCTCGTCATGGGGATCGCGGTGCTGATCGTCAAGCTGTTGCTGGACGCCTTCCTCCATACGGATTTGGGGCTTGCGCTCAGAGCTACGGGCGATAACGAGCGGATGATTCGCAGCTTCGGAGCGAACACGGACGGCACGAAAATATTGGGCGTCAGCCTGTCGAACGGCCTGGTCGCGCTGTCGGGCGCGCTTATTGCCCAGCAAGGCGGGTTCGCCGACGTCACGATGGGCGTAGGGATGATCGTCATCGGGCTTGCTTCCGTCATTATCGGCGAGGCGATTTTCGGAGCGAGAACGGTGTTTATGGCGACGCTGGCCGTCGTCATCGGCGCGATCATCTACCGGATCGTCATCGCCATCGCTCTGCGCGTCGAACTGTTCGAAGCCTCCGATCTTAAGCTGGTTACCGCGCTTATCGTCATTGTCGCGCTCGTCGTTCCGTACGTTCGCCGGGTGATGAGGCAGCGCAGCGTCGCCAAGAAGCGTTCCGAGGAACTGCTCGCGACGATCGCTCCTGGCAAAGGAGGTAAAGCCTGATGCTCGACCTGACGAACGTATCCAAGCTGTTTAACCCCGGAACGCCGGACGAGAAGGTGGCGCTCATGAACGCCAACCTGAAAATCAAATCGGGAGATTTCGTGACCGTCATCGGCAGCAACGGGGCGGGCAAGTCGACGCTGATGAACTTGATCTCGGGCGTTATGAAGCCGGACATCGGAGCGATCAGAATCGAGGGCACCGAGGTGCACGGCTTGCCCGAATATAAGAGAAGCCGCTGGATCGGGCGGGTCTTCCAAGATCCGATGGCCGGGACTGCGCCGCGGATGACGATCGAGGAGAACCTGACGATGGCCTACAAGCGCGGCAAGCCGCGCGGACTGGGCTGGGGAGCGACCGCTTCGAAGCGGAAGCTGTTCCGCGAGCAGCTCAGCCGTCTGGGCATCGGGCTCGAGAACCGCATGAGCGCCAAGGTGGGCTTGCTGTCCGGCGGGGAGCGGCAAGCGCTCAGCTTGCTGATGGCGACGTTCACGAAACCGCAGATTTTGCTCCTCGACGAGCATACGGCCGCCCTGGATCCGGCCAGAGCCGAGCTGATCACGCGGCTGACGGATGAAATCGTGCGCGACATGAAGCTGACGACGCTGATGGTGACCCACAACATGGAGCAGGCGATCCGCCTCGGCAACCGCCTGATCATGATGGACAAGGGGCGCATCATTCTCGACGTTCCCGCGGAGCGCAAGGCGGGCCTGACGGTCGCGCAGCTGCTGGGAGAATTCGAGAGAATCAGCGGTCACCAGCTTTCCGACGACCGCATCGTATTGGGCTAGACGGGGCTGTCCCGGTTCATCATCCGATGGTGGGCGGGCGCCTCTTTTTATTGCATGGGAATTTTTTCTAAACGTCTATTTTATTGTTGAATCGTAGGGAATAGATGCTGTAGAATGTACTTAAGTTCCTAGGAACACATGACAAATTTGATTCAGAAGACCTAGAATCGGGAAGGGGATGGCCCGGTGAAGGATAGGCATACGGAGCGATGGAGCACATACGAACCCTTTCATGTCGTTCTTGGGGATAAGAAAGTATCCGACATCATTATTACGAACCATGCTCGTACCCGCTGGTCGGACCGAGTGGAGCAGGAGAAGACCGGCTATTCCGATATCGCCGAATTCATGTGGCAATGCTTGAAGGACGGGCGTATCGTTTCCTATTACCGGAATGAGCAGGACGTCTATACGATCGACGACGATCTTGTTTTCGTTGCCGAATTTTCCGTGAGCGAGACCGATACGGACCTGCTTGGAAATCCCCTCCACAAGATGATCGTCGTTACGTTCCTCGGAAGAATGTCGGAGACGATGGAGCTCCGGGATCTGAAGACGTATTATTCGTGGCTGCGCCATTCCAGGCGCATGACGTTAATCAAAAACAATCGCAAACGCCGCTAAGCGGCTGCGCGATCGGAACGGCCGGGCCGGAGGAGCACCCTCCGCCCGGCCGTTCGTATTCTATGGTATAATGCGAGAGAAACTTACGGACGGGAAGGCGGAAAGAGATGGCGCTCAACGTGCACCAACTTCACATTTTCTACACCGTCGCGGAGAGGGGAAGCTTCTCCGCGGCCGCGCAGTCGCTGCACATGACCCAGCCCGCCGTGACGATGCAGGTGCAAGCATTGGAGGAGCGGTTCGGCACGAAGCTGTTCAACCGGACGACGAAACGGCTGGAGCTGACGGAGGCGGGGCATCGTCTGCTTCCGCAAGCCCGCAAAGCGGTGGAGCTGATGCGGGATACGGACGAGATGATGACCAAGTATATCGAAGAGCTGAAGGGGAGGCTGCAGTTCGCGGCCAGCCTGACGATCGGGGAATACGTGCTGCCTCGGCTGCTCGGCAGCTTCCTGCGAAGATTTCCGAATGTCTCCGTCGACATGAAGGTGATGAACACGACCGAGATTATCGAAGCGGTCGCCCACCAGGGGCTGGATTTCGGCATTATCGAAGCGCCTTGCGACGTTCCGGGCTTCGAGGCCCAAGCGGTCATGGACGACGAGCTGCTGCTCATCGCTCCGTCGAACCATCCGTTCGCTTCCCGAGAGCAGGTATCGCTCGAAGAGGCGATCCGGGAGCCGCTCGTGCTGCGGGAAAAAGGCTCGGGCACGAGACAGATCATGGAGGAGGAGCTGCAGCGGCACGGCGTCACCGAAGAGCGGCTGCGGGTCGTCAGCGAGTTCGGCAGCACGGGGGCGGTCAAATCGGCGGTGGAGGCCGGACTCGGCCTGTCGCTGCTGTCCGTGTGGACGATCAAGCATGAGCTTGCCCTTGGTCTGCTGAAGCCGGTGAGAATTATGGGCGTCAGCTTTAGGCGCCAGTTCTATTCGGTAAGGCTGCGTTCGTCGTTGCTGCCGATTCCGGCGGTCGCCTTGCTGAGCGAATTGGGGGAATTGTCGCATGAGTAGACGCGCGGATCTGCATATGCATACGACGGCCTCGGACGGCATGTTCGCTCCGGCCGACAACGTTCGGATGGCCAAGGAAGCGGGGCTGTTCGCGATAGCGATTACCGATCACGATACGGTGGCGGGGGTAGACGAAGCGCTGCGGGCCGGACGCGAGCTTGGCATCGTTGTCGTGCCCGGAGTCGAGCTAAGCACGGTTGCAAGCGGCAAGGATATTCACGTGCTGGCCTACGGCTTCGATCTGGACGACGGGAAGTGGCTGGCCCGATTGGAGACGCTGCGCGAAGGAAGGAATCTTCGGAACGAGCGCATGCTGGTCAATCTGGGCCTGCTCGGCATGCCGATCACTCCGGAGGAGCTGGCGGCCGCGGCCGGGAAGTCGGAGCGCAAGGACAAATCGGTCGGCAGGCCGCACATCGCGCAGGCGATGGTGGACAAAGGCTACGTGTCGGACTTGAGAGAGGCGTTCGACCGGTGGCTGGCGGAAGGGAAGCCGGTTTACGAGCGGCAGGAACGCGCCTCCTCGCTGGAGGCGATCGGCTGGATTCACGAGGCGGGCGGCAAGGCTGTCATCGCCCATCCGGGCATATATGGGGACGACGATCTCGTGCTCTCTTTGCTGGATGGGGGAGCGGACGGTCTGGAGGCGTACCATTCGGATCATAATCCGGAGCAGGAGCGCCGTTACGCCGAATGGGCGGCGGCTCGCGGCAAGCTGGCTACCGGGGGCTCCGATTTCCACGGCGTCAAGGACGGCAAGGTTTATCACGGGGCGATCGGCAATCGCAGCGTGGACGCCGACATCCTTGAGCGGCTCGGCGTGCGGACGGAATAGCTTGCCTGCCTGCTGATGAGCGCAGGGCAGCGGCTGACCAATAAACCCGCGAGGCGGTACGATCAACAGAAAGGCGGCAATCCCTGGAGCCTAAGCTCCGGCGATTGCCGCCTCTCTTTTTATTTAACCGTGGACGGCATTTGCTGGATGCGGCTTTCGTCCGGGGTGACGAACAGCGTCTTCTGGGCGTCGTAGATGACGAAGCCGGGTTTGGCGCCGTTGGGCTTGCGGACGTAGCGGATGAGCGTGTAGTCGACGGGGACGCTGCTCGACGACTTGGCTTTGCTGTAATAAGCGGCCAGCATCGCCGCCTCGTGCAGCGTCGCCTCGCCGAACTCGCCGCCGCGGATGAGCACGTGGGAGCCGGGAATGTCCTTCGTATGCAGCCACGTGTCGGATGACGACGCGAGACGGTTCGTAATGTAGTCGTTTTGCGTGTTGTTTTTGCCGACGTAGATCGCGACGCCCTCGCTCGACGTGTAGCACAGCACGGCAGGGCGGTCCTTTTTCCGCTTTTTAGCTCCTCGTTTAACGCCCCGCTCGCGGATGTAGCCCTGCTCGATCAGCTCGTCCCGAATTTCCCCGATGTCGTCCGGACTCGCCGATTCGAGTCCTTGCAGCACAGAAGCCAAGTAGGCGAGTTCCGCGTTCGTCGCTTCGATCTGCTCCGTTACGACGTCGCGGCTGTTCTTCAGCTTGTTGTACTTGCGGAAGTAGCGCTGGGCGTTCTCGTTAGGCGTCAGCAGAGGATCGAGCGCGACGGTGCGCGTCGGCTGCTCTTCCTCGTAGTAGTCGACGACGTCGACGGAGGCGTCGCCCCGCTGGAAAGCGTACAGATGCGCGGTCAGCAGTTCGCCGATCCGACGGAACTTGTCGGCTTCGGCCGCTTCGTCGAGCGTCTCCTGCAGCTTGACCAGCTTTTTCTCGTTTTTGGCGATCTCGTTCAGCAGGAAACGGTTCAAGTCCGTCGTGCGCTGCCGGACCAGATCGCGGGACGCCTTGTCCCGATAGAAGCTTTCCAGACACTCGTGAACGGAAGGGAACGTCTGCCTCTCCCCGTCCAGATGCGTCAAGGAAAGGGCGGAGAAGGCCGCTTTGCCGTTCTCCTGCACGACGATATTCGGCTCGTACGCATCGCGCGCCACTTGATCGAACGTCTCCCGGAATGCCGCCCACAGTCCTTGCGGGCGCTGTGCGGCCCGGAAGGCGATCTCGCGGGAGATGAGCGGGCTCAGCCCGGTGAAAGCTCCGAGCAAAGCCTTCGAAGCGGCGTCGACGTAAGACGAATCTTCGCGAAGCTCAGGAAGATTGCCGCCCCGGGACGTCAATTCGGCGAACTTTGCCTCGCCGATGCCGAGAGGGTCGGCCTTATCCTGCTCCGGAGGAGAGACGTACGCGCTTCCCGGAAGGACGACGCGGTAGCTGCTGATGGCCGGGGTTACGTGGCGAATGCCGTCGTGCACAACGCCGGTGACCGGGTCCATCAAAATAATGTTGCTGTGCCGGCCCATAATTTCGATGACAAGCCGCTTCAGGGAGGCGTCCCCGAGCTCGTCCCGGTGCCGGACGTCGATCTCCACGATTCTTTCCAGACCGATCTGGCGCACAGCTTCGATAACGCCGCCTTCGCAATATTTGCGCAGCAGCATGCAGAACATCGGCGGTTCGGACGGGTTGGCCCAAACCTGCTCCGTCCAATGCAGTCGGGGCATCGAAGGGTGTGCGGACAGCAGCAGCTTGCCGCCGGCGCCTTGCCCGCGTATATGCAGGATCAGTTCATTGTCCGTAGGCTGATAGATTTTAAGAATTCGCGCTCTGACGCACGATTGAAGCTCGCGTACGAGCGCTCTGACGACGATTCCGTCCAATGACATATCGTTTGATCTCCTGTGTAAGTAGGTTCGCTTCGGGTGGATGCCGCCTCCCTATGATGCCATACATTTTCGGAAAGGGAAAGCGCGGGGACTTTCTGCTCTCAATCATTCAATTTTCCTCAATAGGAAATTTCCCTTGACGGAAATTTCCCCGTGGTGTAAATTGGAACCATAAAGCCTAATCTTACGGAAAGGAGGAGCGCCAGCGATGACATTCGCAACGCTCAGCGCCCTTGCCGAGCCCAACCGGTTCAACATCGTCGAGCTGCTGCGCGATTACGGCTCGCTGACCGTCAGCGAGATCGCCAACAAGCTGGGGCTGCGGCTCCCTCAATCTTCCAAGCACCTGCACGTGCTGGCCGAGGCCGGTCTCGTCCAAGTGCAGGTCGATGCGAACCGCCGCATCTATTCGTTATGTCCGACGCCGCTGATCGAGATGAACGACTGGCTGGAATCTTTCATCCGGATCAAGGAAGAGCAGTACGACCGTTTCGAGCAGTTGCTGCAGAAGGCCCAGCGCGAAGACAACAATCCCTATTAATGAGATGAAAAGGAGAAATCAAACATGTCGAAAACGAACATTATCGCCGAACCGGGAAAACAGGAAGTCGCGATCACCCGAATTTTCAATGCCCCACGAGACCTTGTTTTCCGGATGTATACGGACCCGGCCACGGTGCCGGATTGGTGGGGCCCGAGAAGCATGCAGACGAGGGTAGACCGGATGGAAGTCAAAAAGGGCGGCGTATGGAGGTACATTCAACAGGAAAGCGGCGGCGGGAACGAGTTTGCGCATAACGGGGTTTACCACGAGGTGGCCGCGCCGGAACGGCTCATTAACACGTACGAATTCGAAGGTTATCCCGGAGTGGTCGGGCTCGTCACGACGACGTTCGAGGAATTGGAGGGCGGCAAGACGAAGTTTACGGAGCTGACGCTGTATCCTTCCGTGGAAGTTCGCGAAGCGGTGCTGCAAACCGGCATGGCGGAAGGCGCGAGCGAGCTGCTGGATCGCCTGGAGGAGCAGCTGGAGAAGGTTCAGTCCCGCTAAAGGGCGCGGTTTTGAAGATTAAGCGGTCGTCTTGTCGCCATCTCGTATGGGGGCGGGGCGGCCGCTCTTTGCATGCGCGGCGATCGCCATTCCTCGTACAACCCCCGGGGATATTTCCCGGCTTGTCTGAATACATATAGGTCAAGAACCGCACGCGGATAAGACGGAAGGGGTTGACGATCTTGGAAGGTCAGGCATGGCATCAGCTGAGCGAGGAGCAATTGACGAAGGCGCTGGATACCGACGGCGAAAAAGGATTGTCGCGGGAGCAGGCGGACGAGCGTCTTCAGGCGATCGGACCGAACGAGCTCGCCGAGAAGCGCGGAGATTCTCCGCTGAAGCTGCTGCTGAATCAATTCAAGGATTTCATGGTGCTCGTGCTGGTGGGGGCGACGATCATCTCCGGATTGCTCGGGGAGATGCTGGACGCGCTCACGATTATCGCGATCATCCTCATTAACGGCGTGCTGGGCTTCTATCAGGAATATCGGGCCGAGCGTTCGCTTCGGGCGCTGAAGGAGCTGTCCGCTCCCTTTGCCAAAGTGATCCGGGGAGGGGAGCTGCTGCACATTCCGGCGAGGGACCTCGTGTCCGGGGACCTCGTGCTTCTGGAAAGCGGAGACCGGGTACCCGCGGATCTTCGTTTCGTGGAATGCAACGACTGCTCGGTGGACGAGTCCGCCCTGACGGGGGAATCGGTGCCTGTCGTCAAGTCGGCGGGCAAGCTGGATTCGGCGGATTTGGCGCTCGGGGACCGGAAAAATTGCGGCTATCTCGGGACGATGGTGACGCGCGGAACGGCGAAAGGCATCGTGACGGTCACGGGCATGCGGACGGAGATGGGCAAAATCGCCGATCTGATCCAGCAGACGGAGGAGGCGGAAACGCCGCTTCAGCACCGTCTTGAGCAGCTCGGCAAAATTTTGATCGTCGTGGCGCTCGTATTGACGGTCGTCGTCGTGCTCGCCGGCATCTTGCACGGACAGCCCGCTTACGACATGTTCCTGGCCGGCGTCAGCTTGGCCGTCGCCGCCATTCCGGAAGGTCTTCCGGCGATCGTGACGATCGCGCTCGCTCTGGGCGTCCAGCGCATGATCAAGCGCAGGGCGATCGTCCGCAAGCTGCCGTCCGTCGAGACGCTCGGCTGCGCCTCTGTGATTTGTTCCGACAAGACCGGGACGCTGACGCAAAACAAAATGACCGTCACCAAGCTGTGGCTCGGCGGCAGGACGATCGAAGTGACGGGCGAAGGCTACGAGCCGGTCGGCCTGCTGAAGGAGAACGGCAAAAGCATCGACGCCAAGGGCGACGCCGCCCTGCGCCGGCTGACGCAGATCGCCGCGCTCTGCAACAACTCGGACCTGTCTCAGCAGGAGAAGAGCGACGATGCCAAGAAACGCAAGCCGGCCAAAGGAGAACCGCCGGTTTCTGACGCCGCGGAATGGAAAATCAAAGGCGATCCGACCGAAGCGGCGCTGCTCGTGCTGTCGGCGAAGACGGGGCTGGTCAAATCCGCGCTGCAAAGCCTGTATACGCGCGTCAAAGAATTCCCGTTCGACGCCGAACGCAAGCGGATGTCGGTGCTCGTCTCCCACCAGGGAGGCAAGCTGATCTGCGCCAAAGGAGCGCCCGACCTGCTCGTCGGCCAGTGCGCTTACGTGCTGTGGGACGATCAGGTCGTCCCGTTCACGGCGTCGCTCAAGTCGAAGGTGCTCGCCGCGAACGAAGCGATGGCCAGGGAGTCGCTTCGCGTCCTGGGAACGGCGTATCGGGACGTCAAAGGACATGAGACCTGCGACAATAGCGAGCAAGCCGAGAGCGGGCTCATCTTCGTCGGGCTGACGGGGATGATGGACCCGCCGCGCAAGGAAGTCAAGGAAGCGATCTACAAGTGCCGCCAGGCGGGCATCAAGACGGTCATGATTACCGGAGATCACGGCACGACGGCGGAGTCGATCGCCAGAACGCTCGGCATTATCGGCCGCGAGGGCCGCGTCATCACCGGCACGGAGCTGGCGGCAATGCCCGACGAAGAGCTGGAGAAGGTCGCCGACGACGTGAACGTATACGCCCGCGTTTCTCCCGAGCACAAGCTGAGAATCGTGCAGGCGCTGCAGCGGCGCGGACACGTCGTGGCGATGACGGGGGACGGGGTCAACGACGCTCCGGCGGTTAAGGCGGCCGACATCGGCATCGCGATGGGCATCACCGGAACGGACGTGACGAAGGAAGCTTCCGCGCTTGTGCTGTCCGACGACAATTTCTCGAGCATCGTCGCCGCCGTGGAGGAAGGGCGCGGCATCTACGAGAACATCCGCAAGTTCATCCGCTATCTGCTGGCGTCGAACGTCGGCGAGATTATGACGATGTTCCTGGCGATGATGGCCGGGCTGCCGCTTCCCCTCGTTCCGATCCAGATTTTGTGGGTCAACCTGGTGACGGACGGACTGCCGGCGATGGCGCTCGGCGTCGATCAGGCGGAGAGCGATCTGATGCAGCAGAAGCCAAGGCCGGCCAAGGAGAACATTTTCGCCAGACGGCTCGGTTGGAAGATCGTCAGCCGCGGCGTGCTGATCGGCCTCTGTACGCTGGGGGCGTTCGTGCTGGCGCTGAAAGCGGGAGAAGGGCAGCCGGACCAGCTCATTCACGCGCAGACCGTCGCGTTCGCCACTCTCGTCATGGCTCAGCTCATTCACGTGTTCGACTGCCGCAGCTCCCGTTCGATTTTTCACCGCAAGCTGTTGGAGAACAAGTTCCTCGTCCTCGCGGTGCTGTCTTCGCTGGTGCTGATGCTGGCCGTGCTGTACATCGAGCCGCTGCAGCCGATATTCAAAACCGTGCCGCTCGACTTGCGCGACTGGGCGCTCGTCATCGTCGCCGCCGGCATCCCGACGTTCGCGATGGGCGCCGGCAGCGTATGGGGCTCTTCGAAGCAGAAGAAGAAAGGAACCAAAATCACTTACGGAGGCAACTCCGCCTCGGCCAGGCCCGCCAGATAAACGATTCGATCGGCCAAACAGCCTTGCTCTCCCATCCGTGGGATGGCGGGCTGTTTTTTTGTCGGGAATCGGTCACATTCGCGGGAGGCTCGTCGGTGTCACTCTTCTGAAGGGACGGTATAATGGAAATAAATGTGACTCATGTGCAGTGGAGGAGATCGGATGGCGGACTTCGTTGCTTGGTTTGCGAGCCTCGTATTGGCGGGGCTTGGGGGGCTTCATTACTATTGGGCGTTCGGAGGGAAAGCGGGAGCGCGCGCCGCGGTGCCGGACAGACCGGACGGGGAACCGCTGTTTCGGCTGGGCAAGCCGGCGACGCTGACG
>Ga0065721_10048919_pt1 | contig 60625 bp, 49 predicted proteins | sample Mesricmetagenome_FD_59108 | JGI IMG/M metagenome (GOLD analysis project Ga0065721, IMG submission 59108) | Mesophilic microbial community from rice straw/compost enrichment Sample: eDNA_1 v2 (version 2) | ecosystem: Engineered > Solid waste > Grass > Composting > Bioreactor | place: USA: Davis... | reverse complement strand
TATGCAACCTCCGAGGAAAGCAGATGTTGCCGAATTTTCGTTCCATGCAAGGAACTTTTGTGAAGGCGTACCGGGGGTACGTCAAGCAAAAGTGACGCAGCAGGGGGCGAAAAGGCGGTGATAGATGCCCCTGAGTGGGTTTGCATACACGCCCTAGTCAATAAATGGCGAAGAGGCCTTCCCCCGACTCGTCAAGGGAAGGCCTCTCATGGCAATCGATAGCGTTTATTTCCAGGCGGCCTGGCTCCAGCGAAGCTCGCTGCGAAGCCGAACCGGGCTCGTCTGCTCGTCGATGACGACGCATTCGATGCCGAAGAGGTCGGCGAAGTCGAGCATCTGCTCGGTCGTCGCCGCGAACGAATAGACGGTGTGGTGCGCGCCGCCGGCCAAGATCCAAGCCTCGGCGCCGAGCTGCAGCGAAGGCTGCGGCTTCCACAGCACGCGGGCGACCGGAAGCTTCGGCATCGCCTTGTTCACGGCAACCCCTTCCACCTCGTTGACGATCATGCGGAAGCGGCTCCCCATATCGACGACCGACACATTGATTGCCGAGCCGCCTTTGCCGTCGAATACAATCCGCGCCGGGTCGGCTTTGCCGCCGATACCGAGCGGATGCACCTCGATGCGCGGCTTCGAAGCCGCGAGCGTAGGGCACACCTCCAGCATGTGCGCTCCGAGCACCAGCTCGTTGCCCGGCTCGAAATGATACGTGTAATCCTCCATGAAGGACGTATCGACGCCGCCCGCGATAATCTTCACAAGCCGGGTCAGCGCGGCGGTCTTCCAATCCCCTTCTCCGGCGAAGCCGTAGCCCTGCTCCATCAGCCGCTGTACGGCGAGTCCCGGAAGCTGCTCCAGTCCGTGCAAATCCTCGAATGTCGTCGTGAAAGCGGTGAATCCGCCTTCTTCCAGGAACGACTTTAGCGCGATCTCAAGCTTCGCCTGATAGGCGATCGCGTCTCTGACCGGCCCCGGCTTGCGCCCTTCTTCGGTAATCTCGTAGGCCGCGTCGTACTCCTCCAGCAACTGCTCGACCGCTTCCGCGGACACCGCGTTCACTCGCTCGACGAGATCGCCGACGCCGTAGCCGTTCACCGACCAGCCGAAGCGGATTTGCGCTTCAACCTTGTCGCCTTCCGTAACCGCGACCTGCCTCATATTGTCCCCGAACCGGGCGACCTTGAGCTTCCGGCTCTCGACGCTCGCGACCGCCGTCCGCTCCCAGCCGGCAATCCGTTTCCTGACCTGCGGGTCCCCCCAGTAGCCGACGACCACCTTGCGGGAGATGCCCAGGCGCGCGCCGATGAAGCCGTACTCGCGATCGCCGTGAGCGGCCTGGTTCGTGTTCATGAAGTCCATATCGATCGTATCCCACGGAATGTCGCGGTTGTACTGCGTATGCAAATGAAGCAGCGGCTTGCGCAGCTCGGACAAGCCCGCGATCCACATCTTCGCCGGAGAGAACGTGTGCATCCACGTAATAATGCCTGCGCAGGCATTATCCGCATTCGCATCCGCGCACAGCTGGCGGATCTCCTCCGGCGTCTTCACGACCGGCTTGAACACGATCGGATAAGGAATGCCCGCATCGCCGGTCAGCGCCTCCGCGATTTCCCGGGAATGGGCGGCCACCTCCTCCAGCGTCTCCGGTCCGTACAAGTGCTGACTGCCGGTCACGAACCAAAATTCATAAGATTGCAGCTTTAACATTGCGCGAATCCCCCTATTAGGAAATGGTGATAGATAACTTGTACGTACATGTTTGCCACTTTATTTTAGGGGAATTCTTCATAGAATACAACTGTTTCTTTGGCGCCATGCGCGAAAATGGGACTGAGGTTGTACATACGTGCGAGGGTGGGATGCAGGGCTCTCCGGGCCTGGCTGAATTGGAGAGCGGCTTGGTCCGCTTGGTCTGCTTGGCCTTATTGGTATCGGAGCTGCGGCATCTCGGCTACGGGGTCGAGGCCAAAATAGTGCCTCGGCAGCTCTAGCTCGGCTCCACGGTAGCGAATCAGGGCCAAAATAGTGCCTCGACGACGTCCGAGCTGTGGAGCCAGGGCCATAAAAGTACCTCGGCAACGATGGGCGCGTGTCGGGGCACTTGAGCGGAGGCCAAAAAAGTGCCTCGAAGCACTTTGATGGGGCTGGCGGCGATGGGGTCAAGGCCAAAAAAGCGCCTCGCCACTCTGGCATCGCTCCTCCGTCCCCCTATGCGAAAAGGCGCATCTCATCCCATGGAATCAGGAAGAAGATGCGCCCGGGCTCCGCCGGCAAGCTTAGAACGTCGGCAGATTGTCCAGATTGTTGTCCTCTCGGCCGTCGGGATCCGAGCGAAGATGCTCGTCCCCGTCGCGTCCTTTGAACACGTTGACGTTGGCGATTTGATCGTTTTTGGCCATCTGCTGCGCTTCCTTGTACCCGACGACTTGTCCAGAAGAAAGCTGCAGTTCCACGATGTCGCCGTCTCCGTTTTTACGGACGGCCTGGACGTGCGGTTTGCCGCCTTGCTGTTCCTGTTCCATGAGAGACCACCTCCGGTACATAGTCTCCGCGGAACGCAGGAAAATTATGCAAGATTCGTCCGTTCATGGCCGGCTTACTGGCGAACAAGTCTCCATACATGGCTCTCGTAGTCGCCGTTCGCGCGGGGAATCGGCAGACCGACGTACATGAGTTGGTCGCCGCCGTAGACGTCGCCGCTGCCCTCAACGCGATAGCGGGCTTCCGGATCGAGTCCCTTGAGTCTAAGCCAGTCCAGAGGAGCGTTAGGCTCGGCCAAGACGCCGACGTGCACGGCAAACGCTTCAGATCCGTCCTCCGCTACCGACATCCAGGCCGCGTCGTTGCCTTCGAACGGACTGCGGAGACGATAGAACTCCCCGAATTGGACGACATGGCGGATTTCCTTGTACTGCTTGACCTGTTCCTTGACCTCCGCTTTTTCCTCGTCCGTCATCTGGGTCAGATCCAGCTCGTAGCCGAAGTTGCCCGACATCGCGACGTCTCCGCGCGTCTTGAGCGACGTGATCCGTCCGGTCTGGTGGTTCGGGACCGCGGACACGTGGGCGCCCATCGCGCTGACCGGATAGACGAGGCTCGTTCCGTATTGAATGCGCAGCCGGTGAACGGCATCCGTATTGTCGCTCGTCCACGTCTGCGGCATGTAGTAGAGCATGCCGGGATCGAAGCGTCCGCCGCCGCCCGAGCAGCTCTCGAACAGAATGTCGGGGAACTGCGACGTAATCGTCTCCAGCACCCGGTACAGTCCGAGCATGTAGCGGTGGGCGGTTTCCCGCTGCCGATGAGGCGGAAGCAGCGCCGAACCGATCTCCGTCATGTTGCGATTCATGTCCCATTTGACGTAGGAGATCGGCGCCGATCGAAGCACCGCTCCGACCGCTTCGATCAAGTAGTCGCACACATCTTGGCGAGACAGATCAAGGATGAGCTGCTGGCGCGCCTCCGTCCTGCGGCGTCCCGGAACGTGCAGGCACCAGTCCGGATGCGCGCGGTACAGGTCGCTGTCCGGCGACACCATCTCCGGCTCGAACCAGAGGCCGAATTGCATATCCAGCCGGTTGACGCGGGCGGCCAGATCCTCCAGCCCTCCGGGCAGCTTGCGATAGTCGACCTTCCAGTCGCCCAGCGAGCTATTGTCGCTGTCGCGTCGGCCGAACCAGCCGTCGTCCAGCACGAACAGCTCGATGCCGAGCTCTTGGCCGACTTGGGCGATGCTCTCGATTTTGTCGGCGTTGAATTGGAAATAGGTCGCTTCCCAGTTGTTCACGAGCACCGGACGCGTCCGGTCCCGATGAACGCCGCGGCAGAGCCGGCTTCGATAGAGCCGGTGATAGATTCTCGACATGCCGCCGAGTCCGTCCGCCGAGTAGACCAAAACCGCTTCGGGAGTTTGGAAGCTTTCGCCCGGCTCCAGACGCCATTCGAAGTCGAACGGATTGATGCCGATCGATACCCGAGTCGTCTTGAACTGATCGACCTCCGCCTGGGCGACGAAGCTGCCGCTGTAGACGAGGCTGAATCCGTAAGCATCCCCGCGATCTTCGCCGGCATCCGGCGAGAGCAGTGCGATGAACGGATTGTGCTGGTGGCTGCTGGAGCCTCTGCGGCTCTCGACGGACTGGACGCCGGGGACGAGCTCCCTTCCGTAGAGATCCCTTTCCCTGGCCCACGATCCGGACAGTTGAAGCATGCGGAACGAATCGCGGTTGAAATCGATGCTCGCGCTCATCGCCCGAAGCAGGCGAAGCGGCGACGTTCCGACGTTCGTCAGCCTGACGGAGCGCGCGATCGCGTCGTGGTCCGCGAACACGGTGTAGCGCAGCACCGCTTCCAGGCCGGAGCGGTCGTCCTTCAGCGTCAGCTCGAGCGTCTGCGCTTCCTCTTCCCGCTCGGTATACGTGGACGGGAGTCCCTCGAGCCCCGGCTTGCCCGGAATAATGCGGTGAGCCGCATAGGCGAACTCCGTTACGGTCGTACCGTCGTCCAGTTGCACCTGGTAAGCCGGATGACGGAAATCGCTGCCGCCGTAAGCGGGATACTCCTGCGGAAGCGTATCGAACGATACGGTCCGGTCCTCGGGATACGGATTAGGCGAGAACGAAGACCGTTCGGTGTAGACGAGCATCCCTTTCAAGTTCTCTTCACGGATTTTCCGGCCCCAATATGCGTGCACCGGAACTCCTTTCGGATTTAATTGGATAATGTAGCTCGTGCCCGGCCCTTGCAGGTGAAAGGCGCGCTCTTGTTCGCGATATCGAATTCCCATGGGGCTTGTCTCCTTTGCGACCGGCGGGACGCCGGCTTGCCTTATCGGTTATAATATAACTATATTCGTATTATAAATTCGTTCTATCCCTATTCCTATTTTAATATTTTCATATCGCTATCAAAATATGAAAGAAGGTATTCCGATGGTTCAACCCTCGTTTCCGATCGTGACCGAATCCGATTCCCGTCTGCCGCTCTATCTGACGAGCATCGGCCATTGGGAGTATCAAGAACGCACGAGAAGGCCGGGCGGTTTTCCGGACTATCAGTGGCTGCAGTCCGTTTCGGGCACGGGGGAACTGGAAGTGGACGGAACGCGCTGGCAGGTGAAGCCCGGCCAAGGCTTCTTCCTGCTTCCCGAGGAAGCGCATCTGTATTATCCGACTTCGGAGCCGTGGGGACTCCATTGGATCGCCTTTAACGGCAGCCTGATGCCCTCTTGGATGAGCCTCTCGGGAATCCGCCGGTCCGGCGTGTACGGCCTGTCCGATCCCGACAGCCTGATCGGGCAGATGAAGGCGATCTACGCCATGTCGCTCACCGGCCGCCCCTTTCTCGGATCGGAATGCTCCAAGCTGCTGTACGCGCTGCTTCTGGACTTGTCCCGCAACGTGAAGAACGGTTCCGCCGCCGCTCCTCATCATTCCCTGAAGCTGCAGCCCGTCATCCGCTTCATCGAGGACAACTGCCATCGGGTGCTGTCGATCGACGAGATGGCTGCGCAGATCAGCGTCAGCGCCCAATACTTGTGCTACCTGTTCAAAAATGCTTTCCAACTGCGCCCGATGGAATACGTCAATCGCGAACGAATCAACCGGAGCAAGGAGCTGATGCTGAACGAACCGCAGCTCAAGCTTCGGGAAGTGGCGCTTCGCGTCGGCTTCGACAGTCCCAGCTACTTCAGCTCCGTCTTCAAGAAGATCGAAGGCATGAGTCCGGAACAGTTTCGCGGTTCCCGCTCGGCCACTTAGCCGCCGGTTTGACATCGGATTTCGTTTGCATTAGGATATAGTCAATAAATTGACTAATGGAGCGTCCGCCTTGAACCAAGACGAACAGCTGCACGGGAAAATCGTCGTTAACCTTTTCCGCTGCTCCAATCTGCTCGAACGCATCGGCCGCAAGCTCGTCGCTGAGGCCGGCTTGACGAGCGTTCACCAGTGGTTTATTTTGTCCGCTCTGTCGGACGGCGACTTGTCGCTGAAGCAGCTGAGGCAGAATGCGCACGTCACGAAGCAAAATATGACCGGCATGATCGAACGGCTGAAGCAGGGAGAGCTTGTCTCCACCTGCGAGGACCCGGAGGACCGCCGCGTCACGATGGTCCGCCTGACCGACAAGGGCAGGCAGGTGCTGAACCGGCTCGATTCGTTCGACGCCTTCGGCCAGGAAACGAACCTTAAGCATCTGTGCACGGAAGATTTGTCTTCCTTTAACCGCTGCCTGCAGCGGCTGATCGACAATATGAACGACGGTTGACTGCCGTCGGCAAGGAGGCTTTCTCACGATGACCCGACCTAATGCCCCTCTTTTCTCCGTTCTGGATCTCGCATCGATCACGCAAGGCAGCTCGGCTGCCGTTTCCTTCCGCAATACGCTCGATCTTGCCCGCCGCTCCGAGCAATGGGGCTATCACCGCTTCTGGCTGGCCGAGCATCACGGCATGCCCGGCATCGCCAGCTCGGCGACCTCCGTGCTCATCGGCCACGTCGCCGGAGGCACGTCCACGATCCGCGTCGGCTCGGGCGGCATCATGCTGCCCAACCACGCCCCGCTCGTCATCGCCGAGCAGTTCGGCACGCTCGAATCGCTCTACCCGGGTCGGATCGACCTCGGGCTCGGCCGCGCTCCCGGATCCGACCAGGCGGTATCGCGGGTGCTGCGGCGAGGCCTCGGCGCCGGAGGAGAGGATTTCCCCGAGCTGCTCGCCGAGCTTCGCGCTTATTTCCAGCCGGACTCCGCTCCGGCTAACGGCATCGTGCGCGCTATCCCCGGCGAGGGGCTGAACGTGCCGATCTGGCTGCTCGGCTCCAGCGGCTTCAGCGCGCAGCTCGCCGCCAAGCTCGGGCTCCCGTTCGCGTTCGCCAGCCATTTCGCGCCGGACTACTTGATGCCCGCGCTCGAGCTGTACCGCTCGAACTTCCGGCCGTCCGCGGCGCTCGCCAAGCCTTACGCGATGGTCGGAGTCGGCGTGACCGCCGCCGATACCGAACGGGAAGCAAGAAGGCTTGCCACTTCGCAGCAGCAAGCCTTCCTGAATATGATCCGCGGACGTTTCGGCCAGCTTCCCCCTCCGGTCGACAGCATGGACGGCCTCTGGACGCCTCACGAGGAAGCGGCGTTGAACCGGCAGTTCGGCTTCGCCGTCGTCGGCGACAAGGAGCAGGTCCGCGAGCGACTTAAAGGCGTGATCGAATCCACCGGAGCCGACGAGCTGATCATCGCCTCGCAGATCTTCGATCACGGCGCGCGGCTTCGCTCCTACGAGATCGTCGCCGAAGTCGGCCGCGAGCTTCAAGCATAGGCGACGAGCCGTTGCAGCCGCCAGGCCCTTTCAGCCTCAGACGAGCAAGGCGGCGACCAGCAGCGCCGCGCCGACCGCCAATACAGCCGCATCCGAAGGGCGCACCCGGTACTCGCGTATCGGCATGCGTCCTTCTTCTCCTCTATAGCCCTGGGATTCGATCGCAACGGCCAGCGCGCCTAAAACAATAATTTGTGTTCGTTGATTCATGCCGTTCACTCCAGGTTAATGTATGGGCAGGCGATGCCGCCGCCGGAATGGTAATGCCGCAGAGCTTCCTCCCTTGTACATAACGAGCTGCCGCCCTTCCGGCCGAAGACGACGACTCAACGATATGCCAAAAAACCGAACAACCAAGCGCGGTCGTGCGCTGCAGTTTCCCGGTCGTTCGGCAAATCACATAGTTATCCGATTGGATTTATTTTAAAATATCACATCCAAAGCGTCTGTCAATGGATTGACAGCATTTGGACCGGGTGATATGATCGATTTTACATTTTGTATCCCGATCTACATAGGAGGTTTTATATCATTATGAAGCATCGCTCGAAAGCTGTGATCGCGTTATCCCTGGCAGCGGCTCTGGTCTGGACCGCTCCCGCTGTCGTGCTTCCTCAGCATGCAGCTGCGGCTTCCACTACGGCCGCCATTTCCGTTTTGTCTCCGCAGGCGCAAGAGTACGCAGCCTACCTGCAAGAGAAGTACAGCGTCTCCGTCGGAGATTCCTGGACGCGGGGACAATTCGCGGACGCTCTGAACGCCATCGCGGCTCCGGAGAAGGCCGTCGTCCTGACCGGCGACGCGTCGGAGCCCCTGAAGGCGGTCGAGGCCGTAGCGCTCGCGCTGAAAGCAGCCGACCTCGAAGAACTCGCTTATACGTATCCGGCAACCAAGGCCAAAACCGCTCTGGCGTGGGTCAAGCTGGGCTGGACGTCCGAGCAGTACGCTGCCGACCAGGCCAAAATTCTCGCCGCCGCGGTCAACACCGGCTTCCTCGTCTCCAGCTATTATCCGGAAATCCGCAACGACGCAACCGCGTCCCCGTCTTTGGCTGCGGTGCTTCTCGGCAAAGTGCTGGAAGCGAAAGGGCTGTACAAACGCTATATCGGCTACACGACGGACGCCGACATTCTCATCAAGCTCGGCGACGCTTACCGGACTTCGGACATTATCCAAGCTCCGGAGCTGCGCAAAGTCGTCGACGAAGCGCTGAAGCAAAACCTCGTCACCGGCTACAATCTGAAGGACAGCCGCTACGACGCCAACTTCCTCGATTCGTTGTCGATCGTGTACGGCCATTCGGACTTCAAGCACGCGCTGCAGCTCATCGGCTTGCTCCGCAGCGAGAACATCAAAGCGAAAGTCCAGTTCGAGCCGAAAACGTCCGCCTTTATTTATTTGAAGGAATGGGGCGACCCGGGCGAATCCGAGCTGTACGAGGTCGTGCAGATCGAGAACGGCAACTACATCGAGTATGCCAAGGAATACGATCTGGCGCTCGAATTCGCATCTGAATACGATAAAGACCGCTTCGACCGGATCATTCTGACGTACGCGAAGAAGAACGAAGACAAGCAGCCGGGCCTGATCTACGGTTCGTGGTGGCAGCCGCTCTATTATTCTCTTACCGAGCTGAGCGGCTACAAGGAGATTTCCAATAACAAAATCTCCACAGGCAAATATTATGCGCAATCCTTCTCGCTGAAGGAGCAGTCCGCAGACGTAACCGAAGGCTTCAAGAAGATCGATCCGTCCGCGAACGTCGTCAATTACGACTTCTGGGTCGACGGACCTTTCTACAACTACTTGCAAGGCGAATCGAAATAATCGCAATCGGTTAGAAAGCTGTCCCTTAAGAAAAAGAGGCGTACAAGATGGATCGATCATCTTGTGCGCCTTTTTTGTCGCCGCAATGTTCCTTATATCAAATCCGATTTTTGAAGCAATCGCTGCACGATCGCTGCGACCTCCGCCCTCGTCATGTATGCCTTCGGAGCAAGCTGGGTTCGGCCTCGGCCCGATACGATACCCGCTTGGATACAGTCGGCTATGCCGCTCCGCGCCCAAGCGGATGCGTCCGCCGCATCTGCGTACGGCCGAAGCGCCGACTCCGTCGACCGAACAGGAAGCTGGGCTTTCAGTCCCGTGATCTTCATCGCTCTGGCGATGATTGCCATCGCTTCTTCCCGGGTAATGCGGTCATGCGGACGGACGGCGCCCTCCTTGGAACCGTTGATCAGTTCGTGCGCATATGCCGTGCTTATTGCGCTGCCGTACCAGTCCGACGGCGCTGCATCCGTAAACGGCGTCGTTTCACGCACCGGCTCGAGTCCCAGTCCGCGTACGATAATGGCCGCAAATTCGGCCCGGGTAATATCGCGGTCCGGACTGAACTTGTCGCCTCCCGTCCCCTCAAGAATCAAGCGCGTCCCCATATCGTTAACCGCATCCTCCGCCCAATGGTTCGCCATATCGCGGAATTCAACCGGCTTCCAGACGACCGAGTATGTGCTGTTGGTCAAGCTGTTGATTATGGCGTAAGTGCCGCCGTCCTTCACAACAATCTTGGTCGGCACGTGGCGCACCGTTCCATCCGGGTCGACGACAACGCCTGTCGAAATTCGATTTGGCCTCACTCCGTCCGGAAGAGCAATCGTACGCTCCACATAAGCATTGAACCTCGATACTTGAATCGCGGAGTGACCGTATAACGCTCTGATCGTAAAATCAACGGGCGGCGCAACCAGTTCGAACGTTCCTTTGGCCGCCGCGTTCTCCGCGACTTTCACTCGATCGGCCGGCGACTCTGCTACCTCTATCTGTAACTTGATGTCCTGCAAGGCTGTCGGTTGACCGATCTGATCGCGCACGGAATCCAGGTTGATTTGCTGCGCCGGAACCGTATACGTTGCCCGATCCTTCTTGATTTGCAGAACTGCCTGCTTATCTTCCAACTGGTTCACCGTCTCACCGTTCAGTTCGATCACGATGACATCGAACCCGGCATTCAGCGAAATCGTCACGACCGCATGTTGGCCTTCCGTTGCGAGAATATCGCTCAGTTTGTTCTGGTCAAGGGCGATCGCGATGACGGTTTGACCGTTCCGTTTGCCTGTCGTTGCCGTTCCCGCATTTACCGCTTTGCCATTGACCAGAATAACGCCCTGAGAAAAGTTAGACTCCGATGGAGACGGTGGCGTTGCAGGCTGGGACGGCGCTGTCGGCTGGGATGGCGTATTGCTGCCGCCGGTCGGCGAACTCGGGACGACCGCATCGGACCCGGTGGAAGGAGCGCCGCTGCCGACCCGATTGATCGCCTTCACGATAAATGTGTAGCTTGTCCCGTTCGTCAAGCCGGTTACGGTAATCGGACTGGCCGTTCCGGTTACGACGATGTTGCCCGGCGAGGCCGTTACTTCATACCCCGTAATCGCGCTTCCTCCGTGATCTGCCGGGGCGGTAAAGCTGACGGTCGCTCGACCGTTTCCGGCAACCGCCGTCACATTGTCCGGCGCTGCAGGAACGGTGGCCGGAGTCGCGCTTACCGGCGGGGAAGCTTCGCTGTCCCCCAGGGAGTTGATCGCCATCACGGCAAAATAGTACGTTGTACCGTTAGTCAGACCCGTCACGGTATAACGATAAACCGAGTCGCTGACGGTCGTAATTTCGGTTCCGTGAGTCCCGGGAGTCGCGCTTTGAAATACTTTGTAGCCCGCGGCCCCCGCCACAGGGCTCCAGGCAAGCTCTACTTCGGCATTGCCGGCTACGGGCGGCTGCAGTACCGGAGCGCCCGGGACGACGCCATCGGTCGTGACGACCGCCGTATTCGAGATGCCTGCGTTCGATCCGCCGGTAACGACCAAACGGAAATCATAAGCGGTTGACGCGCTCAATCCCGTTACCGTAGCGCTGGTCGCATGGGCCGCAATCGCGCCTGTCTCTGCCGCTGTCCATGCGTTCGCCCCAGCCGGCGACTGTTCGATGCGGATGGCCGTCGCTCCGCTCGCTGCCGTCCAGTTAAATGTTGCGGTCGCGCTTGTCTTCGCTACGCTTGCAAAGTCGGCAATCGGAGTGGCCGGTATTGTCAGCTTCTGGATGCGATGGTTTTCATTATCGGAAACATACACGCCGCCGCTGCCATCTACCGCTATTCCGAAAGGTTTCTTAAACTCTCCCAAGCCTCCTCCCGAACCTCCTCCGAGCTTTCCCCACTCGCTCCAGACGTTCGTGGATACCGTCAGTCTCTGGATTCGATGGTTGCCGCTGTCGGCCACATACACATTCCCGCCGCCATCTACAGCCACACCTGTCGGCGTGAAAAACTCTCCCGGCCCGCTTCCCAAACCTCCGCCAATCTTTCCCCACTCGCTCCAGGTGTTCGTGGACAGAGTCAGCTTCTGAATGCGATGGTTGCCGCTATCCGCGACATAGATATTCCCGTTGCCGTCCACCGCCACTCCGCTTGGATCGTTGAACTCGCCCGGCCCGCTTCCCGAACCTCCGCCGACCTTTCCCCACTCGCTCCAGGTGTTCGTGGATACGGTCAGTTTCTGGATTCGATGGTTGGATAAATCTGCGACGTACACATTCCCGCTTCCGTCTACCGCTACGCCTGCCGGCATGAAAAACTCGCCCAAGCCTCCTCCTGCACCACCGCCAGCGGCCCCCCACCCGCTCCAGGTGTTCGTGGACCGGGTCAGCTTCTGAATCCGATGATTGCCGAAGTCCGCGACATACACGTTCTCGTCGCCGTCTACCGCCACTCCGAGCGGCGCAGTAAATTCTCCCAAGTCCGTTCCCGAATCGCCGCCTGCCTTTCCCCACTCGTTCCAGGCGTTCGCGGACAGAGCCAGCTTCTGAATGCGATTGTTGCCGCCATCCGCCACGTACATATCCCCGTTGTGGCCTATCGCTATGCCAAACGGCATCAGAAACTCGCCCGGCAGACTGCCCGAACCAGAAACCATTGCAGACCACTGACTCCATGTATCCGTAGCTGCCTCCAGCTTCTGAATGCGATTGTTGGTGCTATCCGCCACATACATATTCCCGTTGCCGTCTGCCGCTACGCCAAACGGCGAATCGAACTCGCCCAGTCCGATTCCCGAACCTGCGCCGCTCTTTTTCCACTCGCTCCAGCCGTTCGTGGACACGGTCAGCTTCTGGACACGATGGTTGACGCTGTCCGTCACATACACATTCCCAATGCCGTCTAAAGCTATGCCAGTCGGCGTAAGAAACTCGCCCAGTCCGGTTCCCGGGCCTCCGCCGCTCTTTCCCCACTCGCTCCAGGCGTTCCCGGACAGAGTCAGCTTCTGGATGCGATGATTGCCGCTGTCCGCCACATACACGTTCCCACTGCCGTCTACCGCCACCCCGCTTGGCCGATTGAACTCGCCCAAATCGCTTCCTGAGCCTCCGTCGCTCTTTTTCCACTCGCTCCAGGTGTTCGTGGATACGATCAACTTCTGGACACGATGGTTGGAATAATCCGCGACATACACGTTCCTGTCGCTGTCTACCGCGACCCCGATCGGGGTATTAAACTCGCCCAGGGCGTCTCCCGGACCTCCGCCGCTCTTTCCCCATTCGCTCCAGGTATTCGTGGATACGGTCAGCTTCTGGATCCGATGATTGCCTAATTCCGCGACATACACGTTCCCGATGTTGTCTACCGCCACCCCGACCGGCGCATTAAACTCGCCCAAGCCGCTTCCTTCTCCGCCGCCTGCCTTTCCCCACTCGCTCCAGGTGTTCGTGGCTTGGGTCAGCTTCTGAATCCGGTGATTGGCGAAATCCGCAACATACATATTCCCGCTGCCATCTACGGCTACGCCAGTCGGCATATTAAACCCTCCAGGAATCGAACTGCCGGTCGCCGTCAGCCGGCCGTATTGACTCCATGCATCCGCCGCATGCGCCGGAACTTCAAATAAGCCTGCGCATGCGATACACAACGCTATGCTCAGGAGGCTCAGCTTTCTTATCCATTGTTTTACTTTTCTTTGATCATGCACCGTAACTCGTCTCCCCTGCTTCTCCGAATGGCGAATTTCCTTGGAATAGACTAAGCCTGTCGCCCTGAAAATTCCATACCTACAAAAGGGTATATTTCTCTTAATCCATCCGTTATCACCGTACGGGCACACATCGCAAAGAGCCCCGAGCGTCCCCCGAAAAAGGGAAACCCGGAGCTCATCTGCGTCTGAGGATTCGGTCTAGCCCACCATCAAGCTCTTGTGCCTCGTCTCCACGATCGAGCGGCTGAACGCGTTCGCGAGCCCTTCCAAATACATATAGTCGGTGACGCCGATAACTTCCTTCTCCCCGGAGGAAAACACGAGCGTCAGCTTATGGACCGGTTTGACCAAAATATAAACCAGAACGTTGGCGAGCAGCCCCGCTCCGCCGAGCAAGGACACGAGCTCATGGAAGCGGAAATCCCACAGCAGGCCGGTCGCGATCAGCAGCAGCTCGAGGACGAGCAGCGCGTACGGAATCTCCCGCCTAGACTTGACCAGCTTGATCGAGCACAGGTGTTGGATGGCAAACCGGGTATTGCCGCTAATGAACAGCTCTCTCGTGATGGTGAAATTGTTGTCCTTGTAGATCGGTTGGTTTTCCATCGTAGTTCCTCCCTGAGGATAGGTTCATCCTGATAATTCGACGTCCGCATGGAAATACCTACCTAACAACGCTTACATCGTCAAAAAAACGAGAGTCATGCCGTCCCCTTTCCGTCAGTTCGTTCTATCTCCCCTTTCATTCTCTGCGTCTTTTGCCGCTATCCCCTCCGTTCAGTTCACTCCACTCCGTGCCTTCCGACCGATTTTTCGCCCCCTTTTGCCGCTATCCCTTCCGGTCAGTTCACGCCCTCTGCCCCGCCGCTTTCTGGCGCCCTTTTGCGGCTAACACGCAGCCGTGAGGACGACCAACTAAACTGAACTAAACTAAACGGGATAGCTTATCGTTAAACGCTAAATAATCAGGTTTCTGAGATATCGGGATAAGGACAAGTGGAGGAAATACGACGTTGTTGAGCTCGCAAGAAGAGTACGACCAACCTGATTGGAGGGGATACCGGCAAAAGAACTAAAAAAGCACTACGTACCTATTCATAATGCGGTGCAGGCAAGCTGAGCGGACGGGATACCGGCAAAAGAACTGAAAAGGTGCTACGTATCTATTCATAATGCGGCGCAGGCAAGCTGAGCGGACGGGATACCGGCAAAAGAACTGAATAGGCGCTACGTACCTATTCATAATGCGGTGCAGGCAAGCTGAGCGGACGGGATACCGGCAAAAGAACTGAAAAGGCGCTACGTACCTATTCATAATGCGGTGCAGGCAAGCTGAGCGGACGGGATACCGGCAAAAGATGGGCGCGCTATGGCAAAAAAGGGGCCGCCGACCGATGTTCTCGAATCGACAGCCCCTTCGGGTGAAACTATTTCACGGCGATGTAGATGTCGACTACGGCATCTTCCGGGTTGGCGCTGCGTTCGTCGTACAGTTCGAAGTCGCCCGTGTACGCTCGCTCCGGTCCCGCGGAGGACGACGCCCATCTCCAGATGCGCTGCCATGCCTCCAGGACGACGGTCCCGATCGGTCCGCGCCTCGTCGTGAAGACGGCGTATTTCGCCGCGGGAACGTCTACCGACGCCAGCCCTTCCGGAAGCTCCGGGGACGGCTCCGCCCTGCGGCCGATCAGAATTGTGTACTCCCCGGCGGCTCCGTCGACGTAATCCGCGTAGCAGCCATAGATGCGCGAGTCTCCTTCCAGCGCCGCTCCGGACAGAGCACTTTGAACGTCTCCGCTCCAGAAACGCTCCCACAACGCTCCGATTTTCCCCTGTCCGCTCATCTCCGCCGCATTGGTCGTCCGCTCGCCGATTCCGACCAGCTGGAACGGCTCCAGATTCACGATCGCGAAGACAGGCTCGTCCGCTTCGGTCGCCCACCGCTTCAGTCCTGGAAGAGACCCGGCGAGAATCCCTCTGGCCGCCTTCTCCTCCATGCCCTGCTCAACCAAGAAAGGCACGCAAAATTCGATCATATCCTCCACCTTAAACTCCGGCTGAGTAAACGCCCCATTTTCGTAACAGTAAATACAGTAATCTTCCACAAACCCGCCGGAAGCGTCCGTCCCTTGAACGTCCGTACCCGTCAGCGGCATTCCGCAGCTCTGGCATTGCAGCGTCGTCTGTTCCATCACTCGTTCTCCTCCGTCCGGCTGTCGCCTTTTATTACAGAAAATCTTAGCACCGTCTTCAGCCTGGCCAGTTCGGTCTTGCGGGGATCGGACAGATAGATTTCCCGATGGAGTTTGCTTGCGCGGATAAAGCCATGCTCCGTACAGAACGCTTCCATTCGCGCGAAGCTTGCCGGCTCGTCGTCGAAGCTTCCGATATGCATCATCTGACAGCTCAGTCCGTCCGCGATTTGCTCGAACCGGGCTTGCTCCAGAAACGGATTCGGCTTCTTCCTCTTCGTCCCTTCCAGGAAACGCTTGAAGCCTTGTACGGTCAGAAAATCGGGCTGGCGGATCATGATCGTGTACTTCAGGTTGTTTTTGTCCGTTGCGGGCTTCGACCGATCAAGCAAGTCCCATACGCCCTCAAGCGGGAAAACCGTGTACTCGTAATAGCCCTCCGGCACGTCATCGCTTCGGTAAGACATTTTCACCGCGTAGCTCAAGCTGTACAAGGCTTCCGTCGCCTTGGCGAACGCCTCGCCGTTCGGGTCGCCGGAGCCGTCGACCGCAATGAACGGCATGCTCGGCACTTTCACGACTTCCGGCGTCGTACCCGGTAAGTAGAGCGTCTTGAAGTCTTTTTTATAATCAACCTTCCTGCTCATTGCCAATCTCCCTTCGATCGCGATCTATATAGCTTGAACCCACGCAAGGGAACCCATTGCATTCCGAAAGGGATGGCTTTGCCGGCTTCAGACAGGTTGTTTTGAGTTGCTCTGATCGATAAGTATCTTCATAGGTCTGCAACTTAAAGCCAATAGGCGCGGGCAAAACCATTCCCTTTCTCCATTTCATTGGGGCACACTCTTCGATGCATCTTTGGTTCAACCTATATAGTTCCACTATACCGAAGCAAACTGGACAATAGTCTGTCAGGTTTATGCATCGTACTTCCGTAAAATACCTTCGGCCTGCCGCCGGATCTCTTCGCGAATCGATTCCGGCTCCAGCACTTCCGCATCGGGACCGAAGCTGAGGATAAAACCGTAAAGCCAGCGATCCTCGGGAAATTCGGCCCAGACGACGTATCGTTCTTCCCCGTCCTCGCCTGCCGTCTCCGCCACGATCGCCTCGACGCCGAACCACTCCTCGGCAAGATGCCTCGCCCTGCGGCTGAATCGGAGCTTCAGCCGGATCGTCTTGCCGGGGGCGCTCCACTCTTCGTTCCAAGGCAGACGCTCCGGCTCGACCGGCCTTCGCACGGTAAAACGCTCCCCGACCGCGATCGATTTCATCCGAAACAGCTTGAACAAGCGGAATTCCTTCCTCGTCCGGCAGTAGGCGTAGAAGTACCAGGACTGCCGCTTAAGCACCAGTGTGTACGGCTCGACAACGCGGGCCGATTCGTTGCCCTGCGCGTCGCAATAAGCGAATTCGACCAACCGTTCCTCTTCCGCCGCCTTCTTCAGCAGCGCCGCCTTTTCCTCCAGATGGCCGCTACCTCCCCACGGAGACAAATCTACGACGAGCTGCCTTGTCCGCAGCTGGAATTGTTCCGATTGCGACGGCGGGACGACGCTTTTCATTTTCTCCAGCAGCAGCTTGCGGTTTCGGTTCGGGTAAATCGTCGAGAAGCTCTGAAGCGCGTTAACGATTTCGACCAGCTCGGCGTCGGTCAGCACGCTGCGGTCCAGCCGGTAGCCTTCGGACAGGCCGATTCCGCCTCCCGCCCCCTGATAGGAGATTACGGGAATGCCCGCCTGGTTCAGGACATCGATGTCCCGGTAGATCGTCCGGACGGACACTTCGAACAGCTCGGCCAATTCCTTGGCCTGGACGAATCTTCGATTGACAAGCAAAATCGCGATAGATAGAAGGCGGTCCAACTTCATCGATTTTCCAACTCCGTTTCCAGCCGATTGTTTCTTCTCCTATCTTAACAGGCTGGAGCGCCACAAGCGATCATGCCGCCGCCCAGGCCGTCTTCTCCCGGGCCCCCGCCCTCGCGGCCAAAATGAAGCTGATCATCAGCACAACCGCGGCCAGCACGTAAGGATAATTGACGTCCACGTCGAACAGCAGTCCCGCGATAATCGGACCGGCGATGTTCCCAAGGCTCGTAAACGCCGAGTTGAGGCCCGCGACGTAGCCCTGCCGCTCTTCCGCCATTCTCGACATCTGCGTGCCGATCGCCGGACGCAAAATATCGATCGACAGGAAGACGATAAACGTGACCGCGAATACCATCCAGAAGCCGCTGACGAAAATCGTCAGCAAAATAAACACCCCGCACGAGAGCAGGCAGAACGTAATGACGTTTCTCTCCCCGAACTTGTTCAGAATCCATCCGAACACGGTCAGCTGCACGACGGCCCCCGAGATGGAGCCGAACGTCAAAATAAAGGCGATGTCCTTCGGCGTGAACCCGAACTTGTGATCGACGAACAAGCCGAAGATCGTCTCGTAGTTGGCCAGTCCGAACGACATGACGAAGACGAGAATAAGGCTGAGGAAATACGGCTCCCGGTAAGAGCGGATCAGCATGCTCCACAGACTCTGCCGCTTTTGCGGAGCCGCCTTCTTCCCGGCCGCTGCGGACGAGAGGGATTCCGGCAAAATGAACGCGGTCAGCGCCGCAGCCGCAAGTCCCGCGACGGCCGCCGCATAGAACGGCACGCGGATGCCGTACTCCGCCAGGTAACCTCCGATTCCCGGTCCGATAATAAACCCCGTCGTAATCGCCGCGTTAATGAGCCCCATGCCCCGCGCCCGTTCTTCGTTCGTCGTCATATCGGCCGTGTAGGCCATGACTGCGGGCATGATCAACGCCGCGCCCAACCCACCGAGAAAACGGGCCGCGAAGAGCAATACGGTCGAGTTCGCGATTCCGAACAACCATTCCGACAAAGCAAACACGAGCATGCCGGCGACAATGATCTTCTTCCGCCCCAGCGAGTCGGACAAGCGGCCCGCGAGGGGCGAGAACAGCAGCTGGGTCAACGAGAAAGCCGCTACCAGCAAACCTACGACGCTGCCGCTGATGTCCAGAAGCGTCATATACTTCGGCATAACCGGAATGACAAGTCCGATTCCCATGAAAATAAGAAACAGGTTTAACATAAGGAGCAGAATCGCCCCTCTTTTTCTAAGAAGCAGTTCCATGATGAAAAATCCTCCAACATTTATACTGAATATTCATTCTAGATAATGACGTAAAAAAAGGGCGACTTCGCCCGCTTCACCCTTCCCGCTTGGCAATCCCGTAGAGAAACGTCCCCATCGCCAAGCGATACAGAGAGAGCGCCTCCTGTTGGTCCAATCTTCGCGAATGCTGACTCAGTCCGTAAACCAGACTATCCAATACGACGGCCAGCCGGTCGGCATCGAACGGCTCGAACTCTCCGCTATCGATCCCTTCCTGAAGCAATTTGCGGTTAAAACTAACATACCCTGCGATCATCTCGGCCATTCGCTCTTCGACGTCGCTCGCCTTTTCCGAATTGTTGTAGAACTCGTCCGAAGCTTTCGTCAGCGGGTGATTCAAATTTTCAAGCACAAGCTGCTCCGCCATTCCGAAGAGCTTCTCCTTCGTCGTCGAGTAAAGTCGTTCCTTCTCGGCCCAGCGACTCTCCCACTCGCGGTCCCATTCCTGCAGCAAGTACAGGAAGAGCCCTTCCTTGCTCTTGAAATGATAATAGATGTTGCCCGCGCTGCTGCCGGTCGCGTTCACGATATCCTCGATCGACGTTGCTTTGTACCCTTTCTGAACGAACAACGCTTTCGCCGCGTCGGCTACCTTCTTCTTCGTCTGCTCGCTTTGCAGCTTCTTCTTGTTCATCCTGATCCGATCACCGCCTATAATACTGAACATTTATTCAGTATCTTAACGAAAAAAAGCCGGAATTGCAAGCGGAACTTGCTTCCCGGCTTTCGAATCTCGCTTGTCGCCTCGGTTACTTCGGCTTCACCGGACTGGAGTGGCGTGCTGCCCATTATTCCGAGATAACGCCCTTCTTGAGGATCAAGTTGGCGTACAGCGCACTCTCTCCCGTAGCGACGATCGCATAAGCTTTCTTGGCGCGCTCGTAGAAGGCGAATCGTTCGACTTCCTCGAACGGCGCGGCCAGACCGGTCCGGGCTTCGATAATTTCTCCGTACGTGTTCCAGATCGGCGTCTCGACCGTGTCTCCCGGCATGACTTGCATCAACGCGACGGGTTTGTCTACATATTGGTCTAACGGGAACAGCCGCAGGATCGCGTCCAGCAGCTCCGGCGCGCCATGCCCGTCGGCGCGAACGAGACGCTGCGCATGGCTGGCCGCCGGAAAATTGCCGTCCGCCAGCACGATCTCGTCGCTGTGGCCCATCTCCATCAATATTTTCAGCAATTCCGGCGAAATCAGGCTCGATATCCCTTTTAACATCCGAAGCAACCCCTTTTCGACTCGATCATAACGGGTTCATACTCGTCCGAAGCCGAGGAACGTCCCGTAAGCTTCCACCCATCCGGCATCCGCCTCCGGCTCGTAGACGTCCACCGGGAACGACGCGGCGACGAGCTCGCGCGCCTCCTTCAAGTCCTTGCACTCTCCGAGCGCGACGAGCTGCATCAGCATGTTGCCGATCGCGCTCGCCTCGACCGGACCGGCCCATACCGGCTTGCCGATCGCGTTAGCGGTAAACCTGCACAGCAGCTCGTTCTGGATGCCGCCGCCGACCATATGAAGGCCGCCGTACACGCGCCGTGTCAGCTTCTCCGCCTGCTCCAGCGCCTGGCGGTAACGCAGCGCCAAGCTTTCGAGAATGCAGCGGACGATCTCGCCCTCGCTCTGCGGAATCGGCTGATTCGTCTCCGCGCAGAACGAGCGGATTTTGTCTGCCATACCGCCGGGCGAGAAAAAGCGCGGATCGTCGGGATGGACAAGACTGCGGAACGGCGCGGCTTGGCCGGCCAGACGAACCAATTCCGGGAAGCCGATCTCCTTGCCCTGTTCGTCCCACTCCCGCTTGCACTCCTGCAGCAGCCATAGGCCCATGATGTTTTTCAGCAACTGGTACGTGCCGCCCACGCCGCCTTCGTTGGAAAACTCCAGCTCCATCGTCTCCGCGCTGAGCAGCGGTCCGTCCATCTCGGTTCCGAGCAGCGACCACGTTCCGCACACGAGGAAGGCGAACGGCTCGTCGCCGGCCGGAACGGCGGCGATCGCCGATTCGGTGTCGTGCGTGCCGACCGCCACCGCCCGAATCGCGGGCACGCCAAGCTCCTCCTGCACTTCCGGGGAAAGCGGGCCAATGATCGTGCCGGGCTGAACCGGCTCCAGGAACAGATGGGACGGAATGCCGAGCCGCTCCATCAGCTCGACGTTCCAAGCCTGCTTACCCGGATCGAACAGCTGCGTCGTCGTCGCCATCGTGAATTCGCACGATTTGACCCCGGTCAGCAAGTACGCCAGCAAGTCGGGCGTCAAAAGCAGCGTCTTGGCGACCTCCAGCTTCGGAGAAGCGGCTTTCACCATCGCGTAGAGCTGGTACAGCGTGTTGAACGGCATAAACTGCAGGCCGCTCTGCTCGAACAGCGCGCGCTGGCCGATCAGGCCGCTCACCTCTTCAATCAGCCCTTCCGTATGCGGATCGCGGTAATGGTACGGATTGCCGAGCAATTCGCCGCTGGCGTCCAGCAGCCCGAAGTCGACGCCCCACGTATCGATGCCGAACGTCGCAGGCTCATAGCCCTTCTGGAAGGCGAAGCGGATGCCCTTCTTCATCTCGTGCAGCAGCCGGAGCGTATCCCAGTGCAGATGCTTGCCGACCTGGATCGCATGATTGGGAAAACGGTGAACTTCCGTCACTTCCAGCCTGCTCTTGCCGTTATCCCCTTCGGTCAGCCGCCCGACAAGCGCGCGGCCGCTGCTCGCGCCCATGTCGAAGGCCAGCACGGCAGCTCCTTTGGTCATCGCGGTTCACTCCTTCTCTTCTCGCGGCGTCCGCCTTATTTCATTTTCTGCAGCAGTTGAATCCGGTAAGCCTCGCTCTCCAGGGAGGCGATTTCTTCGAACTCTTCCTTCGTCAACACTTTAGGCTCCTTGATCGCCTTGGCGATCAGGAAAATTTTCGCGCTTTCCTCGACGACTTCCGTCCGGTAGTACGCCTCGCGCAGGTTGCGTCCGGTCGTCACGAGGCCGTGATTGCCGAGCAGAATCGACGAGTGCTCGATTTTCTCCACGACCGCGTCGGCAAGCCGATCGGTCGTCGGCAGCACGTAATCGACGTAGACGGTTTTGCCGACAAGCGCGGCCTGGTCCGGGAACATAATCGGCAGATCCTTCTCCACGAGCGTAAAAGCGATGCAATACGGCGGGTGCGTGTGCACCATCGCGCCGATGTTCGGGTTTTGACGGTAGGCGTACAGGTGCATCAGCACTTCCGAGGACGGACGCAGACCGATATCGGTAATATGGCCGGTCTCGATGTCGACTTCCACCCACTGCTCCGGCTGGATTTCGTCGAGCGCGAAGCCGCTCGGGGACAAGTACATTTTGCCTTCGTGGCGCGCGCTGAGGTTGCCGCCCGGTCCGACGACCAGTTTGTTGGCGACCGTCTTCTGCGCGTATTTGCATAACTCTTGGCGAATTTCCTGGCTGCTCATAATCGCGTGGCTCCATTCTATGGACAAACGGCTGCCGCCTGTCCCGGAAGGGGGTAGGGCGTGTCTGAACACCCGCCCTCGGAGTATTCAGACACGCCCTTGCGACAGCGTCGTCGGATTTATTATTTGTACAGCGGTCCGAAGTTGCCGCACGCGCGGTAGTCGGCGCTCTCCGGGTTGTCGGTTCCGAACAGGCCCCATGCCCGCGGACGGAAAACTTTCTCATCCGGCACATTATGCATGCTGACCGGAATGCGCAGCATCGACGCGAGCGTGATCAGGTCGGCGCCGATGTGGCCGAAGCTGATCGAGCCGTGGTTCGCGCCCCAGTTGTCCATGACGTCGTACACGTTCTTGAACGAGCCCTTGCCCGTCAAAATCGGGGCAAACCAGGTCGTCGGCCAAGTCGGGTCAGTCCGCTTGTCCAGCGCGTCGTGCACTTCCGGCGGCAGATCGACGGAATAGCCTTCTGCGATCTGGAGCACCGGTCCGATGCCTTTGACCATGTTCAAGCGCGACATCGTCATCGGCATCCCGCCGCGGGTCAGGAAGTCCGAGGAATAGCCGCCCCCACGGAAGTATTCGACCGACGCCGGACGCCAAGAGGTGGCGTCGAGACATTTCTGCGCTTCCTCTTCGGTAATTTCCCAGAACGGCTTCATAACCGGCTTGCCGTCCTTCGTCTGCTCGCCCGTGCCGTCCATCGTCGCCGAGCCGGAGTTGATCAAGTGCAGGATGCCGCCCTCGGCCGCTCCGGACAGCTTATGGCCCGTTACGCGCTCGACGGAATCGGGACTCCAGTACGTGCGGACGTCTGCGAAGATTTGCGCCGTGTTCGTCAGCAAGTTGCCGAACAGCATAACCGCGCCGTTCAGGCTGTCATTCTCGGTCGCTACCATATACGGAGCGCGAATGCCGTTCCAGTCGAACGAAGAGTTCAGAATCGTCTCCAGGAAGTCGCCGTTCGGGAAGTGGTCGGTCCATTGGCGCTGGCCTTGGAAGCCGCCCACGATCGCGTTGTGGCCCTGCGCTTCTTCGCCGAAGCCAAGCTCGGCCAGACGCGGGTTGCCAACCATCAGGTCGCGTGCGATCAGTGTCATTTTGACAACCGTCTCCCAATCCTTGTCCTTCTGCTCGCGGGAAGTTTGCAGGTGAGGCGGATTGTTGTCCGGACCTTCGATGCAGTTTTCCTTCACCCAGGCAAGCGCTTTCTCGAACTCGACCGGATCATAGATCTTCTCGTCGAAGCGGCGCACGAATTCGCTCATGTCGACGTATTCCGTGCGCAGGCCAAGGTACTCCTGGAAGAAGGCGTCGTTGACGATCGAGCCCGCGATGCCCATCGATACAGAGCCCATCGACAGATACGACTTGCCCTTCATCAGCGCGACCGCCAGTCCAGCTTTCGCAAAGCCGAGCAGCTTGCCTTTAACGTCCTCCGGAATGTCCGTCGAACCTGCGTCCTGAACGTCGTTGCCGTAGATGCCGAATGCCGGCAGCCCTTTTTGCGCGTAAGCCGACAATACGGCGGCCAAGTAGACCGCACCCGGACGCTCCGTGCCGTTAAAGCCCCATACCGCCTTCGGAATCGCCGGATCCATGTCCATCGTCTCCGTGCCGTAACACCAGCAAGGCGTAACCGTGATCGAGACACCGACGTTTGCCTTGGCGAACTTGCTCGCCGCGGCCGCCGATTCCGCGACGCCGCCGATCGTCGAGTCGGCGATCACGCACTCGACCGGCGTGCCGTCCGGATAGCGAAGGTGATCGGAGAGAAGCTTGGCAACGCCTTTGGCCATGTTCATCGTCTGCTCTTCCAGAGACTCGCGGACGCCTCTGCGCCGGCCGTCAATCGTCGGACGAATGCCGATCTTCGGGAATTCGCCTTTCCACCTGAACTGTTGGTCTGCCATGTGTTTAGCCTCCAATGGAATTAAATAATGTTACCGATAACCTCAAGTTACCAAGGAAAACGCTTGCTGTCAATTCTTTAATTTTGTAAGATAAAAGAACATAATGACGACAAGGAGCTTATCTCCATGGTTACGATCTACGATATCGCCGCCAAAGCCGGAGTTTCCGCGATGACCGTATCCAGGGTTATCAATAACACTGGCAAAATCAGCGACAAAACCCGGAACAAAGTTCGCCGCGTCATGGAGGAGCTGAACTACGTTCCGAACCATATGGCCCGCAGTCTGGTGCTGCAGCAGAGCAACGTGCTGTTCCTGCTCATTACGGACATTACGAACCCCTTCTATACGACGGTCGCGAGAGGCGCGGAGGATGCTGCTAGGAAGCACGGCTACCGCCTGCTGTTCGGCAATTCGGACGAGAGCGTCGAGAAGGAAAAAGATTATATCGACACCATTCTGGCGACAAGAGCGGACGGCGTGCTCGTCGCCCCGACCGGCGATCTGTCGCTGCCCCACTTGGAGACGCTGAGAAGACACCGCGTTCCGTTCGTGCTGCTCGACCGCGAGGTTCCGGGCATGGACAGCGACGTCGTGCTCGGCGACAGCAAGGAAGGCGCGCGCAAGCTGGTCGACCATCTGACTTCGTGCGGTCATCGCCGGATCGCGCTGATCAACGGCTCCCCGCTCATTTCCAGTGCCAGACTTCGGCTGGAGGGATACCGCGAGGCGCTCAAACTGAACGATATCCCCTTCGATCAGAACTACGTGCTGGAAACCGCGTTCGAGCCCCGCAGCGACCTGAGCGAGATCGAGAGCTGGCTGGACCGCATGTCTCCGCCTCCGACCGCCATCGTCGCCGGCAACAACGTGCTTGCCGTCGAGGTCATCCGCACCCTGCATGCGCGGGGCTTCCGGGTTCCCGAACAAGTGTCGGTCGTCTGCTTCGACGATCTCGGTCCTTATTCCGAGATCGACCCGTTCCTGACCGTCATCGCCCAGCAGGCGTACCAATTCGGCTATCTCGGCACGCAGATGCTCGTCGACCGCATCCAGGAGCGCGACGTCACCGGCCTGCCATGGAAAAAAATCGTGCTCCCCGCCGACATGATCGTTCGTCGGTCGGTTAGCACGATTAAGTGAGTCTGGTTTTGTAGCTGCCCGAGAGGCGGTGGCGGGGTCCGAGGCCAAAAAAGTGCCTCGGCAGATACGAGGCCACGTGCTCAAGGCCAAGAAAGTGCCTCGACGTTCCGTGCCCGAGAGACGCCGGCAGGGTCCGAGGCCAAAAAAGTGCCTCGACGGCCCAAGCCCAAGCCATGCCCGCCCCCTGCCTCGAGCGTACAGCTTGGCGTCTCCGCCTGGCATGTTCCTATTCGTCGTCGCGGCCTACGTATCGGAAATAGTCGAAATCCGCATGCTTCATCGTCCCCGATAAATCCTGCGCGCACAGGCCGATCAGCGTTCCGGTAAATCCGAGTTTGCCCTCGTATTCGTCGGACAGCTGTCCCAAATCGAGCTCGGGGCCGACGGCCTGCCATTGTTCCCCGTCCGGGGAGCAGAAAAACCGGACGCGATCCACCTCGACGCTAACCTTCAAATAACAGCGCGTCCATCCCTCGGCCGACACGACGGCCCCTTCCGGCTCATCGTATTGGCCTGATCGGGTCGCAACGAGCGCGACGTGCTTGCCTCTCTCTTCGTCCCGGCTCACCCGCAAATAAAAATGATCCGACTCGTCGTAATAGAGCGTTAACCCGGCCATTTGATTAAAATGCTCCGGCTCGAACTCCACGCAGGTTTCGGCCTCGCAGCTGAAATCGGTCAGCCTTCTGGCCACCATGCTCTGCTGAAACCAGGAGAACAGCGACTCCCGTCCGCGCAGCCGCAAATATCCCGGACGCTCAGACAAACTGAGCCATTCGTCGTCCGCAGGCACGCGCAGCGTGAAATACTGGCCGCCAAGCTGCGGTTCGTCGAAATCGTCCGTCTCCGGCAGAGCGGGAAACGGATGCGGAGGCAGGTTCGGGCCGTCCGAGATCAAGTCCGGCGCTTTGCCGCCGCCGGCAAGACGCAGCCAACCGTCCTCGGTCCATTCCACGCGGACGAGTCCGGTTTCGCGTCCAAGCGGACACAGACGTCTTCCCGGCAAGGGACGAGCGCATATAAAGGATAAATACCATTCGCCGTTCTGCGTCTCCACGACAGCGCCGTGTCCGGCCTTCTGCAGCGGATGCTCGGGCCGATCGATCGTCGTGATCAACGGATAGTCCGGATCGTATTCGTACGGACCTTCGATATGCCGCGACCGCGCCAGCGTCGCCGCGTGATTCCACCCGGTGCCGCCCTCGGCCAGCAGCAGGTAGTACCAACCGTTCCGTTTGAACATGAACGGCCCTTCGGTAACGCCAAGCGGCGTCCCCGTGGCAATCGTCCGTACAGGACCGACAAGCGCTCCTTGCTCCGGCGAAAATTGCTGCATAACCACCCCGCCGAAACGGTTTTTCCCTTGGCGGAAATCCCAGCGCATGTTCAGCAGCCATTTGCTCCCGTCATCGTCATGGAACAGGAACGGATCGAAGCCGCTGCTGTTCAGATAAAGCGGCTCCGACCACGGCCCTGCAATGTCAGTCGCCGTCAGCAAATAGTTATGCAAATCTTTGAACACGCCCCGGCGTCCGACGACGTTCGTAATCATTAAATAGTAAGTGCCGTTGTCGTACGTCAGCGCGGGCGCCCAGATGCCTCCGGAGCTTGGAACGCCGCGAAGATCGAGCACAGACGCGCGGTCGAGCGGACGCGACAGCGGCCGCCAGTGAACCAGATCGCGCGAATGGTGAATCTGCACGCCCGGAAACCATTCGAAGGTGGACGTAGCGATATAATAGTCTTCGCCGACGCGAAGCATGGATGCGTCCGGATTAAAGCCCCGCAATACGGGGTTGCGAATTTCCGCCATTCCATCATTCCTCCTCCGGCTGCAGCCGGCATTTCTTACCACAAATAAAGATCGTCGCCTTTCAATTTGAAGACGGCTTCCATGAAGTAATAGTCGCCGTAAATGATGGCATGATGATGCGAAGCGGCGTGATAGGCCCCGGAGCCGTTCTGCAGGATGGCGTCGGAGCTCTCCGACCAGTCGCTGCGGGATTTGTCCAACGTTCGCAGCAGCTTAAGCGCCGCATTCAGATAAACGTCCTTCTCGTAAGTGCCAACGGCTTTGGCGATTTCGATCAGCCCGCACGCCGCGATCGCGGCGGCCGTATCGTCCTCGCGCCGCGGCTCCGCCGGCTGCCGGAAGTCGACCGGAATGATGCCGCTATCCGGAATGTTGGCGATAAAATAATGCGCGATCCGCTTCGCCGTATGCAAATACTCCGCTTTGCCCGTATGAATGTAGCTCATCATGAAGCCATACAGCGCCCACGTCTGTCCCCGCGTCCAGGACGAGCCCTCCTCGTAGCCCTGTCCGCCGTACGTTTTCACCACACCGCCTTGGTGCGGATCGAACTCGACAATATGATTGACCGATCCGTCCGGCCGGACGAAAGCTTCCATTGACGTATCAGCATGCTTCATGGCGATTTGCTTAAAGCGCGGATCGCCCGTTTCCTCCGAAGCCCAGTAGAGCAGCGGAATGTTGAGCATGCAGTCGATGATCGCCCAGCCCCGAGTATCGTTGTCCTCCAGATCGTTCCATGCGCGGATGAAGCCTCCGGCCAGGTTAAACCGGCCGGCAAGCAAGTTGGCGGCATGCAGCGCGCGCTTGCGCGACTCCGGGTTGCCCGTCACCCGATAGTTGGCCACGCTGGTCGGCAGCCACATGAAGCCTACGTCGTGATGCAGACCGTAGAACTCCTGAAAGCAGCGGTCCAGCTTGGCTTCGGAGATTTGGGCGATCTCTTTGTACTTATCGTCGCCGGTCTCGTGATGCATCAGCCACATCATGCCGCCCCAGAAGCCGTTCGTCCACCAGCAGATGCCGTCCGCGACGTCGCCGGACGGGTTGCTGACCGAACGATCGTCGTAGGTTCCGTCTATCGTCGTGTACGGAATTTTGTGCCGCGATTTCTCGCTGACCCAGTCCATTTTTTGCGTGATTTTCCCGATTACGCCGTCAAGCCAAACCCTGTCCTCACCCGTTATCAGCGCCATGAATAAACCCTCTCTCCGTTTGCTAAACCGGCCTCTTCATAATTGAATCAGCCCTTAATCGCACCTGACGACACACCTTTGACGAAATACTTCTGCAGCGACAGGAACGCGATCAGCACCGGCACGAGCGACATCGTCGTACCCGCGAAAATCATGTCCCACCGTGACGAAAATTCGCCGACGTAGAAGAACAGCTCGACGATCATCGTCTTCGGCTCGCCGGAAGGCAGCACCAGCATCGGCATCAGGAAGTCGTTCCAGATGCCTAGCCCTTGAAGCACAACCATGCTGGCGGTCACGGGGCCGAGCAGCGGAAAGACGACGCGCCAGAAAATGCCGATCCGCGAACATCCGTCGATCTCGGCGGACTCCTCGATCTCCCGCGGAATGCCCTTCAGGAAGCTGGTGTACAGCAGAACGCCGAAGCCGACGGAGCCGGCGATGTAGATCAGGATCGGTCCCGCGAGATTGCCGAACAGCCCCATCGTCTTCAACTGCTTGAACAACGGAATCATATACACCTGAAACGGAATCATCATGCCGAACAGAAAATAAATATACACGCCGTTCGTCCACTTGCTGTTTTTGCGTTCGATGCCATACGCCGCCATCGGAATAATGAAGATCATGCAAATAATGGACCCGGCGGTCAAAATGGCGCTGTTGGAGATCGCCTTCGGATAGTCCGTCTTAGTTAACAAATACTTGAAGCTTTCCAGATAAAAGCCGCTGGGAAACGCGATCGCATCCCGCAAAATTTCCCCGTTCGTTTTAAACGCCGACATAATGTTGAAGTAGATCGGAAAAGCGAACAGGATCGCGACGATCAACGTTACGGCGAACAGGACGACGTCTCCAGGCCGGATTCGCGCTTTCGTTTTTCTCATCTCACATTTGCACCTCTCTCTTGCGGAGCACTTTGATCTGAACGAGCGAAATGAGCAGAATGAGAATGAACAGCACGAGCGCCAGCGCCGTTCCGAAGCCTTGCCGCCCTTCTCCGAAGGCGACTCTGTAAATGATGTAGGTCAGTGTTTCGGTCGCGAAGCCCGGTCCGCCGTTGGTCATGACCGCGATCTGATCGAACATCTTGAGCGAACCGATCATGGACAGCATCACGCAGACCGTCGTCGCTCCGGCGAGCAGCGGGAACGTAATATGGCGGAATTGCTTCCATCTCCCTGCCCCGTCGATGCTGGCCGCCTCCATCAGCTCCTGGGGAATGCCTTGCAGTCCGGCCAAATAAATGATCATATAGTAACCGGCCGCCTTCCACACCGTCGACAAAATGATCGAGAGCAAGGCGAAGTCGGGGTTGCCGAGCCAGTCCGTTTTCAAATTTCCGAGCCCGATCGCATCCAGCAGTTGGTTCACGACGCCGAAATTGTAATTCAGGATGATCATCCAGATGAAACCCATAATGATGCCGCTCATCAGCACCGGAAAATAGAAGATGCTGCGAAACAAATTGCGGAACCAGCGAACCTTGTCGACCAGCACCGCCAGAGCGAGCGCCACGATGTTTTCGAGCAGGACGAGCGCGATCGCCAAATAAATCGTATTTTTCAAAGCATTGTGCACGCGGGGGCTGTTCCACATTTCTTTAAAGTTCTCGAAGCCGATATAGCGAATGTCCGGGTTGATGCCGTCCCAGGACGTAAAGCTCAAGTTAATGCTGCTCAGAGTCGGCCAGATGACGAATACGCTGTACAGCGCAAACGCCGGCAAAATGAACCACAACGCGTAATCTTTCCACCACGTCTTTCTTTTGGTTTTAACGAACGAAGCGCTCACGGCTCTCTCCCGCCTTCCTTAGTAGACTGTGCCCGTCAAGCAAAATGCCTTTGCGTCCTCCAGATGCAAAATCGAGTTTTTGTCGGAGGTCATTCAGAAAAGTACAGCGAATTTTTTACTTTTTGAATCACTGATTAAAACAACCTCCGCCTCAACCGGCAGAGGTTGTCTGTTCCTTCATCTCGGTCCGCTTGTATCCGTTATTGCTGATTGGCCTTCACGTTGCTGTCGTATTCGGCGTCGGCCTGCTTCATGTATTCGGCGACGTCCCCCTTATTGACGATGAGCTCCTGAAGCAGCTTGTAATACCAGTTGCGGAACTGCGGAGGAATCGCGTTCTCGCCATACCATTGATTGATCATCATCGACTTTTGGATGCCGGGATCGGCCGCGATCGCGAGCACCTGCTGCATGATCTCGTTCGCCTCGATGTCCATCTTCGCCGAAGTGGAAGGAATGCTTCCGCTGTTTTCGATAAACGTCTTATACTGGGCGGGATCGAAGAAAAACTTGACGAAGGCCGAAAACGCTTCAACCTTGTTCGAATCCTTGGCCGCTTCCGAAGACAGCGACCATCCCGAGAGGCCCGGCAGGCCGACGACAGTCGTCTTGCCTTCCCGGTCCGGCAAAGCGTAGAAGCCCAGCTCGAAGTTCGGGTCGGCCTCCAAAATCTGTCCGATCATCCACGGTCCCGAGAACAATTGCGCCGCCTTGCCCGACACGAGAATCGAAGCCGTCTGGTTGTCGGCGGTGCTGAGCCAGCCTTTGTCTACATACTTGGAGAACAACTCCTTGTAGTCGGTAATGGCCTGAACAACCTGCGCGTCAGTGAAGCTCGCCGTTTGTGCCGTACGCTTGGAGTTCCAGTCCGGATCCTTTGCGTACACATGGCTGATGAGGAAGTAGTTGACCCAGAAGCCCATATGCCACAAATCTTTGCCGCCGACCACGATCGGGGAGATGCCCGAAGCCAACAGCTTTTCCTGGATTGCTATGAACTCGTCGTACGTTTTTGGAAGCTCCGTCACGCCGGCGTCAGCATACGCTTTCTTGCTGTACAGAATGCCGTTCGGCGCGTTGGCGGCAAGCGGTGCGTTATAATATTTGCCTTCGTAGGAAGGGAGGTAGGAGAACAGGCTATGAAGCTCCTCCGGCAGCTCTGCCAGCTTGCCGGCATCCGCGAACACCTTCGTGTCCCTCATTTCGACGACGTCCGGGAACTCGCCGACCGCATCCTTCGTCTTCAGCCAGTCCAGATAGGAATCGCTTGTCGTTTCGCTCAGGTTTTTGATCGTGATGTGCGGATACGCCGCGCTGAACGCGTCGAGGACGTCTTCGATCGCCTTTTTACCCGCGGGGTCGCCCGTCGCATATCCGATCGAAAGCGTCACCGGAGTCGGCGCGTCTTGCGTTGCTTGCGGAGAGCTTGAGCCGGACGACGCGCTTGGCGAAGGACTCGGAGAGCTGCTGTTGCCGCTGTTGCCGTTGTTGCCGCCGCAAGCCGTCAACACGAGCGATGCCGACAAAATGCCGGATGCCAATTTCAGTAACCGTTTGCTTGCCATGTTTGGATTTGCCTCCCTTTTGATGTTGCTTCTGTAAGGATCGTTGTCCTTGGTTACAAGCTTAGCATCAGGTTTTCGCTTGTGAAATGAAGTTTCTTAAGCCCCATGTGTGGGAGATTTAAGCGTTTGGCCTCATATCTTCCTGACAGGGAAGCTCAGCCTGACCGACGTGCCGACATGCTCCATGCTGCTGATCTCCAGCCCATAGCCGTCGCCGCATACCGTTTTGATCCGGTCGCACACGTTTTTCAAGCCTACGTTTTTGCTCGGGGCTTTCGTCTCCGCGAGCTGGTCGTTCAACCGCTGCAGTTGGACCTCGCTCATCCCGACGCCATCGTCGTATACGGTGACGGACAGCGTGTCGCCGGCCCGCTCGATTGTGACAAGTACGCTGCCTTTGCCGCCCTTGGGCCGAATGCCGTGCTGGATCGCATTCTCTACGATCGGCTGCAGAGACAGCTTCAAGATCGGGAAGTCCATGCGCACGTCGTCGGCGATGTTCAGCCGAAGGTCGATCCGATTCTCGTAGCGGACGCGGATAATATGGAAATAATCGTTCAGATGGTCGATCTCCTCCCGCACGGAGACCCAGTCCTCGCCGTAATCGATCACGTACTTCAACTGATTGGACAGGGCAAGAATCATGTCGGCCACTTCGCCGTCGTCGTTGTAGACCGCGTTCATGCGGATCACTTCCAGCGTGTTGTACAAATAATGCGGGCGGATCTGGCTTTTCAGCGCGTTCAACTCCGCTTGCTTCTGTTTGATTTCCGCGACGTAAGCGTCGTTGATGAAAATTTTGAGCCGTTCCACCATCCGGTTGAAGCCGAACGCCAGCCGGCCGAGCTCGTCTTTGCCGTAGGATTCGATCTGCGTATCCAAATTGCCCATCTCCACTTTGTTCATATGCTGCAGCACGTCGCGGATCGGCGAAGCCAGCCGTCTGGACAGCAGCGTGCCCATCGCCAGCAGCGCGATCGCGCAGACGACGATGGCGAGATAGACGGCCGATTGCGTGGAGGTCAGTTGGGCGAACAGGCTTCGCTCGGACACGCGCATGAGCACTTGCCCCGACAAGTAAGGAATCTCGTCGCTGAACACGAGATAATCTTCGTCGTCGAAGCGATCGGGCGCCGTCTCCGCCGTCTCTTCGCTCGCTTTTTCCTGATCCGTCCGGTTGCTGTAGTAAATCCGATTGGCCCCGTCCAGCACGTACAGCTCGTCGTCCTTGTTCAGATTCATCTCCTGGAAAAAACTGTCCAGCACCCCCGAGTCGACGTCGATAAACAGGCTGCCCACCACCTTCGGTTCCGCGGTCAGCGTACCGGAGATGTCGATCAGATTGCGTCCGAACGTAATGACGCGCCGGTCAGGAGAATTGTAATAGTGCTCGCCGTGGGTCGGATAGATCGACAGATGGTTCGGTTTCTCCGCGAGCGGCTGCTGCCACTCGGCGACAGGCAGCTTCTCTTCCAGCAACGGCTTGCTCTGCCTCGTCTGGAAATACAGCTTGCCGTCCAGCGAGCGGACGAAATACACGCTGCGGATATGTTTGTCGCTGTAGAGCACCGTTCTTAGAAAAGCGGCGATCGGAATGCTGTTGATCTGCTCGTACTCGTTCACGTTGGCAGTCTGGTTGACGGAGATCGTATGCGAATAGCCCTCGTATCTTCCCGTATACATCAGGCGGGTAATATCGTCGTAATCGGAAAAGAAGTTGTTGACGTTATAGCTCAAATAAAGCGACATCTGCTTCAGATTGTTGACCGTAAACTGCTGAACGTGCCCTGTGAACGCTTGCAAAGAAAAGATGCTCAGCGCGATGAGCGGCACCAGGCCGACCAGCAAAAATGCGGCCGAAAATTTGACGAAGACGCTGTTCCACCATTTTCGTACGAAAGACATGGCGTTCCCCCCGGCAATCTGGATGACAAGCGCGCGTCCCGCTATCCCCCTCGCTCAGTCCCTGAGAGATTGCTTGAATTCCTGCGGCAGCTTGCCCGTATGCTTCTTGAACATGTCGCTGAAATGTCTGGCATTATTGTAGCCGACCTTCTCCGCGATCTCGTACACCATCAGATCGGTCGTCTTAAGCAGCTGGACGGCCTGCTCCATTCGCAAGTCGGTGACATACTGCTTGAAATTGCGCTTCGTATGCTTCTTGAAGAAGCTGCTGAAATAATAAGGGTTCATAAAAGCGATCGCGGCGACCGATTCCAGCGAAACGTCCTCCGTATAATGAGCTTCGATATACCGGACGATTCGGGCGATCAACGTTTGCTCCTTGCCGGCCGGCTTGTCCCCGATCCGGTCGTACAGCTCCTGGAGCATGTCGACAATGCCGCCGCACATCGCCTCGTACGTCTCGTATTGCCCCAAGCGGCTTTGCAGATGCTGAATGTCGAAGCCCAGATCGGACATCGGCACGTCGGACTTTTTCACTTCCTGCACGATGTACAGAATCGAAGAGAAGCAGGTGGATACGGCAAGCTGGCGATTGCCGATCGTCGCGGCCTTGATGACCTGCAGCAGCGCCTTCATCGTGGACAGCGCATGATCCCATGCGCCCTCGGTCAGCCCTTTAATGATCTCGGATTGGAGCGTAAACCATTCGTTCTCGCTGTCTTTGCGCTGTTCGCGCAGGCGATAGCCGATCGCCCGGTTCAGCCCGGTAAAATAGGTCATCTCCAGCGCCTGTTCCGCTTGTTCGCGCGAGACGCGCACTTGAGACAGGACAGGGACGGGATCGCCTACTCCCACGGATACCTTCAGTTTGAGAAAGCTAAGGATGTTGTCCCTGACAACCGACGCCAGCTCCATCGGGACACCCGGCTCCTCGTAACTCAGCACGAAAACATGCTTCCCCGCCCGGACGAACGAATACCCTTTGCCGAAAGCTTCAACGCTCTCTTGCACGATATTGCGGACGGCGAACTCGACCAGCTTCTGCGTGGCCGCGGGCCAGCGTTCGTTATCGTTGCCCGTCGGATCGATCCCGACAATACCCGCCGCATACTGAGGTCCGGCAAGTTGATTCCGCAAGTATGCGTAGCCTTCCGAATGCTCCGACAACGCGCCTTCCGCCAACTGCTCCAGCCATACGTCCACTTCTCCGTCGCGGCTTTTCCGCTCCAACTGGTCCAGCTTGCGCCTGCGGCGATCCTCCTCATTTTCCTCGCGGATCAGAGACAGCGTCTTGGCAATGACCGCTTCAAGCTCCGACTTCTTGACGGGCTTGACCAAGTAATCGACAGCGCCGTAGGCCACGGCATCGCGCGCGTACGAAAACTCCTGATAGGCGCTGATAAACACGGTTTTGATCGGCAGCTCGCGCCGCTTGATTTCTTTAATAATGTCGATGCCGCTATAGTGAGGCATGCTAATGTCGCTAATGACGATGTCGGGCTTGAGCGCTTCGATCGTCTCCAGCAGCTCCTTCCCGTCATAGGCGTAACCGACGATCTCCATCCCATACTCTTCCCACGGAATCAGCTTGCCGAGCCCCTTCAAAATAATCGGTTCGTCGTCGGCGAGCACTACGGTTATTTTCATGCGGCTACCCCCTTCCCGGATCGTCTCGTCCATAACGCCAAAACAGGGACGCGAATGGTCTCGTGCCCCTGTTCCAGCTCTCCCGTTATTCAATATACCGCGATGTCTTTCTTTAAGGTTGTGCAATTTTCCACGAAGTAATCTTCTCTCGTATCCTCACGCAGAGCATGGAGCTTCAGCCCGTCCAGCACGAGCCGCTCGACGTTGCGGACATCCATGAACGTCGCCCGGCTCCAGTCCGGGTAATAGTTTTCAGACACTTCCTCCGGATGCTCGAGCCGCATGTCCCAAACCTGCGGATATTCGGAGGGAATCTCCTCTTTTTTGACGCCGCCTACGAATGTGTAGGTCACGTTTCTGAGCGTCAGATCGCGGATCGGGCGATCGGCGCAGGCATCGACGCGAATGCCGTTAAAGGAGGGACTGCCCATAACATCGTCGGCGAAGCGGTAGTGGGTACGGTGCATCTCCTCGTCGTCCGTGCAGACGAGATCGGAGAGCGAGATCCGCTCCAACGCGCCGATCTCCGGCATCCGTTCCAGGCCGACCGAGGAGCCGATGACGTCCAGACGATTGTTCAGCAGCACGAAAACCGGCCGCCGGACGTTCCGCATGACCAGCCCTTGGGCGACGATGTCGGTAATGCTGCCGCCTTCGGTGCATTCGATTTTGATCCCTTCGCGCCATACGTTCTCGAACGTGCAGTTGCGGATGGCGACGTTGGAGATGTCTCCGATCGACTTCAGTCCGATGCGAATGCCCGCGCAAATGGAAGAAAAGTGACAATTGGCGATGTGTACGTTTTTCATCGGATAAGCTTTGCTGCTGGCCTGCAGACAGAGATTGTCGTCCGTGCCGCGAATTTTGCAGTTGGCGATAAACACGTTGCGGCAGCCGTCGTAATCCAGTCCGTCCCCGTTGTACCGTCTCTCGTTGCAAATGTCCAAATCTTCGCACCAGATGTTCTCGCTGTCCAGGAAAGCCGTCGTCCATGCCGCCGAGTTATAGAGCCGCAAGCCTTTGACATGAATGTTGCGACAGCGGAGCATGCGGATCATCATCGGACGGTAAATGCTGCCCTCGTTCGGGAAGCAATCGGCGTTTCCATTAATGTCGCCATGGCCGACGATGCCGATGTTGTGAGCGTCTTCGGCATAGATCAGACATTTATCCATTTCTTTCTCATTGATATACCGATTATAATGCGTCCCGTCCGGATAGTCGACAATATGCGGACTGGCCAGCAGCGTCCCCGACGGATTCACCCGCAAATAGACGTTCGACTTCAACACAATCGTTCCCGTCACGAACGTGCCTCCGGCCAGCAAGACATAACCGCCGCCTGCCTCGAAGCAATCGTCGATCGCCGCTTGAATGGCTTTCGTATCGACGGTCATTCCGTCGCCCGCGGCCCCGTAATCTTTTACGTCGAATAGATCCCGCATCCTTCATTCCTCCGCAGCGGCTAAGATGGCTGAAAACCGGCAATCCTCCGAAACGGCTACCGGATCGCGCGGTTGTGTGTGTTCCATTGTAGAGCACGCGACGGGAAAGGGGTATGCGGCTTTTTAAGCGGCTTGTGCTCCTTTTTTAAGAACTTTTAACGGTGGTGTCAGACTCGTAATCCGGTTCATCGGCTTTTTTCCGCCCTGCTTTGGCAAACAGAGCGTACAGCGCGCAGCCGGCCATCCCGCCCGCCGTATTCAAAATCAGATCGTCCACGTCAAAGCTGCCTATGGAGAAAATCGCCTGGGACATTTCCAGCGCCAAGCTGAGAAAGAACGAGATCGCCAAGACGTTCTTGGCGGACCTCGTTCCCTTGCGGGCTCCGAGCGCTGCCAGCAGCAGCCCGAGCGGCACGAAAATCAAGAAATTGCCATACAAGTTCATCGAGCTGTGTCCCGTACCGGCGTTCAGCGCGCTCGTGATTTCATGCAGCGGAATCAGGTTTCCCTGCTTGATCCTCGTCAGGATGCGTGCCGGTTCCTGGAAGCCGATCTTCAGTTGCTCCGTCATAAGAGCGACATTGGCGGAATGACCTTTGAACAAAATAATTTTAATTAGAAAATACAAATAAACGGCGAGAATCGCTTGCAGTACGATCGTTCTCAGCTTCACGAAGGTCCGGCCTCCTTCGCGCCCGGCGAGCCGGCGCCCCAAGTCGTGACGATAACCCCGCCCATGTTGTCCCCGGAAAGCTCGTAGCTGCCTTCGATCGGAATGGAGAAAGGCTTCCTCGCCTTCACGGAGTAGTAGGACACGGTATACGCCGTTCCGTTCACTTCCGCCTGAATCCGTCCTTGTTCTTTGAGGTAGTCCAGATACTCTTCCAGCACCATGCCCTGCTTCTGCATAATTGCGCTGTGCGGGAGCCCGACGTAGCGAAAATGCCAAGGCTCGTGCTTAACGCCCGTTATTTCCGTCTTGTCCTCCGGATAGCGCAGCACGAAGCCGTGCTTCCAGGCGTTCTGCTCCAGCCACTTGCCCTCCGGCGCGTCCTTCATCAGTCCGAGCGAAGACCCGACGTCGAGCGACAGTCCCAGATTATGCTCGCTGTAGCCCGGCGGATTGGCATAGTCCGCCCCCATCTTCTCGTACAGCTCGGCTTGTTTCTCCTCGTCTCTGTAGCCGCTCGTAATCAGAAATTGATCGACTCCGTCCGCTCTGGCCTCATCGATCATCGCGGCGAACTTGCGCAGCAGATCCGGCGGCAGCTCGACGCTGTTGTCCAACACACCGATTCCTTCCATTAAATCCGGCCGCTCGAACAGATTAACGACGTCGGGCAGCTTCGCCCCTTTCGGCACGGGGTGGCGGGAATTGACGAGCAGCAAATCTCCTTGATGCGCCTCGTCCGGATCGATGTCCAGCATCGCCGTTTCCGCCGACTCCGGCTTCTGCTCCGGCTCCGGCTCTTCCCAGCGCGCAGGCTCCCCTTCCACCACGACGATTTTATTTTCATCCGAGCCCGCCGGCTTTAATGCATTCCACCCGTAGCCGAGCATAAGCGCAATTGCTGCCGCGAATAATAGTTTTTTCATGCTGCGAATCCTCCCTTATCTTTCTTCAGGATAAAGGAGAGTTTTTAAGAATAAGGCGGGAAAATCCTAAAGAATTTATTAAGAGCGGGAATAGGCAAGAGGCTGCCCCCAGATCCAACGTCGACCTGACGAGACAGCCCCGCGATATTCGATCCATTTCTCCGCCGTTGTCCGGCAGATCGGGAAATGCCGTACATGACCGGTTCCGTCCTTACGCTCGAACCTGGACATTGGCTATTTTCTCAGAAAACCCTGCTTCATTAAGAAAGATTGCATGTGCAGACGCGAAGGAGACGCCATTCGTTCCGCCATCTGCTCCGACCAAGAGCGGCTCGTTCTGCCTTCGGACCTGGCCAGCATATATTCGCGGGTCGCTTCGTCATACTCGGCAATCGCCGCAAGCTCGTTATTTGTATGATAAGATTCCCGATGATAGACGGCCCTCAGAGGCAAGCGCGGCCGGGAGATAGGCGATTGATCCGGATAACCAATGCACATGCCGAATACCGGATAGACGAGCTCCGGCAGCTTAAGCAGTTCGGCAACCTCGGCGATGCGATTGCGGATACCGCCGATGTAGACGATGCCGAGGCCCAGCGACTCAGCGGCTACGGCGGCGTTCTGGGCGGCGAGCGCTGCATCGACGGTCGCGATAATAAAATGCTCCGTCGTGTCCGTCTGCGCTTCGGTCCCGTGCATCGCCGACGCGGCGCTTAGTCGGTGAAGGTCTGCGCACCATACGAGAAAAACCGGACATTGCTCGATGTAAGCCTGATTGCCGCACAAAACGGCAAGCTGCTTCTTGAGCTCGGCATCGGTAACTCCGATGATGCTGTAGGCCTGCATATTGCTCGAAGTGGACGCCAGTTGTCCGGAGTGCAGGATGGCATCCAGCTTGTCTTGTTCGATCGGAGTCGTCAAAAATTTGCGGATGGAGCGGTGGCTTTGCAGCAAGCGGATCGTATCGTTCATTTGGCTGCCTCCCCTTGCCTCAACACCGTACATATTTGCGCTTAAACCCGAGCTGCCCTTTTGCCGCTGCTTTCTCGATATTCCCCAGGGCGTTCAAGATCTTCTTCTTCACCTGAACCTGGCCGACAGCTTTAGCAGTCTCGACCGCTTCCTCATGGAGCGGCAAGTAGGAGACGCCGACCGTGTAAATAAAATTGCTCATCGCGTATTTGGTCCGTTCGGGACGATCGTGAATCGTGTTTCTCACGAGCTCGAGCATATCCCTAAGCTTGCTTTCGGAAAATTCGTGATCCGGACGGTTGCCCAGCAGCCAGCAGTAGCAGTTCCACCCTGCTGACATTTTCAGCTCTTCCCCGCTGGCGATCCATTTATCGGACACTTCTTGCGCAATGTCCGTCTCAGAGAGCGTAACCGCGACAACGAAGTCCGACAGCATATAGAAATAAGCTGTCTCCATCCACCGATCGAAATCCTCTGCGGTCATTGCCTTCGGATCGGCGATAACTCCGGCAAAATACATCGCGTCGTAATTGCCCGTAGCATACAACTGCTCGGCCAGCGGCTGATTTTTCTTGATGATTCTGGACATCGGCTTCATCTCGCCTGTAGCGACGCCGAACAGCGGCTCATGCGCTCCGTTGGACATGTACATCTTCTTTAACCGTTCCTTGCCGAGTGCTTCGAGCTGCTGCATTACCGCTTCGAATTCCATCGTGATCCCGTCCCCTTTCTAATCAGATTATAACGCTAACTTGTCCTAAGTACGAGCCTCCTGCCGGGACAGCATCCGAAAAGCCCTATAAATCGTTTTGATCGCTGGATAAGCAAAATGTATAATCGTTGTGAAATCAATTCGTATATTCGTATGGTCAGGTTGAGCGGATAGAGCCCGTTGCGATGAAGGAGACAAAGCAAATGAATGATGCGAGATGGATGGCTGCCGACACGCCGGAACAGTTTCGAACCGAAAGAACGAGAGGCATCCTCTATATTGAAGACAACCGGGAAATCGGCCAGTGGGTCAAGGAGGAATTGGAGCAGCGCGGCTACGCGGTACAGTGGCTAACATCCGGAGAAGGCGCGGAACGGGAAGTGCTTGAGAAAGATGTCGTCATCCTCGATATTATGCTTCCCGGGCTGGACGGTTTTACGATCGGTCAACGATTAAAAAGAGCAGCCCCGTCGGTACCGATTTTGCTCCTGTCCGCTCGGTCGGCTGTCGATGATAAGCTGGCGGGGCTTAAGTTCGCCGACGATTATGTGACCAAGCCCTTTCATATCGACGAGTTGGCAGCGAGAGTGGAAGTTCTGCTTCGCAGAAACGGATCGGGGATTCCGAAGCGCCTGAAGCTCGGACAGCATATCGTCGTGAACATGACCGAGAATACAGTGCTGAATGAAAGTACGGGAGAAGAAATTATACTGACGGGCAAGCAGCATCAAATTTTGATGTATTTTCTGAGCCGTCCCAATCAAATTTTGCCTAAAGAACACATTTTTGAAGCGATCTGGGGTGAACCGTACATGGAGGGCGACAAAACGCTGATGGTCCATATTCGCCACCTCCGCAAGAAATTGGAACGAAACCCGGACGCGCCGGAAATCGTTGAAACGGTTCGAGGCATCGGATACAGGGTCAGACTATGAAACGTTTTGGATCGTTTTTCCGCCGGTATTTGCTGTTCCATTTTCTAGTTCTGATTTCCCTTCCGCTTCTGGCGATTTTCATGTTTGCCGGTGTATCTCCTTCCGAAGAGCCGGCGGGTACGCTCTATGAATATCGCAGCATGGTGGTCCTGATCGGCCTCATCTTTTCCGTATTGATCTGCATTTCGTGGATCTTCTTCTATCGCCTCCGCCGACGGCTGATCCGTCTGCAGGAAGCGATGGCCGTCCCTGCAGACGGCGACCGGCTTCCCCGCCCTATGTCCGTTCGCTCCGCGCGCATGGACGAAATCGGCCAGTTGGAAGCGTCATTCAACCGAATGGTCCTCCAGCTCGAAGACAGCCGCCGCCGGGAACTGGAAGAGGAATCGCTCAGGCGAAGATTGATTGCGAATTTGTCGCACGATTTACGAACGCCCCTTACCGTTATTCGCGGACACGCTTCAAGGTTGAGCAAAGAACCGCTCAGCGTGGAAGGACGCGACTCGTTGGGGGCGATCGATCATACGATTACACGCGTCGGAGAACTGATGGATGACCTGCTGGCATACACGCTGCTCACCTCGGGCAAATACCCGTATCATCCCGTTCCAACGGATATTGTACGGTTGGCGAGAGCCTCCATCGCCTCCTGGTATCCGGCATTCGAGCAGGCGGGCTTCCGCATCGAAGCCGATTTGCCGCTGCGGACGACGTTCTCCTGGGAAGTCGATCCGCAATGGATGACGCGCGTGCTTGACAATCTGTTTCAGAACATCCTTCGGCATGCTGAGACCGGCCAATATGTCGGTATAGCCGTGAATGCGGAATTGGAAAGACTAACGATCACAGATCGCGGCCCCGGGATGGACGAGTCCTCCGCCGACCGCGGCGCCGGTATTGGACTTGCGATCACTGCGCATATGTTGAAGGAAATGAAGCTTCAGGCGGATTGGGTATCGGATGAGAACGGCACAAGCGTGACGATCTGCCAAGCGAAAAATTAAACTGGATTTAAACGGAGCCCTCCCCGGCTTTTAACCTGAAGCAGTTAAAATGAAAAGCAGGTTAAGAAGGAGGGCTACACATGCTTACCATTCATCAACTCGTCAAACGCCGCGGTTCCCGCACGATTCTCAGCGGCATCAGCTTCCAGGCGCGGTCCGGCCGGGTGACCGGCTTCCTTGGGCCAAACGGCGCTGGCAAAAGCTCGACTCTCCGCATTTTGCTAGGGCTTGACAGCGCCACTTCAGGCGAAGCGCTTATTAACGGAGTACCGTACGCGCGTCTTCGCACCCCGCTCGCCACCGTTGGCGCCTTGCTCGACGGCTCCGGCGCTCACCGCGCCAGAACCGGACGCGCGCATCTGAACTGGATTGCCCGTTCCGCAGGCTTGCCTCGCTCCCGGGTCGACGAAGTATTGGCGACCGTCGGTCTGACCGATGCTGCGTCCCAACGAGTCGGCAGCTACTCCCTCGGCATGGGCCGCCGGCTCGGACTGGCCGCCGCGCTGCTCGGCGATCCCGAAGTCCTGATTCTGGACGAACCCGTGAACGGTCTCGATCCGGAAGGCATCCGCTGGATTAGAACATTGGTGCGCGAACGAGCCGCAACGGGCCGTACGGTGCTGTTATCCAGCCATCTGATGGGAGAATTGGCCGAGACGGTTGACGATGTGATTGTCATTAACCAGGGGCGAATCGTCGCCGACGGTACGCTTGCTGAAGTTATTGACGGTCACGGCACGCTTGAGAACGCGTTTTTCGCACTTACGACCCCGAACGGCGGCAGGGTCGCGCAATGAGGGCGATTACTGCCGAGTTGTCCAAGCTGTTCTCCCTTCTATCAGTCTGGGTTGCGCTAGCCATAGGGATGATTGTCCCAACGGCTATTGCCGCACTCAACTCTGTATCGACCCGGAAAGAAATTGCTCTAGGCGATCACACAGCCGTCGGTATCGACATGGGTTATCAAGAATTGGCGTTCGGCGTTATCGGCGCGATCATTATTGGCGTTGTCGCGATCAGCCACGAGTACTTCGCCGAAAGCGGCGAATCCGGCGGCGGACGCCAGATTACGACCAGCCTGATCGCGATACCATCCCGCCTCCGCTTCCTGTTTGCGAAAGCAACCGCTGTCGCCATGGTCAGCGCGGTGCTGGCCTCAGCCGCTGCAATCGCTACGATGGCTGCGATCCGGATCGTCCTTGGGGATCATGCGCCGGAGATCGGAAGCGAGGACGTTCCGCGTCTGGCCGGCATCGTTTGCTACTGGGTGCTGACTGCGCTTCTGGCATTTGGAATTACTGTCCTTACCCGTCATGGCATCGTTCCGCTCGCTATCCTGATCGTGAATACTTCTGTCGTCACCGTCACTTATCTGCTCACTCGTCTTACATCGTTGGCATACTATTTCCCCGATATGGCCGGAATTCGCATGTTTATTCGCAACCTTGAAGACTCGACTGTCGAGATTGCCCCGCTCGTCGGCGGTCTGGTCATGACAGCCTGGGTCGCGGCGCTTCTCATCATTGCCGCCATCGTATTTTGCCGGAGGGACGCATGAGCGCCGAAGTCGCCCGGCCTCACAGCCGGGAGTTCGTTCAAGCGCTCGCAGCAGAACTGTCCAAGCTGTGGTCGCTGCCAGCCGTATGGCTCACCTTGGGCGGTTCGCTGATCCTCAATCTCGTTCTGGCAGCGGCCTTCGTCAGCGCCGGATTGCAAGACTTAACCGGCACGCCAAACGCACTCGATATCGGACTAGCCTCGATTAGCTACATACAAGCCGGGTACATCGTTCTCGGGATCGTTGCTTCCTGCTCCGAGTATACCGGAGGGCAAATTCGCACAACCCTTACAGCGATGCCCCGGCGCAGCCTTCAACTCATTGCCGCGCATCTTGCTCTGACGATCGTGGTTGTCCCTGCCGCACTCATCACCGCGACGTCCGGCGTCCTGCTCGCCGCAATCGCTCTCGGCGACGCTTCAGCGCCTGTGGAGTTGGGCAGCACTGTCGGTATCCTTGCAGGTGTGACGGGGTACCTCGGTCTTACCACTCTCATCAGCGCGTCCTTCGGAGTTTTGCTGCGCCGGACGCTTCCGGCGGCAATTGTCGTACTCGGCTATACCTTTATCGCCGGCCCGATTTTGCGAGAGCAAACCACTCAAGCGAAATACCTCCCCGACACTGCGGGCCTCGCCATGTGGTTCCCGCAACCCGGCGACGCAAGCGCGCTGTCCCCGGTACACGGTGCTACCGTCTTGGTCGCTTGGACTCTTGGTGCGTTTGTGGTCGCTTTGGCAGTGTATCGTAAGCGGGATACTTGACTGTAAAGAAAGCTGGCGACTTTTCGCCAGCTTTCTTGTCCCAGTCCTCATTGCGTCTCTTTATGTGAGCTGCCGTCCTTTCTCATAATCCACCCTATAGCTCCTGCAAAGTTCTTTTTCGGTTTCGGAATAGACGAGAAAACCAAATCTTTCATACAACCTCGCTGCCGCGTGATTCTCTTTGCGGTGATTGATATGAATGCAGGGGACATGGTACTTGCCGATGAGCTCATCCATCATCAAACGCATGGCTGCTGCGGCGATGCCTTGACGTTGATAACGCTCGTCTATCATCAGAGGATTGATGTACCCGCTAATGCCGTCCTCATCCAAACCGCCGCCAATCAAGCCCGCGTATTCCTCGCCGCATTTTATAGCAAATAGATCGGTATGTTCTTCATATCGGCTGATCCCGATCCAGTACACATTGGGGACAGTAAATACTTGCTTTTGTTCCTCTGAAACGGACAATTCGCAGACTTTCAGCCAGTTATTGCTATCCAGCGGCTCAAGGGTTATGTTCATCTATCTATTTCCCATCTCATAGATTTTTTGAAGGGTATGGATGTGCAGCGCTCTTTCGTCATCCGTCTCTTCGGATTTGTTTTCCTCCTCTGCATTCATATACCACTCGACAAGCCTGTAGCCGAACATAAGCAAGATCAACTCATAAACACAATTATCCGTGATGTGTGAAATATCCACATATTCCGAAAAGCCTTTGAAGTACGCCGGGATGCATCTGCGGTAGTATTCAACCATATGCTCAACATCGGCTTCGTCCGCGATAAGGCTTGCTATATCTTCACCTAAATAGCCCCATCCGGCAGTATCCCAGTCGATGACTATCGTTTTACCGTCTGAATCGAATAGGTTCGCCACCCAAAAATCCCTATGACACAGCACGATGGGAAGCTTTTCAATACGGTTGAATATTTCATCTGCGTCTTCATCGATGTCGATGAGCATTTTGCAGAGGTGTTGCGGAATTTCGCAATCGTCGGAGCGTATATAGTCGTACACTCTTTTCCATGACCGATATCGAAGATAGAAGTTCTTCATATACTCCACTTCGCTCAGGTTGGTCAGTTCCTGCAAAAAAGTCGGCTGTTCGGCATACAACTTGCCTTGGAACCGTCCTAATTCCTCGGCTGCGCGTTCATACATGTCGCCGGTCAAGTCCAAGCCCGAGACGCCTTCGATATATTCCATCCATAGGCGCGTTTCGTTTTCTGCTTCGTTCATTTCAACGTGGTAACATTCAGGCCAACGGAATCCTTCGGAAAATAGAGCGCCAAAATTGGATTTATACAAATCATACTCCCTGCGCCATGAATCGGGGTCGCCGTAGCGTTCCCATTTCTTCTGCGTTTTTGAAACGATTTTGTAGGGTAATTTCCTGCCGTCAGCCGATGTTGCACTGCCCGTTACAAGCTGTACATCCCCCAATGTACCTCCATGTAATTGCACGGTTTGGAAATCAACGTGGATTATTTCTGTGTCGAGCATGTTGCTCAAAACCTGTGTCAGTGTTTCGTTTTTTATTTCGCTCATTATGAAGCCCTCCTATCGTTTTTTGCAAAACTGTTTGTGTGCATAAAAATACCGCGAACAAGCAGCCTCCTGGGAAGCTGTTGTTTCGCGGCGAGAAGCCATAAGTCGGCTTATAGTCAAAAATAAACCGCTCCTTTCGCAAGAACAAGTTAAAGATCTGATTCACAACTTTAGTGTGGCACAATCCTTTATAAGGGAACAATGGAAAGTTTGGTTATAGGCAAGTTTTACCGGTTAGCTAACGAATCAATAGCAGGCAGGCCGGTTTGCTCTAATCGTTCGGTTTATAACTTTTAACTATTTAACGGCTAATATTTTTTAGTTGCTCCTTGTAATTCCACACCGCTGGCTCAGGCGGAAATGCCCACAATGCTCCTTTATTTATCCAAGATTGACGGTATTCATCTATAGTTGTCTCTTGATCTTGATCATGGTAACCGGATTGAAATCCGCAACAGGGACAAATATTAAACATTGGGCCTCCGTCATCGGTATACTGTGGCATTTCTAACTTATCAAATTCACAAACTTTGCATATAAACATTTTCTTACGATCCCCTTAACTAAGGTTTAGCGACTGCTTCGAATTCCACTAACTTGACCCAAGTACGAGCCTCCTGCCAAGAACGCCCAAGAAGACTCGCGAATGAAGGCTTCTTGGGCGTGCATTATCTGGAACATCGAACGGCTATTGCGCGTAATCCCCGGTGTAGTTAACCAAGGATGCATCGCTAACTCCAGGTGCTTCAATGATCGACTGCAGAAACGAGGTGTTGTCGTCTACCAGCTTGATTTCGTAAGTCACTTCCGTATAATTTTTGCGTACGTTTTTCGATTTCAGCTTGCCGCTGAGCTTCTTTATTTCCGTCCGCAGGAAAGCGGTGGCTTCGTCGGTGTGGCGGATGATCAGCAGATAAGCTTCCTCTCGGATTTTGCGTTTGCTAAGCCAGACGATGACAAGGCCGATCAACAAGGAGCCGCCCAGCGCGATCGGATAGACTTTGGCGCCCGTAGCGATCCCGGCTGCCAACGCCCAGAACATGTAGACGACATCGAGCGGGTCTTTAACCGCGGTACGAAACCGCACAATACTGAGCGCGCCGACCATGCCAAGCGACAAGACGATGTTCGTGCTGATTGTCATGATGACAAGCGTCGTAATCATCGTGATCAGTACGAAAGACACGTTGTAGTTGTAACTGTACACGACGCCCCGAAACGTTTTGCGATAGATGGCGTAAATAAACATTCCGATTGCGAACGAAATAGCCAGACTGACGAATGCCTCGTAATACGAGACGGTCTGGAAACTCTCCAAAGTCAATACGCTTTTCTTAATAATGTCCTCAAAGTTCATACGGATCCTCCAACCTCATCATAAACAACATTATTGTGTATGCAGCAGCATCAGCTTTTCCCGGCATAGAACGTACTTTGAAATCGTAGATCGCAGATGATGTACCGGCGTTATCTGCTCTCTGACGACATTAGGCAGCATATCGTCGAATTTGACCTCCATGATCGTAATGCCAGGCATGTTGATCTCGGAGAACGACAGCTCCGGGTGAAACAGATCAAGCTGGTTAGTCGCTACCGCAAGACGCTTGTCGAAAGTGATTCTCACATTCCCTTGCGGATAGATGAACGCTTCGCGCCAATAATCGACAATCACGTTCGGCGTATAACCGCCGACGGTCAAGGAAGCGTAGAAATCGCGAGCTAACGGATCTTCGCTTGCATACAAGCTTTCGTATTTTCCATGCAAAATTTCCTCGTACTGCTCCCTGGAGATACGCCAAGATTCCTTTGCCACGTATTCTCCCAGCTTGCTCTTCCGCTCCAGAGCGATATGCTTGTCCGAACCGTTATAGATGCGTATCCGAAACTTTTGCCGTCTGAATACGCCGTCGTTTTTCGTTTCCAGCGCGGTTCTGCGCAGGTCGTCAAAATACAGGCTGCGAATATTGTAGCCGTCAATATCGACCGAATTCGGATCCAGCGTCATCAGATGAGCAAGCTTCATGCGAAGCGTCAAGTAATCGTGCAGATGGATGTAGTATTTTTGCTCCGTACGCAGCCGTTTGCCCCTAAGCCTCATTCAGTTCACCTCGAAATCCTTAATGCCGTAGTACATATCACCTTCAACGTCCGTATAGATTTCAAAATTGAACTGCCGATTGCCTTTACCGTCCACAACGTCTACCCGCCAAAAATATCGTCCGGGAGCCAACTCCGGAATCGAATGCGAGATGCCCCGCAGACTTCTGTTCTCATAGACGATGTCCGTGAACTCCTTGTTTTTGGATATGACCATTTCATAGGTCAGCTCGTCGTCTTGCAGATCGAACGATACGCCCCAATCGAAGTAGATTCGGCCGTCGCGCTGCGTCGCTTCATTCAAATAAAACGGCTTGGGCTTTTCCAGATCCTCGTAGTAACGTTCCAGCGCCTTTTTCGGCGTATCGATAATCCGTTGTATGTCTTGATCGTAAGCGGCCAGACGATCGGGCAAATATTGAACATCCGGCATTCGGCCGACGAACGGTTCTACGATATCGCGGTATTTGCCGATTTGCGCCTTTACGGTTTCCTCGTTGATATAGCGGCTGAGCTCTTCGATCTTCCGAGTCAACTTGTCGACATTCTCCTGGTTCCGGAAAAAGCGATTGTGCAATTCAACTCCCCAATAGTTGCTCAGACCGGTTTGATAGGGGCGGATGAAATGCATATTTCTCTGAAGCTCCCATCCCCCATCGTAATCCCATGGAAGGAAGTACCACTTTTCGATATTAAGCGGAGAATACAGGAAGAAATTGTTGGCATCCGTGTCCATGTTGTCCATTAAAATGTTCATTGCAGTCCAAGTCAGGAAGTTGTCGAGATCGAAATATTTCTCTACCGTATCTTCAATCGGAATGCTGTAATCGTTGACGGCCTCCAGCATGGCGATCAGCTTGTCGTGCTCTTTGCGTCCCTTGATTTCCAAAATCTCCTCGAATTTGGCGACATCGTAAGTTTCGTCCGTCGTCGATTTGATCCTGTCCGGATAACGATGAAACTCGAAGAACTTCACTTTGTACAAAAATGCGTTCGGATCCAGCATGTGGGCTTTCAAAAAACGTTTGTTCGGCTGTTCGACATTCGTGTACAAGCCGTAATCGACATAAGGAGCTTGCTTGTCTCCGTTGGAAAGATCTTTGACATAGAGCTGGACGAACTGCGTTCTCAGGCTTGTCATATCGGGGATCGTTTCCATCAGATCGAAGCTAAGCTTGTTGCGCAGACGCGACAAATCATCGATGTGCTTGTTCAGATTCAGCGTTCGCTGATCCATGTACAGACCGGTCTCTTCATAGAGACTCAGCTTATAGGACTTCTGAACGCGCGACCAAGCCGAATTGCCGCGCACCGCAATCGATGCATTGGGCGCCGTCGCATCGTGCTCGAACATCCCCGGCTTAGGTCCGAGCCCGTCCGGCAGCCCTTCCTGCACGATAGCTTCAAGCGACTGTCCCGATTCCTTGTCGACTTGGCGGTTTAATGCGTACCAGTCGAATGAAGAATTCTCTTCTTTCGTCGGCAGGACGGTGATATACAGCACTTTAAGCGAATCGTCCTGATCTCGTTTGTACAATCGTTTGTCGTCTTTTAACCTGTAGTCGTGGTCGACCGTAATTACCGTGGCGGGACTATCGTTCGTCTGGGAAGAAGAAGCGCCCGAACTGCATGCCGTCGCCAGCAAGCATACGATAACCATCGTTGCAGCAGCGCTTGCTTTGGCGTTGCCTCTGCTGCGGCTGTATTGCTTGTTGTTACTGATCGGTTGTGCGCAGAACGTGTAGTAATCGATATTCCTCAGCACATAGAGCAGCCGCGCGCTTACGGCCAGCAACGAGACGAACGAAGCGATGAACATGCCAAGACCGTCATAATTCAGCTTCATCGTTACGATCGTGCATCCGATATTCAGCGTTACGAACAGCAAGCCCGTCCAGAGCACGCCTTTCCGATCGTCAAAGTACATCAGAATGTGCACAAGCGAGAAGAAAATAATGAATAAGTAATAAGCGAGCGACAAAATGATGAACAGATCCAACTGCTGCATCGTAAAGCCGATTTTCGGCAATAGCAGCATGCCTGCGCCAAGCGACAAGATTGTAACGAGAAGCTGGATCTCCATCAGAAAGCTGATTTCCCGCATCAGCGTTCTCTGCATCTGCTTTTTGGCATTTTGAATATCCTGTATCGTTCCGTCCGCATTGACGTTCAAATAGTAATGGCGAAACTTTTCAAAGAAGGACGTTTCGACGGATACGACAAAAGCGACGAGCGTAGGCAGCACGGTCAGAAACGCGTAAAAGACGGGCACATCGTAAAACATGAACACCCGATAGGCGCCTCCGATCACTTGCCCCTGATCGCTGAACCAGTAAACGAAATTGTGCAAGTAGATTCCCGAGTATATAAGCATGCCGCTGAAAAACAACGCCGGGTACTTCTTCATATGCTGCAGAAACTCGTAGTAGCTGCCGGAATCCGCTTTGGGGAATTTCTGGTGCATATGAAACCCCGTTAAGAAACATATGGTCAAAAATCCGGCGTCCAGTCCGATAAAGGCTCCCAAAAGAGTAGAGATCGAGAAATACTTCATCAATGCCCATGCGACCAGCACAGCCATCAACGCGCCGGCCAGGAAGCTTCGCGCAATGCGCATGTAGTCCTTTAACGCGGACAAATAGATGCCCTGTATCCACACCATCACAAGAAAAACAAAAAAGAAAAAGGCGCTGAATTTGTACGCAAGACTCCCTTCTACCCGGCTCAAGAAGATTGCCGCAATGATCGAAGAGATCGGAATAATGATGCTCAGCACTCCGTAGTAAGAAGACATGAGCTTGTTAAATTGCTTCGTATACAAGCTGTCCGCAACGTAGCGTGTAACGATAAGGGAAATTCCGGAACTGATCACGATCGAAAATATAAAGCAATAGGATACAGTGGCGATATACAATTCCCAGTCCAGATAGGTTCCCTGATGGATGGACATCAAGCGCTGCAAAATAATGATCAGCGACATACAGAGGATCATGGGGCCGACCGTAGTCATGGAGGAATACGCGTAGGCTCGCAGATTGTTGAGCAACCCTTCCTTACGAAAGAGCTTGCGCAACTCGAATCCTATCCCCGCCATTGGCCTCGCCTCCTAATTCTCCGTATAATTTGCGATAATTCGCGATTACATCTTCTTGCCGATAGTAACGGCTGACGCGCGCGTAAGCGTTCCGTCCGTACTCTTCCCTTGTCTTCTTGCTGTTGGCCAGTTGAAGCACCGCTCGGGCAATTTGCTCGACATGCATAACCGGAACCACTAAACCTGCCGGACCTATTCCGTCATCCAATCCCTCAAGCAGTTCCTTGCAACTGCCGACATTCGTTGCAACGTAAGGCTTGGCGGCGGCCATGCCCTCCAATATCGCGAGCGGCTGTCCCTCGCTAATGCTCGTCAGCAGCAAAACATCCATTTTTCCTATGTATTCCAAAACGTTGACCGCACCGGTAAAAATGACATCTTTCAACTGCAGGCTGTCTACCAGCTTAGTGCACTCCTCGTAGTACTCCTCGTCTTCTTCGTAAGAGCCCATAATGAAAAACACGGCATCTGGTCGTTCTTCCTTAATGAGCATGAAGCTCAACAGCATCGTTTTGATGTCTTTAATCGGCACTACGCGGATAATTGCGCCGAGATACAGCTGATCTTCGGGCTTTTGCCGATCCAGCCCATCGTACCTTTCGACTAGAACTCCGTTCGGAATAATTCGGATTTTATCCGCGTCGCAACCCAGTTCAATTTCAATCTCGCGATTGCGGTTAAACAGCGTCGTCACTTGGTCCGCGTTCTCGTACGCGCTGCCCGACAAGCGGTAGAAGTATTGAATCCACAAATCTTTGAAGTACCCTTTCACCCAATCGGCCTTAATGATTTCTTCTTCTCTCTCCCTCGAGTAGATACCGTGCTCGGTTAGCAGGAACGGCTTCCCGTGGAGCTGCTTCGCCAGCGCACCGACCACTCCCGCATAACCGGTAGATACGCTGTGATACAGATCCGCTTGTGGCACGTTCTCTCTGATAATCAGAAAGAGCGGAAGAATCATCGAACGAACCGTCCAGAACATTTCCGTGAAAGGAACGAGCGGATAGCGCTTCAGGCAGAGCGCTTGCAGCACGTCATAGAAATCTTTGCTCTGCAAAAAATCCGACACTCTCGCATATTTGTCTTGGCGCAAAAGCGCAAACAGTTCCTTCCACTCCACATTCCCCGTATCTCCGAGCAGCCTCATCAGGTTGTCGCGATTGGCATCTGTAAGACTGACCCGCGTTCCCCATTGGCCTTCCTCGGTCAAATAGGTATCGAGGAAAGTTTCCTTGACTTCGATGACGTTGTCCGGAAGCTTGTACTTGAACTTGCCTTGTTGCGAGCGTTGCGCCGCAATCGTGTAAATGATGAATTCATGCTCCTGCATTTGCGTGGCGATTTGGTGAATCCAACTGGAGACTCCCCCCGTGACATAAGGGTAGGAGCCTTCGGCAATCATGCATATCCTCAAGTTTCCACCTACTTAAGTTCAATATTGAAATGCGCGTCTGTCGCTTCGACCAAATACGTATTTTCATCAATCAGTTGGACATGGCAATGGGTTAACTTCCCGATTTTCTTGTCGGTGCGAAGAATGAAATATTGCTTTGTGCGGTAGTTCTCGATGTCGACGCCCAGCTTCGCCTCCGATTGCTTGCGCGTAATTCGGCTGTTAAGCACCGCTGCAACATGCATAGCGGCATCTCCGGAAGTTTGCGCCTTTAACCAGGGATAGGTATCGCTGATCCGATCAAGCAGATTTCCGAAATCTTGATATAGATTACTCCAGCCTTTCTTTTTGCCTCGATGCTCGTCGAGCAAATCATCCGGGTGGATAAAGTGCGAGAAATAACCGTGCGCAGTCATGACGCTCGCTTCCAGCCATAGCATATCCGGCGCTTCGCTGTAGCCGGACGTAATGCGCGGCATTTCCACTATGCCGTCGGGAGCAATTTCAAATTCCTGTACATAGGAGAAGCCTCTTGGATCGTCCTCGTACAAGCTCGCAATGACGCGAAGGCTGTCCCAGTTATCGGCCAGAGCTTTCCTGCCTTGCTCGCTCAATACGTTGGACGGGGGCACGTAACTGACCGTATCGTAGCTCGGAAAAGCCTTCTTCAAGAACGCGACGACAGTCTGCACGGAAGTCTCGATATCCTCGTAGGAACTCCAAGTTTTGTAATCGTATTCTTTGGCGATATCCTCCCGAAACTGCAAAGGCTGATGATTGTAGCCGTGGATGCCGATCTCGCCGCCAGTCTTCAACACTTCGCGGCCGTATACGATCAGATTGGTCAGATCCTCCTGCCTGTAAGCGGGAAGCGGCGCCGCGACAACCTCGTTATAGTCTTGAATCGCAACGGCAGTATACTTCAAGTCGTATTTATTCGCCGCCCGTATCATATCCGGCCACCAAATATCTTTGAAGAATGAAGCGATATTGCGCTTGTAGTCCGCGTAAATGCCAAGGTCTATCGCTTTGCTCAACGGTGCCGGATAATCGTCGATGTAGAAAAGCTTGGCGTTAAAGATCGGATAGATGTAGTCGCGAATCAGCATGCTGAGCGCACCGACGATCAAGCCCCGGTTCGATTTGGTGAACAGATTGTTCCCGTTATAGACCATTACAGCCCCATCGCCGTACTCATAGCGCCAAATTATCGGCGAAAGATCTCCCTTGGCAAGCATTTCGCTGCTGTGATCCAGTTCTACGGAAAGCGAGTCGTTGTAGAAATGATCGTCGGCAAACTTCTGATTTTTCTGCCCGATCAGCACGTTCGAAGTAAATTCGATGTCGTTATTTCCAATGACGTACCGATAGTTGACAATTCCGATTTTACGGTAGATTCGAGTGAATACGGGACCTGGATGATCCATTCTGGTCATGAAAAGATAGCCGCCTTCGGCGATATACCGCTCAAGCTCGTCAACGGCGTCGGGCATGGTTTCGATGCTATTAAGCAGTAGGACGGCCCGGCACGATTCGAAGCGGATCTCGTCTGCAGCGACGTCCTGAATCGTATAAGGCTGCTTGATATAGCGATACACTTCGCGGAAGTTGTCGTAATACTTCACGCTTAGTTCATCCAAGCTGTCGTATACCATACAGTGTGCATCGGAAGTCGACTCGTCCGTTACGAGCATGTTCGCGGCCTCGAACTCGCGAAGCTCCGCCAGAGACATCGGATTGTTATTCGAGACGTACTTCAGCACGAGATCGGAGCGGGCAATCTGAGAAATAATGCCGAAAGCAAGGATGCCCACCAGAATGATATAGACGTTTCTTCTAAATTTGACGTTGTTGTCCATCTGCTTCCCCTTCGGACCAAAACCGCACTGCAGTCAGACCTGCATTCGACAAACGAATCGGCGAGTTTTTCAAGCGATTTAGCGTCAGCTCCAGCTTCCGGCTGGAACGGACAATGAAATAATACTTCAGCAATGCCATGTAAGCTTGCTCGCTTAACGGATAACATTCGACGTACCGCTGGGCGGTCTGCTCGGCATCCGAATAGAGCCCCAGTTCGATTTCCGTTTCCAGCTTGGCGGCAAACAGACTTTCTTCTTCCTCGTTCTGGTTCAAATAATTCGTCAGAACGAACAAATACGTATATTGATATTTCCTTTTTGTACGCTCATCAAGAAATCCGCTTTTCACATAGGCAGTCAGTATCTCGATATACGCTTTCGCGGTTTCCGCATGATTCTGATCCTGTTCATAACGAACTTCCAATTCCTGCAAGGAAATCAATAGCTTACGCTTAATTTCCATTATCGCGCTTACCGCATAATGCGAGGTCTCGGTATCTTCGTTATTGACCGCGAGCTGCAGAACTTCGATATACTTGATCGTATCCTGCTTCAGCACCTCGATCAGCGCTTGCCGCCGATCTTGATGCCGGCTGGCGACCAATGCGTCCTCGATCGGCACGACGTCCAGTTCGCGCTGCTTTTCGACACCGTGGAATACCCCGATTCGGCGAATCGTATGCTCCTGCTCCTGCTGCTCGACATATTCCGCAAACTGACGCTCGAAGCGATGACGCGGCTTTTGCAGCCACACCGTCGGCAAGAGCCAGCCCAACACGGGAACGCAGGCTACGAACAACAGCTTGATGAACATCAACTGTTTGTCATGCCGATTCAACAGCGCAAGAACCGAAGCGGACAGGATGAGATACAGTCCGTAATAAAGCCAAAGCATTCTCTCACTCCTCGTTCACGACGGTAAAGGAAATTTGCGGATGGGACAATCTCGGCATGATCGTGTTCAAATCCTGCTTGCTCGTATTCGACAGCAGCAGTTGAAATCGCCCTTCTTCCGCCAAACCTACGTAGTCCGTCTCGCGCAACAGCGGCTCGATGAATTGCGCCGCCTCCTGCGGAGAAAATTGGTTCAAGCTGCATTGCAGCAGCAGATAAGGAATATGGTGTTGCAGCTTGGCCTCATGCTTGGTCTGCACGATTTCCTTAAAAACGGCGGGCTGCATGATTCTGGTTCCTTCAACGTACCGATGATTTTCCGTAGCTTCAATAAAGGTAAAGGCCTTGCTTAACGACGAAGCTATCAAATCCGCCGTAATTTGGAACAGATTTTGCTGGTACAAGGAGAAGCTTTCGAATTTCATGCCGTCAATGGCAATGACTGCGGCAACCTGGTCATGATGATAAAGCGGAACCGCCATCAACGGCAGGCCCGGCTCAAGCTGTTTGTTCGTGTACATCTGTCCGGTTTGCAGCATGTGCTGCAGGTGGCCGAAATCTGAAACCCTCAAGGACTTGTCCAGCGATTTCGCATCGTATCCCGAACTCGCCAGCAGCCGCAAAAAGTTTTGATACTTGTTTATGCGATAGATGGCAACCTTCTCGACGCGCATAATCGACTTGACAACGTTCACCGCAGAGTTAAACACCGCTTCGGGCTCCAGACTTTCGAGCTCTTTGGTAGCGTAATAAATTTTGCCGTAGCTGTCTCCGGCGTTCATGATGCGAAGTTGAAGCTCATCTTTTACCTCGCGAACCTCTTTGTAGATATCTTCAAGAAATTCGTAACGTTCGCTGGCTTCGGCAGCTTTTCGCTCTTGCTGGGAGATCCGTACGTTTTTTCGCTGTATCGCGTAACCGACGACAAGTCCGATAAACAGATAGATCGCAATGCTGAAAAAGAAATCCGTGTCATAGGTAAGCGACACAAGGTCTCTGCCTGCCTGCAGTTCCTGATAGGTCAGCAAGCCAATTGATAACGCAACGGCCAGCAGCGCCTGACGATTTCCGTATAGGATACCGACGATCGTTATGTAGAACAGCTTGACGTCGATGACTCCGTACATGTTGCTGACAATACTCAGGCTCAGCCAAGCGGTTAATGCGAACGCCAGCAAATTCTCGAACGTCGGCATCAGCCACTTCGGCAGCTTGGGACGCGCTCTCGCCGGCGCGGGATCGGCTGCGGCGGTTGCCGCGGCCTCCTTCTCCCCGGCTTGACTGGCGAAGTAAGCGTATGTACGCTCCAGGCCTTCTTTAAGGCCATAGAGCGGAGACCAGTCTAAATCTCGCATTACCGCCGAATTGTCCAGTCGCGAATGCAGAATATCCTGAGGACGAGGCGGCTCGTGTTGAACTTGCAAGTCCGGCCGGATTTCCGAGAGGGATCGAATAATCTCGTTGACGGAGTCTTGCCGGTTCACGGAAAGATTGTAGATGCCCGTATGCGATGAATTAGCGCTGCGGTACGCCGCGTCTGCCACGTCCTCGACATAGATGAAATCCCTGGTTTGCTCGCCGTCGCCAAACACCTTCAGCGGTTTGTCCTGCAGCATGTTGTTCATAAATATCGAGATGACTCCGCCTTCGCCTTCGGCACTTTGCCGCGGGCCGTATACGTTGGAAAAGCGGAACCCGATCGTAGACAAGCCATGCAGCGCATGCCACTTATCTGCGTACAGCTCGTTCACATATTTGCTGATACCATAAGGCGAAATCGGCTCTACGCTCTTCGTTTCCAGATGCGGCAAGGTTTCATCTAAGCCGTACACCGCGGCCGATGAGGCATAAATAAACCTTTTCACCCCGTACTTGACCGATAAATCCAGCATGTTCACGGTCCCCAGCACGTTAGAGTCCGTGTCCAACTGAGGATTTGCGAGGGATTTGCCGACGCTGATCTGAGCCGCGAGATGAACGACTGTATCAAAGCGATACGCGCGGAAAATTTCTTCGCATTTGGGGTCCGTCACATCCAACGTATAGCCGCGATGTTTGATTTGCACGTTCGCTTTATTTCCGGTCGACAGATTATCGATGATGAATACTTCGTAGCCTTCCTTGAAAAACCGGTCCGCGACATGGGAACCGATAAAGCCGTATCCTCCGGTAATCAACACTTTCATCTCTTGCATACCTCGCTTCTCGCATAAATGACGTTGTGCAGGGAACATGAACTATTTCGTAATTTTGTACTCGGCCAGCGCCTCCCCCTCGGGAAGCTTCAAAGTCTTCTGATCGTCAAGCATAACTCCGATCGCAACCGTGCTGCCCGGCCCGATGCCGAGCTCCTCCAGTCTCACTCTCATTTCTATGAAACCCGGAGAATTGGCGTACGAGGCGTTGTCCAGCGACGATCGCTTGCGGAAGTCCCAACTCTTTTTATCTCCTTGGTAACGGTACACCGCACCGTTTTCGATCAGATCGTCTATGCCCGATTTCTTCCACCTGGAAGACTGGTAGCCGGAAGTCGAGTCGTTATCCGTATTGATATAGATCTGGTTTTTCTTAGGCGTGCCGTTGGTTCGAATGGCGATAAACAGAAACTCCGAATCATTCGTAACGTAAGCGGCAAGCGACTGATCCGCTTTGGCGGTCAGAGCCGGAAATAACTTCCAGTCGTCGGCCCGGCCATCGATGTGAATGGCCGCGGAGGGCGCCGGAGTCGCTTCGTGCGTCGGCTGCGGGAGATCCGGAGCGCCGCTTACAGCGGCCATGCTTCCCCCCAGCGGCAACTGATCCCTCTTGGAATCCTTCCACACGTACCCGACTGCAATGCTCCGCTTATCGTGAACGTTCAAGTCGGCTAACGGAATCGCCATTTCGATTGCGGCATGGTTAAGCGCTACTTCGTAATTGCGGTAATCTTTGACCTGCCGCCAGCTCCAGTCTTTGCCGCTTCCCGCGTACCGGTACAGAATCCCGTTCTCCAGTAAATAGTTCGTTTGTTGATTCGACCAGAACGGGACAGCGAAGGAATCGGCTCCGTCCGTCCGAATGTACAATTGCCCTTTTTCTTTCAGCAATTGCCCCGTTATGAGTACGTATAGCGTCTCGCCTATAACAGCGCCCTTCAATTCCTTTACGTTCGAATCGCTCGTTGCCAGCGAAGCATATTGCCCCCAGTCTTCGGTCAAACCATCGATAGTAAATGGCGATGGTGTCGAAGATTCCGGTTCCTCAGAAGGCGCTGTCGGCAATTCCGGCTCTCGAGGGGGGACTGTCGGCAACTCCGGTTCCCCCGGAGGCGTTATCGGCGATTCCGAAGTTGATGCTGCATATTCTATCGCGCCGATGTCTATTGCTTGTCCGATTACCCGTGAAGAAGCGATCAGGTCCGAAGTCCCAACTTGCGAATAGAGTTGCGTTCCGGCATCGATCGCAGGGGAACCGGCGATCAATTCCGGTCGGCCGTCGACAAGCAACCTTAACATCGGATCGGCGTATTTAGCGTTCGGATCCTGATTCGCCGATTGTCGGTAGCTGTCAAAACTGTTGTAGACAACATTACCGTAACGCCAAGATGGGCTTGCTTCGTTCTCTGTAAAATAAAGATTGTTATCCAGAATATTGTTCATGCTGGTCGAGCGGTTATCGAAAATAAACGGCGTATCCTTGCCCGCAATCACTAGATTGTTGACAATGACGTTGTTCTGCACATGATGCTGGAACGTAATCTCGCCGTCTCCGGTACGCAATTGATTGTTGCGATAGAACGTATTGTTCAAGATGGCGCTGTCTCTAACTCCACCGTTGTCCGACGAGGAGCCGCCCATAATCAAACCGGACATATGATTGTCGTGGATGTAATTGTTCCTCACGGTGATCATGCTGGCGGCGGCACCGCCTCGCTCGCTTGCGATCTCGATTCCGTAGTTGCTGCTGAACACTTCATTGCCTTCAATAACCGTATTTGTACCGCCGTCGACATAGATTCCCGCCGCTGCCCGATGACCGCGATAGGCCGGATTGTGAATGGTGTCGACATAAGAAACCTTATTACCCGCGACAACCCCATTGCGGGCTTGGTCGACGCAATTCCCGGAGCAGGTCCCGTAGAAGCCGGCCACATCGATTCCGATATTGTTGACTCTCTCGATGACATTGCGATTTACGTGGAAACCGTCGACATTCCCTACGATCGTCAACGCTTCGCTGGAACCCAAAGTCAAATCGTACAGGTAGTTGTTAGAGATCGTAACGTTGCGGATCGGCGTGCCGCTGTTTCCGTAAACGACGATTCCGTTGGCGTTTCCGTTCGCATCGGTATTCGCTATGTTGTGAATGCGATTGTTCTGAAGAATCAGATTGGAAGAGCCTTCGACGACTTTGATAGCCGAAATGTATTTGCTTCGGTCGGCGACCCGAAACTCGGTCAACTCGAATCCGTCAAAAATAACATGGCTCGCGCCGTAAAACTGAACAAGGCTCGAACTTCTGCTCTCCGCTCCGCTGATCACGGGAGTCTCTCCCGGATAAGCCTGAAAAGTAACGTAGTCTCCCGAATCGGAGAAACTTTTGATCGTAATATTCTCTTTGTAAATTCCTCCCCGGACAAACACCGTTTCACCCGGACGAAGCACCCCTGCTGCATGCTGAATCGTTCTCCATGGCGAGGCTTCAATGCCCGTATTGGCATCGGAGCCCCAGGGCGCCACATAATAAACGGCCCCCTGCGCCGCATTCGCTTTGACAAATGCCGGAAGATTAGAAACAAGAAGCATTATGCTCATCAGGACCGTAAAACCGATTTTTACATTTCTCATCATGATGCGGTAATCGATGTGCTCCTTCATAATGAAGTCCCCCCGCTCAGAAAGGCTCATGTTGTCGCTGCACTGGCTATACTTGTACAACTTTTCCCCAGAAATGGTCATAGCCGCATCAATCGTTTGTACAAGCCGAGGAATCCATAAATTACGACGGGAACCAACTTTGTAAAATGAGATCTCGATAACCATATTATGACATATCACTTTAAATTGCGACAACAAAATTTTACATTCAGCAAATGAACAAGAACTGAACATCCAAAATCCAGGGAATATCCTGAAAAACCGCTTAGAATTCTATCGAATTCCCCGATTATTTAGCACCACAAGACCGGAAATTTCGATGGAGCTCGAAGTGGACCGCTATTATTACAATGACGCGAATAAACCGGCCTTCAATCTCTCTAAGCCAAGTGGTATGATCTGAGTGTTGGTAGGTTTTAGTAATAGATGATGGGGTGTGAAGTTTGAGAGAAGTTATCGTACAGACCATTAAACATTATTACGAAATTGGGGACAAACCGAGTTATGTAAGAAACTGCGAAAGCATATGGGAGATACCAGCTAAAATACTAGATTTCTGCAAGATAAGAGGGGTTGAAGTTCAACAACTTCTTCAAAACAAGAATCAAGTATGGCCGAGTGCAAAATGGCTATTTACGTAAGCGTCAAATAGCCCCCACCTTGAGATCAGTGGGAGCTGGCGTAGGCTAAGTATTAAGACTGATGCATTCGGCACGTGTTCGGCAACGATTGCGACCAAGGCATATACGGCTCCAGCGTTTGCG
>Ga0065721_10004193_pt1 | contig 60637 bp, 55 predicted proteins | sample Mesricmetagenome_FD_59108 | JGI IMG/M metagenome (GOLD analysis project Ga0065721, IMG submission 59108) | Mesophilic microbial community from rice straw/compost enrichment Sample: eDNA_1 v2 (version 2) | ecosystem: Engineered > Solid waste > Grass > Composting > Bioreactor | place: USA: Davis... | reverse complement strand
AGAGGAGGAAGACGCGGCCGGGGGCGATATCCACGACGACCCCCACGCCGAGTTCGGGTTCCGTTTCACTGATCCACCGCTGGCCTTTGTGTAATATCATTTCTCAGCTGCCCAGGGGGGAGGTTCGGTTTCGTAGGTCACCGTTTCCCCGGTAAGGGGATGGCGAAACGCGAGCCGCCAGGCATGAAGATGCATGGGCGGATCGCCGGGAGTGAGGCTCATCGCCCCGCCCAGCCGGCCGCCGGGAAGATAGGCGGGATCGCCGCAGATGGGAAGCCCAAGTTGCCAGAGGTGCACGCGGATTTGATTCGTCCGGCCGGTGAGGGGACGCACTTCGAGCAGCGTGGTGTTCGGACGCCGCGCGAGCACGCGGAATTCCGTCCGGGCCGGCAGTCCGTGGGTTTCATCGGTGGTTCGCGACCCGATTTCCCCGGGCTTGCCGGCGATGGGCGCGTCGGAGGCAAAGGTGTCCTCGGCCGGGCGGCCCAGCACCTCGGCGAGGTAGGTTTTTCGGACCTCGCCGTTTTCGAATTGCGGCTGCAGTTCGCGGGCAAATTTCCGCGTGCGGCTGCAGACGACCAATCCGGTGGTGTTGGTGTCGAGCCGGTGCGCGGGCCGCGGTTTCATGGGCGCATAAACCAGATTGAGCAGATGCTGGAGCGTGTTCCGGTTGTAGCGCCCGCAGGGATGGATGGGCAGCGGGGCCGGCTTGTCGAGGACGATGAGGGCCTCGTCCTCATGAAGGACACGCACGCGGGCGTCGACCGGAGGTTCGACGGTGTGCGGTTCGACATGATAACAACGCTCGCCGGCCTTGAGGACCGACATGGCGGTGAGCGGCCGGCCGAGCGCGTCCACAAAACGTCCCGCGCCGCAGGCGGATTCCCACGTTCCGCGGGGAACATGGGCAAACACGTCGCTGAGCAGGTCGATGAGGGGCCGGCCGTCATGGGTGGCCGGAACTTTCAACGGCCGGCGGTTTTCGTAGGGCTCCGCGCCGGGCAGAGGATCGTTCAGGGCCAGGAAGGCGGCGTTGCGTTTGGCGAGAAGCCCGGCGGACCGTCGGATGTGGCGATCGTAACAATGCGGACACGAGGAACCGGGCACATAACGCGGATCCCGCTGTTCCCGCTCGTCCAACGGGGACTGACAGGCAAAGCACTGGGCGGTGGGTGTTTCGCGCAGCGCGGGATCCACGCCCACCCGCTGGTCAAAAACAAAACACTCCCCGTCGTAATGTGCGCCGCCGCATTCCTCGAAATATTTCAGAATGCCGCCGTCGAGCTGGAAGACACTGCGGAAGCCGGCGCGTTCCATGTAGGGTCCGGCTTTTTCGCAGCGGATGCCGCCCGTGCAGAACATGACGATGGGCTGTTCCTTCAGTTCCTCGGGAAGCGTGTGCACCGCTTCGGGGAATTGCCGGAAATGACGGATCCCGAGGGTGCGCGCTCCGCGAAACGTTCCGAGCCGCACTTCGTAATCATTGCGGGTGTCGAGCAGGGTCACCGGCCGTCCCTCGTCGAGCCATTGCTTGAGAGTTGGGGCGGGCAGCTTGGGCGAGGTGTGCCGCGCCGGATCGATTCCTTCCACGCCGAAGGCGATGATCTCCTTTTTGATGCGCACGACCATGCGCGTGAACGGCTGGGCGGCGCTTTCGCTGTATTTGGGGGTCAGGTCCCCGAGGCCCTTGATGCGGCGCAACTCCGCCAGCAATTCCCCGATGGCGGCCGCCTGTCCGGCCACGAACAGGTTGATGCCCTCGGTGCTGAGAAGAATGGTGCCGCGCAGCGAACGGGATCGGCAGAAGGCCAGCAGGTTGTCCCGCAGCGGTTTGAGATCGGCGAGCGGCGCGAATTTGTAGGCGGCGATATTGGTGAACACGTCGGCTTTTGATTTAGCGCCGGCGGACAGACGTCGCAAATTTTTCTCCGTTCAGACACCCCCGTCCTTTACGAACCGGGACGTTCCTTTCATCATCGTTCCGCCAATGAATCAAATTCCGCGTATCAGAGGGGTCTTTCTTTCCCACGACCCCGAGACGTTGAAATGGGTGTGGGGAACCCGGCAGCGGGAGCGCCTGTCGAAACTGGTCGAGCTGCTGCCGGAAGTGGTGAACGCCGACTCCCTGGCGGATCACGCGGAATGGTTGAAGGACACCCAGGTGATTTTTTCCACGTGGGGCATGCCCCGTCTTACCGAGGAACAATTGAGGCTGCTGCCCAACCTGCGGGCGGTTTTTTACGCCGCCGGGTCCGTGAAGCCGTTTGCCGAACCGCTTTTTGACCGCAATGTGACGGTGGTGAGTGCCTGGGCAGCCAATGCCGTTCCGGTGGCGGAGTTCACCCTTTCGCAGATTCTTTTTGGTCTCAAGCTGGGCTGGCAGCACCACCGCCAGTTTCGCGAGCACCCCGGCCCGGAAGGCTGGAAGCGCCTCGACATTCCCGGAGCCTACGGCGCGACCGTCGGTCTCGTGTCCCTGGGAATGATCGGACGCAAGGTTTGCCAGCTCCTTCAGCATTTTCAGCTGCGCAAACTGGCCTACGATCCCTTTGTGGGCGACGACACCCTGCAGGAATATGGGGTCATGCGTGCGGAGAGTCTCGAGGAGGTGTTTTCGAAGGGGGACGTTGTGACGGTTCACACCCCGTGGCTGAAGGAAACCGAGGGCATCATCTCCGGAGCCCTGCTCGCCCGCATGAAACCCAACGCCACCTTCATCAACACCTCCCGCGGTGCCCTGGTGCGGGAGGACGAAATGATTGATGTGCTGCGGAGCCGGCCGGATCTGACGGCGGTTCTCGATGTCACCTGGCCGGAGCCTCCGGAGGAGGGCTCGCCGATCTATTCGCTGCCCAACGTCGTGCTGACCCCGCACATCGCGGGTTCCATGGGCTCCGAGGTCCTGCGCATGGCCGATCTCATGATTGAGGAATTTCTCCTCTGGGTCGAAGGGCAGCCGTTGCGCTACGCGGTGACCCGGGAATTGATGGAACGCATCGCCTAGAAGAAAACGGAGGGACAGCCTCCGACCTGTCCCACTTTCCCGCTAACCATCTAGGCGGGGGGGCGATTCAAGCCCCCGTCCGGGTCCCCGCCTACTCCAGCACCTCCGGCGCCTGACAGGCAAAGTTCCGGCAGACATACAGGGCCGGGCGACCGTTGACCGGTTTCATTTCCGCCAGTTCGGGGTGGCTGCGGGCCGCCAGGCCTCCCGCCCGCAGGATGAGACGATGGGGGGCAAATTCCGCGTGCAGCCGGCCCAGGGCCCGACGGACCGCGGGATCATCCGCCGCGCCTGCGAGCACGGCCTGTTCCGGCGGAGCCAGGGCGAGGTCGAGGGCGAGGAGCATTTGGGGCACCGCGGTGGGAATGCGTTCAAGCGTCGCGGCGGCGGCGGCGATGATTCCACGTGCCTTGTCCTCCAGACGGCCGTCATTCAACACCCGCGCCAACCGAAGCAGATTGCGCGCGGAGACGGAGTTGGCCGACGGTTCGGCGCCATCGTAATCCTCCTTCATGCGCAGGGCGACCAGGGGGTCGTCCGGGGGACTGCTGAAATAGTTGCCGACCGGCGCATCCCAGAATTGCCCGTCCTGGCGGCGCTGCAGATCGAGCGCCCATTCCAGCCAGGTGTCGTCGAGGTCGGCCTCAAAGAGATCGAGGAGGGCCTGGATCAAAAACGCATAATCCTCCGCAAAGCCCCGGATGGTTCCGGGTCCCTCCCGCCAGCTGCGCAGCAGATCGCCCTGCACGGTCAGGTTCTTTTGCAAAAATTTCGCAGCCCGCCGGGCGGCGTCGAGGTAACGCGGTTCGGCCAGGGCGGCTCCGGCGCGGGCAAACGCGGAAATCATCAGTCCGTTCCACGCGGTCAGGATCTTGTCGTCGAGGTGAGGACGCGGCCGTTTCGACCGCCGGGCGAAAAGTCGCGCGCGGCTTTCCGCCAGGGACGGATGTTCCCCGGACTCCCGCTCGATGAGGATGTTTTTGTGGAAAAATTCGCCGTGTGGATCGCTGCCCGGCGGAACATTGCCGTTTTCCCGCACGCCGTAATGACGACAGAAAATCTCCGCCGCCTCCGCACCGAGTTCCTCCACGATTTCCCTCTGCGTCCAGACATAGAAGGCCCCCTCGGCGTGTTCGGCGGCCCCCGCGTGCGGAAGGCTGTCCGCGTCCTCGGCGGAAAAGAATCCGCCTTCCGGATGGGTCATGTCACGCAGGACGTAATCGAGGGTCTGCCGTACGATCCCGGCGTAAAAATCGTCGCCGGTGATCTGCCAGGCTTCGAGGTAGGAGACCGCGAGCTGGGCCTGATCGTAGAGCATTTTTTCGAAATGCGGGACATGCCAGAATTCGTCGACCGAATAGCGGTGAAATCCGCCGCCGAGGTGGTCGCGCAAGCCGCCGGCCGCCATTTTGCGAAGGGTGAACAGGACCGCCTCGCGTCCGCGTTCCCCGCCGCAGCGCTGGAGAAAATCGTAGACGGACGTGCGGGGAAATTTTGGAGCGTTTCCAAATCCCCCCTCCACGGGATCGAAGGCCCGGAGAAATGCCTCGACCGCATGACGAATGGGTTCGCGGTCCCCGGCGAAGGTGGTCGGGGTGTTTGCGGTCACCGCCTCGGCCAGGGCGGCCAGAACGCGCGTGCCCTCGGCCTCCACGCGGGCGCGATCCTCGGCCCACAACCGCGCGATCTGACGGCACAGTCCGGGAAATCCGATGCGCCCGTAACGGTCCTCCGGCGGAAAATAGGTGCCTCCAAAAAACGGTTTTCCCTCCGGCGTGAGCCACACGCTCATGGGCCAGCCGCCCTGTCCGGTGGTGGCCTGCACGAAGGCCATGTACAGCCGGTCGACGTCCGGACGTTCCTCCCGGTCCACCTTGATGTTGACGAAGGACTCGTTCATCAACGCCGCAATTTCCGGGTTCTCAAACGACTCGTGCGCCATTACGTGGCACCAGTGGCAGGTGGAGTAGCCGATGGACAGAAAGACCGGCTTGCCGAGACGTCCGGCCTCCGCGAACGCCTCCTCACCCCAGGGTCGCCACGCGACCGGATTGTCCTTGTGTTGGAGCAGATAGGGCGACGTCGAATCGGCCAGCAGATTGCGGTGCATGGGGAAAATCTACGCCGGAACGGAGGGTTCGCCAGAACCAATGCCGGGACGGGTGGCCCCCTCCCCGCGGCGGACAAGGCGGGAAAACGAGGCGGCGGCCGGGACGGTCGGGGTCACTCGGAGGCCAGGTGCCGGCTTGCCAGGTAGGCCGCACCGATGATGCCGGCCTCGTTGTGCATCTGGGCGGGAACGATGATGACTTCCGTCTTGGTGGTCAGCAGCGGCAGGAACTTGTCCGCCTTCTTGCTCACGCCTCCGCCAATGATAAATAGATCCGGGGAAAAGAGCCGTTCCATCTCGCCGAGGAACTCGCTCAGGCGCTTCGCCCATTTTTTCCACGAGAGCTTCTTTTCCTCGTGCACCCGCTCGGAAGCGCGCTTCTCGGCATCCTTGCCGCGAATGCGCAGGTGGCCGAATTCGGTGTTGGGCAGGAGTTTCCCATCAAGAAAAACCGCCGATCCGATGCCGGTGCCCAGGGTGATCATGATGACGACTCCCTTGCGATCGCGACCGGCTCCGAAACGCATCTCCGCAATGCCGGCGGCGTCGGCGTCGTTGACCACGGCCACGGGCCCGCCGATGTGCCGGGAAAATAGTTCTCCGGCATTGGTGCCGATCCAGGACGGATCGACGTTGGCGGCGGTGTAGACCACGCCGTTCTTGACCACGGCGGGAAAGGTCACGCCGGCCGGTCCCCGGTAGTTGAAATGCCGCGCGATTTGCTCGACGACATCCGCGACGGCATTGGGGAGGGCGGGCTGCGGCGTGGGGATGCGCAGGCGTTCCGCGACGAGCTCACCGGTTTCCACGTTCACCGGAGCGCCTTTGATGCCGGTTCCGCCAATGTCGATGCCAAGGTAGTTCATGGGATGTGCGGGGGTTCCGTGTTCAACGGCTATCAGCTTCCGGTCCGGCTGGCCAGCGCGGGTTTCCCCTGTTTTCCTTCGGACTTGTAAAACCGGTTGCGGCTTCGCCAATGTGACGCCGGGTCGCATGGGGGTGCAAAAATTCTCGATTCAAAAAACGGCGCGTTTCAGAAAGCCCAATCTGGGGGTGATCGCACGCCGTTATGTGCCCCGGGAGATCATCGGCCGGGGCGGAGCGGGAGAGGTGTTTTTGGCCTATGACCGCCAGTTGCAACGCCTTGTGGCGGTCAAACGCGTGCACCTGCGGGCCGGGGACCCCGAGCGGCGCGCCCGGTTTGCCATGGAGGAGGCCAAACGCCTCGCCCGCCTGCAGCATCCCAACATTGTCACCGTTTACGACGTCCTGGAACACAAGGGCGATGTGGTGATGGTGATGGAATATCTGAGCGGCCACACGCTGGAATCTTTGGATGCGGCGCTCGGACTCGCGGAATTTGCGGAAGTCGCGCGGCAATGCCTGGACGCCCTTGGCGCCGCCCATTCCCTGGGCATGGTGCATCTCGACATCAAATCGACCAACATCATACTGACTGCCCTGACGACCGGCCGGCTGCAGGTGAAGCTGCTCGATTTCGGACTGGCGGCCATGATTGATCAGCAGCCGGCCGAACCGCCGCTCTGGGGCGGAGGGTTGATCGGTTCCGTGTACACCGTCGCCCCCGAGCAACTGAAACGCCAGCCGGTGGATGCGCGGACGGACCTGTATTCGCTGGGCTGCGTGTTTTATCACGCGCTGAGCCGGCGGGAACCTTTTCAGGGGGTCTCGGTGCGGGGGGTGATCGAGGCCCATTTGCGCCACGAGTTCCGTCCCCTGGCCGAACGCCGTCCGGACCTTCCTCCGGACCTTGGCGCCTGGGTCGAACGCCTCATGGCGCTTTCTCCGGCGGACCGTCCGGAAAGCGCCGCGGCCGCGCTGGCCGAACTTGAAAAAATCCTCTCCTCGCCGGGTGTTCCGGCGACCCCGCCGAACCGGCTTCCGCCAACCGGCGGCCTGGAGGAGATCGCGGCCACGGATCAAACGAAATTGCTCTCCGCGCTGGGCAGCCGGGTGACGGTTTCCGGCGTGGTGGACAGGATCTGGGAAAACGCGGCGGGCACGATCCGTTTTTTGAATTTTGAAAGCGTCAACCGGAGCGACTTTTCCGCGGTGCTTTTGCTGAAGCCCGGGACTTCCGAACCGCCCGGAGGGTTCCCCGAAGTTCCGGTGGGAACACGGATCCGCGTGAACGGCGTGCTGTCGGAGTTTCACGGAAGTCCCCAGGTCGTGGTTTTCTCCCCGGATCAAATCGCGATCGTCGCAGGGAGCCCGCCTCCGGACCGCGGGGCCTGATTGCCGGCGAATTTCCCTTGCCGACCGGCGGCAACACGCATCTCTCGTCCGGGGCCGGCGCCGCGGATTCCCATTGCGGGGACAGGCGGTTTCCCGACACACGGTTCGCATGCAAACATAACGTCGCCGCGCTGGCGTTATGGCTAAGGGAAAATGCGGTTCGGTGTATTAGTTTTAGCGGATCGGCTTTTCGGCCGGACGCAGCAAGGGCATGCTTTGCAATAAAAGCGAAGCCAAAGGATTTGTTTGCGGAGTCGGCCGGATTGGTAGCGGGGTCTTTGGAAGTTATGTGGTTTTATGCATTGAGTGTGTCGTGTTGATGCGGGTTTTTCCGGCAAAGCAAATCCGAGATTTTGAAGGGAGTCCATCCCCCAATTTGGGGGGGATCCGCGCATGCGGGGGATGGTGACATCTAAGCGGGGTGTTGGATAAAATCCCCGGCGGAGTCGCGATGGATTTCCCGGAACGTCCGGCTGCCGGGAGAATGTTACGGTATCCACCCGGACATCCTGCGCAAGGTCTTGATGATCTGGGCCTCCAGGAGGAAACGGCTGGAAATGTGAAAGTGGGCCAGCAGCCGTTCGACATGTTTTTCCACGGTGCGGGGCGCAATGTTGAGCTGCCGGGCGATTTCTTCGTTGGAATACCCTTCGAGGATTCCCCGGGCGACCTGGGCCAGTCTCGGACTGAGTCCCAGATCCTCAAGGTGCATGGGCTTGATGCTCAGCCGCTCATGGGCAAGCAGGGCGGCTTCATAAGCCTTCATCGCCCCGGAAAGGGCTTCGAGAAAGATGTCGCGGACAAAAGGTTTGATCAGGTAACGATAGGCATCATGGTTTAATGCGGAAATGGCGCTGTCCATGCAGGCATAACCGGTCAGGATGACAACCTGGGTGAAGGGACTGGCCGCCTTGATCTCCCTCAGAACCTCGAGGCCGGACATGTCGTCCATGTGCAGATCCACGACGGCCACGGGAAAGATGTGTTTGCGCGCCGCTTCCACAGCCTGTCGCCCCGATGTAAATCCCTGAACCGCGTAAAGGTCGGAAAGGATGAAGTCCATGGTTTCCAATACCTGGGGCTCATTGTCGACCAATAAGACCCTGGGAAGAGGAATCTTGCCCATGCGGACCTTAAGCCTGATTAAAAAGGACTTCGCAATACCAAAGTACAAAGGCTTGGGGGTCTATGTTTGTAGATGGATTCTATCTAATGGTGTTTAAGTAATTTATGTTTGGTTCAAAAAAATAAGGAGAGAGGCGGATGGCAAAAGTTTGCTTTTTTTGGAAACAAATTCCGGATAAGGAATGCACAATTTGCCAAAGGGAATATTAAGAGGCTGCGCGCCGGGACGGTTTCAAAGGGGACGAATGTGTTTCCCTGTCCCGGCGGGAGGGCGTGGCGCGGCGGGGATGAAAAGGCCGCATCCGAAGACGGAGATTGTTTGCGGCCAGGCCGGGCGGTTCTTCGCCGTGTGCCGGTGCGGACTCCGGGCGGTCCTTGGGGGGCGGATGGCGGTGGACGGTCTGAACCCTCAGGTGATTTTCCGGAGATACGGAATCAGAAGATCCTTCTCGGTCGCCACGCCGCGGGCGGCAATGTATTGGTCCGGTCGCACAAGATACCATCCCGCGGTTTTGGAAAGGCCGTAGCGGCGGTGGGCCTTGCCGTCGGGGTCGGTCACAACGGTGCAGTCGTCGAGCGCCGGGGGTTCCTGGCCCTGCCAGACGACAAGGGCGCGCGCGGGGTCGGCGGAACCGACCAGATCCTCCACGGTCGGGCGGGAGGGTTCGGGTCCGGAAAACACAACCAGCGTGTGATGAGGGGTCAGAAGCTGCCGCCAGAGGGAAAGGGGGGATCCCTGGGAAATGACGTCCACATCGCGGGCCAGCGTGCCGGGCTCGAGGTCGTCGAAGTGCCGGAAGGCGGGCGAGTCCTGTTCGATCAGCGGTCCGGCGGCATAGGAAATGCCGAGTTCGGAAAGTCGGAACGCCGCGGTGCGTTTCAGGGTGTCGGAATGGGAGACGAGCGGCAGCAGCAACCGTTTGGCCGCCCGGAAGAACGCATGGCTTTGCACGCCGAAGTGGAGCAGGTTGCTCGTTTCCTTGACGACCTGGCAGGCCACGGGGTGCCGTTCGGCAAAGTAGCTTTCGGCAAGGGCTTCCGTGTCGCCGCGGCCCTGGGTGAGCAGGCGGAGTTTCCAGCCGAGGTTGAAGGCGTCCTGCATGCCCGTGTTCATGCCCTGGCCGCCGGCCGGACTGTGAATGTGCGAGGCGTCGCCCAGCAGGAAGACGCGACCCACGCGGTTGCGGACCGCCACCCGTTCGTTGACCACGAAGTGGGACAGCCACTCGGGGTCGAACAGTTTGATGTGTGAAAGTCCCGCGCCGTCGAGGTGCCGCTGGATTTCCTCCAGGGTGGGTTCGCTGCGATCATCCCCGTTCTCGCGCAAGGCAAAGACGCGCCAGACGCCCTTCTTGACCGGGAAAATGATGACGTTGCCGCCCGGACCGGAGGAAACCAGCATGCCGTCCTCGGGCAGTTCGCCGTGGGTTTTGGCGTCGGCGAGAATGAATCCCATGTTTTCGGTGACGCCACGGAACTCGATTTCCAGCTTGTGGCGGGTCAGGCTGCGGGCTCCGTCACAGGCGGCGAGCCAGCGGGTGCGGACCGTCTCCGCGCCGCCGGGCTTCTGGAGATCGACCTCCACGTGATCCTCCTGCGGCCGGACATCGAGGGCCCGGGTGTTGCGTTCCACGATGACACCCTGCGCGGCCAGATGCCTGCCGAGGAGAGCTTCGGTGTCCGACTGCGGAAGGACGAAGGGCTGCGGATACGGACTGTCGAGCCCCTCCGTGATGGGAATCTCGGCGATCTTTTTTCCGTTGTCCTGAAAAATGCCGCGGCGGACGGGGCATCCCGCCTCCAGAAACTTTTCGGCGAGCCCCAGTCCCGCCAGGTGCTCAATGGTGTTGCTCCAGATGGCGAGGGCCTTGGAATAGACGGAATGTGTCGGATTCTGATCGACGATGCGAAACGAAATGCCGTGTTTCCGACATTCGGCCGCCAGGGTCAGACCCACAGGGCCGGCGCCGAGGATTAACAGATCCGCCGTAGGGGAAGCGCTCATGGTTTTGCGCACATAATGGAGACAAAATGTCCCCGCAAGGCCAAAGGGGAGTTTTTCTCGGGGGGCGGAGCCGGGAGACTCCGGCGGGCGGGCGGGGAATCAGGCCGCGGGAGGGGTGGTTTCGTCGGCTTCCAGAATGATCCGCACGGCTTCCGCCACATCCCGGGCGATGTGGTCGGCCCCGCAGCCGCGGTGTTTTTCGCCATAGCCGGTCCGAACCAGAATGGTGCGGCAGCCGGCCGCACGGCCGCAGGCGATGTCGATGTCCTTGTCCCCGATCATCCAGGACCGGGTCGGATCGATGCGGAAATCGCGCACCGCCTCCTCGACCATGCCGGTGCCCGGTTTCCGTCGTGGGGTGGGGGTGTCGGGGTGGTCGGCGCAGCAATAGACACCGTCCAAGGAAGTCCCGAGCTGACGAAAAAGCTCCGCGTTCACGGCCTCGTAGTCCGCGTGGGTGAAATACCCGCGTCCGATGCCGCTCTGGTTGGTGACCATCACCAGCAGCCAGCCCCGGGCGCGCAGAGCCGCAAGGGCTTCCGCCGTGCCCGGGATGGCCTGCACGCGGGAGGGGTGGTCGCAATAGTGTTCCTCCCGCATCAGGGTGCCGTCCCGGTCGAAAAAGACGGCCCCGCGGAGGTCAGACGCCATTCTTTTCGAAGCTGGCGATCAATTCCTCCGGGGTGAGCGTGGCGGTGCCCAGTTTGCTGACCACGACCCCCGAGGCATGATTGGAGATCTCGGCCGCCTCGGAGAAGGACGCTCCCGCGCAGAGGGCGGCGGTGAACAGGGCGATGGCGGTGTCGCCGGCCCCGGACACGTCAAAAACCTCCCGGGCCCGGGTGGGGGTGTGATAGGGAGGACCGGAACGGTCAAAAAGAATCATCCCATGCTCGCTCAGGGTGATGAGCAGGGAGGGAATGTTGAAACGCTCGAGGAGGATGGAGCCGACATTTAGCAATGCTTTGTCTTCCAATGGGTTATCCTCAGCCGGCTGTTCGGGAACCCCCGCCATTGCGAAGGCTTCGGACCGGTTGGGTTTCAGGGTGGTGACATTGTGCCAGGTGAGGGGATTGCCTGGATTGGGGTCGGCGGTGAGGATTTTGCCGGCCTTCGCGGTCATTGCCCCGACCCGCGTCACAAAATCCTGGGTGAGGAACCCCTTGCCGTAATCCTCCAAGATCACGCCGTCCACCTCGTTCAGGAGGCGGGAAATGCGTTCGCAGGCGGCTTCGAGGGTTTCCGGTGGGGCGGGATGGCGTTTTTCGCGGTCCACCCGGACCACCTGCTGTTGGCGGGCGATGATGCGGGTTTTGACGATGGTCGAGTAGTTGGCCGACTCAATGAGGCCTTCCGTGGCGATGCCTTCGGCGTCCAGGAGGGATTTCAGGCGTCCGGCGTGAATGTCGCAGCCGATGAGACCGCTGATATGCACCGAATTGCAAAACGGCCGGAGGTTGCGGGCGACGTTCGCGGCTCCTCCCGGGTAGCACGACTCCCGCTGCACTTCCACGACGGGGACCGGGGCTTCCGGGGAGATGCGCGAGACCTTCCCCCAAACAAACTCGTCAAGCATCACGTCGCCGATGACCAGCAGCCGCTGCTTGCGCACGAGGTCAAGAAGGTGTTGTATTCTTGGAAGATTCATCTAATGATGCGCGCGCTTTTAACGGGGCCGAGGCCCATCGCGAAGCTTATTTTTGCCATGCTGCCACGCCTGATTCCCGCCGCCCTCTGTGGCCTTGCCTTTGCCGGCGCGGCTGCCCAGACGCCGCCTCAGACGGTTGATCTCTCGAAATTCCCCGCCACCGCCGTGGACGAGGTGGTGGTCCCCGTGCCGAGCGAGGTGTTCAACGTGCTCGACAAGCTCGGTTCACCCAACTGGAAGGGGGAAATGCGCGATTCGCTCGGCACCAACACCGGCAACCGCGCCCAGGTGGCGCTCCTGCTCGGGACGGTGATCGCCGAGGGGTTTGTCGCCGTGGAGGCGGAGGATTCCCAGCGGGTGAAGGAGATTGGCCAGGAGGTTCTGGTGCTGGCCGACGCCATCAATGTGCGCAAGGCCGTCATCGCCCGCAGCAAGAGCGTCATTGAGAAGGCCGACGCCAAAAACTGGCGGGCCGTCCGCAGCGAGCTCGACGGGGCCCTGCAGGACGTCCGGGCCGCCATGCAGGAACTGGGCGACGAGGATCTGGCCCAGTTGGTCAGTCTGGGCGGCTGGATCCGCGGCACGGAGGTGCTCACCTCCATCGTAAGCAAAAACTACACGCCCGACGGCGCCGAACTCCTCAATCAGCCGGAGCTGGTGGCCTATTTCAGCCGCCGCATCGAGGAAATGCGCAGCTCCCGCCTCCGCAAGGAGGAGTTGGTCGCGAAGGTGCGCAAACTTTTGAGGGACATCCGTCCGCTCATCGCCAAGGGCAGCATTCCCGTGTCGAACGTCCAGAAAATCAACAAACTGACGGGTGATATGGTCACCGTCATCACCTCCGGCCAGGAATGAAGACGCTGAAAATCCTCTTCGTCCTCGCGTTGGCAGTGGCGGGGCTTTCGGCGGTCTGGGCGGCCGTGGACGATGCGTTGTCCTTTGCCCACGAATCGGCCCTGCCCTTCGTCAAGCAGGGGTACATCATTCGTGAAGACGCCTGGGGCGGGGACCTGGGCGTGAAGGATCAGCAGGCCGTCACGGCCCAGCTGTTCAAGGGCAACGACTACTGGTTTTGTCTGGGCACGGACACCAAGGGCGCCGTGGTGACCGTGCATGTTTATGATTCCAATGGAAAACTGGCGGAGGTGGAGTCCTACCAGCGGCCGGGAAAGGCTGGTTCGGGAGCCTATTTTGCCGGTGCAAGGGTGATTCCGCAGAAGACGGGTACGTATTATGCCATCGTGACTGTGGAGAAATCCCCCGCGGAGCGCACCAACTGGGCGCTCGTCTATGGCTACAAGTAATTCCGAAGCCCTCACTCTGGAGTTCGAGAACGCCCGCGCCGTTCAGGCGCTTTACGGGGGCGATGACAAGTTGTTGCGTGAACTCGAGACGGCGCTCGACGTGCGGGTGACCTCCCGTGACGGCTGGCTGCGCATCGAGGGCGACGGGGAAAATGTCGGCCGGGCGCGCAAGGTCTTCAACCAGCTGGACGAGGCCCGGCGTCGCGGGGTCGTGGTCCGCAGGCACGAATTCCAATACGCCCTGAATTCCGTGGCCGGGAACGGCGGCGGGGAACTGGGCAACCTGCTGGATTTCCGCATCCAATGCTCGCCCCGCAAGCCGGCGGTGGTGCCCAAGACGAACGGCCAGCGGGAATACCTGCTGACCATCCGTTCCCACGACATCACCTTCGGCATCGGCCCGGCGGGCACGGGCAAAACCTATCTCGCCATGGCCATGGCGGTGTCCGCACTCAAGCAGGAAAAGGTCAGCCGCATCATTCTGACCCGTCCGGCCGTCGAGGCCGGGGAGGCGCTCGGGTTCCTGCCCGGCGACCTGCAGGAAAAAATCCTGCCCTACCTCCGGCCGCTCTACGACGCCCTGCACGACATGCTGGAGGTCGACGAAATCCAGAAATACATGGATCGGGGCGTGATTGAAATCGCCCCGCTGGCCTACATGCGCGGCCGCACACTGGCCAATGCCTTCGTCATTCTCGACGAGGCCCAGAACACCACCACCGAGCAGATGTTCATGTTTTTGACCCGTCTCGGACAGGACTCCAAGTGTGTGGTCACCGGCGACCGCACGCAGATCGATTTGCCGCGCAACAAGCGCAGCGGACTGGTGGAGGCCGCCGAGGCCCTCCGCAAGGTGGAAGGCATCGGATTTCACTTTTTCGAGGAGAACGACGTCGTCCGTCACCCCCTCGTCCAGAAGATCATCCACGCCTACCGGGAACATCGTGGATTGCAGGACAGCCTGATCTAGGGCTATAGTACCCCGTTTGCACCCATGTGGAATTTTCTCCAACGCCGCCGTCTCGTCGAAAAAGGCATGGCCTGCGGCAAGACCCGTCGTACCGTCGCGGAAAAAAACGAACTGACCACCGCCCTCGAATGCGGCTGGGGGGTCCGGGCCCTGATCTTCGGCGCCTTCGTCGCCGGACTGGCCGTGTTGATTTTCACCGGCGTTCAGGAGGAGCCCGCCAAAAAGTTCCTGCTTTGCCTGCTCATTTTTGTCACGGCGGTCACCCAGCTCTGGATCAATGAACCCACCACGCTGGGGGGGAATTCCCGGCTGGCGCTGGTCTTTGGTGTTCTTTTTCTCCAACTGGCCGCCATCAAGGTCATTCTGGCCCAGGCCACCATGGGGCGGATCGATCTGCAACTTGTCCCCCTTTTGGTACCTTACGCGTTTGCCCCGCTGGTGCTGTCGGTTCTCCTCGGGAAAAACCACGGCCTGTTTGCGGCGGTGTTTGCCAGCCTCTGGGGATCGCTTCTGGTCGGCCGCATCGACCCCATTTTCCTCGTCATTTCCCTCATCACGGGCTTCATCGCGGTGTATGTGACCATCCAGGTCCGCCGTCGCAGCCGTCTCATTCGCGCCGGCATCTACGTCGGCCTGGCCACGTGGGTTCTCGCGGCGGCCTTTGGGCAGATCGGACCGATCATCTGGGAATCCATCGGGCAGACGGACTGGAAAATGATCGGCTGGCAGAGTCTGGCGGCGATCGCCACCGGCTTCGGCACCTCGGTGCTGGCCAGCGGCCTGATTCCGGTGCTGGAAAACATCTTCCGCATCACGACGGATATTTCCTGGCTGGAAACCGCCGATCTCAACCACCCCCTTCTGCGGCGCCTGAGCATGGAGGCGCCGGGCACCTACCACCACAGCCTTGCGGTGGCCAATCTGGCCGAGGCCGCCGCCGAAAAGGTGGGTGCCAATCCCACCATGTGCCGCGTCTGCGCCTATTTCCACGACATCGGCAAGCTGGTGAAGCCCGAATATTTCACCGAAAACATGCGGCCGGGTCACAATCCGCATGACGAACTCACCCCCACGATGAGCGCACTCATCATCATTGCGCACGTCAAGGAGGGGGTGGATCTGGCGCTCAAGAATCGCCTCAATCCGGAAATCGTGGACGTGATCCAGCAGCATCACGGCACGTCGATGGTTTCGTATTTCTACCAGCGCGCCCTCCAGCAGCAGAACGACGCCCGGCTCGGCGGCAAGATCATGAACATGCGGGAGGAGGACATTCCCGAGGTGAAGGAGGAAAGTTTCCGCTACCCGGGTCCGCGTCCGCAGACCAAGGAGGCCGCCATCGTGAGCCTGGCGGACTCGGTGGAAAGCGCCTCCCGGTCGATGGAACGGCCGACCCCGCAGCGCATCGAGGATCTCGTCAACAGCATCATCGATTCGCGCATTGCCGAGCACCAGCTGGACGAATGCCCGCTCACCCTCGCCGAAATCCGCAAGATCGCCGAGAGTTTCCGCTTTTCCCTCGTCAACATGCTCCACTCCCGGATCGCGTATCCTTCCAAACGCGAGGAAAAGGAGTCGGGAGCCTCAACCGCCGGCCGTCGCGAACAGTCGGCGGCCTGACCCCAACCCGCCCCATGCGCCCGTCACTTTCCCTGGCGAACAGGCAGAGGACGTGGAAGTTTGATGTGCCGTTCATTCTGCGCGTCGTCCACTTCGCCCGCCCGGCCTGCGTTGCCTGCGTCCGCTCCAATGCCGCCCCGCTCTCCCACCTGCGCGCCGTCGAGGCCTTTATCCTTGGTGACCGCGCCATCGCCCGGGTGCACGACGAGTTTTTTGCCGATCCCACGCCGACCGATGTCATCACCTTCCATCACGGGGAAATCCTCATCGGGGCGGGCGTGGTAACGGAAAACGCGAGGAGCTACGGACACACCCCGAACGAGGAGGCCGCCCTGTGCTTCATTCACGGCCTGCTGCATCTGGCCGGCTGGGACGACCTCGAGCCCGCCGAGGCGAACGAGATGGCGCGCCTGCAGGAACGCATTTTCAAGTACGCGCGGCGGATGGTAGTATGAGGGCCGTTTGATGACCGAAAAGGGAAAGACCATCCAATCCAATCCGTTTGACGCGCAGGATCCCCGGAGTGAACTGATCCGCGCGGTGCGGCTGTGCCATCCCGACTGGGAAAATGCCGGACGCCTCACGTTCCGGCCTCCGGTGGGGGAATGGACGGCCTGGCGCGACACCGTTTTCCTGCCCGTCCTGCATCCCCGCCTTGCGGCGGCGTTTTCCGCGTTTTCCCAGGGTCATCGCCGGGAGCTCGTCCGGAATGATGGAGCCCTTGAAACCGCCCTGCCGGCGCCGCTCGGAGAGGCCAGCCGCCGCGCCGGACGGCTGTTGTTGTCCGGCTACACGGTGCCGAACGGGGAAAAACTCTGGGCGTCCTATCGGGACCGCGTGGCCGCCGGGGAGGCGCCGGGGCATTTTGCCGTGGTGCTGGCCGTTCGTGCCGCCGCCTTCAACCTGCCGCTGCCCCAGGCCGTCTCGGCGCTCCTCTTCCTGGAGTGCCGCGGGGGACGGCCGGACGCGCTGCCGGCGGATTGGATGGAGATGGTTGCGTCGGCCCGGCCGAAGGACGGGGTGCAGTTGCGTGCCGCATGACGATGGCCACCGAGGTCAAGGAGGTTCCCGCATCCGAAACACGCGACCAGGCCGCGGAGGACGTGCCTTGGAATGTCGTGGTCCACAACGATCCCGTGAACCTCATGTCCTACGTCACACGCGTTTTCCGGAAGGTTTTTGGTTATCCCCGCGAAAAGGCCGAGCGGCACATGCTGGAGGTGCACCACAAGGGACGGTCCGTCGTGTGGACGGGGGCGCGGGAAAAGGCCGAATTTTATGTCCAGCAACTTCACAGCCACCTTCTGCTGGCCACCATTGAGCGCAGTCACTAGGTTTTCCTGACCGGTTGCGCCCGCCGGCGGGGACCGGAGGGCCTTCCCCGGACGGACCCATTTTGCGAACCATTCAGCCACTTCGACGTTTTTCATGGTGCTTTACGAAATTGACGACGGCCACCTTGGCATGCGGGAGATCCTCCCGGTGGAGTCCGAGTTGCTCCGCATGATCCCGGTGTGGGCCGACGGGGAAACCGACGACGTGGAGGGACGCCTGTTTCCGAGTCCGGCCACCGACGAGGAGGAGGCGGAATTGCGGGCCGACTGGCAGGCCCACGTGGAGCCCGACCTGCAGGAGTTTTTCCGCTCCACCCGTCAGATCGTCGAAGCCGACCTTCGGTCGATGAAAAAGGACGAGGATGGTTTTGTGGTGGAATTTTCCCTCCAACACGCCGAAGCGTGGCTCAACGCGCTGGGTCAGGCCCGCCTGGCCCTGGCGACCCGGCATGGGTTTGAAGAGAAGGAACTGTCCGGTTTGGGTCCCCGCGAGATTCGCACCGAGCGGGATCTGGCCCTTTTTCAGATCCATTTTTACGAAATGATCCAGCACTGGCTGGTGGAAATTCTCGACCGCCGGGAATTTGGCGCCGATTCGTAGCGCCCTCTCCCGCGGGGGGGAAGGACGTGAAAATTCCGCCCTCCGGGCCCGTGCCGGCCGACCGGGGCGTCCCCGCGCGCCCATCCCCGTTTTTCCGCCCCCCCTCCGGCCCCCTCTTTTCCCGTCAATTTCGCTTGCCACCGGGAGTGGGGAAAATAGCCTGCGACATCTGCATGAGGATACGTAGTCTGTCGGTGATCTTTGCCTTGATGGCGGGAGCTGTCTGCGCCCTGGCGCAGTTTGGCAGCTTCAGCGACGTTCCGGTCGAGATCACCGCGGATGGGAACACGCGCTTTGAGGGCGGCGTGGCCATCGCCGAGGACAACGTCCAGATCCATTACGGCGATTACAGCATCTATTGCGACTACGCGGAGTACAACCCCGACACCCGCGACGTGCTGCTTGTCGGCAACATCCGCGTTTACACGCCGAACGAATTGCTCACCGGTCAGCGCGCCCTCTTCAACATGGAAACCAAACAGATGCGCGCTCTGGAGTTTTCCGGCGGGCATCCTCCGGGGTACTTCCATGCCTTCAATTTCCGGGCGCTTTCCGCCCGCGAGTTCCACGTGCGAGACGCGGTCTTCACCACCGACGACTCCTCGCAGCCGGATTTTCACGTCAAATCCCGCAGCGTGCGCATCTACATGGACAACCGGGTCGTGTTTTCGAACTCGACCGTCTACATCGGCCAGACCCCGGTCTTCTGGTTCCCCTACATCTTTGCCTACCTGAACAACTCCGGTTTTGAGTTTCTGCCGGGCTACGACTCCCGCTGGGGCGCCTATTTGCTCACCGCCTACAACTTCCCCATCGGCAAGGGGGACAGCCTGATGGGCAAGGTGCGCGCCGACTATCGCACCGACTTCGGATTTGCCCTCGGCTTCGATGCCAAGATGAAATATGGCAAGGACGACCGCAGCTATGGCGAACTCCTGACCTATTACGGATTTGACACCCAGCCGGACCGCCGGGTGGGAGGACCGGGCGAGCCCCCGGAGTCCGGCCGCGAAGGCCGCTACCGCATCACCTTCAAGCAGCGCCTCTTCCTCACGGACGACATCTACGGAACGGCCGACATCAACCTGCTCAGCGACGTGGATTTTCTGGAGGACTACTTTCCGAACGAATTCCGCGTCAATCCGCAGCCGGACAACTACCTCTCGCTGACGAAGTGGGATGAATTTTACACCCTCACGCTCATGGGGCGCTTTCAGGTCAACGACTTCCAGGACACCACGGAGCGGCTGCCCGAGCTGGTTTTTGACTTCAAACAGCACCGCATCTTCGGCCTGCCGGTTTATTACGACGGCGAAACCAGCCTCGGCAACTACCGCCGGCGCTTCTCCGTGGAACCGGAATTCGGCGAGGAAAACTTCCCCGATTACGAGGCGGTCCGCTTCGACACCTTCCACCAGCTCTCCCTGCCGACCCAGCTTTTCGGCTGGCTGAACCTCACGCCGCGTGCGGGCTTCCGGCTGCAGTATTACAGCAAGGGCGGAACCTTCGAGGATTTCGGTCCCCGCGAGGAGTATGATCCCGTCACCGGCGAGCTCCAGCAGGTCACCGGACCTTCCATCGAAAGCACCCCGCTCAACAGCCCCACCCCGATCCTGACCGGCAAGGGCCCGATTTTCCGCCCGATCGTCAATTTTGGCGTCGAGGTTTCCACGAAATTCTCCCGCGCTTTCGAGCGGGTCCAGTCCCGCTGGCTCGGACTCGACGGCCTCCGGCACGTCGTCCAGCCCTACGCGAATTATTCCCTGGTCTACAACTTCGGTCCGAGTCCCAAGGATGTGCTCCAGTTTGACCGTGTGGTGCCTTCCACCGACCCGCTGCCGCTCGACTTTCCCCAGTTCACCGGCATCGACTCCATCGACACCTGGAACATTGTGCGCCTCGGCGTGCGCAACCGCCTCCAGACCCGCAGGGATCAGGAAACCTTCCAGTGGATGACGCTCGACACGTTCCTCGACGTGAACTTCGACAATCCCTACTCGGACGCCGACGTTTCCAACGTCATCAACGTTTACAAATTCCGCCCGGTGCCGTGGTTCTACATCGACGTGGAATCGCAGCTGCCCATCGTGCCGCAGGGCTTCACGGAAATGAACACGGGCTTCACCTTCATGCCGACCCGGAATTTCACGTTCCGCATCGGCCACCGGTACATCGACGGCAACGAATACTTCTCCGACAACAGTCAGTTGGATTTTTACGCCTACTGGCGGATCAACGAAAACTGGGGTGTCAGCCTCTACGAACAATACGAATTCCAGTCCTCCACGTGGCAATACCAGCGTTACATGATCCATCGCGACCTTTCGTCGTGGGTGGCGTCGTTTGGCGCCCAGGTGCGCGACAATCAGGGCGGGGACACCGACTTCGGTGTGTTGTTGCTTCTCACCCTCAAGGATGCGCCGCAGATCACCCTGCCCATCCAGTTCGACCAGGCCACTTCGCCGATCGAGCCCGGTTCGAGCGGCAATTGATTTTTTCCTGAAACTACCGTCTATGAAACTCTGTATTATTGGTTCTGGGTATGTTGGTCTCGTCAGCGGCGCGTGTTTCGCCGAGGTCGGCCACAACGTGATCTGCATCGACAACGATCAGCGCAAGGTGGACATGCTCAAGGCCGGCAAAATCCCGATTTACGAACCCGGTCTCGAGGAGCTCGTGCACCAGAATGTCGCCGCCAAGCGGCTGCATTTCACCGCCAGCATCGAGGAGGGCGTGGACAATTCGGAGGTTGTTTTCATCGCCGTGCCCACCCCGCCGCAGCCCGACGGCAGCGTGGACCTTTCCTACATTGAAAAGGTGGCGCGTGAAATCGCCGGCGTGCTCAAGCCCGGACAGTATCGCGTGATCGTCGACAAGAGCACCGTGCCGGTGAAAACCGGCGAGAAGGTCGCCGACACGATCCGCCGCTACAACAAGGCGGGCGCGGATTTCGACGTCGTCAGCAATCCGGAGTTTCTCCGCGAAGGCTGCGCCGTGCCCGACCTCATGAAGCCCGACCGCATCGTCATCGGCGGCAACAGCGAGCGTGCCATCGCGCTCATGCAGAAGATTTACGAGCCCTTCATGGCGCCCGTGCTTGTCACCGACATCAATTCCGCGGAGCTCATCAAGCACGCCGCCAACTCGTTCCTGGCGCTCAAGATCTCCTACATCAACGCGGTCGCCCAGATCTGCGAGGCCTCCGGCGCGGACGTTGAGAAGGTGGCCGACGGCATCGGCTCCGACAAGCGCATCGGACGCAACTTCCTCAATGCGGGCATCGGCTACGGCGGATCCTGCTTCCCGAAGGACATCGCGGCCTTCATTGCCATCAGCGACCAGCTCGGCGTACCCTTCAACCTCCTGAAGGAGGTCCAGCGCATCAACGCCAACCAGCGCGAACGCTTCGTGGCCAAGATCCGCGAGGCCCTGTGGGTCCTGCGCGAAAAGAAAATCGCCGTCTGGGGTCTCACCTTCAAGCCCGACACCGACGACGTGCGCAGCTCCGTGGCCATTGATGTGGTGCGGGATCTTCTGGCCGAAGGCGCCGTTGTGACCGCCTACGACCCCAAGGGCATGGAGAAGGCCAGGGAATTCAAACTCATCGAGGGTGCGAAATTCGCCGACTCGCCGCTCGAGGCCGCCAAGGACGCCGAGGCGCTCATCATTGCGACCGAGTGGAAGGAATTCGCCGCCGTGGATCTCGCCGAACTCAAGAAGGTGATGCACACGCCGCTCGTGTTCGACGGACGCAACCTCCTCGATCCCGCCACCGTGCGCGGCTTCGGCTTCACCTACACCAGCATCGGCCGGGCCTAAGCCGGTTTCTTTGCAGAAAAAGGCGGGGACATTTCGGTGTCCCTGCCTTTTGGCATTTCGGGAATTTTCCGGGCTTCAGAGTCCTTCGGAGGCGTCCGACTTCGGGTTCAAGACCGCTTCTGCGGGCTCGCGCAGCAGCGCCTCCAGGTCGAGGGGAAGGGTGACCATGGCCAGGCTTCCGTCCGGATTGCGGGGCCACTCCGCCCGGGGCCGATCCCGGTACAATTCGACGCCATTGCCGTCGGGATCCCGCAGATACAGGGCTTCGCTCACGCCATGATCGCTGGCTCCTTCGAGGGGAATGCCGGCATCCACCAGGCGCCGCAGGGCGTCGGCCAGCGCGGCGCGGGTCGGATACAGAATGGCCAGATGATAGAGCCCCGTGCACCCCGGAGGCGGCGGAGATCCGCCCGCGCTCTCCCAGGTGTTGAGTCCGATGTGATGATGGTATCCCCCGGCGGAAATGAAGGCGGCGCCTTTGCCATAGCGCTGCATCAGGGTGAAACCCAGCACCCCGCAATAAAACCGAAGCGCCCGCTCGAGATCCGCCACCTTGAGATGAACGTGCCCGATCGAGACCCGCGGATCGATTGGTCGGTTTTGCATGGAGACGTGGTGACCGAAAAACCGAGGGACGGAAACATTATTTTACGACTTCAAAAGGGGGCGCGCCCGTGATTCCGCCGCCTCTCTCCAATTGCCTTAATCATCCTTTCCCGTGTCGTTTCGCGTCCGGCAGGGCGTGATTTGCCAAAGCAGGATTTTCCATCCGCCTTCCCGCCGCAGGAAATGGGAGGCGATGTGGAAATGGCCTTCTACGGAATTTTCGTCCACGGAGAGCCGCTCGAAGCAGAAATAGGTCAGAACCGGACTCTCCGCCGGTCCGTGAAGGCGCGGTTGTTCGATGGTGAATTCGTGCAGATGCAGACGGTCAAACAGATCGTTCAAAAGGTCGCACTTGGACAGCCGGCCGAAGTAGTTGATTTCGACAAATTCCTCGTCGAGCAGGACCGCAAGGGCGGCTTTGTCCCGGTGCAGCCACGCGTCGCGCCTTTGCTGTTCCACTTTCAGAAGGGTCTCCAGCAGTTCCATGTTTTTTGGCAAAGTGTGTGTTGGGTTCCCATGGCCGAATGATCCGCCCAAGCGTTTGAAAGTAGCGCTTCGAAACGTTCNATGGAACGCCAAAAGTGTGGTCATTGCGAATTCGGATTGCGGAATGAGGCGTTGAACGTTTCCAACGCTCCTCACCCCACCAGCTCCCGCAGATCTTCCGCGCTGAGCGTTCCGAGGCCGGCTTCGGTGTCGAGGGCGTCGGCGATGAGGGCGCGCTTTTTCTCCTGCATGCGCAGGACGCGTTCCTCCACGGTGTCGCGGGCGATGAGTTTGATGGAGGTGACGACATTTTTCTGCCCGATGCGGTGGGCGCGATCGGTGGCCTGGGCTTCGACGGCGGGGTTCCACCAGGGGTCAAAGTGAATGACGGTGTCGGCGGCGGTCAGATTGAGACCCACACCGCCGGCCTTGAGGCTGATCAGGAAGACGGGGATGGAGGGATCGTTCTGGAAGCGTTCGACCACCTCGCCGCGGTTTTTCGTGGAGCCGTCGAGGCGGCAGTGGGAAATCGCATTTTCTTCGAGGGTGGATGCGATGAGGTCGAGCATGGAGGCGAACTGACTGAATACCAGCACGCGGTGTCCGCCGTCGATGGCCTCCCCAAGCAGTTCCAGCAGCGCGTCAAGTTTGGCGGAGGTGGACCCTTCCGGCGCGCCGAGAAGGCGGAGGTCGCAGCAGACCTGACGGAGGCGGAGGAGGGCGGTGAGCACCCTCATGCGGGCGGCGCCGCCCTGGTCCTTGAGCAGGTCGATCTGTGCCCGCGCGGCCTGCTGGAGCTGGGTGTAGGCGGTCTTTTGCTTTTCCGTGAGCTCCACCTCGATGACCTGCTCGATCTTCTCGGGGAGTTCGGTGAGGATGTCCTTCTTGAGGCGCCGGAGGATGTGGGGACGGATGCGCCGCTGGAGGCGTTCCCAGACGGGGGAGGGCGGCGGATTTCCGGTGCCGCCTGCAGTGAGCAGCGGGGTTTCGTAGCGGTCCCGGAAATCCTGGCGGGTCCCAAGGTAGCCGGGGAGGAGGAATTCAAAGAGCGACCAAAGGTCGCGCAGGCTGTTTTCGATGGGGGTGCCGGTGAGGATGAAGCGGCTGCGGGCCCGGAGGGCGCAGGCGGCCCTGGCGTTCTGGCTGTCGGGGTTTTTGATGTGCTGGGCCTCGTCGAGAATGACCGCGGAAAATTCCAGTCCGCGATACCGTTCGATGTCGCGACGCAGCAGGGCGTAGCTGGTGATGATGAGGCGGTGGGCGGCGATGGAGGGAAACAGCTTTTCCCGCGAGGGGCCGTCAAGAATCAGGACCGGCAGGGAGGGCAGAAAATGCGCCGCTTCGCGTTTCCAATTCCAGACCAGGGAGGACGGACAGACCACCAGCACCGGACCGTTCAGCGCCTCGACCAGGGCGAGGGTTTGCACGGTCTTGCCGAGTCCCATTTCATCGGCAAGGAGGCCGCCGGATCCCGCCCGTGCCTTGCCGAGAAGCCACCGCGCGCCTTCCACCTGGTAGGGCCGAAGCGGAATCGCCGAAGGCGGAAGGGAAACCGCCTCCTTCGAAGAAACTCCCCTTTCACCCTCACTTTCACTCCGCCGCCAGGCGGCCATGCTGGCCTCCAGATATTCGCGTTGGGCGGGGGGGATGCGGTAGGTGCCGCGTTCCTGGCGGGGATTGCAATCGCGCAGAACCTCCTCGAGATCGGCGGCGAGGTCGGGATCGGCGATGGCCATCCGTCCGTCCTTGAGGCGGACGTGGGGTTTGCCGGATTTGAGAAGGGCGTTCAGGTCGGCGGCGGAAAAAACCGCGTCCTTTCCCGCCGTGTAGTGGATGTGGAAGTCGAGCCAGCCGTCGTCCTTTTCGCGCAGGGCGAAGTGCGGTTCGATGCGGACGAGATCCTTCGTGACGTGCCGAAACCGCTCCCCTTCGCGCACGGTCCACGACTTTTTGAGTTCGGGCAGACCCGAGGCGAAAAACCGGATGACGGCCTCCTCGCCCTGCAGGGCGGCCCGGCCCTTGTAGTCGGTGAAACCGAGGGCCAGGAGCCGGGACAGGGCTTTGGCTTCCTCGGCGGGATTGGAAACGCCGGGGACGGAGTAGCGAAAGGAAATCTGCGCCTCCAGATGGCGGAGGGAGCCTTCGAGAGTGAGCTCGACGGTGGGAATTTCGCTCGTGGCCGAGGAGGTCGTCCGTGAGGGTGCGGGGGCTGGGGGGGAGGCGGATGCGGACCGGCGGACCGGATTGAGGACCTGGAGCCCCACCGCCACCGAGTGGGCGCAAATGATGCCCCGGATGCGGGAATCGCGGCAGGGGCAGAGGTTTTCGATGTCGATGGGGTTGCGGATGCGGAGACCGGCGAGGAACTGTTTGCCTCCTTCGGCGATTTTGCCGCGCAGGGCCGGCGGGTCGTAGGTGGCTTCGGTGACGCGTCCGGCGGCGTGCAGGGCGCGCGCTTCCTTCATGACGGTCCAGCCGCCGAGTGAGACGAGAAATTTTTCGGTGAGTTCCACGGATTCGGAAGGGGACAACTGATGAGACAAAACCGGGGGTTGCGCAAATCCTGCGTTTCCCGCCCGGTCCTTTCCGGCGTTTTTCAAAGGCGGGACGGTCCGTTTTGCTCTCCCCAGGACGGAAATTCGCGGTTACATCGGGTTGGTCCCATGCGCGCCCGGATTGTTGCCCTGCTATTGTTGACGTTTGTCTCTCCGCTTTTCGGGGAGGACGAGGCCCCGAAATTGCGGGTGGGGGTGTTCTCCCGGGCGCCGCTGGCCATGAAAGGTGCGGATGGCCGTTGGGAGGGAATCTCCGTGGAATTGTGGGAACGCGTCTCCGGTCAGCTCGGGCTGGCCTACGAGTATGTGGAGATGCCGCTTGGGGAAATGATTGAAAAGCTCCACCGCGGGGAATTGGATGTCGCCCTGGGGGAAATTGACGTCTCCGCCGAGCGGGAACGGCTGGTCGATTTCACCCAGCCCTACCTGGTGACCTCGGGGGCCGCGGCGATCCGCCGCGCGTCGTCCTCGTTTTTCGGCGTGGGCGAGGCTCTTGCCGGGGTGTTTCGCAACGGGGTTTTGCTGGTCGTGGGACTGATTCTGGGGCTGTTGCTGATTTTCAGCTTTGTTTTCTGGCTGGTGGAACGCCGGGTGCACCGGACGCATTTCGGTGGGAAGCCGATTCACGGGTTTGGTTCCGCCCTGTGGTTTGCGGCGGTGACCATGACCACCGTGGGATACGGGGACAAAACGCCGCAGACCCTGCCGGGACGCGCGCTGGCCTTTGTCTGGATGTTTCTCGGCATTGTGCTGGTGAGCGCCTTTACGGGCTCCGTGGCCTCGAGCATCACCATGGCGGAGCTGAACCGCTCGGTTTCCAGCCTGCACGACCTGACCCGGTTCCGGAACGGGGCGGTCAGCGACTCCCTGGCCGAGGGAATGCTGCGGGAGGCCGGAATCCCGGTTCGGAGCTTTTCGGACGTGACGGACGGCATTCTGGCGCTGGAGGACGGGCAAATCACCGCCTTTGTCGGCAATGACGTGGACCTGCGTTATGTCGTCCATCGGGAGGCGCCCGAGACGGTGCAGGTGGTGACCCTGCCCTCCCTGCATGTGACCTTTGCCATGGCCTGCCGGCCGGATTTTCCCCACCTCCAGGCCCTCAACGTGGCCATCCTCGAAACGGTCGTCTCCGTCGACTGGTCACGCCAGGTGCAGCGCTGGATCGGGCCGTCGGCCTCCCGATGAACGGGCGGATGCCGGGACGGAAGGGGGCAAATAGGGGCGAAATCCGGCCTTTCATTTCCCTACGACGGCGATTGTCAGGCACTTGAGACACAATCTCCGGGATAAGAGCTTGCGTGTCGCGCGGATTCTTCATTACTTCGATGGCAACCACATGGCGCTCGTAGTCCAACGTCCGAAACTCACTTTCTGGGAGAAGCTCTATCTCCCCGCGGTCCTTTCCGGGCTGGCGATCACGCTGAAGCATTTCAAGAACTTCATCCTCGGAAAGACGAAGGTGACCATGCAGTACCCGGAGGAAAAGTGGGATTCCCACCTGCCGCCCTACTACCGGGGGGCTCCGACCCTGGTGAAGGACGAACACGGCAAGGATCGCTGCGTGGCCTGCCAACTCTGCGAATTCATCTGTCCGCCCCGGGCGATCACCATCAAGCCCATGGAAATCCCCTCCGATGACCGCTGGGCCAAGGTGGAAAAACGCCCCCGCGAATTCGAAATCGACATGATCCGCTGCATCTACTGCGGGTTCTGCGAGGAAGTCTGTCCGGAGCAGGCCATCTTCCTGAAAAAGGAATACTCCATCACCGGCTACAGCCGGGAGCAGATGAAGCACAACAAGGAGAAACTTTACGAGATGGGCGGCGTCGTTGAGGGGCTGGTTTACAAGTGGAACGAAAAAAAGTAGCCGCCCGGACCTCCGGTTGTTATCACCTCAGGGCCTGATTCATGCAGCTCGCTCTTTTCTGGACATTCTCGTTACTGATGCTGGTGTTTGCGCTGGCGGTTGTCTTCCTGCGCAACCCGGTGGCCAGCGCCTTGAGCCTGGTGGTGTCGTTTATCGGCCTCGCCGCGCTGTTCGTCTCGCTGGACGCGTTTTTCATCGGAATCATTCAGGTGCTGGTGTACGCGGGCGCGGTGATGGTGCTCTTCCTGTTCATCATCATGCTGCTCGACCTGCGCAGCGAAAAAACCCGCAAGCTGAATCTTGCGGCCCTTGCGGGCGGCGGACTGGTGCTGGTCGGCTTCCTTTCCCTGCTGGTCCGCGTGGTGTTTGCCAAGGACGGCTACGGTGAGATTCCCCGCGAAGCCCTGACCGGCCCGATCACCGACGTGGTCGGTGTGGGCGTCACCCTCTTCAAAAGCTTCACCCTGCCTTTTCAGGTCGTCGGCGTGCTGCTCCTCGTGGCGACGGTGGGCGTGGTGCTGCTGAGCAAAAAGGAGCTGAAATGAGTCTGGAAACCGGATTTTTCATGACGGATGAGGCGGGGGTCCCCGGCGGCCGGTCGGCCGCGTTTTCCGCCCACCTTCCGCAATCAGGAAAGGAGCCCAAATGATGCTCGCATCCGTTCTTGAGGCCACCCCTTCCCTGACCCACTACCTGCTGGTCAGCGGACTGCTTTTTGCCATCGGCCTGGCCGGGGTGCTTCTCCGTCGCAACATCATCATCATTTTCATGTGTCTGGAGCTGATGCTCAACGCCGCGAACCTCTCGCTGGTGGCGTTTTCGCGGTTCCTGCCCACCCTCCAGCCGCACTTGGACCCCAACGGCCCCCTGCCGAACTTCAACGGCCAGATTCTGGTGTTTTTCATCATCACCGTGGCCGCCGCCGAGGTGGCGGTGGGCTTGGCGATCATCGTGGCTCTCTTCCGAGCGAGGCAGACCACTCACGTAGAGGATCTCGATAGCTTGAAATTCTGATGGACGTCGCAACTGCCTGCTGGATCATTCTTTTTGCTCCGCTCGTTGCAGCGGCGCTGATTCTTTTCTTCGGGAAGTTTTCCCGTCCGCTCAGCGCGGGTCTGGCCATTGCCGCCGCCGGCCTGTGCGGTGTCCTGAGCTGGTGGGTGTTTTTCCAGCCGCCGGCGGGGTCCATTCAGCTGGATTGGATCGCCATTGAAGGCTTCCGGGCGCCCATTGGACTGACCGTCGACAAGCTCAGCCAGGTGATGCTGGTCGTGGTCAACACCATCGCGCCGCTCGTTTTCATCTACTCCATCGGCTACATGGAGAAGGAGGAGGGCTACTGGCGGTATTTTGCCGGCCTCTCGCTCTTCCTGTTCTCGATGCTCGGCATCGTGCTCTCCGACAACTTCGTGATGATTTTCATCTTCTGGGAGTTGGTCGGCGTGAGCTCCTACATCCTCATCGGGCACTACTATTCGAAGGACTCGGCCGCCGACGCCTCCAAACAGGCGTTCCTGGTGAACCGCATCGGCGACTTCGGGTTCATGCTCGGCATCCTCATGATGTGGTTCGCCACGGGCACGGTGATGTTTTCCGAGCTCGTTCCCAACGGCGAACTGGCCGGTCCGGTGAAGGAACTGGCCGGAAATCATGCGACATATTTCGCCATCGCCTGCGTGGCGATCTTCTGCGGCACAATCGGCAAGTCCGCCCAGCTCCCGCTGCACGTCTGGCTTCCCAACTCCATGGAAGGTCCGACCCCGGTTTCCTCGCTGCTCCACGCGGCCACCATGGTGGCGGCCGGCGTGTACATGCTGGCCCGGGTGTTCCCGGTGATGCTGGCCTCCGCGGTCGCCATTCAGGTCATCGCCTGGATCGGCGGCGTGACCTGCTTCGTCGCGGCCCTCATGGCCACGCAGCAGAACGACATCAAGCGCATCCTGGCCTATTCGACCATTTCGCAGCTCGGCTACATGGTGCTTGGCGTCGGCGTGGCCACCACGTGGGACGTTCCCATGTTCCACCTCTTCACCCACGCGTTCTTCAAGTGCCTCCTCTTCCTCTGCTCGGGCTCGGTCATTCTTGCGATGCACCACGAGCAGGACATCTGGCAGATGGGCGCGCTGAAGAACAAAACCCCCATCACCTTCCTCTGCACCATTGCGGGAACGCTTGCCCTGACCGGGTTCGGCTTCCACGGCATCGGCTTCAGCGGTTTTTACAGCAAGGACCTGATCATCGTGTGGGCGGTGGAAAAAATGCCGCTCCTCGGGTGGATCTCCGTGATCACCGCGGGATTGACCTCCTTCTACATGTTCCGTCTGCTGTTTGTGGTCTTCCTCGGGGCGCCGCGCAGCGAGCATGCCAAGCATGCGCATGAATCGCCCTGGGTCATGCTCGTCCCGCTCATCCTGCTCTCCCTCGCCGCCATCGGCGGGGGCTGGCCGGTGGTCGAACACCTCTTCTTCCCGAACGCCAAGGAACCGGCGCATGTGGGCCACCTCGTCCACTGGGTGCTGCTGGGCATGTTCCTCGGCGGCTTCGTCCTCGCCTGGCTGCTCTACCGCAATGCCGCCAAGGATCCGCTTTCCATTCCGTTTTTCGCCAACCGCTTCTATATCGACAATGTCTATGACTGGATCGTGAAGAACGTCCAGGGCGGACTGGCCTGGCTGAGCGGCTGGGCCGACCGCTGGGTGGTCGATCTGGTGCTGGTGCGGGTGACGAGTCTCCTTGCTTGGGTCTCGGGCTATGTGTTGTTGAGGTTCCTGCAATTCGGTAACATTCAGGCTTATGCCTTTTTCTTTGGTGCCGGCGTGGTCGGCCTCATCTACTTCCTGATCGTGCGATGAGTCCTCTGCTTGGCCTGATTCTCATTCCCATCGTCGGCGCGGCCTTCGCGATTGTCGGTCCGAACTCGCGTCGGACCGCCATCTTTGCCGCCGCCCTCAACTTCCTCGGTGCGCTGGCCCTCTTCGGCATGTGCAAGCCGAATGAAGGTTATCAATTTCTCAGCACCTTCCCGCTGCTGCCGCAGCTGGGGATCGGTTTCACGCTCGGGGCCGACGGCCTCAGCGTGGCCATGCTGCTGCTCTCGACCGCCGTCACCCTGGCGGCCGTGTGCGTCGCGCGCAGTCCCCAAAGGAACGCCAACTGGTTTTACGGTTCGCTGCTTCTGATCTCGGCGGGGGCCATCGGCGCCTTCGCGTCGGTCGACGCCTTCCTGTTTTACATGTTCCACGAGCTGGCGCTCATTCCGACCTTCCTCCTCATCGGCATTTGGGGGTCGGGGGACCGGCGCGCGGCGGCCTGGAAGATCACGGTCTACCTGGCTTTTGGCAGCTTCATCCTGCTCGTGGGTCTGATTGGCCTCTATCTGAGCATGCCGGAGAACATCCGTTCATTCGACATGCGCATCATGCAGAAACTGGCGCAGGAGGGCGCCCTGCAGACCGGTCCGGTGGTTTACCTGCTGCTGTTCTTCGGGTTTGGCATCCTGGTTTCGCTCTTCCCGTTCCACACCTGGGCGCCCCAGGCCTATGCCTCCGCCCCGGCTCCGGCCGCGATGCTTCATGCGGGCGTGCTGAAGAAGTTCGGTCTTTACGGCATCCTGCGCCTCATCACGCCGATCTTCCCGGCGGAGGTGACGGATCCCTTCAACACCCTGCTGCTCGTTCTTCTTTGCGGCAACATCCTCTACGTGGGTCTTGCGACCATTTCCCAGCGCAAGCTCGACCTCATGCTGGGCTATTCCAGCGTGATGCACATGGGCTACATCTTCCTGGGCCTCCTGGCCTGGAACCAGATCGGGCTCACCGGAGCCGCGCTCACCATGGTGGCGCACGGGCTTTCGGTCGCCGCGCTCTTTGCCCTCTCCGGCGAACTGCGCGAGCGCACCGGCACGCTGGAATTCTCCGAACTGGGCGGACTCGCCAAACCCATGCCGGCCTTCGGGCTGCTCTTCGGGTTTGCCGCGATGGCCTCGGTGGGTCTGCCGGGATTCGCGAACTTCGCGGGTGAGCTGTTGATTTTCTTCGGGGCCTTCAAGGCCGGCGCGCCGGTGGGCGAAGGGTTCAACAATTTCCAGATCGCCGGCGTGGTCGCCGTGTGGGGCGTCGTGATTTCCGCTGTTTATATGCTCCGTGCCTACCGTCGGATTTTCATGGGTCCGTTGAATGACCGGTGGAAATCCCTTGCCGAAATCGCCACCCTGCCGCGTCTCTGCGTGGTCGGTCTCCTCGTGCTTCTCCTGATCGCCGGATTCCTCCCGCAGGTGCTTATCAACTACATTGCCCCGGCGCTGATGCAGCCATGATCGCGATTCCTTCCGTTACCCTCGAGATTCTGGTGGTGGTCATCGGCATATTCCTGCTGATGGCGGAATCCTTTTTCCCCGCCGCCGACAAACGCCACATCGGCTGGACGGCGGTGCTGGCGCTGGGATTCGTCTTCGTGATGTCCTTTTTTGTCACGGGCTTCTCCGGACTGCAGGAAAACCCGGCGTTCTACGTCATGGATCCGCTGGGGATGTTCTTCAAGCGGTTCATGCTCGTGGCGACGGCGCTGACCATCATTCTGGCCATGGATTACGCGCCGGTTTACGCCCGGTTTATCCCCTCGGCGACGCCGCAGGCGGGGGTCGGGGAATTTTTTGTCCTGCCGGTGTTTGCCTGCGCAGGTCTGATGTGGATGGTGTCCGCGGCGGACTTCATCATGATTTTTGTCGCGCTGGAACTGGTGACGATCACCTTTTATGTCCTCGTGGCCAGCATGCGCCGCAACAACGGCAGCCTCGAGGCGGGCGTCAAATATCTGATCCTTGGAGCGCTTTCCACCGGCTTCCTCGTTTACGGCATCACCTGGATTTTCGGCGTCACGGGGCAGACCGCCCTGGAGGGGATTCAGCAAATCGTGCCGCGGGTGAAGGCCCCCTTCCAGCTCGGCCTCTTCTTCGGGCTGGGTCTGGTGTTGGTGGCGCTGGGATTCAAGATCGCCGCGGCGCCGTTTCAATTCTGGGTGCCCGACGTGTATCAGGGCGCGCCCACGCCGGTGACGGCCTATCTTTCCGTGGCCTCGAAGGCGGCGGGTTTCGTCGTCCTGCTGCGCGTCGTGGAGACCTTCCTCTTTGCGCCGGATCTTGATGCCGCCTGGGCTTCGAAAATTGTCAGCGTCCTGGCCATTCTCGCCGGGCTGACCCTGCTCTACGGCAATCTGGCCGCCCTGCCGCAGAACAATCTCAAGCGCCTGCTTGCCTATTCGAGCGTTGCGCATGCGGGTTATCTGTTGGTCGCGCTGGCCAGTCTGTCCTCGCCCAATGCCGAGCCGGCCATCGGATTTTATCTCGTCGGCTACCTGCTCATGACCTTTCTCGCCTTCTTTGTGCTGGTGCAGGTGGCCAGGGTGGCGGGACGTGACGAAATTGCGGATTTTGCCGGTCTGGGCCGCCGTTCGCCCGTGCTGGCCTTCGGCATGCTGGTGGCGATGCTGTCGCTGGCCGGTCTGCCGTTCACGGTGGGCTTTTACGGCAAGTTCCTGATCTTCGTGGCGGCCTGGCAGAGCGCCCAGTTTGTGCTGGTGGGAATCGGTGCGCTGACCGTGGCCTGCGGTTTCTACTATTATCTCAAGGTGGTGATGGCCATGTATTGGCAGCCGGCTCCGGATGGCGCCCCGGCCATTTCCGTCACTCCCGTGACCAAGTTCATCATCTTCCTTCTGGTGGCCGCGATCATCGTCTTTGGTGTATGGCCCGAGCCGATCCTGGCGGCCCTGCGTTAGGCAGAAACGGCTTCCGCGTTTTCCCATATGCCCTGTCTCGACAAACCTCTCCACGAACTTCGCGAATATTACGGAATCTCCCCGCGTCCCGGGGATTTTGACGCCTATTGGGACAAGGCTCTCGCCGAACTCGCGGCGACCGATCCCGAGCCGGTTCTTGAACCGAACCGCACGATCCAGCCCCGCAACGCCGAGGTTTTTGATCTGTGGTTCACCGGCGTGGGAGGCGCGCGCATTTACGCCAAATACCTTCGCCCGAAAAACGCCCCGAAACCGGGCCCGGCCATTCTGAATTTCCACGGCTACACGGGTCACAGCGGGGACTGGCAGGACAAGCTGATCTACGTCGGCGAAGGCATCGCCGTGGCGGCGCTCGATTGCCGCGGTCAGGGCGGCCGCAGTGAGGACAAATCCCCCGTCAAGGGCACCACCCTTAACGGTCATATCATCCGCGGACTGGACGATTCCCCGGAAAAACTTCTTTTTCGCAGCATCTTCCTCGACACCGCCCAACTGGCCCGGGTGGTCATGCAATTCGAGGAAATCGATCCCCGGCGGGTCGGCTGCATCGGGGGCTCCCAGGGGGGGGCGCTTTCCATCGCCTGTGCCGCCCTGGTGCCGCAGATCAAACGCTGCGTTTCCATCTTCCCCTTCCTCTCCGATTACAAGCGGGTGTGGGAAATGGATCTGGCCAAGGATGCCTACGCGGAACTGAAGACCTTCTTCCGCCATTTTGATCCCCTGCACGAACGCGAGGACGAAATTTTCACCCGGCTCGGCTACATCGACGTGAAGAACCTGGCGCCGCGCATCAAGGCGGACACCCTCATGGCGCTCACCCTCATGGACAACATCTGTCCGCCGTCGACCCAGTTCGCCGTCTACAACAACATTTCCGGGAAAAAGGACGCGGTCATCTACCCGGATTTCGGACACGAAGGTCTGCCGGGTTTCCACGACAAGGCGTTCAATTTCCTGCTCGGCTTGTAAGACCGCGCCGGTCCGCCTTTGTCGCCGCCCTTCGAAGGCTGGTGATGGGCGGGAAAGTGATGGGCGGGAAAGGCGTTGCGTTCCGGAGCGCATTCCGAAAAGTTGCAGCCGTTCTGCCGCGTGGGGGCGGCAATATCGGTCCTGCCGCGTGGAAAAGGCGCTATTTGATTTCGCGCAGTTTCCCGCCCGAGGAGCGGGCGATGGCGCCCATTTCCAGGCGGTCGGCGGGCTTCATCTCAAATCCGATAAAGTTCAGTCTGCAGCCGCCGGAGGCCTGAAGCGGTCCCCTCACAATTTTTTTGATCTCGTCCCAGGGAATGTTTGCCAGGCTGCCGGAGGCGCGCCATTGGAAGCTGGCGTCGGAGATGAGGAAAATCACATCGGGCTGCATGGTGGCGGCAAACTCAAGCACGCCGGCGAGGCCGCGCGGATTGCCGGTCACCTTGCGGCCGGCCGTCATCATGCCGGAATCCACCCATTCGTCGTTCAACCACTGGATGGCGGCCTCCCGGTTCTGGTCCGACGCCGGCAGCAGTTCCCTGGCGAAGGCCTTGTAGTTTTGGGTGAACTGAATGAGCCCGAAGCGCGCGCTGATCGGCAGCGATTCAATGAGGGCAATGGTTTCGTCGCGGATCTTGGTGAGGGGAATGCCGCCGGCCGCCGCCTTGTTGGCCACGCTGGAGGAGACGTCGAAAATCAGCAGGATGCGTTTGCCCTGGGATTTGATACCCATGAAGCTGAAGCCGCCGCCCAGCCCCTCAAGGCCGCCGGATCCCTGCCCTCCGGCTCCCGCGCCCGCCGTCCCGACGAGGCTGGAGACCTGGTCGGCGAGGATTTCGCCGGGATCGAGCGGCAGCATCTGATCCATCGGCATCTTGGGAAGTTCCGGCAGGGAAAACGGCGCCGGGCGCAGACTCTGCATCTTGTCGTTGAAGGTGGGCTTGGGGGTCATCGCGTCAAAGGCGGCCATGTTCATGCGATGCTCGCGCTGCTTGGCCGGCAGGCGGATGTCCTTCTTGACCTCGAAGGTGGCCGGGGGCGGCATGATGTATTTGGCAATGACCCAGACGCCGGCGAAGAATCCCACGGCAAGATGCAGGACGACGACGCCGGTGATGATCGAAAAAATGAGCCGGCGACGCCGTTTTTTCGTCAGGACGTCGTCGTTGAGCAGGGATTCAACGGCCGCGGGCATCAGCTTTCCTCTTCGGAATCATCGGCAAAGGTGACGCCGGTGATCCGGGCTTTGGCGCAGACATTGAGCACATCGACGATGCGTTGATGCCGGGCGCCGTCGTCGGCCTGGATGGTGATGAGCGCTTCGCTCCGGTTGGCGTCGGCCGCTTCCTTGAAACGCTTCAGCGTCGCCAGCAGCGCGGGAAGTTCCGTGCTGGCCGCGGAGTCCATCGGCTGGTCGTTGAGGATGACCTGTCCGTCGGCGCGGATGATGATGCGTTGTTCGTCGGGAATGTCGACGCTTTCCTCCTGGGCGACGGTGCCGGGGAGGCCGAGGTTGATGTCGCTTTCCTGTTTGACCGGTTTCGCCGTCACCATGAAGAAGACCAGCAGGAGGAACACCATGTCGATCATGGGTCCCATCTGCATTTCCACGGTCTGGACGTCCTTGCGGCGGAGTTGCATGGGGATCAGTCCTGATAGGTTCCGAAGATCACATTGATTGCGCCGGCTTCGCTGGCGATCTTCATGAGCTCCTTGATCTGTTTGCCGGGCGTGTTTTTGTCGGCGCGCACATATATCCGGAGGGGCGGGAAGTTCTTGAACCGCTCCTTGATGTAGGCGGTGAGATCCTTGCGCGACATTTCGTTCTGTCCGACAAAATACCGGCCCTCCGCGTCGATGCTGATGATGTCCCGGTCGGCGAGGTTGTTGGGAATGACCGCATTGCTTGCGGTGGGCAGCCTGATCTCCATCTTGACCTGTTCCTTGGAGATCTTCGTGGTCACCATGAAGAAGACCAGCAGCAGGAAGGTCATGTCGATCATGGGGGCGAGTTGGAACCCCACCTCATCCTCCGGCTTTTTCGGCAGGCGCATGGCGGAGGGAATCAGGCGGCCGGAACCGGTTCGGCGGAAGCGGGGGCCTGTTCATACTCCGCGCTGGCGCCCTGGATTTTCAACTCCCCGGACAGCAGATCGAGCATGAAGGTGACGCGTTTCTGGATGTTGGCGATCTGGATGGCGAGGGCGTTGCGGAAGAAGAAATAGAGGAACATGGCCGGGATGCCCACGATGAGTCCCCCGGCCGTGGTGATCATGGCCTCGCCGATACCGCCGGCGAGATCGGCGGGTTCGGATTTGCCGATGGCGAGCATGTCGAAGCTGGCGATCATGCCGGTGACGGTGCCCAGAAGTCCGAGCATCGGACCGATCGTCGCGAAGACATTGAGGTAGTTGACCCAGAGATTGAGCTTGGTTTCCTCGTTGGCGAGCGTTTCGGCGGCGGCCTGTTCCATGGAGGCCTTGTTGGCATTTTCCTTCTCGAAGTTCACCTTGAGGAGGGCGGCGGCCATGGTGTTGGAAAACATGTTGGGTGCGTTGTGACACAGGGCGTAGGCGCCGCCGGCGTCACGGGCCTGCATGAACTGACCGACGGCCTCCACCTGTGCCTTGGGCATGAGTTTGTTGCCGTTGATGTGGAGAAAACAATAAACCGCCACCGCGGCGGTGCCGATGGAGCAGAGCAGGATGGGCCACATGAAGGGGCCGCCGGCGTTGAAGGTGTCGAGCAGGGTCTTGTCCTTCGGCGGCGGTTTGGTGGTTTCCGCCGCGGGCGCGCCGGGCTGGGCGCGGACGGTGAGGGGCGCGAGACAGGCAAGGGCCGTCAGGGCCAGGACGGGAATGAGGTGTCTGGTTTTCATGATTTTTTTGCGGTGGGTTTTGCGGTGACGTCCTTTTCGGCGTCCGGGTTGCGGATGGCGTCGGGAAGGTCGTCGAGAAATTTCCTGGCGAGAACGGCGTAGGGGGTGTCGGGGTAGATGGTGACGAGATCGCGGGCGAGTTCGGCGGCCTGTTCCAGGTCCCCGGCGAATTGAAGCACGCCGCAGGCGCCCCACAGTCCGCGNGAGGCGGCCTCGGTTTCGGATCCGAAAAANAGATAGGGATGAAGATAGAGGTCGAGCGCCTCGTGGTAGAGGCGGTGGCGTTCCGGGGCCACAAAAACATCCTCCTCCCAGCGCGGATTGTCCTCGACGAGCTTGCGCAGGGCCCTGTCGGCGGCCTCCGCCAGAATGTATTTGGCCTGCACAAGCACGGTGGGATCCTCGGAGATCCTCGCGAGTTCGGCGGCTTCCTGGACGGCTTCGGCGGCCTGTCCCGTGGCCACCATGGCGCGCAGCCGGCCCTGTTTGGCTCCCATGAGATCATCCTCGCTCCAGGACTGACGTTCGATCTGGCGAAACAGGGCGAGGGCCCGGGCGGCATGATCCGGATCTTTCGAACGCAGAAGAATGTTGCCGTAGGCGAGACCGATGGCGCCGGCGGGCGATCGGGGGATGGAGAGCCAGGGTTCGAAGCGTTTCCAGAGCGCCTCCATTTCGGGCAGTTGTGCGACGGTGGCCTCGCGGATCAGGCGATCGCGCGTTTCGTCCGGTGCAAACTCGATGGAGGCAATGTCCGCCCGCGGGAGGGTCACGGTGGCGAACACCGGCGTGGCCGGCTCCGTGGTGCCCGGCGGCGGGGGAAGCGGACGCTGCAGGCGGATGTTTGCGTCTTCGACGGCAATCAGTTTCCCGACCATCCGGTCGCCTCGCTGAAGAAAGAGGGTGTCGAACTGGGGCGGGGTCTGGGTCCGCGCGGCACGCCAGGCCAGGCCGGTCAGAATGAGGCACAGGAATCGTTTCATCCTTCGGCGGGGGCGGGTTCGGATTTGGGCAGCGGACCGCCCAGGGCATCGAGGCGCCGGCGGGCGAGGGCGGTTTCATGGAGATCCGCGAGATCCTCCTTTTCGAGGAGTTCCTGGTAGGTGCGGCGCGCGCTCAGGTCGTCGGCGAGCTTTTCGAAGGCTTCGCCGCTCCGCAGATAGGCCCGGGCCACCCAATCGCGCCAGCGTCCATGCATCACGTAGATGCGCTGGAAATACGGCACGGCGAGCCCCGGCTTTCCCTCCCGCATGTAAAGGTCTCCAATGCGAAAGAGCGCCTCGGCCTTTTCCGGTCCGGTGGAGGTCGGATTGGCCAGCACCGCCTCCAGCGTCTTGCGCGCCTCGGGCTTCAAACCGCGTTCTTCGAGCAGGCGGGCCTTGGCGAGAAGGGTTTTTCCAAAAATCCCCGAGCCCAGGGTCTCGCGTTCGAAGCGGTCGAAATATCCGAGGGCGGCCTTTTCATTGCCGCGCTCCATTTCCAGCAGGCCGAGTGCGGCGAGGGCGCGGTCCTTTTGCGGGGCCCGCGGATTCCATTTCACGAGGTCGCGCCACATTTGTTCGCCCTCCTTCGTGCGTCCCGCCGCCAGGAAGGCCTCCGCGAAATCGGCCAGCAATTGCGGATTGGCGGTCTGGACATTGGCCAGCGGGGCGGCCTCGAGCAGGAGCTGTTGGGAACGCGCGGGATCGGTTTTGCGCAGGGCAATGGCCTGGGCCCAGAGCGCCCGCATGACGAGGGTGGTCCGTTGTTTGGCCTCCGCATCCTCCCGCAGGTCCCGCAACCGCGCGAGGTATTGCGCGGTCTCGTCCGGACCCCTGTAGAGTTTTCCCAGGGCCGGAAATAGGTCGTCGACGGAACGGATTTCCGCATCGTTGCCGTATTGATGAACGGCGTCCCAGTACACCTCCCGCGCCTTGGCGATGTTCCCTTCCTGACGCCAGACCCAGCCGATGTGGTAGATGGCTTCGGCCACGCGCGGACTCCGGGGATTCGCCGCGACGAACTCCGTCATGTGATCGCGCAGGCGACCGTATTCCTCCATCAGCTTGTAGGCCTTGCCGATCTTGAAAACCCCTTCCTCGTAAAACCGCGTTGCGGTTTGGGGAATGCCCGCCAGCGCGGCAATGCCCTCGTCCATCCGTCCCTCATTCATCAGGGCGTCGCCGAGAAGCACCCGGGCCTCGGGGATCAGGTCATGACCGGGATGTTCGCGCAGGAAGGCAGACAGCTCCCGGATGCTTGTGGTGTAGTCCTCGAGCTGCTGTGCGCAATAGGCCTTGCGAAAGATCGCCTCTGTGCGATGGAGGCCGTCGGGGTGGCGTTTGAGATACTCATCCATCACCTCCCGGGCGCGGGCGAATTGCTTGTCGAACGAATACGCCATGCCGCGCCAGTAGGCCGCGGAATCGCGCATCTCGTGGCCGGGATACGAACGGGGAAATTCCTCGAAGACCGCAATGGCCTCCCTGTTGCGCTCGGCAAGGAGCAGGGAAAATCCCTTCATGAAGAGCGCGCGGGGCGCAAATTCCGACTTCGGATGCTTTTCGGCGAGGCCGGCAAACGTCGCGACCGCGTCGTCGTGGCGCAGGTCCCTCTGCTCGGCGATACCCTGGAGGTAGAGGGCGAGGGGAAGGCGTTCGGATTGGGGGAACTTCGCGGCGAACAGCTTCGCCGCCTCGATGGCCTTGGGCCAGCGTTCGATCTGGTTCCAACATTGGATGAGATGGATGGAGGCGGACTCCACCACCGGATCGGGAGGCAGATCGGTGAGCATGGCCTCAAGAATCAGGGCCGATTCCCGGTGGCGCTGCATTCCCTGGTAGGCCGAGGCGAGGCGAAACCGGACCGCCGAATCGAAGGCGTCGATTTTTTTGAAATGGGCGATTTCACGGCGCACCTTGGCGATCATCTGGCCGAGTTGGAATTTCCGGTAGGGATCCCCGCCCGGATTGGCCTCGGCCGCCTGGAGTTTGGATTCCAGATCCGTCAGGCGGTTCTGCTGATGTTTGAGCAACCGCTCGGCGCTCCAGATGCGCTGCAGGCAGACGATGGCCTTGCGGTGTTCCTCCTTTTCCAGAAGCCGGGATCCGAGTTCGAGGGTGAGGGTCTGAAAGGCCGCCAGCTGCAGGAGTTCGCCCATGCGCGGATATTCCTCCGCGACCAGGGCCATGGCCCCGTCCTCGTCATTGGCCTCGAGCCGGGCGTACAATTCCATCACGGCGGCCCGACCGCGATCCACCGGGGCGAGACCGGATTTGATTCCGGCAAAATGGGCCGCCGCTTCCGGAAATTTTTCGTCGAGCAGCAGCGAGGCTCCGATGAGCAGGCGGGCCTCGGGAATTTTTCGGGCGGCCGGATAAAGCGCCGCGTGGTTGGGATTGCGCTCCGCGCCGGGCGGAAACAGGGCGATGAACTGCCCGAAGGTTGTCCGCGCCGCTTCGTGGTCCTTTTCCTGCAGCTCGCAGACCCCTTTCCAGAAGGTCAGTCCCTGCCTTTCCTGCTGCGCGAGCGGCGGTTCGTGGGCCAGGGCCTCCGCAATGGCCTCCCGGGCCTCGGCGAACTTCTGGAGATGCAGGAGGCACATGGCGAGCGGATACCGCATGCCCCGCACCGCGGCCTGGGCCTCCTTGGCCCGGCCGTAAGCCGTGAGGAAGGCCTGGTATTTCGCGGCGGCCTCGGCATATTTTCCGGCGGCGTAGAGCTGGCTGGCATTGACCGCAAGCTCCTCCGCGGTGAGATTGGCGTCGTTGGCGGAAATCCGGGACTCGGCTCCCGCGGACACGAGAGCGCACCAACACCCCAAACCCACAACCAGGACTCTCTTGGACATCACATCACGTTTACGGAAACCCTTGCGAAGCTGTGCGTGACAATTCCGCCATAAGGATCTCATGAGTAAGCAAAAATTGGGCCAGGATGCCGAAGATCTGGTGATCCTGACGACAAAGGTTCTGGACTTTATCCGGGAGGGACAAGGGGATTTCGGCCAGCTGCTGCTGGAGACCCACGTACACCAGCGAAAATTCTGTCCCGCGTACCACGCCTACTGCGTATCGCTACGCAATCCCGACACATGGCGCGACGTGCCCGCGCTTCCGCTTTCCGCGTTTCGCCATGCGGCCATCCGGTGTTTTCCGGCGGAGCGGGTCATCCGATCCTTTCACACCAGCGGTACAACGGGGGAGGGGCACGGGACGCACGATTTTTTCACACTCGATCTCTACCGCGAGGCGGCCCTCGGAGGCTGGCGCCGCGCCGGTCTGCCCATTCAGGCGACCCTGTGCCTGCTGCCGCCGCCTTCGGCGGCCCCGCATTCCTCGCTCAGTTGCATGGCGGGATGGTTGGCGCCGGAGGAAAATTTTTTCCTCGGGCGCTGGGAGGAATTGGTCCGTCGCATCGAGTCCCAAAAGACGCCGCTGACGCTGTTCGGCACCGCCCTGGCGTTTCTCGATTTTTTCGAATGGCTCGGAGAGCGTTCGCTCGGTCTGCCTTCCGGATCGCTCGCGGTGGAAACCGGGGGCTACAAGGGCACGCGGCGCAATCTGCCGAAGGCGGACCTCTATGCCCTCTTCGAGGCCCGGTTGGGATTGTCTCCCGGGGACATCTGGAACGAATACGGGATGACCGAGCTCAGTTCCCAGTTTTACACCCGGGGGCTCGGCCGTCCGCATTCCGGCGCCCCTTGGGTGCGGGCGTTGGTGCTCGACCCCGAGACGGGACGCGAGGTGGCGGAGGGGGAAACCGGCGTGCTGCGGATTTTTGACCTGGCCAATGTGGGATCCTGCTGTGCGTTGCAGACACGCGATCTGGCCATCCGCCGCGGCCAGGATTTCGAACTGCTCGGACGTGACCCCGCCGCCCTGCCCCGGGGATGTTCGCGGGCGGCGGACGAAATGTTGTCACACCCCGGCGGGGAATCCCGTTGACGCCGGACGGAGGCTTGCTTGTGGGGACCGGATGGCGGGGTTCATCCGCCACCCGTGCCGAAAGGGCTGACGTTCCCGGGCCTACTCGACAAATTCCAGTTCCTTGATCGCCGGGATCAGTCCGGCTTCCGCGGCTTCGCCGAGGAATTGCCGGATGGCGGCGCGGCCGGTGTCGCCGTAGTCGAGCGTGTAGTCGTTGACATACATGCCGATGAAACGGTCGGCGAGGGGGACGTCCATGCCGCGGGCGTGGGCCATGCTGTGGTTCACCGCGGGCGCGCGGTCCTTGAGTCCGTAGGCGATGCTTTCGTGCAGGATGTCGGCCAGTTCGAGGCGCACTTCGTGCGGGATGTCCTTGCGCACGACGTTTCCTCCGAGCGGCAGCGGGAGCCCGCGGGTGCGCTTCCACCATTCGCCGAGGTCGAGGATGTTGACGAATCCCTCATTTTGATAGGTCAGCTGACCCTCGTGAATGATGAGCCCCACATCGGCCCGGCCGGAATGCACGGCGGCGAAAATTTCATCGAAGGGGATCACGATGTGATCGAAGTCGCGGCCGAGGAAAAGCTGCGCCGCGAGGAAGGCGCTGGTCATGCGCCCGGGGACGGCGATTTTTTTGCCCCGCAGCCAGGCTTTCCGTTCCCCGTCGGAAGCGGACGCCGCCGGGCCCTCCTTGGCCACAAACATCGGTCCATAGCCGTCACCCATGCTGGCCCCGCTGGGCAGGAGCGCGTATTTGTCCAGCACGTAGGCCAGCGAATGAATCGAGACGGCGGTGATGTGCAGTTCGCCGCGCGTGGCGCGTTCGTTCAGGGTCTGAATATCCTGCAGGATGTGCTGAAACTTGTAGCCACGGAGGTCGATCTTCTCCTCCGCCATGGCGTAAAACATGAAGGCATCGTCGGGATCGGGCGAGTGGCCCAGCGTGAGCGTTTGAGATTTCCAGTCGGACATTGGCAACAGTTGAGGGTCTTGGAGCGGGAAAGTCAAAGAATGTTCCTGCCTTTGCTTTGAAAAGCCTCGCAGGTGCCGGCATGTGCCGGTCGTCGGTGAACACCCCGCGGAAGCCATGGGGGCGCACGCAGGCGGGATGAAGGGCGTCGGCCGCCCGGACCAACAGCCCGCTGTCGATGGTTCGAAACACTTCCGCGGCCTCCGCCGGCAGTTCGCGCCTGACGGGAAGCCAGGTCCGGAGGCCCGCCTTTTGATCCGCGTCGAACGGCGAAAGAACCACGCGGCAAGAACCCGACCGGCGTCAGCCCCGACATTGCTCAGGTGACATGTCGCCGGATCCGCCGTGTCGAAATCAATCACCGCCGGTCCTCTTCAAAATCCGGAAAAACACCGGGATTCGTCCGTTCGGGAGTGCGCGCCATTCCGGTGAAGGCTCCGTCCTGAAAGCGGATGGGGTTCTTTCGGGCCGGCGGGGATGTCCGCTGCTGTGTTTGCCAGCCTAGGACAGCTCCGCGATTTCCCGGATCAATCGGGGTCCGCGATACACAAAACCGGTGTAGATCTGCACGAGGCGCGCGCCGGCCTCCAGTTTTTCGCGGGCGGAGGCGGCGTCCATGACGCCTCCCGAAGCCACGATGGGGAGGCGGGTGTGGGCGCTGAGTTTTCGCAGCAGATCCGTCGAACGCTGCCGAAGCGGAGCGCCGCTCAAGCCGCCGGCCTGGTCCAGATCCTTGGGAATCGCCGAGTGGTCCAGGGTCGTGTTGGTGGCGATGAGTCCGGAGAGTCCCTCCTCCTCGGCGAGGGAGGCGATTTCCAAAGCCTGGTCGTCCGGCAGGTCCGGTGCGATCTTCACGAGCAGCGGCCGCCCGTCGCGTTCCGGGGTCAGCGCGCGGAGAATTTCGCGCAGGCGCCCGGTTTCCTGCAGATCCCGCAGGCCGGGGGTGTTCGGCGAGCTCACGTTGATCACAAAATAGTCGCCGTAGGATTTCAGCAGGCGGAAACTGAAAAGGTAGTCGCCGGGAGCTTCGTCGATGGGGGTGACCTTGGACTTGCCGAGATTGATGCCGACCGGAATGCGCGGCCAGCGGCCGGATTTTTTCAACCGTTCCAACCGGGCGGCCACCGCCTCCGCGCCGTCGTTGTTGAATCCCATGCGATTGATGAGGGCCTGTTTGTCGGGGAAACGGAACATGCGCGGACGCGGATTGCCGGGCTGGGCTTTGGCGGTGATGGTGCCGATTTCGACAAACCCAAACCCCAGCGCCTCCCAGGCGGGCAGGGCGACGGCATTTTTGTCCATGCCGGCGGCGAGGCCGACGAGGTTGGGAAAGCGCACGCCGAAGACCTCCTTGGGGGCGCCGCCAGGAACTCCGCCGAACACCCCGCGGATCAGGCCCGGCGGGAGGATGGAAAGCTGGCGCAGGGCCAGATGGTGGGCCGTTTCGGGTTCGAGACGGAACAGAAGCGGGCGAAGCAGCGAAGAATAGAGGCTCATTTGCCGATGCAGAAGGTGCTGAAAATCCGGCCGAGGATGTCCTCGATGTCGGTGGCGCCGACGATTTCCCCGATGGCGTCGAGGGCGCCCCGCAGGGGAACGGCGACCAGTTCGGGATCGGCCCCGGCGGCGAGGTCCGCGGCGGCCTGGGTGAGGCTGGCCTGCGCGCGGTCCAGACAGGCCTGGTGGCGGGCGTTGATGGCGGCGAGGGGCGGGGCGTCCGCCGCCTGGGTGCCCCGGGCGGCCGACACGATGGCGTCGACCAGCTTCGGAAGGCCGTCGCCGGTGAGGGAGGACACCGCCAGGGCATCGGGGAAGTCGGCCGTCAGGCGCGTGATCTCCGCGGGAGGGAGAAGGTCGCTTTTGTTGAAGACCACGATTTCGCCCCCGGCGATTTCGGAGGCGTCGGGGACGGAGGCGTCGATCACATGGACGACCACGTCGGCGTTTTCAATGGCCCGCCGCGCGCGAACGACCCCCTCGCGCTCGATTTCGTCCGTCGTTTCCCGCAGGCCGGCGGTGTCGGTGATGCGGAAGGGCAGTCCGCGCAGGCTGGCAAATTCCTCGATGGTGTCCCGCGTGGTGCCGGGGGTGGCGCTGACGATGGCCCGCTCGAATCCGAGGAGGCGGTTGAGGAGGCTGGATTTGCCGGCGTTGGGCCGTCCGCACAGCACCAGCCGCACGCCCTCGCGGAGGATGCGTCCCTCCCGCGCGGTGTTCAACAACGCCGTGATGCGCGCCTGCACGGCGGCGAGGTCGGCCAGCAGGGCGTCTCCGACATGCGGATCGATGCCTTCCTCGGGAAAATCGATGTAGGCCTCGAGGTGGGCGATCACGCCGACCAGCGCGGAGCGGATCTGTTCCACTTCGGAACCGAGGCGGCCGGCGAGTTGTTCCCCCGCCGCCCGCAGAGCCCGCGGGGTGCTGGCCCGAATGACATCCATCACCGCCTCGGCCTGGGTGAGGTCCATCTTGCCGTTGAGAAAGGCCCGGCGGGTGAATTCCCCGGGTTCGGCCGCGCGGGCCCCGGCGCGGAGGAGCGCCTCGAGGATTCGCGCGCTCACCAGCACGCCGCCATGACAGTGGATCTCCGCCATGTTTTCGCCGGTGTAGCTGCGCGGCGCGGGAAATACCGCCAGCAACCCCTCGTCCAGCCGCTCGCCGTTTTCCGCAAACACGCCGAAATGCAGCGTGCGCGGCGTGAGCTCGCGGCCGGAGCGGAATATGCGCCGGGCCAGGGTGATGGCCTCCGGACCGGACACCCGGATGACCGCCACCGCGCCCTCCCCGGGCGGCGTGGAAATGGCGGCTATGGTGTCGTCGGCGAGCATGCGTGGTCTCCCGGGCCGGTGCGAGAAAACCGCCGGGGATCAGGCCGCGGCCGTGGCGTGTTGAACGAGTCCGGCGGCGTCGAGGTTTTTCAGCTCCGCAATGAACCGTTCGTTCTGCTCCGGCGTGCCGATGGAGACACGCACCCACTCGGGCAGCTTGTAGCTGCGCATGGCGCGCACGATGATGCCGCGCTTGAGCAGGGCCTGGAAAACCGCGTCGCCGTCGCCCACGCGCACCAGCACGAAATTGGCCGCGCTGGGAACGTATTCCAGTCCCATCGCCTGAAATTCCCCCTCCAGGTAGGCGCGCCCCTGGTGCGTGAGCTCGCGGGTCTTTTTCATGTGTTCATCGTCCTGCAACCCGGCCAGCGCGCCGGCCTGGGCGATGCCGTTTGCGTTGAACGGCTGGCGGGTCTTTTGCAGCACTTCCGCAATCGCCTTCGGGGCCAGTCCGTAACCGATGCGCAGATTGGCCAGGCCCTGGATTTTGGAGAATGTGCGCATGACCACCACATTGCGGCCCTCGCGGACGTATTTCAGCACGTCGGGCGGATTGTCGAGAAATTCGTAATAGGCCTCGTCGAATATCACGAGGACATGCGGAGGCACCGCCGCCATGAAGCGGTCGATTTCCTCCTGGCTCACCAGCGTGCCGGTCGGATTGTTCGGATTGGCAATGAAAAGCTGCCGCGTACGCGCATTGACCGCCGCCAGCATCGCGTCCAGGTCATGCTTGTAGCCGGGATCGGGCACCTCGACGGTTTTGGCGCCGAACAACTGGGCCATCAGGGAATACACCGCAAAGGCATGACGGGCCGTCACCACTTCGTCGCCGGGACGCAGGAAGGCGTGGCCGATGAATTCGATGATCTCATTCGAACCGTTGCCGAGCACGACGTTCTCGCGCTCCAGACCGAGCTTTTCCGCAATTCCATTGCGCAGCGCCCAGCCTCCGCCGTCCGGGTAAAAATGCGACCGCTCCAGCGCGTCCCGCATGGCGGCCAGCGCCTTGGGCGAGGGACCGAGCGGATTTTCGTTGGAGGCCAGTTTGATGATGTCCGACGGCTGCAGGCCCATTTCACGGGCCAGTTCCTCGACCGGTTTGCCCGGTTCGTAGGCGATCAGCTTCAGGACATGCTCATGAGCGGTGTTCCACATAAGGTTTTAAAATTTAAGTCTGTAAGTTTTAAGGGATGGCGTCAACCCAGACGCGGGCGGTCGATTTTTCTTAAACTTTGTTCCTGAAACTTTAGACTTTCCCCTCATGCGTATTGCCGTCCTTGCCGACACCCACGGCCGCCTGCCCGCCCGGGCGGAGGAGGAGATCCGCAAGGCGGATGAAATCTGGCACCTCGGAGATTTCTGCGACCTGGCCATGCTGGAGGCGGTGCGTTCCCTGGGACCGCCGTTTTTCGGAGTTCTGGGCAACAACGACTGGGGACTCGACCTGCCTCCGCGCCTGCTGTTGGAACGCGGCGGCCGAACCTTTCTGCTCATCCACATCGCCCCGCAGACCATCGGCGGGGCCGATTTCCTTCTCCACGGTCACACGCATGTGCCGCGGGATGAAAGAATCGGCGCCACCCGCGTGCTCAATCCCGGTTCCGTCGGCAAGGCCAACAAGGGCGCTCCGGCCAGCTGGGGATGGCTGGAGATTCCCGGGTCCGGCGAGGTGACCTGGTCCCTTGAGCGGCCCTGAGGGGCTGGCTCAGTTCGGGGAGTCTGCCGGGTTTTCCTTGAAGAGGTTCACCGGATACCCCGGGGTCTCCAGATCGCAGACAAAAATCGAACCCGCCAGCGGCTGCGCTTCCAGTTCCGATGCGGGCAGTCCCTCGCGCGCGGTGGTGATGAACAGACGGCGGAGATCCTTCCCGCCGAAGCAGCACGAGGTGGCCTGCGTGCAGGGGAGGGAGATTTTGCGCAGCAATTTGCCGGTGCGCGGAGACCAGCAGCCCACCGCGGAGCCGCCCCACAGGGCGATCCACAGATGGCCGTCGGCATCGAGCGTCATGCCGTCGGGAATGCCCAGTTCCGCCGGAATTGCGAGGGTTCCGGTCCTCTCCCCCAACAGGCCGGTGTCCGGGTCATACCGGAAGATCCCGACTTCGCGCTTCAGGGAGTCGACGTGATAAAACGTCGTTCCGGAGGGATCCCAAACGAGTCCGTTGGAGAGAATGACTCCGTCGCGCAGGGTGCGGATTGCCTGGCCCGCTTCATACGAATAAAGGGCGTTGCTCGGTTCCTTGGAACCGCTGAGGGTTCCCGCCACCAGACGTCCCCGGGAATCACATTTGCCGTCGTTGAAGCGCACATTGGACGCCGTGGAAACGGGCGGGGTCAGCGTTTGAACCGCCTTCGTGCGCCGATCATAAACGGCGATCCGGCTGTGCAGGGTGACCACAAAACGATCCCGCCCAATCGGCGCGGCGCACGTCAGTTTTTCCCCGAGTGAATCGCAGGTCGGATTTTTTCCCGATTCCTCCACGGAACAAAGACATCCGTCATTGATGTCCACCCACCACAATCGGTCGTCGAACCAGAACGGGCCTTCGCCCAGCATGTGTTCCGCCTTGAGGAAAAGTTCAGCGGTGAGGGAGGTGGAAGGGACGGACATGAAGAAGGTGTTTTTGTTGCCGGATGGATAGGAGGAATCCGGCCTCTTGGCAATTCGGGAGGAGGAAATCTCCGTCGCGGGGAATCGGACCGTGCGGATGGGAAATCCCGGCAATTGAGGTCGGACTCCCCGGGAATTTACCCGGTCCTGCTCCGTGACGCCCCCTGGGGAGCCAGCCAGACGAAGGCGATCCGCATGGCGAGGATGCCGACGAAGATGCCGATCAGGCGGTCCCGGATCGGCTCCAGCCTGGTGCTGATGTGGGGATCGGCCAGCAGAACGTAATAGATGGCCAAGGCCATCTGATATCCGGCGTAATAGACGCGGAGCGGTCCGACGGCCACCCAGGCGGACACAAAACTCGTGACGGCCAGCACTCCGACCAGACCGGCCAGGGAGTCGTGGCGCGGCAGAAAAAACAGGAGGGCGCCGACGCCGATGAGGGCGCCGATGATGGCACCCACCATGCGCAGGTTCTGTTTGCGGATCTGCCCGTCCGTCGACGTCAGCGCGGTGACGACGCAGGTGATCATGCAGGTGTGGATCCCGTTCCAATGGGTCAGCGACAGGAAAAAATACGTCCCCATTGTGGCCGCGGTGGCCCGCAGGGCGAAGGAGCGGTAGGCGGGATTGGTTTTCCAATCGGGCACCAGCAACGCGAGGGATTCCAGCGCGCCGTCCGGGCCGGGCGGTTGCCCCGCGGTCATGCGTTCGACGGATGCACGCAGTTCCTGCAGCGCCTCCGCCAAAAGGGCGTCCGGGGGCGGGTCCGGCCACGGGATGGAGGGGGGGTAGGAGGGACCTTTTTGCAGGCGGTGTTGCAGGGCGGCCAGGGCCCCGGCCAGCGCCTGCCACCAGGAGGCCGGACATGCCGCGGGCCCCAGTTGTTCCGCGCGGGATTCCAGGCGTTCCAGGCAACGCACAAGTTCGGCGCAGCGTCCGGCCTGGTTCGGGGAAAGAAGGCGCGCTTTGGCCAGAAGCGAGGCCCGCGCGATGGTGTCCCTGCTTTCTTCCGGATCCCAGGGCACCGGCTGTCCGCCGGCCGCGCGTTCCCGCATGGCGTTTTCCACCTGACGGAACATGCCCCAGACCTGCCTTTGCAGGGTCTGGCGCGGGGTGGAGCGTCCGAACAACCAGTCCGCCAGCAGCACGCTTCCCGCCACGACCGGAAGGAGCGCCCAGAGCCATCCGATCTGGTCGAGCAGTTCGTTGGGCAGCGGAACCTGATCGGTGATGAAGGTGCACAGGGCGACGATGACCAGGGCGCCGAGAAAGAGGTCCGGTTCGACGGCGACCCGCATGAAAAAAAACCCCCCCAGAAAAATCAGCGTCCAAAGCAGCAGCCGCAGCCACGCCACATCCCAGGCGACAATCATCACGCCGACGACCGAGAGTGTGGCGAGGCCGGCGACGGCAATGCTGCCCCAGACCATCATGCGGACCCGCAGGGAGTCCCGCTGGGCGAGGAGAAAAACCAGATAGGTCCCCAGATCCACGAAGGGCATCGAGGTGGAGAGCATGAACAGGCAGACGCAGAGAGCCGCCACGGTGGCCTTCCAGGCATCGCGGGCGCGTCCGGGAGTCGGCTGAAGATCGTGGACGATCTGCCGGAGCAGCGGGTGGGCTCTCACTCGTTGCCGTCAATGTGCACGGTCACGGCGGCGGTGGCTCCCACCCGCAGGATTTCGGGAGGAACGTCCTTTGAATCCAGCCGCACGCGGACCGGAAAACGCTGGGTGAGCCGGACCCAGTCGAGTTCCCGTCGGATGAAGGGAATCTGGGCCAGGGGAAGTTCGGGAAAATCGGTCACCGCATACCCGATGCTTTCCACCACACCGGAAAAGCGCCGTCCGGGGGCGGTCATCAATTCCACCGAGGCGCGTTGTCCGGGGGCGAGTTTTTCCAGAATTTTCTCCGGAAAATCCGCGTCCACGTGCCAGCGGGAGGTGTCGACGAGGAGGAGCGTTTTGACTCCCGGATTCACGTAGGAACCCGGGGCCAGGTTGAGTCCGACGACAATGCCGTCGATGGGCGCCCGCACGGTGCAGTCGCGCAGGGCCAGTTTGGCTTCGGCCAGGGTGGCCCGGGCTTCGGCCAGCCGCGCCTCCAGCGGGGCGATGTCCGCCACGGCCAGCCGGGCGGCTTCGACCTCGGCTTCGGCGGCGGCCACTCCCGCCGTGGTGCTCTCCACCGCCCGACGGGCGGTGTCCACCTGCTCCGGTGTGACGTAGCGTTTTTCCAAAAGCGGGGCGAGGCGTCCGTGGGTTTCGACCGCCTCCGCGCGGCGCACCCGGGCCTGGTCGAGGGCGGCCTCGCTGGCGGTCACCTGGCGTTTTTGGGCTTCGATTTGCCGCCGTGCGTTGGCGATGTCGCCTTCCAGCGCGCGCACATTGGCCTGCGCGGCCTGCACCGCGAGGGCGTAAGGTTCGGGGTCGATCTGGAAGAGCTCCTGACCGGCGGTCACCCGCATGTTGTCGGTGACCGAAAGCGTCTTGATGGGCCCGGCGACCCGCGAGGCCACCCCCACGATGGGAGCCTGCAGGGTGGCGACGTTGGAGGACGGATTGTTTCCGGTTTTGGCCAGGAGCAGCACCACGGAAACGGCGGCCAGTGCGATCCCGCCCCAGCCGAGCAGCCGTCCCAGCAGGCGTTTGGGGCCCGAAGGCGGATCGCCTTCCATGGCGGGTTCCAGCCCGGTGGGTGCTTTGGATTCCTTGGTTTTCGGATCAGGACTCACAACTCGTCAGGGAAAAAGGATGAGATAGCTCAGCAGTGTGAACGCGACCGCCCACGCGGGATAGGCGAAAACCCGGGGTTCGAGCGCGTCCTCCAGTCCGCACGACAGCAGCGCGGCGCGAAATCCCGCCACGGCAAAAAGGCCGATGATGGCGCTCACCAGCCATCCGGGAAAGTAGGCGCCCCCAATTTCCAGCATGGGCGAGCATCCGCTGAAAAAAAACAGCAGAAAGCCCATACGAAACACCAGGTTGAGCATGGCTAGTGGGTATCCCTCCGGAGCGGGTTCTTCACGCTTTTTTTCTCGCCATCCGAGAGGGGGATTACTTTTGTGTCTTTGGATGTCCGAGCGTTTTCTGCTGCCCCCTTTGCTTGTCCTGATGGCGGCTTGCAGTGCGGTGAGTCCTTACAGGCAGACCCCGCCGTCGGCGGACCGCCCCTATTCCGATCCGCGGATTCCCGCGCTGGCCGAAAAGGAAAAGGATTTCGCCCGGGCGGTCGAACTTCCTCCCTCCGGGGAGGCGCTTTCCCTGGCCCGTCTCGTCGCCCTGGCGCAGGGCAACAACCGGTCCACCCGGCTGGCCTGGCAGCAGGCGCGGGCGGCCGCGGCCGCCACGGGACTGTCGTCGGCGGAGTATTACCCGCTGCTGGTCGTGCTGGCCTCCTACGGCGGAGGGTACATGGATTTTCAGGCGTCCGGCCGCAACAATATCGGCGGGGCCCTGGCCGCCGCCAATCTGGTGCCCGGCGGAAACGCGTTGGTGAATCAGGCCACCGGCACGGGAATGGTGCTCGAGGCGGGTTTGGGAGACGCATACACCAATTTCCTCAGCGGGGCCGGACTGCGGTGGCTGCTTTTTGATTTTGGAGGACGCGACCATCGCCACCGAGCGGCCATCAGCGATCAACTGGCGGCGAACCTGCGTTTCAATGAGGCGCACCAGAAGCTGACCTTTTCGGTCACCGAACTCTATTTTGCCTACCAGAGTGCGCTGCGTCAGCAGGAGGCGGCCCGCGTTTCCGTCCAGGCCGCCCGGGAGGTTCTGGCCGCCGCGCAGGCCCGGTTTGATCAGGGGCTGCTGACCGAACCCGAATTGCTCCAGGCCCGGGAGGCGGCCGCGCAGGCCGAATTTGCCTCGGTCACCGCCACGTCCACGGCGGAGATCTCCCGCGTGAATCTCGCCACCGCCGCCGGCATTCCCCCGGGTCATCCGTTCCGCGTGGCGCCGGTGGATTTTCGGAAAATGGGCGCGCATCTGCACAAGCCCGTGGATGAACACATCCGCTCGGCGCTGCGGGATCGGGCGGATTTGCTGGCGCAGGTGGCGGCCGTGCAGGCGGCGGAAGCCCGTCTGCGGGCGGCGCGCGCCGAACGCCTGCCCACCCTCGCGCTCGAGGCCGTGGCTCTCTACAACCAGTTTTCTCCCGGAACGAACCAGCGCGATGCGATCACCCGGGTTCAGCAGCAATTCCAAAACTACGGCGGCTTCCTCACCGTGCAGTGGCCGGTTTTCAGCGGGTTCGCCGAGACGAACAAGGTGCGCCTCGCCCAGGCCGCCGCGGAGGCGGCCCGGGAGGAAATGCAGCTCCTGCGCGAGCAGGTGATCGCCGATGTCTGGAAGGCGTATGTGCAGGCCAAGAACGCGCTGGCGAGCCGCGAGGCCGCCCAGGCGCTGCAGACGGCGAGCGAATCGTCCTACAAGGCCGCGCTGGCCGGTTTCAAAAACGGACTCACAACCGTTCAGGAAACCCTGACCGCCCGCGCTGCGCTGGCCCAGGCTTCCGCCCTGGTGGTGGAGGCCGACGCCTCCATCGCCCAAAGCCTCGTGAATCTGGCGCGCAGTTCGGGAAAACTTTAACCAAAGACAACCATGCCGCCCGTGGCGTCCGCGGCGGTGCCGTCCAACGCGCTCAGGGGAAGGATCCGGGGTTCCTTGCCCCCGGCCAGTTTGGTCAGGTCGAACCGGGTGTAATTGAGGTTGTGATAGGTGCGCAAAAAGAACCACCCGCGTTCCAGATCCGTGAGATTGGTCCACGAGGTGTATTCCGTGTGAACGGTTCCCGGTGCGCTGACCAGCCCGGGCACCTCCAGGTGGTCGGCGTCCCCCGGAGGGGAAATGCTGATGCCCCGGGGACGGTCAAAGTTGTTCATCACATGGGCCAGCGTTTGCACCGCATGGTCGGGATCCGAAACCTTTTCGGCAAACTCCCGATAAAACACCGCCCGCACAAACCGCCCCACCGAGGTGTTGGAAGAGGGCAGGCCGGCCGTGGCTATGCCGGCGTCCGGCTGATGCACCGCCAGCGACCCAAACGTCGCCTTGGAGCGGTCCTCGTTGCTCAGGAAGGAATAGTTGTTCAGATTGGTGAGGTGCCAGGGAAACTCCGGTCCGTTGGTGAGCACGCCCACCGGATTGTCATGCACATGAAACCGCCCGGCATGAAATTCCAGCACGATGGACGCCCCCGTGCGGTCGTGGAGCACATAATGAAACGGAGCGGGCGTTCCGCCGAGCAGGGCGATGGCCTCGGGATGGACCTTTTGCGTGGCCAGGGCCGCCTTCACTTCCGCGACGGTCCGAAACTGACCGAGCGTCCACGTGCCCAGATCGGTGGCGGCCAGGAGCGGGGTGTCGCCCTCCGGCACCGGCACCTCGCCGATTGCGGGATACGCCAGCAGGCTGAAGGTCAGGCCCGCTTCGTTGAAGCCCTCCACCGCTTTCAGGTCGGACACGGTGAGCGGGGAGTCCGCGGACGGGATCCGGTAGGGCATCACGACGCAGAGCGAGGCCAGCCGGGAGGAATAATGCAGCTCCCGGCCGGGCACCGGGCGGGAAATGAAGTTCCGGCCGGCGGGAAGATAGAGCAGTTGATAGGGAAAGTCGGCCGTCAGTTCCATGGTGCGGCCCAGATAAACCCGGCCCGCCGTGTCCCGGTAGGTCAGCGAGGTGCAGCCCAGAAAGGGACGCGCCGGCATCTTTGGATGGGAGGGAGAGTGGGATGACATGATGGAAAACGGGTGGATGTCCGATGCCTGTTCTTACGGGATGTGCTCCGGAATGCAATCCCTTCGGGAGACTCCCCCGGACCGAAATCCGATTCGCATGGGCGCAGCGGCCGGCAGCGGGATGGTTCGCGGCGGAAAACGGTCCGTATTTTTCCGCAGGAGGCCCGGCGCCGGCGCCTTCCGGAGCCGGGGGGTCCAAAAGAACGCGCTCGATTTTCGCCCGTTTTGATGCTGGATCGAAACCAACACAACGATGTCAGTTGATACCCAAGAAACAGGCGATTGGTTCGGGCAGGCCCGCTTCGGCATGTTCATTCACTGGGGGGCGTATTCCGTGGCGGGACGGGGCGAGTGGGTGGTCAATCGGGAACGCATCCCCAAGGAGGAGTATGTCCGGAAGTACGTGGATCATTTCCGCGCCGAGAACTACGATCCGGCCGCCTGGGCGGCGCTGGCGAAGGAAGCCGGCATGAAATACGCCGTCCTCACGACGCGGCATCACGACGGCTTTGCCCTGTGGCCCACGGAGACCGACGACTTTCATGCCGGACGCCTTGGACCGAAACGGGATTTGGTGGGACCGTTTGTCGAGGCCTTTCGAAACGCCGGACTGCGGGTCGGTTTGTATTACTCCCCGGCGGCCTGGTATCACCCGGATTACCCCGGCGCCTATTTTCGCGACTGGCCGGGCGAGGAAGACTGGGCGAGCGAGGCCGCCCGGCTGCGGTTCATCGACTATTACCGGCGTCAGTTGATCGAATTGATGACCCGCTACGGGAGGATTGACTACCTTTGGTTTGACGGCTGCATTCCCCACAACCTGCAAAGCCGCGAGGTCAACGAAGAATTGCTCCGCCTGCAGCCCCATCTGCTGATCAACGAACGCAACGGCGAGCCCTGGCACGTGAAGATTTCCGAGCAGGTCATCAAACCGGCGCCGCCCGGAACCCTTTGGGAGGCCTGCATGACCCTGAATGAAAACTGGGGTTTCCACGGAGGCGATACCAACTGGAAAAGTCCGCGTCAGGTCGTTGAGATGCTCACCGAAACCGCCTCCAAGGCCGGGAATCTCCTGCTCAATGTGGGGCCTCGCGGCGATGGAAGCCTGCCCCGGGAATCGGTGGAGATTCTTCGAAAGGTGGGGAATTGGCTCCGCACGAATGGCGTGTCGATCTACGGTTCGTCACGTTCGCCCTTCGGGTGGAACAATTGGGGACGCGTCACCACGCGCGGCAACCGGGTTTATCTCCACATCTGGAACAGCACCGGGCCCGAACTGTGCCTGAGTGAAATCCGAAACCGCGTGCTCTCCGCCCGCCTGCTGGACGGGGGCGGGAACATCGCATTTGAACAGGCGGGCGAAAGGCTTTTCCTGAAAGACCTTCCCCTCTCTTCGCCGGACGGCATTGCCCTGACCATTGAGCTTGCGGTCGAGGGAGAACCGCAGCCCGTCACTCCGCAAACGACCTTCTGGATTCCGGGCGAGTGAGCCGTTGGCGACCGGGGCGGGATTCGATTTCGTCGGATTCGGTCTGGGGGCCCCTGGGTCTGAGGAAACGGCGGCGCCGACCCCGCGGGGGTTCCTGATCTGCTTGCCTCAGGCCTCCCGGTGGATACAGTAGGATCTTCCGGAAGGGATCCTGCAAAGGAACCCGCCGCACAACACGGACCGGCTGACCGGCGGTTTTTGTTGTGGCGGGGGAATTTTGCAATTAGTTGAATTTCAAAAGTTTCGGGCAGTTAGCTCAGCGGTAGAGCGGTTGTCTTACACACAATTGGTCGGGGGTTCGATTCCCTCACTGCCCATTTTTCCGAAAATTTCCCCCCGGAGGCAACCGGCCGGCCCGCCGTTTGCGATGTCTCGGGTGCCGTAAGTGCCATGAAATCAAAGGAACTTTTGCAGCTCCGCGAGGAGATCGACCAGCTTGTCATCCAATTTGACCAGGTCGCGGACTGGGTGGAGGAAATCGAATACGAGGGCGGACCCGTCAATGTCCGTGAATTTTTTCAGCGGGTCATCAGCCGCTATGAGGTCGAGCGGGAGGAGGCGATCATGCAGCGCAAGGTGCGCAAACGCGACCAGCCCGAGGCGGATCTGGCGGGCCTGCGGGTGCTGACCGTGGAGGACAATCCGGACATCAGCACGCTTCTCACCCTGATTTTGGAGGCGAGTGGGGCGGATGTCACCTGTGCCACATCGGCGCCGCAGGCGCTGGAATTGCTGGGTCAGGAAAAATACGACGCCGTCGTCAGCGACATCGGCATGCCCGAGATGAGCGGCATTGAATTCATCCGTCGCGTGCGGGCCCGGGGGTCGCATATTCCCGGCATTGCGCTCTCCGCCTACTCGACCGCGGAGGACCGTCACGCCGCATTGGATGCGGGATACGATCTTTTTGTTCCCAAACCCGTCCAACCCGCCAAGTTGATTGCCGGGCTGTCCGAACTGGTGTCCGGCGAGCCGGGGACCGATTCCAAGGAGGAATAGCGCCCTTTCAAGCGGGTCGGGGCCCTGCTGTGATGGGAGGGCCCGGGAGGCGTGATCGTCCGTCTTGCGGACGGGCGATCTCAGTTCGTGGTTTTCGGTTTGGCCGTGGAGTCGGTTCCGGCCGGTTTGACCGCCTTCGCGTCGGACTTGTCCGCGGATTGCAGGGACCGTGCCATTTCGTCGCCCTTGCGGGCGTAATACGCGGAGAGCTCGGCGGTTTCCCGGTCGATGTCCGGGGCACAGGCGGCGAGAACAACGAGGGGCGGCAAAAGCAGAAAGCGCATTTTCATGATGGCGGTTCGGACTGCGCAAAACTATCCCGCCCGCGCCGTCCTGCCATAAAAAAGAACGGGATTCGCGGCGGGTCATGCGCCTCGACATCGTGGCCGGCCCGCGATACTCTTGGAGGGTCGCCATGCAGGAAAATCTCCGGTTGCTTTCGATTTTCCACTACGTGCTCGGGGGATTGCACATGGTGTTTGGATCATTCGGCCTCATTCATTTTGGCATGGGGCTCTGGCTGTTGAACGACCCGCGGGCTTTCGGGATGGCAAATGAGCCGGCTGCGATGACCAACTTCATGGGGGTCGCCTTCCTTCTGGCCGGCGGAGGGGTGGTCCTGACGGGCTGGATTCTGGGGTTTCTGACCATCCTGTCGGGGCGCTTCATCGCCCGCCGGCGTCGGCGGCTTTTCAGCGTGGTGATGGGCTGCATCAATTGCCTCCTGGTGCCCTTTGGAACGATCCTCGGCGTCTTCACCATCGTTCTTCTCACCCGTGACGATGTGAAGGCGATCTACGGGGAATCCGCCCCGGCCTGATCACGCCGGCGGAAGAGCGACGCCCGCGGTGTCCGCCAGAAGGCGCAGGAGGGCGTCCGCGGTTTCGGCGGGAGTGACGGCCTTCATGCAGCGGAAATCAAGCGGACAGTCGCGGAGAAAACACGGACTGCACTCCACCTGATGGCGCAGCACGACGCTGTGCGGGCTGCGCGGACCGGTGAGCCGGGGTTCGGTGGAGCCGAAAACGGCGACCAGCGGCACTTCGAGCCAGTCGGCGAGATGCATGGTGCCGGTGTCGTTGGTGAGCAGCGCGCTGCAGGAACGCAGGGTTTCGATCAGTCCGTCGAGCGAGGTTTTTCCCGTGAGATCCTCCGCGCGGCCCTCGAAGCCCCGCAGGATTTCCGCGGCGAGCGGGGAGTCGGCCGCGGTGCCGACAATCACCCACGTACAGGAAACTTTCGCGGAGACCAGGGTCATGGTTTCCCGGAAGCGTTCGGCCGGCCAGCGTTTGGCGGGACCGTATTCCGCCCCGGGACAGACGGCGAGGCGCAGTCCGCCGCCAGGGGCGCGGCGCGGTGCGGGTTCGCGCGGCGGGGGCTCGACGGCCCCGCAACGGTCGGCGATGCGCCAGTAGCGGTCGGCGTGATGGACCGGTTTGGGCGCCTTTTTCTTTTTGGGTTCGCTGACGATCTGATTGAGAAAGCGCTCGCGGTGGTGTCCGCGATACCCCACGCGGCGCGGAATGCCGGCGAGCCAGACTTCCAGGGCGCTGCGCAGCGAGTTGGGGAACAGGATGGCGACTTCGAAGCGGCCGCGAATCTTTTTGGCGATGGAAGGGAGCGATTCCTTCGGTTCAAAGGCGATGACTTCGTCGACTTCGGTCACCGTTTCCCAGAGCGGGGCCAGCTTGGCCGGGGTGAGGATGGCCAGCCGGGCGTCGGGGCGTCCGCGTTTGAAGGCGCGCGCGGTGGGGATGCTCATGACGGCATCGCCGAGCCAGTTGGGCGAGCGGATGAGCATGCGGAAGGGCTGCAGCTTGGCGGGGTCGCAGTCGGCGGGCAGGTAGGTGCCGCGCTTCTGGCCCACGGTGAGGAAGTTCGGCAGCGGGGTTTTCCAGCGGTTGTGAACCCAGAACCAGTCCGCGGGCGACTCCCGGATTTGCTCCGCCAGCACGGTGTTGATTTGATGGGTGAGTTCCGCGGGGCGGGCGGGGTCGTAGGGAATGGCCTCCCGAACGACCACCCGCCATTTTGCGAAGCCGGCCGTGTAGATGGCGATGGGAATCACCGGGGACTGGGTTCGGATCGCGAGGGTGGCCGCGAGGGGCGACGTCGAGGCCAGGCGATTGAAAAACGGCATCCAGGTGCCACCGTCGCCCGCGCTTTGATCCACGAGCACGCCCACGATGCCGCCTTCGCGCAGCAGGGCGATGGCGGCGTTGAAGCCGCGTTTGCGGTCAAACGTGGCGACCCCCTGCCGGCTGCGGTCGCGGTTGATGAGGCGGTCGAGGTCCTTGTTGCGAAGGGACTGGTACACCGTGCCGAATCGCTTGTCGGGAAACTGAAACGCCAGTTGGGCGTAAAGCTCCCAGTTGCCGATGTGATTGATGGCCAGCACGACGCCCCGGCCGCCGGCAAGGTGGCGCGCAAGGTGGTCGCGGTTTTCGATGGAGGTCACCCGCAGGATTTCCTCCTGGGAGAGGCTGGACATCTTGAAGGCGCAGACCGCATTGGCGCCGAGGTTGACGAAGTGCTGAAAGGTGAGCCGGCGGATTTCCTCCGGGGTTTTGTTCCAGTCCACGGGGGTGGCCGATCCCTGTCCGCCAAACGCAATCGCAAGATTTTGCCTTGTGAGCTTGCGGTACCCCGGCAGGATCGCCCACAACACTACGCCAACGATCTGGCCGAGTGCGTAACACACCGCGAGGGGGAGACGGCGAATGACGGTGATCACGCCGAGCGCCAGCCAGTAGATGAAACGGTCCAACATGCGAAAAGAAGCCCTGCAGTCTAAAGATGCCATTGCCCTCCCGGAAAGGAATTCCATCGGCCCCGGGGCAAAAGTGGGCATTTTGGGGGGCGGGCAGCTCGGCCGGATGTTCGGCATCGCCGCCCGCCGCCTGGGCTATCGCGTCCACGCCTTCGAACCGAATCCCGACAGTCCGGCCGGCCAGATCAGCGATGTGGAGGTGAATGCGTCGTTTTCCGACACGGCGGCCCTGGCGGAATTCGCCGCCGAGGTCGACGTGGTGTCCTTCGAATTCGAAAACATCCCGCTTTCCGCCATCAACGAAGTGGGTCGCACCACGCCCGTGCGCCCGCGGGGCGAGGTTCTGCACATCTGCCAGAACCGCGAACGCGAGAAGTCCTTCCTGCGCGCCCATGGGTTTCCGCACGCGCCGTTTGCCGTGGTGGATTCCGCGGACGGACTGGCCGCGGCGCTGAAGGAAATCGGCACGCCATCCGTCTTGAAAACGGCGGATTTTGGTTACGACGGCAAGGGGCAGGTGAAACTCGGGGGAAACGTGGATGCAGCGGCGGTCTGGGAAAAATTCGGCGCGCGCGGCGTGCTGGAAAAATGGATCCCGTTCCAGGCGGAGCTTTCCGTGGTGGTGGCCCGGGGTATTGACGGAACCACCGTCGCCTTCCCCACGTCGGAAAACATCCACAAGAACCACATTCTCGACCTTTCCATCGTGCCGGCGCGCTTCGATGACGACGTGGTCGCCGAAGCCGGCCGCATCGCCGAACGCCTTGCCGTGGCCCTCGATGTGGTGGGTCTGCTGGCGGTGGAGTTTTTCCTGACGAAGGACGGAACGCTCCTCGTCAACGAACTCGCCCCCCGTCCGCACAATTCCGGCCATTACACGTTTGACGCCTGCGTCACGAGCCAGTTTGAACAACAGCTGCGCGCTGTGTGCGGACTGCCCCTCGGCGCACCCGATTTGCTCACGCCCGTCGTCATGTGGAACCTGCTTGGCCACCTGTGGGACCGGGGCGAACCGGACTGGAACGTGATCCTCTCCGAACCCCGCGCCAAACTGCACCTCTACGGCAAGGCCGGGGCCAGGCCCGGGCGAAAAATGGGTCATGTGTGTGTCCTGGCGCCGGTCGACGAAGCCCTGGAAATCATCGCCGGCTTCAAGGCGAAGATGGGGGACTGAGGAAAGCTGAAAGCGGAAAGCTGAAAGCGGAAAGCTGAAAGCGGAAAGCGGAAGGCGGAAAGCGGAAGGCGGAAAGCGGAAGGCAGAAAGCGGAAGGCGGAAAGCGGAAGGCGGAAGGCGGAAGGTGGAAGGTGGAAGGCGGAAGGTGGAAGGTGGAAACGGTCCGGGGCCGGCGCGTCTCGTGCCC
>Ga0065721_10048917_pt1 | contig 60652 bp, 55 predicted proteins | sample Mesricmetagenome_FD_59108 | JGI IMG/M metagenome (GOLD analysis project Ga0065721, IMG submission 59108) | Mesophilic microbial community from rice straw/compost enrichment Sample: eDNA_1 v2 (version 2) | ecosystem: Engineered > Solid waste > Grass > Composting > Bioreactor | place: USA: Davis... | reverse complement strand
GCCGGGACTCGGCTTCCTCTCTTCCCTCTTGCGAGGCCTTTTTGACGACGCGGCAGGATTCACTTCATGTTACGGCCTGGTATGTCGCTCGCCCTGTCTCTGACAAGTACTTTCGTCGATACGCTTCTACGTGCAGATTTCGCTACACGCAGGTATCCTAGCTATGCGGGGGCTTGGCCCCTCCCGCGACCGGACTCTCACCGGCTAGAAGATGCGTGCTTAGCTGGGCACGCACCAAATTAAAAAGAGACGGGATCATCCCGTCTCTCCATGCTGTTTCGATCTATACGATGCCATACGTTATTGCTGCACAAAGTAAGTAACAACCAGCGACAAAATAAAAAATCCGACTGCGAACACAATCGTCAGACGCTGCAAAAACAGGTCCAAGCCGCGTGCTTTCGTCTTGCCGAACAGATGCTCCGCGCCGCCTGTAATCGCGCCGGACAAGCCCGCGCTCTTGCCTTTCTGCAGCAATACGACAGCAATAAGTCCCAACGAAAAAATGACAAGCACAATCTTCAAAGCGATTTCCAATCTTTCCACCTCCAGCTCAGCCGTTCCGTAGAAACACATAAGCTGATTGTACCATAGCCGACAGCATATTACAATAGTACGAGCTTTCTTGGCAACAAGACCCGCTTTGCCCGCTCGCCATAGACGAAGCCGCATGCGTCGGAGAGCATCTTCATGCGGTCGGCAGGGCGGACGAGCGCCTTTCTTCTACGCCCGCTCCTCCCCGCTGTTTTCTTCGGACTCGCCAAACAGTACTTTAATGACGGATTTATTCCGCCATTTACGGCGTTTCTTCTTGCGAGGACTCGCTTCAGCCCGATCCCCGCTGCCGTTCTCTGCCGGCGGTTGACCGGACTCATCGTCGGTCTCGCCTTCGGTCTTATTCGGACATTGGCCGCCCTCATTCCCGTGACCGCCCTCGGGCACCTCCGGAGGCCGGCCAGACTCATCGTCGGCCCCGCCTTCGGTCCCCTTCGCGAATTGGCCGTCTTCCCCCCCGGATCCGCCTTTGTCCGGGTATTGGCCGGATTCATCGCCCGCTTCCCCTTCGTTCTCATCTGCAAATTGGCCGGAGTCGTTGCGCGCCGAATCGTCTCCGCCGATTCCGTCGCCGCCCCGGTCCCGCTCCTCCCCGCCGGAACCTCCCTCCTGCCCGCCTGCGCCCGGCTTCGACTTCTGCTCCGGAACCAGGCCGACCTTTTGCAAAAACGCATAATTTTCCTTCGCGCTGTCGAGCGAAGACTTCGGCACTTGCTCCTGCTCGACGAACATATATCGCACGCCGGCCGGCTCCAATTCCTTCAACAGCCGTTCGTAGCCGACGACCCCGCTTCCAAGCTCCGCATCCTTGCGCCCCTTCTGAAAATCCTTCAAATGCACCAGCGGAACGCGTCCCTTGTAACGCCGTAAATAATCCGCCGGGTCATACCCGGCCATGTAAATCCAGCCCAGATCCAGCTCAATCTGCAGCTTGTCGGCCGGAAGGAGCTCGATCAGCCAGTCGAGAATCGGCTTGCCCTGCACGCTTTTCAGCTCAAGCTCGTGATGATGCAGCACATACTCCATCCCGGCTTTCTTTACGACGTCAGAGCAGCGGTGAAGCAAATCCGCCAAGTAGGTGACGTCTTCCTTTCTCGGCGCCTCCGGAATCGGAATCCAGGGCGTGACGACGTATCGGGCGCCCATCTCCGCCGCGTATTCCGCATCCTTCGCCAAATCCTTTTCCAGCTTCTCCAGCTCCTTGAAATTTAACGAGACAACGGTCGACGGCAGCTCGAGCCCGAGTCCCTGCGCCTTGCCGCGAAGCTGCCGGGCCGGAACGTTATAGTAATCCACGATTTCCGCCGCTTCATAACCGATGGCCGCAACCTTCTCCAGCGTCCCGAGAAAATCCCTCTCCGTCTCGTCCCGAAGCGAATACATCTGAATGCCCGCCGCCGGCTTGCCCAAGCTCGATTCCTCCAATTCCTGTTTCTATAAAATAAACCTCCCCTCATTATGCGCAAATGGCCGTGCGCTCATGAGGTCCCGAAAAAAAGGGGTGGCAAGCGGCGGCGTCCTTCGGTATTGTAGGGGTACTGAGAACACCATTATATTCGGGAGGCATCCGGCAAGCATGAAATCATTCGACCGTCCATCGCCTCCGCCGGACAACAGCATTTATTTCGGCGGGCACTACAACGAACCGGATACGTACGTCACCAAGCGTCCTCATGGGATGAACAGCTGGCTCATTACGTTTACGCTGGAGGGAGAAGGATACTTTCTGGTCGACAATCGGCGTTACTTGAGCCGCGCCGGCGACATCGCCCTGCTGAAGCCGGGCGCTCCGCATCAATACGGGACGAGCCCGGGCCGCAACTGGAACTTTGTCTGGGCGCATTTCGACCATATCGTGGAAGCGCAATATTTGAACCCGGAAGCCCTCAGCATTCAGCATATCGCTCATCCCCATATCCGCAAGCGCATGTACCGCTTGTTCCAATGGTTCCTACAGGATGCCCGGGAGCGGCTCCCCCATTGGCAGGAGCTTTGCGCGGCGACGCTTAAGAGCATTCTGCTTCTGATGGCGCAGCGGCAGCAGAATACTTTGGATTCGCGCGTGGAGATGACGCTGCATCTGCTGACGATCAAGATGAAGGACGATGTCAAGGTGGAGAAGCTGGCGCAGGAGGTCGGCTTGTCGGCCTCGCGGCTCTCTCATCTGTTCAAGGACACGACCGGCGAGACGATCATCGAAGCGCTGAACCGGATTCGGTTGAACCAGGCCGCCCTGCTTCTGGAACATACGGACCGGAACGCTTCGGAGGCGGCGTACGAGACAGGCTTTCGCAATTACAATCATTTTGCCGCCCAATTCGTCCGGCGGTTCGGCATGACGCCCGGCGCGTACAAGCGGCAGTTTCGCGGAGAAGGATAGCGCCAATCCGCAGCGGGCTTGTTGGAAGACCGGCACGCATGGAAGCGCGAGACCTCCGGGCTGACCGGCCGGGCATGGATAGAATCGGCGCCTTCAGCAGAATTGTGATAGAAAATAGCAGGTTTCTGAATTGGGATCGGCCCCCCGATTTGTTACGATGATCACATCACAACAAGCCATGAACGAAGCGGTATCCGCGCCGCTTGCCGATCGAAGGCCGACAAGGAGGAACCGCGATGACCTATTCGCTGCGCGCTCTCAGCCAAGAGCAGAAACGGCAATTTGAAACGGAAGGTTATCTGATTGTCAAAGGACTTTTTGCGCCTGAACAGCTGGAGGAAATCAAGCAAACGTTCGAGGATATCAGCCATCAAGTAATTCCGGGCTTTTTCGAGCCTCAACTGGACGGGGAGGCGGTCGATCCGCTGAGGCGTTACCCCCGGGTCATGCACCCCCATCGCTTTAACGAGACGGCCAAGCGCTACATGCTTCACGCGCCGGTGCTGGACGTTCTGAGAGATCTGTACGAAGAAGAACCGCTTGCGGCGCAAAGCATGTTTTATTACAAGCCGCCGGGCTCGAGAGGCCAGGCGCTGCACCAGGACAACTTTTATTTGCGGGTCAGCCCGGGCAACTGCATTGCCGCCTGGACGGCCGTCGACGCGGCGGATGAAGAAAACGGCGGTTTGCTCGTCGTGCCCAAGACGCAGGACTTTGATATATCCTGTCCGGAACTGTCCGATGCCAAGGAGTCGTTCACGACGCATTACGTCAAGCCGCCGAAGGACCGTCAAATTATGCCTGCCGTCATGGACGCCGGCGACGTGCTGTTTTTTAACGGCAATCTCATACACGGCTCGTACCGCAACAAGTCAAAGGACCGTTTCCGCCGCGCGTTCATTTGCCATTATGCCAACGGCTCCGCCGAAATGATCAGCTCCGGCTACCGCCCGCTCTATAACGCGGCCGGCGAGGAGATCGACCTGGCGCCCAACTCCGAAGGCGGACCTTGCGGCATCGAATACGAACCGATTTACTTGCACTGATTGGCCGAGTGCGGCCGGCTTCCAACGGAAACGTTACATTAAATATGTCAGGAGACTCGCCGACCTATGTCTAAGATCGCCAAACTGAACCTGCTCCACGTCCCGCAGACGGAAATCTCAGCAGGCAAGCTGGGGGGCTGCGGCGGCAGCGACCCGAAGGGCAATTCCTTCGGATTTACCAATTATTATATGACCCGGAACGGCCGGCCCTGGATCCCGCTTGTCGGCGAGTTTCATTTTTCGCGGTACGATTATCTTTATTGGGAAGAGGAACTGCTCAAAATGAAAGCCGGCGGCATCCACATCGTCGCCACCTATATATTCTGGAATCATCATGAGGAAGAGGAAGGCCGCTTCGATTGGAGCGGCAGCCGCAATTTGCGCCATTTCATCGATGTGTGCGCCAAGCTTGAAATGCCGCTCATTTTGCGAATCGGCCCGTTCTGTCACGGTGAAGTCCGCAATGGCGGCATTCCGGATTGGGTGCTGGCGAAGCCGCTCCACATCCGTTCGAACGATCCCGCCTATTTGCGGCTCGCCCGCAAACTGTACCGGCAAATCGCCAAGCAAATGGATGGCGGCCTCTATCAGCAAGGGGGGCCGATCATTGCCGTGCAGCTGGAAAATGAATTTATGCATGCCGGCGCGCCTAACGACGGATGGGGATACAAGCCGGGCAAATTCATATCAAGCGGTACGGGCGGCAACGCCCATCTGGAGGAGCTTCGCCGGATCGCCGATGACGAGGGGATTCGCCCGCTGTTTTTTACGGCGACCGCCTGGGGCGGCGCGGCCGTGCCGGAGGAGGGCTTCCTTCCGATGCTGGCCAGCTACGCTTATACGTCCTGGCTGCCCGACCAGCCGCCAAGCCGCGAGTTTGTCTACCGGGACTTGCATGCCGCACCGGCGGAGCCTGTCGGCTACAATACCCGGCATTACCCCGTTGCCTACTGTGAAATGGCCGGCGGCATGCAAGTCAGCTATAATACGCGGCCTTTCGTGCCCGCCGACAGCGTGGAAGCGATGACGCTCGTCAAGCTGGCCAGCGGCAGCAACCTGCTCGGCTACTACATGTATCACGGAGGCTCGAATCCCGTCGGGCGCAAAGGTTATTTGAACGAGCAATTTTTGCCGAAAATCACTTACGACTACCAGGCGCCGCTTGGCGAGTTCGGCCGGGTCGGCGACAGCTGGCACCGCATTCGCTGCCTGTCGCTGTTTCTGGAAGCGTTCGGCGAGCGACTGGCGCCGATGTCCGTTCTGCTTCCGGAAGGGCAGTCCGCCATTGCGCCGGACGACGCCTCCTCCTTGCGCTGGTGCGTTCGCCACCGGGACGGCTCCGGCTTCGTTTTTCTGAACAACTTTCAAGATGCGGCGGAGAGAAGCGACATGCCCTTCCGGATCGAGCTGGAGACGCCGCGCGGCAGCGTTCGTCTGCCATACGAGGGCGAAGCCGTCTTGCCGGCGGGAGCCGGCATCGTACTGCCGTTCGGCCTGGAGCTTCACGGTGCCGTCATCGTCAGCGCAACCGTGCAGCCGCTTACCGAGATGGAATGCAACGGAGAGCGCCTTGCGGCTTTCTTCCGGCATGATGGCATGCGTGCGGAGTACGTGCTGTTGAAATCGTCCGTACGGGAGATCGACGCGGGGGACAGCGAAGTAACGGATGCCGGAGAGCATTGGTTGATCGCCCCCGCGGTTGGCATGGAGCACAGCATCCGCCTGGTGACGGCCAGCGGCGCCGTCGTCCGCCTGATTACGCTGTCGCGCGCCGAGGCGCTCCGAACGTACCGCTTCCGGCTGCAAGGCCGGGATACGCTGGCCGTCAGCGACGGCATCCTGTACGTGCGCCATGATCGGCTCCTATGCACGTCGCCGGGGCAAACGGCATTCAGCGTCGCGCTGTTGCCGGCACCCGAAGGCGGATTGGCGATGGAGGGCCGAACCGTATCCAAAAGCGAATTTTCGCAAGAGGCCGTTAGCGGCAGCAGTCCCGGCAACAACCCCGGCAGCAGCCCAGGCAGCAGTCTCGGCAGCAGCCCGAAAGTCGCGATGCCGGTTCGCCGAGAAGGGTTGTTTCACGTGTATGATATCAACGTTCCCGCTTACGAGCCTTCCGTTAACGTTACTTGTCCCGTCGATTCATCCGCTTTGCTGAGGATCGGTCATGACTGGCCGGAGCATGTCGAGGACGTGTGGCTCAAGATCGATTATGACGGCGATGTAGCTGCGGCCTATATGGACAGCGAGCTGATTACCGACCATATTCCGTTCGGCAAGACTTGGGAAATCGGGCTAAAGTCGTTTCGAGACCGGTTGGAGGAAGGGGAGCTGCACCTTTCGATTACGCCGTTGCGGCAAGGAAAAACGCAGCTTTACATCAATCAGGCGCAGGTCGAACGATTCGAAGGAGTCGAAATCGCCTCGTTCCGCCGAATCGCAGCCGTGCCTCATTACCGGGTCGCCCTCGTTGCAGCCAAAGCCGAGTCCGGGAGCTGAACCAGCTCCCGCTCGGCTTTTTCCGCTTCTTTCGCCAAAGCGGCAGCGGTCCCGGATGATTTCTTTCACTATCCGCTTAAGTAGGTGGATTCCGTCTCATTTAATACGGTAATCAAGGATTATGAACGATTTATCGTTCATCTCCATAACTTTCGTCGTTCTGCTCCATTGATTCGAACGATTTATCGTTCATATCCCTAACTTTCGCCGTTCTGCTCCATTAATTTGAACGATTTATCGTTCGATTCGCAAAGACAGCCTTGCTCAACTGACGAATATACCTGAGATGGCGGATCACATTTGTCCGCCACTCACTCTAGTTCCCTTAGAGTTACAGCGGGAATGGCCCTCCATAAATACGAGGGACGTCGAACGGTTACCCGAGATTCTGGTGCAGGCAGCGATAAGTTGTGGTGTAAATATGAAGTTGCTAAAAGTATCAACAGACGTCTCGTCAGGTCCATTAGCTGCACCTGTCCATTAGCTGCACCTGTTTGTTCTACTCGTTCGTTCTACTCGTACGTTCCCATCGTTCGTCCCCTCGTTCGTCCTCTCGTTCGTCCTCTCGATTGCCCTTCTACCGAGCCAGCAATCGAAACCGCTCCGCCGCCCAGGCGCATACGTCCCACAGATCGGCCGCAGGCCGATTCGTGAACGGCAGCGTGTGCATATAGCCGGGAGGACCGTATTCGGGCGTTACGGTGATGCTTTCAAATTCCTGAGCGGTTCTGGCACTCAGCATTTGACTCCACCACCGCTCATGGGCGGCAAGCTCCCTCGCGTATTCCGGCGCAGCCGGATGCGGAACTTGCGGTCCTTCCGCATATCCGACCCTCGCGTGGATATGGACCGTATGGTCGATAATCGTTTGCAGATCGGCTTCCTGCCCTTCCAGCAGCGATTCACACACGCAGCAAAAGTGGCTGAAATCCGCCGTCACGCGAAGCTCCGGAAACTTTCGCAAAATGTCCGCGGTCGCCCAAGGCGTAAACATCGCTCGGCCGCGATGCGTTTCATGGGCAATCGGAACGTCGAGTTCACGCTGGAAAGCCGCCGCGCCGCCAAAGAAGGCTTCCTGCTCCTCCTCACCGGCCCTGTCGGTCAAGCTTTGCGAAACGATCAGCCGGGGATTGTACTTCGCAGCCTCCTCCGCCTGCCGCCGGAACGAATCCAGATGATCGGGACCGTGCGTGTAAATGATCGCGATATAGTCCAATTGATATTGTGTCAATGCCGCCTTGAACCGCTCCGCTTCTGACGGACCGGGCACCCCCGCTTCGATTCCTTGGTACAAGCCGGAGGAAGCGATGCGCGATAGCTGCGCCTCGATCGTATCTTCCTCCATGCCCCACAACGACTTAAACATTGTAATCTTCATAACATCCTCCTTACTCGGCCCCAGCTGCCGCATGTCTGGAGAAAACGGCGAGACCTGTCGGAGTGCATTGCCCCCTCAACAGGCCCGCCCTCGTTGCGGCTGCCCGGTATGGAATGCGTCGCCAGACGCCGCTGCAGACCCGTCCAGCGACACAGGACGGCCGCATAAATTCGCGCCGGCGGCGCCGCCGGCTACTCCAGCTTCCAGCTTAGCGAAGTTCCGCGCCCGGCAACAGAAACGATTCTGCTGATCTCTCCTCTTATTCTGCTATCGCTGAGCGTTAACGCGAAGGGCTGCTGACACTGAGCGTCCCAAAGATCCGCTGTCGCTTCGTTCCGCGCCAAAGATCCGCTGTCGCCGGGCGTTACGCCGTAAGATCTGCTGCCTCTTGGCGGCGCGCCCCGCCGGCGGAGGCTGCGCCCGAGCCGGCCGGCTTGAACGCGGACAGCAGCAGCACAATCAAACTGCCCGCTCCGATCGCCGCCAGCGTGGCCGCCGGGCCGTTCCAGCCGAAGCTTCCGCCGAAGAAAAAGAGCTCTCGCAGCCCTTCGACCAGGAAGCGCATCGGCAGCCAAGAATGAATCCAATCCCGGTAAAATCCGTTCATAAACTCCGGCGGAAGCGAGAGCAGCGGCGCGCCGAAGAACATCAGGACGACAAACAATACGATGCCCCGCAGCCCCGTCCAGGACAATACGGCGGATATCATCAGGAAAAAGGCCAGGATGGCGAGCGAAATAAACGCCCCCATACCCGCAATGTCCGGCACGTCCAGCTTCAGCATCGCGTCGGCCAGCCAGGCCATGCCGTAGCCGCATGGAACGGCAATGACTACGCCCATCGCCGCTTGAATGAATCTGGCGATCAGCCGGTTCTTACGCCCGGCGGCCGGTCCTGAAGCTTGCCCTGCGGCGATCGTGGCGATCGCGGCTCCCGCAATGCCGGCCATCCAGATCGGCTGAAACAGCGAGACGGGAGCGTTGCCGCGAGCCGCGCCGGCTCCCGTCTCGTTGACATAGGTCAGCTTCACCGCAACCGGCGACGCCACCATGGAGGCCTGGGACGGCGACAGCATCGCGCCGCTTGCCTCCAGCTCCTGTACGAGCTGGGCGCTCAGCGCGGCATTGACGGCGTCCGTCATGCCTCTCAATGCCTGGGTAATCATCGCGGCAGCGGTTGCGTTCATCCCCTGGTTAACCAGCACTTCAAGCTCGGGCCTCTCCGGAGACGGCGTGCGCAGCGAAGCTTGCCGCGCGCTGAAATCGTTCGGGATGACGACGGCGGCATAATACTTTTGTTCGTCCAATCCTTCCCGCGCCGCCTCTTCATCGGATTCGTCCGCCCATATGACCGGGGAGACCGCCGCTCCTTCGGAACCTTGCCGCAGCTTCCCGGCCAGCATATCTCCCATCGCAGCCGTCGAACCGTCCGGCAGCGTTACCCCTTCGTCCAGGTTGACCAGGACGATCGGCAAGTTTTGAGGCTGCATTCTCGTTGACGGGTACAAAACCAGCGAAAATATAAACATTACGACCAAAGCGATCAACGGCGAGGCCAGCAGCAGTTTGTTTTTGACTATCGACATGTTCGTCCACTCCTCTCGAACTTGGCGTCCACAATAATCAACACAGTGTTGAATATTGTTCGCAATGTCGATTATAATGATTTTGCCGAAGAGTACAATAATCAGCTTTGCGCGACGTGTCGCTTAATGAACAGATCGGGCGAAAGTGATGAGGAGGGACGTTATGCCGACGAAAAAAAGTACGGAGGACAGGCGTATTCAGCGAACCAAACGGACGATTCGCGACACCTTGACCTCGTTGATGGAGGAAAAAGGCTTTGACGGCATCACGGTCAAAGATTTGACGGAACGGGCGGACATAAACCGGGGAACCTTCTATATCCACTACCGGGACAAATACGATTTGCTGGAGCAAAGCAAAACGGAAATCGTTGCGGAGATCGAGAAGCTGGCCGCATCGGGCTTGAAGCTTGCTGCGGAAGGCGCCTGGAAAGACATACTCGAAGGCAAGCCGGTTCCTTTCGTGTCGGCGCTGTTCGAATATTTGAAGGAAAACTCCGATTTCATGCGCGTCATGCTCGGCCCGACAGGAGACCCTTCCTTTCAAAAAAAGCTCCGGGAAGTCATTCGCCAGCGCGCTTTGCCGATTCTCAAAGCGTTAGGCGGACAGCTTCTCGTGCCCGAGCATTATTTGACGGCATACGTCAGTTCCGCCCATCTCGGCGTCATTCAGCATTGGCTCGAAACCGGCATGGACCTGCCGCCGGAGGAGATGGCCGGCATTCTGGCCCGGCTGACGCTGCTCGGTCCGGGTACCGCCGCGGGCATCCTGCCGCCTCGTTGAAGCCCGCGAACCGTGCCCGGGGCAAGCGCGAATCGCTGCCGATGCCCTTTTCCGATCCCCAACCCAAAAACACCCCCCGCAGGTTCACCGGACATACGTCCGACGGCCTGCGGGGGATGGGATCTCTGTCAGGAACGGTTCAATTGAAATCGAATGACGTTCCAGGAGTACGGATCGAGCACCGCTTCCGCCCGTCCGCCGTCCACGGTCTCGCCGGAGCCGGCTTGCGGCTTCACCTCGTACGGGTTGTCCGACGTATTCACCGCGTTCAGCCGGTCGTGCTTCAGCACGATATGCTCGCGGAAGGCGTAACCTGTGAAATCGCGAATGTCCAGCTTCAGCAGAGCCGCTTCGGCGCCGCGGTTCACCGCAAAGAAGGTCAGCTCGTCCGTTTCTTCGTTATAGACCGCCACCGGATCGACGACCGGCACGTCAGTATATTTCGCCGTATCGTATTTCGGCGTTTCGACGAGGCTTTGCAGCACTTCGCCCCGGCCGTAACGGGAAACGTGCAGAAACGGGTAGAACGTCGGATTGCGCCAAGCCTTGCCGCCCTTCTCGGTCAAGATCATCGGAATCGTGTTGACGAGCAGCGATTGGCAGGCGATCTTGATCCGGTCCGCCCGGCGCAAGAGCGTCAGCATAGCCGAACCGAAGACAAGCGCATCCTCCATATGGAACTTCACCCAGTCGTACGGGCAGCCGATCTGCCATGGCGTATATTCGATGTCCGGCTCGCGCCATACGTTCCACTCGTCAAACGACAAGTACATCACTTTATTGCTCCGTTTCAAGCCGCGCACGTAGTCGCAAGCCGCGATCACTTCCTCGATCTGGCGTTCCATCTCCATCGGCATGGCGAGGTAGGTCGGCGTGTCATTTTCCCGTTTGCCGATGTAATGATGGAGCGACAGCATGTCCGCATGGTCGTACGTATGCTCCAGCACGATCCGGTCCCATTCCGGGAACGTGGACATATGGCGGGCGGAGCTGCCAACGGCAACCAGCTCAATGCTCGGATCGACCCACTTCATCACCTTCGCCGTTTCAAGCGCCAGCTGGCCGTATTGCGCCGCCGTCTTGCGGGCAATCTGCCACTCTCCGTCCAGCTCGTTGCCGAGACACCACGTCTTGATGCCGTAAGGCTGCCGGATCCCGTGCGACTTGCGCAGCTCGCTCCACGTCGTGCCGCCTTCGAAGTTGCAATATTCCAGCATATCCTTGGCCTCTTCGATGCCTCTTGTTCCGAGGTTGACGGTCATAATCGGATCGGCTCCGATTTCGCGCGTCCACTCCATAAATTCGTTCAGCCCGAACGTGTTCGGCTCGATTTGGCGCCAGGCGGGGTCAACGCGAACCGGCCGGCTTTCCTTCGGTCCGATGCCGTCTTCCCAATGATAGCCGGACGTAAAGTTCCCCCCCGGATAACGGACGACCGACAGCTGAAGCTCCTTCACCAGTTCCAGTACGTCCTGCCGGAAGCCTCTTCCGTCCGCGGTCGGGTGACCCGGCTCGTAAATCCCGTTATAGACAACGCTCCCCATATGCTCGACGAAAGAGCCGAACATCCGGTCGCTTATTTTTCCGATTTTATAACTCTTGTTGACTTGTATCGTTGCGGTTTTCATGGCGGTTTCTCCTCCCGAATGCTGCCTGTGCGTAAGCGGCAGTCTCTCTGTTGCTTGCTAACGTCACTTCAAGCCGGATGCGGCAATGCCTTGGACAAAATACTTCTGGGCGAATAAATAGACAACGACCAGCGGAGCCAGCGACAGCACGGCGGCGGCCAGTGTCGGCCCGTATTCGATCGTTCGCTGCCCGACGAACATCGCCAATCCCGCGGACAGCGTCCGCATGCCGGCCGAGCTCGTGAGCATCAACGGATAAATCAAGTCATTCCAGTTGTTCATCAGCAAAAAGATACCGAGTGCCGCCATCGCGGACTTGCACAACGGAAGCATAATGCTCCAATAAATGCGGAACTCGCTCAAGCCGTCGATTCGTCCGGATTCCTCCAGATCCTTCGGCAGCCCGACAAAAAACGAGCGCATCATAAATATGCCGAATGCGCTGGCCGCCCTTGGAATAATGAGCCCCCAATACGTATCGAGCATGCCCAGCTTATACACCTGAACGAACAACGGGATCATCAGCACCTGGAACGGAATCATCATCGTAATGAGAATGACCGTAAACAGCAGCTTGCTCCCCTTAAACCGGATGCGGGCAAACGCATAGCCGGCCATGGAATCGAAAAAGACCGACAAAACGGTAACGCCTCCGGCGAAAATAACGGTGTTGCGGAAAAAATCAAGCAGCGGGATGCGGTCCCATACCGTCAGAAACGAGGACAATGTATAGCCGCCCGCAAAAAACGTCGGCGGAAACTTGATCAAATCCCGTTCGAATTTAAAGGACGACAAGAGAATCCACAAAAAAGGATGAAGCACGACCAGCAGCAGCGCCAAAGCCAGCAAGCCGCCGATCATTTTGCCTATCGAAAATCTATAGCTCATTTCATACCGCCTCCTAACCGTCCGATTCCTTGTTCAGGAAATACCGGTTGACCGACAGGGTCACGGCCATAATCATGACGAACAACACAACCGAAATGGCGGAGGCGTAGCCCAGGTCATAAGGCGCCGTGCGAAAGCCGGTGCTGTAAATGTACGTCACCATCGTTTCGGTCTTGTCCAGCGGCCCCCCTTGCGTGGTGACAAAAATTTGGTCGAACACTTGCAGCGCGGCAATGAGCGCCGTAATGACGCTGAAGCCGAGCGCCGGGACGATGCCGGGCAGCGTGATGCTGAGAAACTGTCTCGCCTTGCCCGCACCGTCCAATTGGGCCGCCTCGTAATGGGATTCCGGAATCGTCTGCATCGCCGCCACCAGAATGATCATCGTATAACCGAAGCTTTTCCATACCGTCATCAGAATGATCGAAGGCATCGCCAGGTTCGGATCGCGCAAAAATCCCAGGCGGGGCAAGCCGATTTCGGCCAAATAATGCGGGTAAAGCCCCGTCTGCGGATCGAGCAGGAAGGACCACATAATGCCGATGGCCGTAAGCGAGCATACCGACGGCAGAAACAATGCCGACCGTATAAACTTGCGCAGCCGCGTGTTACGGGAAACGCAGGCCGCGATGAGCAAGGACAGCCCGATTTGCAGCGGCACTTCGATTACTGCAAACAGTCCCGTATTATACAGCGCGTTCCAGAACTTGCCGTCCTGCAGCAGTCTGCCGTAATGGTCGAGGCCGATAAAGTCGGCCCCTTTCAGAAATACGTCCATCCGCAGCAGGCTGATGACCAGCGTCGATACGAGCGGAACGAGCGTAAACAGCGTCAGAACGACGATGGCCGGCAGCACGAACAAGTAAGCCGCTCTCTCCGGTTTATTAAAATATCGAAAAATGCTTTTCGTCATAGTCACCACCCGTTCGTCCGTTGGGAGGGCTGCCGGCTTATGGTCGGCCGCCAGCCCTTCCATTCTATTCGTTTTTCAGCAAGGCGTCGATTTCGTCGGACGCCCGCTTGAGCGCCGCTTGCACATCCTGACCGTTCTGCACCGCTTCGATCAGCGTAAGAAGCACTTCGTTATTGATGCGGTCCGCGCTCATCAAGCCCGGCAAGAACGGCTTGGCGGCATCGCCCATGTTGGCCATGGCCGAAATGAGCGGATCCTGCTGAATGTCCGGATCTTCCGTCACTTCTTTCAAGTAAGGAGGAAAGCCGTTGGCCAGCGACCACTTCGTGCTGATCTCCGGCGAGTTCCAATAATGGATAAAATCGAAGGCTGCCTTCTGAACGTCCTCCGGCGTCCCCTCCGGAATGGCGAAGCCGATGCCGCCGAGCTCGGTATATTGCGTTGCCGAGCCTTTCGGCGGAAGCGCGATCCCGAAGTCGATGCCGCTGTTTTTCAAGCCCGGCGCCATCCATGGACCGTTAATATACATGCCGAGCTGGCCGCTCATCATCATTTTTTCGAAATCCGCTCCGGCAGCCCCTTTCGGGCTCACTTTCTTGACGGCTACGAGCTCCTGAATCCATTGGAATGTGGCCGCGTTGGCTTCCGAGTTCAGCACGGATTGTTTGTTCTCCAGATCGACAACGTCTCCGCCGTTGCCGATAATAAGCGAAGCGTAATACGCAGGCGCGCCGGATACCGGAATGCCGAAGCCGTATTGGTTCTTGGAAGGATCGGTCAGCTTCTCTGCGTAAGCGGCAAGCTCCTCGAGCGTCTGAGGTGCCTTCTCCGGATCGAGTCCCGCTTCCCGGAACAGGTCTTTGTTCCAGAACAGGTACAGGCCGTTCATCTGCATCGGAAGCAAATACGGCTTCCCGTCCTTGGCACCCAGCTCCAGCGCGCCGCTCGTAAACTGATCTTCTCTTGCGCCCGTCGCTTCAAAGTAACCGCTCAGATCGATGAACGAGCCGTTCTGAATGTACGGAACGGCCGATCCGCCGATGATTGCGGTCAAGCCCGGCGCCGTGTTGGTGGCGATCGCCGGCGGCAGCTTCTGATTCAACTGATCCCACGGCATGACGTCCATCTTGATCTCGACCTTATCCGCGTTAGCCATGTTGTATTCGTCCACGATTTGCTTCAGCAGCTCGCCGTCTGCCCCGGTAAACCCGTTCCAGAACGTTAACGTCACTTTCCCTTCGGCTCCGCCCTGCGAATCTCCGTTCTTGCCGCCGTTCGCATTGCCCGAGCTGCCGCATGCGCTCATGAGCAGCATCGCCATGGCGAGTATCGTTCCGATGATCATTCGAGCTTGCTTGCTTCGATTTGCCGTTCTCATCTTCCATCATCCCCCTGAACTGAAAAAAGTGTCTTTCCTTAGCTTGCCGAACTTTCGGTCTGTCCATGAAGTTTTGGATGGCACGCACCCCAAATCGTTAGCCTCATTAAATTTTTTGCGTGCGCTCACCTCCCCGACGAAGTTTCGAAGGTATTCAATACGTTTAAATCGTTTTAAATCTAGGTGGAAAATAAAATGCTGTTTCGCGCTTCCTTATGGCAACAACGAAAAACCAGCATTTTAGCTTGCATTTAGGGGCCGCATTTTTGACTACTAGTCTTTCAACATACAGTTTGCACCCGCAGCTCTATGTTTCGGCTCCGGCCCCGCAAGACTCCCGAACGATCAGCGTGGAGGGCAGCACCGACTGCAGCGGATCGATGGTCTGGCCGGACAAGGCGGCGGCAATCTTGTCGGCGGCTTGTCTGCCGATTTCTCTCATCGGCTGATATACCGTCGTCAGAGAAGGTTCGATCTCTCCGCCCAATTCGATATTGTCGCAGCCGACGACGGCCACGTCGCCGGGGATGGATCTGCCGCCGTTGCGAAGCTCCCTCATGGCTCCGATCGCCATGCGGTCATTGGCCGCAAACACGGCATCGAATTGTACCGCCTTTTGGGTCAAACGGCGCACGGCATGAATGCCGCCCTCTTTCGTAAAGTCCGATTCGATCAGCAGCTCCGGCTCGTAAGGCAGCCCGTAGTCCTGCAGCGCTTTCTTGTAGCCTTCAAACCGGTCAATGCTGACCTGATAATCCAGGGGACCGCTAATATGAACGATTCTGCGCCTGCCAAGCTTGATCAAATGCTCCGTGGCGGCATACGCACCGCCGATATCGTCCCTTTCCACCGTCATGACATCGTCCTGATGCCATTTGCCCAAATAAACGAGCGGAAATCCGGAATCGATAATTTGCATAATATTGCGATCCTTGATCGAGGCCGGCCACAAAATGATGCCGTCGGCCCTTCGGTTGCGGACAATTTTATTGTAGGAGGCCTCTTCCTCCGTCTCCGAAGGCGAAACGGACAGCATCAGATGATAGCCGCTTTGGATGAGCACCTCCGTCACGCCTTCCAACAGTTCGACGAAGTAAGGATGACCGAACGCGTTATGCGGCGTATTCGGGAAGATAAGCGCGACGGTTTCGGCTCGCTTGGCCCGCAGGCTTCGGCCGATTTCATTCGGCACGTAGTTCAAGCTGGCCGCGATCTCCTCAACGCGCTTCCGTGTCTTTAGGTTCACCCGCGGGTCTCCCGCCAAAGCCAGCGAGACCGTCGCCGTGGAAACGCCCGCCAGCCGGGCTATATCTTTCAGCGTGATATTATCCTTTTTCACAACGGTCGCTTGCCTCCTTTCGTATACCGTTTAAGGCAGATGATCCATTGCCGATTGCAAGAGAATACATAATCAATGGGTTCAAAAGCTCAACGCTGCTTATAATAGTTCCAACCTACGTTATTTAAACGTTTTAATTTTGAATCGAAAAGAAGATTTAAAACGATTTAACTCAACTATATAGCGCTTTCAAACATTCGTCAATACCAAATTTATTTTCCCCCTCGCTCCAAGGTCGCGTACGTACTTACAGATGCTGCCCCAGCCCACTTCCCGCTCTCCAAGTTCACGCATGACCTTACTGCACCCTGCAACTCCAAATTTACTCACTCCAAGGTCACGTACGTACTTACAGATGCCGCCCCAGCCCACTTCCCGCTCTCCAAGTTCACGCACGACCTTACAGCACCCTTCAACGCCAAATTTACTCATTCCAAGGTCGCGCACGCACTTACAGATGCCGTTTCTGCTCATTTGCCGCTCTCCAAGTTCACGCACGACCTTACGGTACCCTTCAACTTCAATTTACTCACTCTAAGGTCGCGCACGTACTTACAGATGCCGCTTCAGCCCATTTGCCGCTCTCCAAGTTCACGCACGACCTTACTGCACCCTGCAACTTCAAATTTACTCACTCTAAGGTCGCGCACGTACTTAAAAATGCCGCTTCAGCTCATTTGCCGCTCTCCAAGTTCACGCACGACCTTACAGTACCTCAACTACTCCGCCCCGCCCGAACGCCGCAAAAAAAGAGCATGCCCCAGGAGGACATGCTCTTCCGCATCACTTAAAATTACTTGAAGCTTTTCAAGTTGTAGAACGCCGCTTTGCCGCCGTATTGAGCCGTGGAGCCCAGCTGGTCCTCGATGCGGAGCAGTTGGTTGTACTTCGCTACGCGGTCCGTACGGGAAGGCGCGCCCGTTTTGATTTGGCCGGCATTGGTTGCAACCGCGATATCGGCGATCGTGCTGTCTTCGCTTTCGCCGGAACGGTGGGAGATAACGGCCGTGTAACCGGCGCGTTTCGCCATTTCGATCGCGTCGAACGTTTCCGTCAGCGTACCGATTTGGTTCACCTTCACGAGGATGGAGTTGCCTACGCCCTTCTCGATGCCGTCGGACAGACGCTCGGTGTTCGTTACGAACAGGTCGTCGCCTACGAGCTGAACTTTGCCGCCCAGCTTGTCGGTCAGCAGCTTCCAGCCTTCCCAGTCGTCTTCGGAGCAGCCGTCTTCGATCGAGATGATTGGATATTTCTCTACCCAGGAAGCGAGCAGATCGACGAACTCGGCCGACGTGAACGATTTGCCTTCGCCGGACAGCACGTATTTGCCGTCTTTGTAGAACTCGGTGGAAGCGACGTCCATGCCCAGGAATACGTCTTCACCAGGCTTGTAGCCGGCGCGCTCGATGGCGGAGATGATCGTCGTGATCGCCTCTTCGTTGGAGCCCAGGTTCGGAGCGAAGCCGCCTTCGTCGCCGACAGCCGTGTTCAGGCCTTTGTCATGCAAAACGGCTTTCAGGTTGTGGAAAATTTCCGCGCCGATGCGCAGCGCTTCTTTGAAGTTTTCCGCGCCAACCGGCAGGATCATGAACTCTTGCACGTCGATGTTGTTGTCGGCATGCTCGCCGCCGTTGATGATGTTCATCATCGGAACCGGCAGCGTTTTGGCGTTGAAGCCGCCCAGGTAAGTATACAAAGGAACGTCCAGCGCGTCCGCGGCAGCGCGAGCAACCGCCATGGAAACGGCCAGAATCGCGTTGGCGCCCAGCTTGCCTTTGTTGTGCGTGCCGTCGAGCTGGATCATTTTGCGGTCAATCGCCACTTGGTCCAGCGCGTCCAGACCGATAATTTCCGGAGCGATAATCGTATTGACATTTTCAACGGCTTTCGTTACGCCTTTGCCGAGGTAACGGGATTTGTCGCCGTCGCGAAGCTCAACGGCTTCGTATGCGCCTGTGGACGCGCCGGATGGCACGATGGCGCGGCCTTTGCCGCCGGATTCGAGGGATACTTCAACTTCTACCGTAGGATTCCCGCGGGAATCGAGCACTTCGCGTGCGTAAACGTCAACGATAATGGACATGGAAGAACACTCCTTTTTTTATGATAAGTTAACCCGCGGCATCTCCGCTAAGATAGCGGAGACCGCAAGTTTAACTTATAAATTATTGATGGCGCTAAATTGCTTGCTTATCCTTTGATCAGCGTCGAGCCCGTCATTTCGGCAGGCTTCGCCAAGCCGAGCAGATCGAGCATCGTCGGCGCGATGTCGGCCAGAATGCCGCCTTCGCGCAGCGAAGCGTCCGGCTTCGTCACGATGAACGGAACCGGGTTCGTCGTATGCGCCGTATGCGGACGGCCGTTCTCGTCGAACACCATATCCGCGTTGCCGTGGTCGGCCGTAATGAGACATACGCCGCCTTTGGCGAGCACCGCTTCTACAACCTTGCCCAGACATTCGTCCGTCGCCTCGACCGCCTTGATCGTCGGCTCCAGCATGCCGGAGTGGCCGACCATGTCGGGGTTGGCGAAGTTCAGAATGATGGCATCGTGCTTGTCTGCTTCAATCTCGCGAACGGTCGATTCCGCCAGCTCGTACGCGCTCATCTCCGGCTTCAGGTCGTATGTGGCGACCTTCGGCGAATTGATCAGCACGCGCGTCTCGCCCGGCAGCTCGACGTCGCGGCCGCCGCTGAAGAAAAACGTGACGTGCGGATACTTTTCCGTCTCCGCCGTGCGCAGCTGCTTCAAGCCGTTTTGCGCCAGCACCTCGCCCAGCGTGTTGTCCAGGTTCTTCGGCTCGTAGGCGACATAGCCGCCAACCGTCTCGCTGAACAGCGTCAGGCAGACGAAATGGAGGCCGACCGGATGGTTGGCCCCGCGGTCGAAGCCGCGGAAATCGTCATTCGTGAACACTTGCGACAGCTGAATGGCGCGGTCCGGACGGAAGTTGAAGAACACGACGGCGTCGCCGGATTCCACCAGCCCGACCGGCCGGCCGTCCTCGCCCACGATTACCGTCGGCATAACGAATTCATCATAAACCGATTTCTCGTACGATTCAACTACCGCCTGCAGCGGATCGGCATAGGCCGGTCCTTCGCCGTACACCATGGCGCGATACGATTTCTCCGTACGCTCCCAGCGCTTGTCTCGGTCCATGGCATAGTAGCGGCCTTGCACCGTCGCGATGCGGCCGACGCCCAGCTCGTCGATCTTCGCCTGCAAGCGCTCGATGTACCCTTTGGCGCTGTCGGGAGCGACGTCGCGTCCGTCCAGGAAGGCATGCACGTATACGTCCTGCAGCCCTTCCTTCTTCGCCAGCTCCAGCAGCGCCAGCAGATGATCGATGTGGCTGTGCACGCCGCCGTCGGACAAGAGGCCGTACAGATGCAGCTTCTTGCCGTTTGCTTTGGCATGATTCACCGCACCCCGCAGCGTTTCGTTCGAGAAAAATTCGCCTTCGCGAATCGACTTGCTGATCCGGGTCAAATCCTGGTACACGATGCGTCCCGCGCCGATGTTCAGGTGGCCGACCTCGGAGTTGCCCATTTGACCTTCCGGCAGGCCGACCGCTTCGCCGCATGCCGTCAGCGTCGTATGCGGATAGCTGCTCCAATAACGGTCGTAATTCGGCTTGTTCGCTTGTGCGACGGCATTCCCCGTCACATCGTCGCGAAGGCCGAATCCGTCCAAAATAATCAATGCAACCGGTTTGCGTTCAGCCATCTTACTTGGCCCCCTCGATCAGGGCGATGTAGGATGCCGGCTCCAGGCTGGCTCCTCCGACGAGCGCGCCGTCGATGTCCGCTTGGCCGAGGTATTCGGATACGTTATTAGGCTTCACGCTGCCGCCGTATTGAATGCGGACCTTGTCTGCGGTTGCCTGATCGTACAGACCCGCCACCACGCCGCGGATATAGCCGATGACGTCTTGCGCGTCTTCCGCCGTGGAAGACTTGCCCGTGCCGATCGCCCAGATCGGTTCGTACGCGATGACGACCTGAGCCGCCTGATCGGCGGACAAGCCCTTGAACGCTTCCGTCGTCTGAACCTTGCACAGCTCTTTCGTCTGACCGGCTTCACGCTCTTCCAGCTTCTCGCCTACGCACACGATCGGCGTAAGGCCGTGCTTGAACGAGGCATGAACCTTTTTGTTCACAATCTCGTCCGTCTCGCCGAAGTAAGCGCGGCGCTCGGAATGGCCGATGATGACATACTGCACGCCGAGCTCCTTCAGCATCAAGCCGCTGATCTCGCCCGTGAAAGCGCCGTTGTCTTCAAAGTGGACGTTTTGCGCGCCGATTGCGATCGACGTGCCTTTCGCCGCTTCCGTCAAAGCCGGCAGCGCGGTGAACGGAGCGCAAATGACGCTTTCCACGCCCGCCACCTCCGCTTTCCCTTTCACTTCGGAGAAAAAGGACACGGCTTCGGACACGGTTTTGAACATTTTCCAGTTGCCTGCAATAATCGGTGTTCTGCTCATGTTATCCCTCCTGTCCACCATTTTATTATTTATCGTTCAACGCGACAACGCCCGGAAGCTGTTTGCCTTCCATAAATTCGAGGGAAGCTCCGCCGCCCGTCGAAATAAAGTCCATTTGGTCCGCCAGGCCGAATTTCTCTGCCGCCGCCGCGGAGTCGCCGCCGCCGATGACCGTATAAGCGGAAGTTTCCGCCGTCGCTTTTGCCACCGCGCGCGTGCCGTGGGAGAACGGCTCGATTTCGAATACGCCCATAGGTCCGTTCCATACGACGAGCTTGGAGTTTTTGATGACGTCCGCGTACAGCTCGCGCGTTTTCGGGCCGATGTCGATGCCTTCCCAATCAGAAGGAATGCCGTTTACGTCGACGATTTGCGTATTGGCCGTCGGGCTGAAATCGTCGGTAACGACAATGTCTACCGGCAGGTACAGGTTTTTGCCCAGCTTTTTCGCTTTCTCGATGAACTCAAGCACCAGATCGAGCTTGCTCTCGTCCAGCAGCGATTTGCCGATTTCATGGCCTTGCGCCTTGAAGAATGTATAGGAGAGACCGCCGCCGATAATGATGTTGTCGGCGATATCGATCATTTTGTCGATGACCGCGATTTTGTCCTTTACCTTGGAACCGCCGACGATCGCCGTAAACGGACGCTCCGGATTGTGCAGCGCTTTGCCGAGCACTTCCAGTTCTCTTTCCATCAGCAGGCCGGACACGGCCGGCAAGTAATGAGCGATGCCTTCCGTGGACGCATGGGCGCGATGAGCGGCGCCGAACGCGTCGTTGACGAACAGATCCGCCAGGCTTGCAAAAGCTTTCGCCAGCTCCGGATCGTTTTTCTCCTCGCCCGGATAGAAACGAACGTTTTCCAGCAGCAGCACGTCGCCGTTGTTCATGGCTGCGATTTGCGCTTCAACGGCCGCGCCGATCGCTTCGTTCGCTTTCGCTACCGGCTTGCCGAGCAGCTCGGACAGACGGACGGCGGATGCCGTATGGCGGAGCTCCTCCACCACTTCGCCCTTCGGACGGCCCAGATGGCTAGCCAGAATGACCTTCGCGCCTTTTTCGATCAAGTAATTGATCGTCGGCAGCGTCTCGCGAATCCGCTTGTCGTCGGTAATGCTTCCGTTCTCGATCGGCACGTTGAAGTCCACGCGCACGAATACTCTTTTGCCGGCCAGTTCGGCCACGTCACGAATGCTTTTTTTGTTCATTGCTTGGGTCCCTCCCCTAAGTATGGTTAAAGCATGAGAAGAGGGCGCCCCTTCGCATGGAAGGAACGCCCTCGCGGCCGCGCCCCAAGCGCAACGGCTGACGCCATCCCTTGGGAGACGAAAGCTTGCGTTTCGCATGGCATATAAGCTCGGTTGAGCGGAACTTATATGCGGGCAAAGGGCCTTAAGGCCAAGGGCCGACGCTCTCGAAGCAGGAGCCGCCGCCCGTCAGCTTCGTTCCTTACAGACCTTTGCTCGCGATGTAAGCGGCCAGATCTACGACGCGGTTGGAGTAGCCCCACTCGTTGTCGTACCAGGAAACGACTTTCACCATATTGCCTTCTACGATCATCGTGGAGAGCGCATCGATCGTGGAGGAAGCTGGGTCGCCGTTGTAGTCGCTCGATACAAGCGGCTCTTCGCTGTAGTTCAGAATGCCTTTCAGAGGGCCTTCCGCAGCGGCTTTCAGAGCGCCGTTCACTTCTTCGACCGTCACGTTCACTTTCAGCTCGGCAACCAGGTCGGTTACGGAAACGTTAGGCGTAGGAACGCGCATTGCCATGCCGTTCAGCTTGCCTTTGAGCTCAGGCAGCACCAGGGATACCGCTTTGGCTGCGCCTGTAGTCGAAGGAATGATGTTTTCCGCAGCGGCGCGGGCGCGGCGCAGATCTTTGTGCGGCAGGTCAAGCACGGATTGGTCGTTCGTATAGGAGTGAACCGTCGTCATCATGCCTTTGACGATGCCGAATTTGTCGTTCAGAACTTTGGCGAACGGAGCCAGACAGTTCGTCGTGCAAGAAGCGTTGGAAATAATCGTGTGAGCGGAAGGATCGTATTTGTCTTCGTTTACGCCCATAACGATCGTGATGTCTTCGTTCGTTGCAGGAGCGGAAATAATAACTTTTTTCGCGCCGCCTTGCAGGTGAAGCTCGGCTTTTTCCTTCGCCGTGAAGATACCCGTCGATTCGACGACGATTTCAGCGCCTACTTCCGCCCATTTCAGGTCGGCAGGATTGCGCTCTGCGAATACTTTGATTTCGCGGCCGTTAACGATCAGCGCGCCTTCGGCGGCTTCAACGGCAGCGTCCAGCTTGCCGTGAGTCGTGTCGTATTTCAGCAGGTGAGCCAGCGTCTTTACGTCAGTCAAGTCGTTAACTGCGACTACCTCTACATTAGGATTGCTCAGCGATGCGCGGAACACGTTGCGGCCGATGCGGCCAAAGCCATTGATACCAATTTTTACCATGGGTAATTCCTCCTAAGCGTGTGGTATGAAGCAAAATATATTTCAAGACGTTGTCCGGCCGAGGCTCACCCGCTTCGCCCGATCATCGTCATGATACCTATGTGTTTGAAATTAAGCTTCCTTCTCCATCAGCGCGACGATTTCCAAAGCCGCCGCCTCGTCCGTCACGAGCACGTCGTCATGGCCGAATCGCATAATGGCCGCAATGGCCTCTCCTTTGCTTCGGCCTCCGGCTACGCCTATAACAACTTCAGTGTTGACGATATCTTCAAGGCGTAATCCTACCGTTTGCATTTTGTGTACGACGGAGCCGTTTCGGTCAAAATAATACCCGAACGCTTCGGCCAGCGCGCCATCCTCGGCCATCGCCCGCACCACCTCGGGATCGAGGCGCCGGCGCCGGGCCATCACCATCGCGTCGCCTATGCCGTGCACGACAACCCTCGCGCTTCGGATAACGTCTACAATTTCGCGGATGTTCGGTTCCTGCATAATGGAAGCGAAAGCTTCTTCGCCCAAATAGTCGGGCACATGAAGCAGCCGGTATTGACCGCCCGTCCGCTTGGCCATCGTCGAAGCCAGCGTGTTCGCCTGATAATCCAGGCTCTCTCCCAATCCGCCGCGGGCAGGCACGAATCGGATTTCCTTCATCGCTGCCGAGGCCGTCAGTTGATTAGCGACCTGCGCGATCGTCGTTCCCCCGGTTACCGCCACGACATCCTTCGGACGCAGCGTCTGGCGAAGCACCTGGGAAGCGGCTCTTCCCATCTCCCGCTTCGTCTGCGCGGACGAATCCGAATCGCCGGCGACCACAATCACCTGCGACAGACCAAATGCGGTTCGTATGCGATCCTCCAGTTCGGACAAGCCGAAGAGCGTCTTGTACAGCGGCTCCAGTTCCTCAAGCAGCTTGCGGCCCGACTCGGTAATGCGCATACCGGAGGATTGAATATGAAGCAAGCCTTGCTCCTTCAAAAAATCCGTCTCCGCTCGCAGCACCCGTTCCGTCAATCCCAGCGCCGAGGCCAGCGCCCGCCGTCCGATCGTATCCGACAGCATCACCTGGCGAAGGATGGAGTACCGTTTCCTCATCGCGTCCAGAAGATCCGGCACAAGCTGCTGCTGCAGTTCAATGAGCTGTCGCATGTTCGTCCTTCACTCCATCGGCGGGAGTCCGGCGGACTCCTTCGTTATGTTGAGACCTGGACCGATTATGTCCCGCGTTAGCGTTTTAAGTCCCACCTATATTGTAGCGAAAACGGCAACGAGTCGCAATAGGTCGAATTCGGTTGGAAACGGTTTCGGACACAATTTAATCAATATTTATTTTTAAATGTCTCTTGCCTTTTTCGTTAGCCTGTTATATAATCAATTTTGCTACTGTTTTTTGCGCCCGTGGTCCAATGGATATGACGTAGGCCTCCGGAGCCTGAGATCTAGGTTCGATTCCTAGCGGGCGCGCCACCAATCAAATGATTATGGTTTACATAGAGCAACAGCCCGAGGCGATTTCGCCTCGGGCTGTTCTTTTTATTCGATCCGCCCCCCTTCCCGCCCGGTCTCCGAGAACTACATCCACTATCCCGTCAGTTCAGGAAATGCGTATGGCGACCTCTTTACACTTGCGCAGCCGGTTTGCTACAATGGCTAGGTCTATATTGTTAACCTAAATTTATAAATAAATGGTTAACAATAAGACTGAACAACGATGCGCGGACGCGCTTCATTTCTGCTAGGGGAAGGATGATCGGCTGTGACGGCAATTGCTGCGGATAACAACTGGGGAACGCTGGCGCGCAAGGCGCTGGATGGTGAAACGTTGTCGATGGAAGAAGGATTGGCAGTGCTGGAGGCGGACGATGGCGAAGTGCTGCCCCTCCTTCATGCCGCCTTTAAAGTGCGGAACCGTTACTACGGCAAAAAGGTTAAGCTCAATATGATTATCAACGCCAAAAGCGGTCTCTGTCCGGAAGACTGCGGCTACTGCTCGCAGTCGATCGTCTCGACCGCGCCGATTCCGAAATATACGATGCTGGATAAGGAAACGCTGCTGGAGGGCGCGCGCGAAGCGATGAACCGAAAGGCAGGCACCTACTGCATCGTGGCGGCGGGCAAAGGGCCTACGGACAAGGAACTGGAGCAAGTTGTCGAGGCGGTCAAGGAAATTCGGCAAACGATGCCGCTCAAAATTTGCGCTTGTCTCGGCATCTTGAAGGACGGCCAAGCCGGCAAGCTGGCGCAAGCCGGCGTTCACCGCTACAACCATAATCTCAATACGAGCAAAAGCCGCTATCCGTCGATTTCGACGACGCATACATACGACCAGCGGGTCGACACGGTGGAGCAAGTCAAGGCGTACGGCATGTCCCCTTGCTCCGGCGTTATTATCGGCATGGGCGAAACGAACCGGGAAATTGTCGACATGGCACTTGAGCTCCGCAGGCTGGATGCGGATTCGATCCCGGTCAATTTTCTAAACGCCATTCCGGGCACGCCGCTGGCGGGGGCTGGCCGGACGCCCGCCATGAAAGCGTTGAAAGTGCTGGCGCTGTTTCGCTTCATGTGCCCGGCCAAAGAAATTCGCGTCGCCGGCGGACGCGAAGTGAATCTTCGCTCGCTGCAGCCGCTGGCGCTGTACGCGGCCAACTCTTTGTTCGTCGGCGACTATCTGACGACGGAAGGACAAGACGTAACCGTCGACCATCGGATGATCGAGGATCTCGGCTTCGAAATCGAACGGCGCGCCCTTTAAGCGCGGCGATTCGGCCGGCCTCCCTCTTCCTGTCCCAAGCTCAGTGCGCCTTACGGCTGCGCCACGCCAAAAAATTGAAGCAGCTCCTCCGGATCGTACGTCTTGAGCACCAATTCCTGATGATCGAACACGAGCATCACCGGAAGCTTCTCAATGCCGAGCTCCGTTTTGTAATCCGTTACGAAATTGTCGGGATATGTCCCGAAGCTGATCGGACTCTTCGGAACGATGTCCATCAGCCTTTCTCTCGTTTCCGGCGGCAGCGGCGCTCCTTCCTCCGTAAATACGGTTGTCTTGTACTTGTTCGTGTGCTGAGACAATAGCTTGCCGTATTTCTCCTCGTACGTCATCTCGAGCAGCACAATCTCTCGGGCGGCATAGTCGGCCTCCTTCTTGTCCTTCGGCGGATTCACCAGCACCTTCTGACCGATCTTGATCCGGTCCAGGGCAACGGGCGAGCCGTCTTCCGTCCGAATATCGAGCTGCTCCGTCGCTTCTATCGGAATGACAATGCCGAGATCGTTGCGGTTGCGCCCTTCCCCCCGCTTGTACCACTCGGATATATCGACCTCGAGCAGCCGCCGCTCCGCATCGACGCTCAGCACCTTGCCGATCATTTCGTCGTCGCTGAATTCGCTGCCGCCACACGAGGCAAGCGCCGGCAAGCTCATCAAACATAAGAGCACAAACGCCTTCCTCCATATAAGAGACATGCCATCCTCCCCCTTCTTAATAATTTTTTTCGGCGCGACGATCGTCATCGTCAGGTTCGTTATATATTCTTATACCTGTGATTTCGGCACCATTAGCGATTGTCAGGTTCGTTATATATTCTTATACCTGTGATTTCGGCACCATTAGCGATTGTCAGGTTCGTTACAGTTACAACGAGAATTGTAACGAACGTCAGCGAGCTTATTCGCACTCAAATGGCCGATTTACAAGGCTAACGAACGTCAGTGAGCTTATTTGCCCCAATCTGGCTGATTCTAGTCCGAAATCAGGATAATAGCATTGCTAAGGTTCGTTACATATTCAAACCCGCGATTTCGGCGCGATTAGCGATCGTCAGGCTCGTTACAGTTACAACGAGAATCGTAACGAACATCAGCGAGCTTATTCGCACTCAAATGGCCGATTTACAACGCTAACGAACGTCAGTGAGCTTATTTGCCCCAATCTGGCTGATTCTAGTCCGAAATCAGGATAATAGCATTGCTAAGGTTCGTTACATATTCAAACCCGCGATTTCGGCGCGATTAGCGATCGTCAGGTTCGTTACATATCCACAACCGCGATTTCGGCGCGATTAGCGATCGTCAGATTCGTTATGTCCCCAAACCCGTGATTTCAGTTCGATTAGCGATCGTCAGGTTCGACAGACTCCTTAACGCCGTCAATGTTCAACAATCGCATGCAGCACCTTCGACCCCGGGTGAAAAAAGATCAGCAGCTGTCCCATATCCCCAAACATCAAGATGTCGTCCCGCCCTTTGTCCTTGCCGACGACGGGGATCGTCACATCCGACCGAATGGAGCATACAAACCGCATCCGTTCGTTGGTGACCGGACATCGGGGCACGCTCGGACATTGGTACCACATCGGCACGCCGCCGAGCAGCGCATTTTCATTCTCAAACGCCTGCGCATCCAGCCGGCTTTCGCTCCTGTATCGAACTTTGGCGAATTCGATTTGCACGTCTTGAAGATCGGGGTCGGCCCAATCGTCCGAAACGGTTATGGGCTCGATCATCTTCGGCCGGTCAGGGTCGCGATAATCCAAATATACACCGTGGTTGGCTTCGAACAAAGGGAATATCACATGCATCCGCTCGATGCCCGTCCATTGCAGCATCGGATCGGTACCGTCCAGCGTGCCGATATATTGAAACCGGGAGCATAACCGGCTATCCGCGGGCAGAACCAGCTCCTCCGGGGGCTTGCCCCCGATCGAATGCGTCCCTCGCTCGTCCTTGACCAGCAAAAACACCTTACGGTCTTCCCAATGATCCAGCGGCAGAGCAATCTGTTCCGCGACTTGCCTAGCTTCGTCCCCCCGATGCTGGATGACGGCGGCGGTCATGCGGTCGCTTATTTTTAACTCGAGCGCCAATTGAATCTGCTTAAAAAATTCGAATCCTTCCCGATCGACCCCATGCGTCGTCAAATAGTCCGCGACATATTCCTTCTGTTCCCAATATACTTCCCATCCGCCCAAATACCTTGTACGGTTTGGCTGAACGCTCATTGGCAACCCCTCTTTCCCCTATGCCGGATTCGTTGCGCTAACAGTTTTATGTCAATTATACCAAATGCCAGACGACAATATTGATAAAAAAAGACGCTCACTCCCCGATCCCGTCTGCTATGATGAACGTAAGTCAACACAAGCCGCGCGGGTCGAACGGCGGAGTAAACATCGGATCCCTTGAAGATTGGAGGACTGCCTGTCATGGAAACGGTCCAGCGCGCGATCGATTACGTGGAGGAGCGTTTGGCCGAGGCGCTGGAGCTGGAGGAAATCGGCCGGGCGGCCGCCATGTCGGTGCCGAACCTGTACCGGTTGTTTTACGCGATGACGGGTCACCCGATCAAAGAATACATACGGAAGCGAAGAACGAGCGAAGCGGCGATGATGCTGAGGCTGACGGACCTGTCCGCCAAAGAAATCGGGTTTCGATGCGGCTTCGATACTTACCAGACCTTCGTCAAGACGTTCCGGCGCATCGCGGGCATGACGCCCGGCCAATATCGACAGGCGGACGCCATCTACAGCTTCGAGCGGATTCGGCTTCATGAACGAATGGCCTACTGCGAAGAGCGGGCCGTGTACGAACGGTATCCGGACGTCAAAGTGATCCGTCTTCCTCCGCTGTCAGGCGTCGGATACCTGCATACGGCCGAGCGGGAAGAAGGGCTCGAGGAAGAGGCATGCCGCCGATTCCAGGCCTTGCTGGCCGGCAGCGGGCTCGACCCCAGCCGCATGCGGCTGTTCGGCTGGAATGTCGAACCGACGGCAGCCTTGACGGGCGCGGCATCGTTTGCCTATCAAATGATGGCCGTCGGTCCGGCGCCAGCCGGTTCACAGCCGCGGAGCTTCAAAGAAGCCGCCGAGCATGCCGCGTTGCGGCCGATTGCCATAGAGGGCGGAGCTTATGCGACGGCCTGGACTTCCGTAGAGTCGGGCCAAGTCATCCAGAGAGCCTGGAACCGGCTCGTATCGGAATGGCTGCCGCTAAGCTCGTTCGAGCTGGGAGATCACGGTTTCCTGGAGGAATACCAGCAATGGAACGGACGCATCGCCCGCATGAAGCTGTACCTTCCGGTCCGCAAATCGAAACAAACGGACGCCATACACATCGTGCGTCGGGAGCCGGTCCGGGTGATCACCTTCCGCGCGGAAGGCGACGACGGCGGTACGCGCGCCGACGAAGCCGCCATGCGCTGGCTTCGGCTCCATGACTCGTTCGCAGATTCGCCCCACCGTTTCGAGGTCTTTATGAGCAACAATCTGGGAATGACGTTTGAAGGCCGCTCCGGTTATGAAATCCATCTTTCGCTTCCGGCAGACTCGATTCCTTTCGGGGAGAAGGATGGGCATGCCGGCCAATTGGAGGGGGGCTTGTACGCCTGCTTGCAGACCCGCGCCTTCGGCGCCATGACCGGCGTGCTGGAAAGGATTTACCGCTGGCTCGGCGAATCTATCGAATATGAGGCGGCCCCGGACCGCCAGTGGTATACCCGATACTTGCCGGAGGAGCCGGCGGCGGAACGGAGCATCGCATCGTTGGAACGGCAAGTCGTCGCCGAAACCTATGTCCCGATCGTACCGCGAATACCGAACCGGAAGGATGAATGACAAATGAACGAAGGATCCGCTCGCAAACCGTTGCCGGAAGGCTACAAGCCGGCCATCATTCCACAAACGTTGAAAATGATCCAAGGAGGCAAAGCCATGAACGAACAGCCGTTGAACAACGATAACGCATTGCAGGCCAGTCCCGTCAAAAACAAGGTTGGAACCATTTTCGTACCCGTCAAGGACATCGAGAAGTCGCGCAGCTGGTATTGCCGGGTGCTGGGGTTGAACGAAGAGGAATGCTCGATCATGAACGGACACCTGTGCCCGCTCCCTATGGAAGGAACCGGCCTTATTCTCGATACGATGCCGATGTGGGGAGGCGATGCGCCGGAAGGCGCACCGGCCATTGAAACGCCGGCCTTTATGCTTATGACGGACGACTTGGAAGGATCGCTGGACTTCATGAAGCGGCTAGGCGTCGAGCTCGTGACGGAAATCGAACATAACCACTGGTTTGTCGCCAAAGATCCGGACGGCAACAAGCTGATGATCTGCCGCGAATAGCGGCGACGGTAACGAACGGGGACAGGCGCGGGGCGCTTTGTCTCCCCTTCGCTTTACTCTGCGGCTGAAGCTGTCCGATACATCTATATTTATTTGATCGTACACCGCATGACCTGATCCGAAATCTTTTTTGGCCAAATCAAATGTAACTTTGGCGACGACCGATGCACCGTGTAGGCGTAAAAAGCTGTAAGAACGAATCACCGTATCGATATCGCTGATGTTCATCCGGAGAGGAGGTGCATGATGGACCGAAAAAGAGTATTTACGAAATCGCCTTGGGAGCCAATCGTAGGTTATTGCCGTGCCGTTCGCATCGGAGACAGAATTGATGTTTCGGGAACGACTGCGATGAAAGACGGCGTAGTTGCCGGCGAAGGAAACCCCTACGAACAAACCATATTTATTTTGCAGACGATCGAGAAGGCGCTTAACGAATTAGGAGCCGATTTGACTCAGGTCGTCCGCACAAGAATGTATGTAACGGATATATCGAAGTGGGAACAGGTCGGCAAGGCGCACGGCGAATTTTTTAAAGATATTCAACCCGTCACTACAATGGTCGAGGTAAAAGCGCTTATTGACCCACGACTGCTGGTTGAAATTGAAGCCGAAGCCGTAGGCAGGTAGATGTTTACCGCTTCAAGCATCCTGCGTTTTCGCTTGCGCCAGCACCGACGCCACAAATGCGGCAACCCCGTCGTCGTCGTTGCCGGCCGCCACCCGCGTCGCCAGCTCCAGCAGCGCCGGGTGGGCGCCGGCAACGGCTACGCGTTCTCCCGCTTCCCGGAACATGCCGATATCGTTCAGATTGTCTCCGAACACCGTCACTTCCTTCGGCTCGCAGCCGACCAGCTCCGCCCATTTGCGCAGAGCGGCTCCCTTGTTCGCCTCCCGATGGCTGAATTCCAAAAAATAATGATCCGCAATATACGAATCCTTTATCAGTTCGATGTGCAGTCCGGCATCGGCGAACCGCTCCTCAACCAGCGTCTTCAGCGGCCGCAGCTCCTCCAGCCTGCCGATATAGGTCAACATCAGCGTCCGCCATCGTTCGGGACAGCTCAGCCGCCCGGCTTCGGCTTCCGCAAACCTCGGATCGCCCGGACGGCTTTCGCGGAACGCGATATCCCCTTCCCGGACAAGCGGCTCATGCAGCACCCGCTCCCGGTCATGCGCATCCAGCGCAAACAGCAGCGGAACGAGGCCACGCTCTCTGCCGGTATCGATTATATCGTTGGCGGCATCCGACGTCAGCCATGCGCCGCCGATCACCTCGTCCGTCACAGGATCGAACAGCATCGCTCCGTTATACAGCGCGATTGGATATTTCCATGGAATCGTCCCGACAACTCTCTGGGAACTCATATAACTCCGCGCCGTTGCATAACTGATAATAACCCCTTCCTCCAGCGCTTGCCGGATCACACTGCTCGTATATTCGGACAAAGCCGCATCCGACCGAAGCAGCGTCCCGTCCAAGTCGGTCAACATAAAGCGGCGCTTCTCTGCCATCATAGACAGCCTCCCTAATCAGCAATATTGATGTTTCAAACCATAATCCGCATTAGTAATGACTTTTTCGAGATTCGCCATCTCGCTAACGGACATCAGAGAAGCTTAGAGCGCTAAACTGGCAATTGATTTATTCTAACGGACACGAGTGCACCTTAGGCGACAATTCGAGCATTCAAATCGACATTTGACAGCTTTAAGCTTCGCTCATGACCGTTATAGAAATGGGAGCCCGCTTTCAACTCGCTAAGCTGCACCTATGACCGTTACAGTCGGGAACCCGCTTTCTGCCCGCTAAGCTGCACCTATGACCGTTAGAGCCAATCCCATCTCCGATGTTTGACTATCTTTGACTTTTGCAAAACAATCCGTTATGATAAGTATACGATTCACCAAAGAATCCAACCATTCATAATATCCACACATGGGTAAGGAGGATGACTGATATGAATTTCGTGCCAATGGTCATTGAGCAGACGAACCGCGGCGAGCGTTCCTACGATATTTATTCCCGCTTGCTGAAGGATCGCATTATTTTTCTGGGTTCCGGCGTCAACGATGTCGTAGCCAACTCCATCATTGCCCAAATGCTGTTCCTGGCGGCGGAAGATCCGGATAAGGATATTTCCCTCTACATCAACAGCCCGGGCGGCTCGATTACGGCCGGCATGGCGATTTACGATACGATGCAATACATCAAGCCCGACGTGTCCACGATTTGCGTAGGCATGGCGGCTTCGATGGGCGCGTTCCTGCTGGCGGCCGGAGCCAAAGGCAAACGTTATGCGCTCCCCAACAGCGAAGTGATGATTCACCAGCCGCTCGGCGGCGCGGAAGGCCAGGCATCCGACATCGAAATCCGGGCCCGCCGCATCCTGAAGATGCGCGACAAGCTGAACCGGATTTTGGCGGACCGCACCGGTCAGCCGCTCAGCCGCATCGAGCAGGACACCGACCGCGACTACTTCATGAGCGCGGAAGAAGCCCAAGCTTACGGTCTGGTCGACAAGGTCATCGAAAAGATCGGCTGACCTTTACGGCGCAACCAAACGTCAGCGCTGCGATTCTCCCCAGAATCGCGGCTGCTGGCGTTTTTTTATTGCCGTCATACGCCTTCCGCCGGCCCAAAGTGATTTTTGTCACTTCCGGCCGCTTCGCGTCGTGATAACCTTGCATTACGAAACGCAAGCGGCGGCATCGCGGCCAACCTGCGGCGGAAGTGAACTCTGATGGAAACCGAATCGTTAAAGCTGGTCGAAGGCTTGGCGCTCAAGAAGCTCCGCATTTACCGGCAGAGCGCGCTGCGATACGGAGCGAGATCGATGCTGGCAAGCATGTTTATCGGCTTTGGCGTCATCGTGGCGTTCAAGACGGGCAGCTTCTTTTACCTGGAGCACTCCCCGCTCACCTATCCGATGGCGGCGATCACGTTCGGCGCGGCGATCATTCTGATCAGCTACGGGGGCGGCGACCTGTTTACCGGCGATACGTTTTATTACAGCTACGCTTCGTTCCGGCGCCTCATGTCGTGGACCGACACCGTCCGGCTATGGCTGCTCAGCTACGGCGGCAACATTCTGGGCGCGTGCGCCTTCGCCTTCATGATCTGGACGACCGGCCTGTTCTCCGATCCGAAGGTGAACGGCTTTCTGCTCGAGGTCGTGGACAAAAAACTGCATACGCCGACGCTGCAGCTGTTTTTTCGCGGCATCCTGTGCAATTGGCTCGTTTGCCTCGCCTTTTTTATCCCAATGTCCATGAAGAGCGACGGGGCCAAAATGTTCGCCATGATGCTGTTCGTCTTCTGCTTCTTTATTTCCGGCTACGAGCACAGCGTCGCCAATATGTGCACCTTCGCGATTGCGCTTGTCCTCGATCCCGGCACGGTTACGCTGAACGGCATTTTGCATAATTTGATCCCCGTTACATTGGGCAATCTGCTCGGCGGCAGCCTGCTGATGGCCTGGATGTACCATTACGTCAACAAACCATTTCAAGACGAATAGGAGAATCCGTTTATGAAAAAATCGAGGATTGTCGTCATCGGAACGGGAGCCGTCGGCTCCACTACCGCCTACACGCTGCTGCTCCGCAACCGTATGGACGAACTGGTGCTTATCGACGCCAATGCCGGCAAGGCGGCCGGCGATGCCCTGGACATGAACCACGGCATGCCGTTTCTCGGCGGGGCCAAAGTATGGGCGGGCACCTACGCCGATTGCGCCGGCGCCGATATCATCATCATTGCCGCCGGCGCGGCGCAAAAGCCGGGCGAGTCGCGCGTCGATCTGCTGAAGCGCAACGCGTCGATCTTCGATAACATCGTCGAGAGCATTCTGCCCTACAATCAGGACGGCATTCTGCTCATCGCATCCAATCCCGTCGATATTATGAGTTATATCGCCTGGCGCAAATCCGGCTGGCCGGTTAACCGGGTTATCGGCTCCGGCACGCTGCTCGACAGCGCGCGTTTCCGCTATCTGATCGGCCAGAAGCTCCGTATCGATCCGCGCAGCGTTCACGCGCATATCGTCGGCGAGCACGGCGATTCCGAACTGCCGCTCTGGAGCTTGGCCAATATCGCCGGCACCGAGCTGCAATTGACGGAGGAGGACAAGGACGATATTTTCCGCAATACGAGGGACGCCGCCTACCAGATCATCGAAGCCAAAGGCGCCACTTACTACGCCATCGCCCTGGCGCTCGACCGGATCTGCACCGCCATTCTAAAGGATGAAGGTGCCGTGCTGAACGTCTCGACTTTGCTGAACGGCTACGGCGGCATATCGGACGTCTATCTGGGCATCCCTTGCGTCGTGGACCGGAGCGGAGTCAGAGAGGCGATGCGGCTGGATATGACGGAGGAAGAGCAAACGCTCCTTCGGAAATCGGCCGACAAGCTGAAAGGGCTCATCGCCGATCTGGAGAGAGAAGCTTAAGGTCTGCGGCCGGCCCCGCCTGCTGCGTACCCCCATATAACAAGGATAAGCCCGGTATAGGACAACTCCTGTACCGGGCTTACGATTGCGCGCAGAGCCTTACGGCTCTGCCTTCGCTTCGGGCAAACCAACTTATCGTTAACAGCTGCCACAGCCGTTATTTCAGAGGATATAAGGCTTCTGCCATTGTAACGAAACTGAGAGCCGCTATTTACTCCATATGGGGCAAAAATCTTCATGGGGGACCGTAAATAAGAGCGCTCATTTCCGTTAATATTTACCAGGGGCAAAACAAAGGCCTGTGCTGGCGTTACAATTGTCCCGAAGACAGGGTTCCCGGCACAAGTTCCGTTCGAGCTTCGTCGCATGACCGGAACCGATTGCGGCCTGCACATCGGGATCGGGACAGCCGGCAACATCGGGGATGATAACGGCAGCTTAAGGCTGCCGCCACGCCGATACTCCCGATCGCGGTTCGAACAGCCGGCGTCGGGCGCAGGCCGGCTGAGCAGCCGGGCGTTCCGACCGCTTATTGGTTCTCGAGCTCTTCCTTGCTGACAAGCGCGACTAAAGCGTTTACAGCCTGCTCCGCGTCCGATCCGTCAGCGCTTATGGAAATTTCTGTACCCGAGCTGATCGCGAGGCTCATAATGCCCATGATCGACTTGGCATTCACTTTCTTATCGTCTTTCTCGACAAATACCTCGGAGGAAAATTTATTCGCTTCTTGAACGAATAACGCTGCAGGTCTTGCGTGAAGCCCCGTTTTCAAACGAACGACAACCGGAAGCCTTGTCATGGAATCATACCCCCTATATTTAATAAATCATTGGCATCAAAAGGTGAAAAAATTCATTCACATCTTATTATATCATTTTCCATTCCCAAGCACTAGGTCAAAGTTGCGCCGTTGCGGATTTTTTCGGCCAATTCGTCGATTTTGCGAAGCCGGTGATTGACGCCCGATTTGCTCACTTTTCCCTTCAGCATTTCGCCGACCTCGGTCAGATTGGAGTCGGGATGCTGCAGGCGCACCTCGGCCACTTCCCTCAGCTTATCCGGCAAATTTTCCAAGCCGACTTCCTTCTGGAGCAGCTTGATATTGTCAATCTGGCGGACGGCCGCCCCGATCGTCTTGTTCAGGTTGGCGGTTTCGCAATTAACGATGCGGTTGACGGAATTGCGCATGTCGCGCATGATCCGCACGTCCTCGAACTTGAACAGCGCTTGATGGGCGCCGATAATGTTCAGCAGCTCGATAATTTTTTCGCCTTCCTTGATGTAGAAAATAAACCCCTTTTTCCGCTCGATGCATCTGGCGTTCAAGCCGAACTTGTTGGCCAGCTCGACCAGAGCGCCGCAATGCTCCTCGTACATCGACGCGATCTCGAGATGGTAGGAGGAGCCTTCCGGATTGTTGACCGATCCGCCGGCCAGAAACGCGCCGCGCAAATAAGATCGCTTGCAGCAAGGCTTGCGGATAATCTCCTTGTCGATGCCGCCGTTGAACATAAAGCCTTCGGAGACGATGCGAAGCTCCGCCAGCACCTCCTGCACCCGGTTCGGCATGCGAACGATGTAGACGTTATTTTTTTTGAGCCGCATTTTTTTGCGCACCAGCAGCTCGACGTGAACGTCGAAATGCTTTTTGATCAGGGAATAAATCCTTCTGGCAATAGCGGCATTTTCCGTCGAGATGTCCAGAACGACTTTGCGGTTGGACAGGCTGACCGAACCGTTCATTCTTATAAGCGCCGCCAGCTCGGCTCGCTCGCAGCAGCTTTCGGTTTCTACCATGGTCAGTTCCTTTTTGGTCTGCGCCGCAAACGACATTACCGCTCACCTCTTTCGCAACATCCAGTTCTCCACGAGCTTGTAGATATGATGGCTCAGCCGCTCCGCGTCATGCCGCAAAAACGTGCGGAACAGCACCAGCCGGTCGGCAATGACCTTGTAGCCCCGCCTGGTCACTTCATCGATATCCAGATGGACCGCCTTAGCCCCCATTTCGGCATATTGGCTTTCCACTTGCGGAGGAATTTCTCCGTTATTTACAATGACATAATCGAATAAATGATGCCCGATATGATCATAAATCGCGTCCAAATGACGGCTGACCGTATAATTATCCGTCTCGCCCGGCTGCGTCATCACATTGCAGACGAACAGCTTCACCGCGTCCGATTCCACGATCGCTTGCGCCAGCTTCGGCACGATCAGGTTGGGCATGATGCTCGTATACAAGCTGCCCGGCCCGATCAGAATGGCATCCGCGGTCTCCAGCGCCTCCACGGCCTCCGGCAGCGGCTCCACGTCATTCGGCTCCAGGAATACCCGCTTGATCGCTCTTCCCGCCTTCGGGATCATCGACTCGCCCGTAACGATCGTGCCGTCCTCCATCTCCGCCTTCAGCACGATGGCCCGGTCGGCGGCCGGAAGCACGCGGCCGCGCACGGCCAGCACCCGGCTGAGCTGCCGAATGCCGGAGACGAAATCTCCGGAAATATCGGTCATGGCGGCAAGCATCAGATTGCCCAGGCTGTGGCCGGCGAGGCCGGTTCCGTTGTTGAAGCGGTACTGGAGCACCTCGGTCAAGAGCGGCTCCGCGTCGGCGAGCGCCATCAGCACGTTGCGGATGTCGCCCGGCGGCGGCATTTGCAGCTCGCTGCGAAGCACGCCGGAGCTGCCGCCGTCGTCGGCTACGGTCACGATGGCCGTAATATCGAGCGGCTTCTCCTTCAATCCGCGCAGCATGACGGACAATCCCGTCCCGCCGCCGATGACGACAATTTTGGGACGCCGGACTATTTTCTGTATCGTCTGCATGCTCTCCCCCCGTTAATGCTTATCGCGCTCCGAATCGCGGTGGCTGACCCGCACGCGCTCGGTGTCGCTGCTGCCCAGCATGCGGCCCAAATATTCCGCTATGGCCACGGAACGATGCTTGCCTCCCGTGCAGCCGATGCCGATAACAACCTGGCTTTTGCCTTCCTTGCGATACATCGGGATGAGAAACTGCAGCATATCGAGCAGCTTGCTCAGGAACTGCTGGGTTTCCGGCCATTTCATCACATAGTCGTACACATCCGGATGCTGGCCCGTGTTCGGCCTCAAGCTCTCGACATAATGAGGATTCGGAAGAAAGCGGACATCGTAAATCAGGTCGGCGTCGATCGGAATGCCGTATTTGAACCCGAACGATGTGACGTTGATCGAAAGCGAGCTTTGGTCGACATTCGTAAAATGCGAAATAATTCGTTCCTTCAGATGAATAGGCTTCAGCTTGCTCGTGTCGATGACCAGCGATGCCGAACCCTTCAAATCCTCGAGCATTCTCCGTTCGTAAAGAATGCCTTCGAGCGGCAAGCCGTCGGGCGCCAGCGGATGGCGGCGGCGGCTTTCCTTGTAGCGCTGCACCAGCACCTCGTCCGTCGCGTCCAAAAACAGGATCTCACAGCTTATCGTATGATGGTTGCGGATATAAGTTAACGATTCCGACAATGCGGTAAAAAATTCTCTGCCGCGCAGGTCGATGACAAGCGCGACCTTGCCGATCTTGCCGTTGGACTGCTCGATAAGTTCCGCGAATTTCGGGATGAGCACCGGAGGCAGGTTGTCGACGCAAAAAAATCCGAGGTCCTCCAGGCTTTGAACCGCAATGGTCTTGCCTGCTCCCGACATGCCGGTTATAATGACTAGCTTCGCCAACGTTGCCGTCGTCTCCATGCTCCCGTCCCCTCGCTATCCTCGTAAAATAAGACCTGCCGCTCCTACGACGCCGGCGTCGTTGCCCAGCGTAGCCGGTACGATGCGCACGCCTTCCTTCGCCTGCTCCTGCGTATATTTCTCGAATACTTCCCGTATCTGGTCGAACAGGAAATCTCCCGCCTTGGACACGCCCCCGCCGATAATAAAATATTGCGGGTTCAGGATAATCGCGATCATCGCCATCGACTTGCCCAAATAATACGCCGCGCGGCTGACGATGCGGGATGCGACTTCGTCGCCCGCCTTGGCCGCGTCGATCACGTCTTTGGCCATGATGCTGTCGACGTCCAGCGTCGCCAGCGACGTGCGGTCTCCCCGCTTGACCGCGTCCTTGGCCATCCGGATAATGCCCGTCGCGGAGGATACCGATTCCAGGCAGCCCATCTTGCCGCAGCCGCATTGAATGGCCTCCAGATCGGGCACGATCGCGATATGGCCCAGCTCGCCGGCCATGCTGTTATAGCCTTCCACAATTTTGCCGTCTATAATGATGCCTCCGCCTACGCCGGTGCCGAGCGTATAACATACGCAATGGCTGACTCCGCGTCCCGCGCCCGCCCAAGCTTCGCCCAGAGCGGCGACGTTGGCGTCGTTGTTGATTTTGATCGTCTTCTGAAGCTCCCGCTCCAGAAACCCTTTCAGGTCCGCGTTGCGGATGCCGAGATTTGCGGAATATTTCACAAAGCCGGTCGGAATATCGAGGAAGCCTGCGATGCCGACGCCTACCCCGCCGACCTGCTCCCAATCGTAAGGTGATTCCTCCACAATCGCTCTCGCGTATTTCGCAATATTATGAAGGATAACGTCCGTTCCTTTACTCGTTTCCGTCGGCCCTTCATAGGTTTGGAGCAATGCGCCTTCCGCGTCGCAAATGCCTACCTTAATGGTTGTCCCGCCGACATCCACTCCAACGTAAATTTTTTCAGACATCCATGGCCACCTCGTTCATAAAGTTAAAGTTCCCTGTACCCACTATAAGCGTTGTTTCTGCTTCGGTCAAGCGCGCGGGCGGAGCCCTGAGGCCTTGCGCGGCAAGACATTTCGCGCCCACGAAGAAGGCTGCACCCGCTTGGCCTGTTGCCCCCGGGTACAGCCTATAGCGTCTATCGATTCAAGCGTACGGCAACCTTTGCACGCGGCAGCCGCAGGCCGCTTTACAACGATTGGCTCCAGTCCTGCGTGATATGACCGTCCAAAAATTTCTCGCAATCGAGCGCCGCCATGCAGCCGCTGCCCGCCGCCGTAATCGCCTGGCGGTATTTGTTGTCCTGCACGTCGCCGCAAGCAAACACGCCGGGAACGTTCGTTTCGGAGCTGCCCGGCTTCACCTTGATGTAGCCGTGTTCGTCCGTCTCGATCTGGCCGTTCAAAAATTTCGTATTCGGTGTATGGCCGATCGCTACGAAAATGCCGTCCGCCTCGATCACTTCTTCCTCGCCCGTCTCGTTGTTGCGCACTTTGAGCCCCGTTACGCCCATCCCCGTCGCAATCACTTCAAGCGGCGTACGGTTCAGGCTCCAGCTGATCTTTTCGTTGTCCCGCGCGCGGTCCTGCATAATCTTGGATGCCCGCAATTCTTCGCGGCGATGGACCAGCTTGACGTTCGAGGCGAACCGGGTCAGGAAGTTCGCTTCCTCCATGGCGGAATCGCCGCCGCCGACCACGACAATTTTTTTGCCGCGGAAGAAAAAGCCGTCGCAAGTGGCGCAGGTGCTCACGCCTTTGCCGACATTGTCCTTCTCTCCGGGAATGCCCAAATATTTGGCGGACGCCCCGGTCGATATGATCAGCGTCTCGCCGACCAGCTCGCCGTGTCCCTCCACCTGCAGCTTGAACGGCCGCTCCGACAGGTCCACGCTGTTGACCCAGCCCGTCATGAACTTCGCGCCGAAGCGCTCCGCCTGCTTCCGCATATTGTCCATCAGCTCGGGACCCATGATGCCTTCAGGGAAACCCGGGAAGTTCTCCACTTCGGTCGTCGTCGTCAGCTGCCCGCCCGGTTCGGGTCCTTCGATAATAAGAGGGTTCATGTTGGCGCGCGCCAAGTAGATCGCCGCCGTCAGTCCGGCCGGGCCGGTACCGATAATAATGGATTTGTACATTGCCGTCACCTCGTCAGCTTGCTAATCTTCTGTCGTTTCCTGCCGAAAAAAGACAGAGTTGATCGATTTCATTTTGTCCTTGATGCCGCAAACGCCGTCGATCATCCGCACATACTTGCTGACCGTCGATATCGACGTCCCGTAGCGGACCGACACTTCATGGTACGAAATGGCGCGCCGGTGCATCTTCGCCGTCAAATATTCCAAAGCGGCCGCCCAGCCGTCCGGCTTTCCAAGCCTCGGCACTTCGGGATAGACGCGCGATAGAAATTCTACCCATAACGTCATCATATCATGCTGCTGCACCAGGTCGTAATGCTTGGTCATCCGGCTGATCGCCGTCTGGGCCACCGCCTCCCATTTGTCGTCCCACACGGGCAGCTTCGTCGGAAGCTGATTCGGCTCGACGACGGACGGTTTCCCTTCCAGCAGCACCTTCAAAGGCCCCTGCACGCCGATGCTTCGGAGCACGAAGACGGCGATTTTTTTCAAATAGTCGTCTTCATCCGGCTCCAGCAAAAACGACATCAGCGCTTCCTTCACCTCGTTGTCGGCAATCATGCCGAAGGCTTGGATGACCTGAAGCTTCGTATGCGTATCGCCGTGGCGAAGCGCCCAGAAGAAGGAGGACCGAACGAGCGGATCCCGCTTCAAATGGTCGGGGATGCCGGCGTCGGACTTTTCCCACAACCTGAACTGTTCTTCGAACGGCAAATGGTAGTGGTAGCTGATCGCCGGCGACCCTTGGCCGCTCTTCAGCAGCTCCAGCTGCTCCATGTAATAGCGCGGCACCGCGGAGCCCGGATCGCGCTTCATCGCGCTCCGCCACAGCCGCTCCGCCTCCTGAAGCCTGCCGATATTGCAAGCGGCCGCCGCCGCGTAGTGGTACAGGCACGGATCGCTCTGAATGTCGCCTTCCTTCAGCAATCGGGTAAAGTGGCGGTAGGCGTCCTCATGCCGTCCCAGGATGCCCATCGTCGTAGCCAGCTTGAATGCATGCTCCTGATGGAACGGAACGGTCTTGGACAGCATCGAGACGAGCGGCTTCAGGCTCTCCTCGTCCCCTTTGTGCTGGTAAAAGATCGCCAGGTTGCACAGGGCATGCAAGTTGCCCTCTTCGAGCTTCAGCACTTCGCCGATCGTTTCCATCGCCTTGTCGAACAATCCCATATAATAATAGGCGAGCGCCAGGTTGTTGCGGGCCGCGAGAAACTCCGGCTGCTGCCGCACGATGTCCTCCAAGATGCGGACGGCTTCGGCAAACTTGCCTTCCTCCAGCAGCATGCGGGCCTGGTCGTGCTCCACCATGCCTTCGCGGGATTTGATATTGGTCAGCTTCACGGGACGCTCCAGCTCGTAGTGAAGCAGCTCCATCATTTCCTCCGCTTCGTCCAAATACTGGCCGTCCTCGTCCTCCTGCAAATATTGCTTCAGCGAACGCTCAGCCGCCTCGTACATTTCCATATTCGCATAGTTGTTCGCCATGTAGAAATGGCATTCCGTCATGGACGGATCAAGCTCCTCCACGATCCAGCCCAATATTTTGTTCGATTCCTCGTATTGTCCCATCTCGGACATAATACCGGCCATATTGCAGTGATTGACCGGATTGTCCGGTTCGTATTCCACGGCCCTTCGAAAATATTTCAGTGCCTTGTCATAGTGGAACCGGTCCAGCGAGCGGACGGCGCGCTCGAAAAAAAACGTCGCGTCCCATTGGATAGATATGATCTTGCGTTGCTCCGCCGCCGCGGCGTTGCCCTCTTTCCCTGTCATGGGCAAGGCACCTCCTCTTTTGTACGACTCCATAACCGTTATATTTCCGTTCCGCTCGCGGGATCGATCTCCCGCTCCAGAGCTTTGTTATCGATTATACCACACCCCGCGCCGCTCCACACAAAAAGAAATGCGGGAGAACAGCGGGGCCGCCCTGCCTGGGCCGCCCTTCCGTCCTCCCGCGATGCCTATTGTACGGCTATACGCCTTTGTTTTTGAACAGTACGCTGATGGAGCCGCCGTCCAGAATGATCCGGGTCGCTTCCGCCAGCAGCGGGGCGACGGACAGCACCTTGAAACGATCCGGCGCAGCGCCCGGCAGCATGATCGTGTCGGTCACGATAACTTCCTTTATATTCGGATGGTCCAAACGCTCAATGGCGGAACCCGAGAACAGCGGATGCGTCGCGCATACGTACACATCTTCCGCTCCGCGCTCCTTCAAGCTCTGCACGACGTTGACGATGGTCGAGCCCGTATCGATCAAGTCTTCGATAATGATCGGGGTTTGGCCTTCCACGTCGCCAATGACGTGCGTAATGGAGGATTCGTTGTGCGCAGGGCGTTTCTTGATCATGATGGCAAAAGAAGTGTCCAGGTAGTTGGCCAGCTTTTCCGCCGTGGACGCTCTTCCCGCATCCGGAGATACGACAACCGGGTTTTTGATGTTTTTGGAGCGCAGGTAATCGCTGATCAAGTCAAGCGCCGTCATATGGTCAACCGGAATGTTAAAGAAGCCCTGGATCGCCGGAGCATGCAGATCGATCGTCAATACGCGGGTCGCTCCCACCGTCGTCAGCACATCCGCCAGCATCTTGGCCGAAATCGGCTCCCTTGGGGCAGCCTTTCGCTCTTGGCGGGCATAACCGTAGTACGGCATAATAATGTTGATCGTTCGCGCCGAAGCTCGCTTCGCCGCATCGATCATCACAAGCAGCTCGACGAAATGCTCGTTGATGGGATGGGAAAACGATTGAACGAGAAACACGTCGCAATTCCGAATCGTCTCTTCATAATGGACGTAAATCTCGCCGCTTTTGAAGCGGGACAGCTTGATGGCTCCAAGCTCCATTCCGAGCTCCTCGCTGATTCGCTGAGCCAATACCGGATTGGACGAGCCCGAAAAGATACGCACCTTGTCGCTTAACATGATACCCTCCTGAGCGTTTCAAACAAATGAAATTAACAATTCAATCACAAATCTTACTCGTCCTATTATACATCGAAAATTGGAGATTTCAAAAAATCAATGTAACGAAATTTCGACAAAGTTCGCAATTCTATCTCATTTTGTTCGTCGTGGGCTTGCCATGCCGGTTCTTCAGCTCGGCCATTATCTCGTCCAGCGGCAAACCGCGCTCGCGCAGCAGCACCATCAGATGGAAGATCAAATCGCCGGCTTCGCTTCTCAGCTCGTCGTTGTCCCCGTTTTTGGCGGCGATAATGACCTCGGCCGATTCCTCGCCCACCTTTTTCAAAATTTTGTCCACGCCCTTCTCGAACAAGTACGTCGTGTACGTGCCTTCGGGACGCTCCGCATGCCGCTGGGCAATGACGCTCTCGAGCGCGCCCAGAATGGCGAAACGGTTTGAGCCGTCTTCGGCGTCGCCGTTCAAGCTGCCGTCAGCAGCCGCTTCGGCATCGGCGCCTGTCCGGCCGGCCGAAGCCGAAGCGCCGAGAGCATTATAGAAGCAGCTGTAACGACCTGTGTGGCATGCCGGTCCTTGCTGTTCGACGCGCACCAGCACCGTATCCCCGTCGCAGTCGTACGACATCGAAACGATTCGCTGCTTGTGGCCGCTCGTCGCTCCTTTGTTCCACAGCTCGCCGCGCGAACGGCTCCAGAACCACGTATAACCGCTCTCCAGAGAACGTTTCAGCGACTCCTCGTTCATGTAAGCCAGCATCAGCACCTCTTTGCTTTGCGCATCCTGCACGATGGCCGGCACCAGCCCGTTCGCATCCCATTTGATGCCGCCAATATCCGCTTCCGTCATCTGACCTCGACTCCTTTCCGCCTTAAATCCTCTTTCACTTCGCCGATCGTCATCTCTTTATAGTGGAAGATGGTCGCGGCCAGCGCCGCATCGGCTTTCGCCTCGTCGAACACCTCGCTGAAATGCTCGATGCGCCCCGCGCCGCCGGAAGCGATGACCGGTATGCCGACCGACTCCGATACCGCCTTCGTCAGTCGAATGTCGAAGCCGTCCTTCGTGCCGTCCGCATCCATGCTCGTGAGCAGCAGTTCTCCCGCGCCAAGCCGCTCCGCCTCGCGCGCCCATTCCAGCGCCCGGATGCCGGAAGGCTGCCGCCCGCCGTGCGTGTACACTTCCCACTCTCCCCATTCGGGATTGTATTTCGCGTCGATGGCCACCACAATGCACTGCGCGCCAAAGCGGCGCGAGCCTTCCGACACAAGCGCCGGGTTGCGGACCGCCGCCGTATTGATGCCGATCTTGTCCGCGCCCGCCCGCAGCAGCCGCTTCATGTCGTCGACATGGGAAATGCCGCCCCCGACGGTGAACGGGATCGTAATTTCGCCCGCCGTCCGTTTGACCACCTCGATCATGGTCGCCCGGCCTTCCACCGATGCCGATATATCCAAAAACACGAGCTCGTCGGCCCCTTCGCGGTCATATGTCGCCGCCAGCTCGACCGGATCGCCCGCATCCCGCAGATTGACGAAGTTAACGCCCTTAACGACCCGTCCGTCCTTCACGTCCAGACACGGAATAATGCGTTTCGCCAGCATGTCTCCCTCTCCTTCCTCTCGCCGCGCCTTTCGCGCCGGCTTATGTTCCTTCCGCCGCACCTTTCGTGCCGGCCTATATTCCATCCGCCGCACCTTTTACGCCGGCCTATGTCCTTCCGCCGCACCTGAGCGCGCCGCCGCTCAACCGGATCCTCGGCCGGTGCCTGCTGCGCTGTAAGTCACTTTTTCAGCCTTACAGCCCGAGATCGGCACCATGCCAACGCTGTAAGTCACTTTTTCAGCCTTACAAGCCCACCACTCGGCACCATTCCGAAGCTTACTCTTTCGGCTCCGCCAACCGCAAGAAGTTGCGCAGCAGCGCCATGCCGAGCTCGCCGCTCTTTTCCGGGTGGAACTGCATCCCGAACACGTTGCCCCGTCCGACGATCGCCGTTACGTCCCCGTTGTAATCCGTCGTCGCCAGCAGATCGGCGGCCGTCTCCGGCTTCGCGTGGTACGAGTGGACGAAGTAAACGTGCCCCTCCTCCAACCCTTGAAAGAGCGGGCTGTCCTTCTGCAGAAACTTCAGCTTGTTCCAGCCCATATGCGGCACCTTAAAGCCGCCGCTGAAGCGGATCACCTTGCCGGGCAGCAAGCCGAGCCCCTCGTGCGAGCCGTATTCCTCGCTCTCCCCGAACAACAGCTGCATGCCGAGACAAATGCCCAGCAGCGGCTTGCCGGATGCCGCTACATATTTCGTTACGTCGTCCAGCTTCGTTTCGCGCAGGTTGGCCATCGCGTCGCCGAAGGCGCCCACCCCCGGCAAAATCGCGCCGTCCGCCTCCACGATCGTCTGCGGATCGGCCGTTATGACAGCCTCATGGCCCAAACGTTCCACCGCTTTGCTTACGCTGTGCAAATTGCCCATGCCGTAATCGATGATGGCGATCATGCTACAGCACTCCCTTCGTCGAAGGCACTCCTTGCACGCGGGGATCGATGCTCGTCGCTTCGTCCAGCGCCCGGCCGAGCGCTTTGAACACCGCTTCGATCATATGATGCGTATTGTGGCCGTAGTGGACGATGACGTGCAGCGTAATGCGCGACTCCAGCGCCAGCTTCCACAGAAACTCATGAACCATCTCCGTCGAAAAGCTGCCCACCTGGGTGGACGGGTATTCCGCACGGTATTCAAAATGCGGCCGATTGCTAATGTCGACCACGACCTGAGCCAGCGCTTCATCCATCGGAACGAAGACGCTCGCGTAACGTTTGATCCCTTTTTTGTCCCCGAGCGCTTCGCGCAGCGTCTGACCGAGGCAAATGCCGATATCCTCCACCGTATGATGGTCGTCGATTTCAATATCGCCTTTGGCGTCCACATGCAAATCGAATTGCCCGTGCTTGGCGAACAGATCGAGCATATGGTTGAGAAAAGGAACGTCCGTATCCAGCTTCGTCTCCCCGGTGCCGTCCACTCCGAAAGTCAATGTAATATCCGTTTCGTTCGTCTTGCGCGCGACCGACGCCTTGCGCACCGCTTGCTCTGCCATGATTGATTACCCCTTCTTTCCGCATGGTTGCTTTATACCGCTTAACTTTACCTGCTATGAAGTTTGCTCCGCGAGCAAGCCGGCGTCTCGCGCTGTTACGAGCCGGCTCCTCGCGCTGTAACGATGCAATGGACCGCTGTGCTCCGCCCTTTCAGAGACAGCCGCTCGCGCGGCATGGCGCCTACGAAGCCGGGAGCCCCTTACGCCTCCCGTTCTTTGCGCAGCCGAATCTCGATCGCGCGGGCGTGTCCTTCCAGCCCTTCGTGACGGGCGAGCGTCATAATTTTGTCCCCGTTCGCCATCAGAGCTTCCTTGCTGTAATAGATTAGACTCGATTTTTTCATAAAATCGTCCACGTTCACCGGCGACGAAAACCGCGCCGTGCCGTTCGTCGGGATAATATGGTTCGGTCCCGCAAAATAGTCGCCAACCGGCTCCGAGCTGTACGGCCCGAGGAATATCGCGCCCGCGTTGCGGATAAACCCGAGCAGTCGCATCGGATCTTCCGTCAGCACCTCCAGATGCTCCGGCGCCAGCTTGTTGACGACGTCGATGCCTTCCTCCAGCGAATCGACCAGCAGCGCGGCGCCGTAGTTGTCGATCGAGCTGCGCGCGATCGCCTCTCGCGGAAGCTCCTTCAGCTGGCGCTCCACCTCTGCGGCGACCGCTTGGGCGAGGCGCTCCGAAGGCGTCACCAGAATGGAAGACGCCATCTCGTCGTGCTCCGCCTGCGACAGCAGGTCGGCCGCAATGTAGGCGGCATCGGCGCCGTCGTCTGCCAGCACGACGATTTCGCTCGGTCCGGCGATGCTGTCGATATCGACGGCGCCGAAGACGGCGCGCTTCGCCAGCGCCACGTAGATGTTGCCCGGTCCGCATATTTTGTCGACCGGGGCGATCGTTTCCGTGCCGTAAGCCAGCGCGGCAATCGCCTGCGCTCCTCCGACCCGGTACAGCTCGCGCACGCCGGCTTCGGCCGCCGCAACGAGAATGTACGGGTCGATCCCTTCCTTGCCGCCGGTTGCCGGCGGCGTCACCATGACGATCTCCGGCACGCCGGCCACCTGCGCCGGAATGACGTTCATCAGCACGGACGAAGGGTACGCCGCTTTGCCGCCGGGCACGTATACGCCGACGCGCTGAAGCGGCCGCATGATCTGCCCCAGCATCGTCCCGTCCGGCTGCACGTCCATCCACGAGTTGCGCATTTGCTTCTCGTGGAAAGCGCGAATATTGGCGGCGGCCTCGCGGATCGCCTCCAGAAACGCGGCGTCGACTTCCCCGTACGCCGCCTCGATTTCCGCCTGCGTCACGCGCAGCGACGAGGCGTCCAGCTTCACCCCGTCGTGCCGCTCCGTATACCGCAGCAAGGCCGCGTCTCCTTCCGCCTTGACGTCCGCGACGATCGTCAGGGCCGATTCATTTTGCTCCGGCGTTCCGTATTCCACCTCGCGCTTCAATCCGAACTGCTCCGCTCGCATCACTCGCATGCGCTCCGCCCCTTTCGTTCATTTCCGTCCGGCCAACCGGCCGTCGCTCCATATATTCACAACCGCCTGCTCCACAAACCAATTCGTATGGCCGCGGTCCACCTGGCGGTTCTGCGCCTATCTATACATCCTCGTTCTTCGCTTATCCTCACATCCGCATTTCGCGCTTATCCTTACAACCGCGCCGCAAGCGTCGCCTGCAGCCTGTCGCACAGGCTTTGAATGCTGTCGTTTTTCATCCGGTAGCTGACCCGGTTCGCGATCAGACGGCTCGTAATGCCGAAGATTTGCTCCTGCTCCACAAGACCGTTCTCCCGCAGCGTCTGGCCCGTCTCCACCATGTCGACGATCCGGTCGGCCAGCCCGATAAGGGGCGCAAGCTCGATGGAGCCGTTCAGCTTGATCACTTCTACCTGCTGTCCTTGCTCACGGAAATACGCCGACGCCACGTTCGGATATTTGGTCGCCACGCGCGGATGAATCGTCGGCTTCCAGTCCGGCAGGCCGATGACCGACATCCGGCATTTGGCGATGCCGAGATCCAGCAGCTCGTAGACGTCCTTATCCTCCTCCATCAGCACGTCCTTGCCGACGATGCCGATATCCGCTACGCCGTATTCCACGTACGTCGGAACGTCGACGGGTTTGGCCATTATAAACTCCATCCGTGCTTCGGGCACCTCGATAATAAGCTTTCGCGTATCGTCAAAATCGCTCGGGATCGGCAGTCCGGCATCCCGGAACAGCTTCGAGGCTTGCTTATATATGCGGCCCTTCGGCATCGCGACCTTCAATATGTCCGCAGGTTGTCCGTTCATCGTCCGCCGTCTCCTTTCCCCGTTGCGCCCTCGTACAAGCTGAGCGACGCAAATGTCATTCCTTTGTAGGCGAACGGCCCTTTCGGCAAGCCGTTCTGCACCAGCTTGCGCAACGCATCGTCCAAGCGGGCGGTAACAGCTGCCTCGCCTCGGGCGCGCAGCGCTCCGGCCGCCGCAAGGGCTTCGGCTCTGCCCGCCTCGTCGTAGGCGATAAGCGTACGCGCGACCGCATCGTCCGCATCGGCGCCGAGCAGCTCCAGGATGCGGGTCGTCTTCAGCGCAAATCCCGTCGCGGGGGCCGGCCGGCCGAACTGGGCCAGCAGGTTGTCGTAGCGGCCGCCGCTGACGACCGGAAAACCGAGGTCCGCGGCGTAACCTTCAAAGGTCATGCCGGTATAATAAGAGAAGTCGCCGATCATCGTCAGATCGATCAGCACATGCTCGTTCACGCCGTAAGCCTTCAGCACTTCCCATATCTCGCACAAGTGACGGATCGATTCCCTTGCGGTCTGGTCCGTGCTGAGTGCCATCGCCTGATCGCAAATTTCTCCGCCGCCACGCAGCCGGAGAATGCCTTCCAGCTCGTGTTGCACCGGCTCCTCCAGCTGCAAGCGGCCAAGCTGCTCCCGGTAACCGACATAGTCGCGGCCCAGCAAGCAGGACTTGAGCAGCTCCTGCTCCTCGATTCGTCCGGGCAGCGCTTCATCCAGCAAGCCGTTCAGAAAGCCGACGTGGCCGATCGCAATCCTGAACCGCTCGACGCCGGCAGCCTTCAAGGAAGCAATCGCGAGCGCCACGACCTCCGCATCCGCCTCGGCGGACGAATCGCCTACCAGCTCGACGCCGGTCTGGAAAAACTCCGCTTCGCGACCCGCTTCCTCCTCGATGGAGCGAAATACGTTGGCGTGATACGACAAGCGCACCGGAAACTCCGCCTCCTTGAGCAGAGACGATACGACCCGGGCAATCGGTCCCGTTATGTCCGAACGCAGCACCAGCGTCGTGCCCCGGTTGTTCAGCAGCTTATACAGCTTATGGTCGGACGTCGAGCTGGCCACGCCGACCGTATCGTAATATTCCATGGTTGGAGTTATAATTTGCTCGTAGCCCCAGCCTTGCATGCAGTCCAGCACGTTCCGCTCGATATGTCTCAGCTTGCGGACCGCGTCGGGCAAATAATCCTTCAAGCCAATCGGCTTTTCGAACACCTTCGGTTTCGACATTTCGGTTTCACCACATTTACTTTATTATATTAAAGCGACACCGTACTACCATGTTACCATACTATCAAAGTAAAGAAAATAATAGCATGAAACCCTCTCTTCGTCAAGGCGTCGGATGACCTTCCTATAAAGACAAAACCTCTATCGAAGCCGATCCGTTTGTGAGCGGCCGCAAATAGAGGTTCATGTATCTTATAAAGACTGCGACGGTTCGCGGTCGCGTTCCGTTTCCCGCCGTTCGATCGTCCTTATCGGATTGCCCCCGACAAAGGCGTAAGCCGGCACGTCCTTATGAACGACCGAGCCTGCGGCGACGACGGCATGATCGCCGATCGTCACGCCGGGCAATATCGTCGTGTTGGCGCCAATCATGACATGATCGCCGATGACGACGTCGCCCAGCCTGTATTCCTTGATCAAATACTCGTGCGTCAAGATCGTTGTGTTATAGCCGATGACAGTATCGCGCCCGACCGTTATCCGCTCGGGAAAAAACACGTCTACCATCACCATCAGCGCAAACGCGGCATGCTCGCCTACCTTCATGCCCAGCAAACGGCGGTACATCCAGTTTTTCAGCGGAAGCGACGGACAATACCGCGCAAGCTGAATCACGATGAAATTGCGCACCGCTTTAACCCGGCTGACCGTAGAGTACACTTGCCAGAGCGCGTTGGGCCCCTCAACGGGATAACGCTCAACGTTTCTCACTCGCTCCCAGCTCCAATCCGGCGAACGCGTACAGCTCCCTCATATCGTCGATCACCCAGGAGGCTCCGGCGTCTCTCAGCACCTGGGCGCCCTTCAGCGACCAGGATACGCCAACTCCGGCCACGCCCGCCGCCGCCGCCGACTGCATGTCCACCACGCTGTCGCCCACCATAATGGCGTCGGCGGGATCGGCCTTCAGCAGCGCAAGCCCCTGGAGAACCGGCTCCGGATGAGGCTTGGGATGCTCGACATCGTCAATCGTCACGATCGCGTCCACAAATTTATCGATTCCGACAAACTTCAAGCCGCGCTCCGTCGTCATTCTCATCTTCGTCGTGACGACCCCGATCGCGACGCCTTCCTTATGCAGCCGCTCCAGCACCTCGTTGACGTAAGCAAAAGGGCGGACCAATTCGTCATGCAAACGAAGATTCACTTCCCGGTAGGCGCTCACCAGATGCGTCACGTCGTCCAAGCCCGAAAACAGCTTCATCTGGTCCGTCAGCGGCTGACCCATGCTCGGAATGATGTGCTCCCGCCCGAAGTCTTCCGGCACCGTCCCCTTCAGCGCCTCCAAAAATGAGCGGATAATCAATTCATTCGTATCCAATATAGTGCCGTCCAAATCGAACAGCATCGTACGTATTTGTCGATTCATTGCAGCCATTTCCTCCTGTACGACCGGTTGTCCGATTTAATTTCCGTCCCGCTGCTGCGGTTCCTCGCCGCCGCGGCCGGCCTTTTCTTCGTCACTCTCTTCATCGTTGCCGCGGTCTTGCCCGCGATCCTCCATGTTGCCGGCCTGCCCCGCCGCAACGGTCTCCGGACGGCTGCTTACGATCGGATCGGCATAACGCACCGATGCCCTGCCGGTGATGCGGCGAACGATTACGAACGCAAGAGAAGCCAGGATGAGCGCCAGCGCCAGCAGTTGGGAGATGCGGATGTTGCCGTAGGCCGGATCCAGATAGCCGGGCGTGAATACCAGCTTCATCGGCGACCATAAGCCGTTAATGAACGACGCCAGCCACTGCGGTCCGATAAACGCGAGGCTGTCGATGCGCAGCGCCTCGATAAAAAACCGCCCGATCGAATACCATATGAAATAAGATGCCATCAGTTCGCCGGCACGAAGAAACTTTTGACGCCGCAGCACGAACAAAATAGCCAAACCGACCAGGCTCCAGAGCGATTCGTACAGAAACGCCGGGTGGCGGAATGCGCCTTCCGGATAAGCCGCGTCGACGATAAACATTTGCTCCACGATAAAGTTCGGAATATGGAGCGTGTTCCGCAGAAACTCTTCCGAAACAGGCGCGCCGTAGGCTTCCTGATTCATGAAATTGCCCCAGCGCCCGATCATTTGGCCCGCAAGGAGCGACGGCACGCAAATGTCGACGATGCGCAAAAAGTTGTATCCTTTGGCACGGGCATAGATGAATCCGCACACAAACGCGCCGATGATGGCGCCGTAGATGGCGATGCCGCCTTCCCATATTTTAAATACATCCCACAGGTTGTCCTTATAATCTTCCCATTTGAAAGCGACATAATAAATTCTCGCCCCGATAATGGCCGATGGAGCTCCGAACAGGAGCAGATCCATAAAGAACTCCGACTTGATGCCGAAGCGCTTGCCTTCCCGGACGGCCAGCAGCAGCCCGACAAGCGCCGCCGCGCCCAGAATGACGCCGTACCAGCGCACGGACAGCGTGCCGATCGTAAAGATGACCGGATTAATTTCTAACATCTGCATATTAATTTTCTTCTCCTCTGCACATTAATCTTGCCGCATTCACAGCTTCGCATCGCTTCCTCGTTCCGCCGGTCTACGGTGCAGATCTTCGGTTCCCGGCTGAAGGAACAAGGTCCTTCGTCCGTCAATCGTAATCGTCGATATCGTCGGCGATCGTCTCCGTCAGCTTGTTCGTAAACTGCAGGGCAGCGTTGTAGCCCATTCGCTTCAGCCTGAAGTTCATCGCGGCAACTTCGATAATGACCGCCAGGTTGCGGCCCGGACGCACCGGAATCGTCACCAGCGGAACGTCCGTGTCGATAATGCGCGTCGTTTCCTCATCCAGTCCAAGTCGGTCGTATTGTTTGTCTTGCTGCCAATTTTCCAGCTTGATGACCAGTCCGATCCGCTTCTGCGTGCGCACGGCGCCCGCTCCGAACAGCGTCATCACATTGATGATGCCAAGCCCCCTGATTTCCAGCAAATGACGAATCAGCTCCGGTGCGGTGCCGTGCAGCTGGCCGTCGGACGTTTGCCGGATTTCGACCGCATCGTCCGCCACAAGCCGATGGCCGCGCTTGACCAGCTCCAGCGCCGTTTCGCTTTTGCCAATGCCGCTGCCTCCCGTAATGAGCATGCCGACGCCGTATACGTCGACCAATACCCCGTGAATCGTCGCCGTAGGCGCCAGTTTCCGCTCCAGAAAGTCGGTAATCCGGCTGGACAAGATCGTCGTGGCCACGCCGCTTCTCAGGACGGGAATGTTCTTCTCGTTGGACTGCTCGATCAATTCCTTCGGAGCTTCCAGGCTGCGGGTCAAAATAATGCATGGCGTGCTCTCGTCGTCGCACAGCCTGATCATGCGATTGCGGCGTTCCTCGCTGTCGAGCATGTTCAGGAACGATATTTCGGTGCGGCCCAGCAGCTGAACCCGCTCTTTCGGATGGTAATGGAAATACCCGGCCATTTCCAGGCCGGGACGATAGAGGTCGTCGACGGTTATCACACGTTTAAGTCCGTCTTCGCCGGCTACGATTTCCAATTGAAACTGCCGGACCAGCTCGGACACTTTTACTTTCTTAGGCACAATGGGAACCTCCTTGGCAGGCAACCGCAGTCGCAATCCGCTCGCTTCTTTTTTACCAATGTCTTCATCGTAATGCAAAAAAGCGCCGAACGCAACGTTTCCGCCGCGCGGCGCCCGATATTTGCGAATCGTTCATACCGACGTCCGAGTACCTTTTCTTATTTGATTCGCACCGCGATATCCTGCCAGGCGCGTCCGAGATATTGGTCAATGTCGAACGTCAGCGGCTGTACATACGCCTCATTTGGAATCCGGTAATAGTAGGTGGCCGTCTCGCTGCCGCTGCGCCAGCTCATCGCTATGCCATCCGAATCGAGCAGCTCGAACTCGGCGCCGGAGGCGTCGCGGAACGTGCCGCGATGCTTGAGCAGCGTATACCCCTTTTTCGTACCGGGCTCGTCGTCCTGATGCAGCTCCAGCTCCAGCTTGACCGATCCTGGCGACTTGGCGGCCCCGATCAGCTTCAGCCGGCCGTCCGGCGCCTCCAGCAGCTCGCCGGTGTCGGTGTTTATGACCAGCTTCAACCCCCTGTCGGACAGAAACACCCCTTTGGCCCGAAGCGTCAATTCCTTCGGCTTATGGAAATACGAGCTGTGAAAATGCCGGGTCAGCTTGTTGTCCAAATCGCCTATCCCCGCCGGCGTCGAATAAGTTCGTCCCTGTTCGTCCACGAGCTCCAGATCGATAAAGTCGATCAGCCTCTTGTCGTTAGCCGGATCGCTTTCGAAGGCGACCGACACTTGCAGCGGCGTAATCGTCGCTTCCGTCACCGTAACGCGCTGTCCGCCTACCGCTATCTCTTTCTGAATCGATATCGTTTCCTCCAGCTCCGCAAATCGGGAATGGTCGACGTCAAACGTAACGCCCAGCCATTCGGGCCCCATTTTTAACCGAAAATTTACCGTTTGAGGCATTTCGACACCCGGTCCAAGCTGCACATCGATATAATCCTGCACCGGTCCGTTCGACGGCGGCTGGTTGGAATCCGGAAACACATGAGAGGTTGTGATCATGGCCTCGATATCATTCCCTTCCCCGTCGGTCAGCTTGAAATCGGCAAAGGACTGTTTCGAATGCTCCGCTCCTCCTTCCGTCGAATACAACACCACCATGCGCTGCGAATCCGCAATAATGCCGCTGACCGTCAACCGGTACCCGTTCCGTTCATCGGACCGGTTCACCGGCTGGATATATTCGTTGTCCAGAGCCGACGTCAGAGACGGGTCGGACGAGATCAGCTCGACGAACCCGCTCATTCCCGGTATTTCCTTCAGCAGCGCCGCAAAGGCTGGGGAGATTCGGGCAAAACCGGTCAGCAGCACCAGCATGGATGCGGCGGCAACGGCCATCCGCCAGCCGATCCGCCGGCGGCGTCTGCCGGCTTCACGGCGGCGTCCTTGCTCCACTCCCTGCCTGAACGCTTCATCCAATTGAAATTCCCCGGTCATGGACGCTTCCTGCTCCGCCTTTAACCGATCCTGTCCGAGCGCTTCCAGCAAACCGTCATACTCCGTTTTTTCCAGCCCCGGGCGAACATGTTCGTTATCCTTTGCTCCATTCCGTTCCAAGATTGTTTTCACGGTTCATTTCCTCCTTCCCGGCGGCGAGCGCCAAATTCGATTTGAGCTTCTGAAGCGCTTTATGGAGCCACGTCTTGACCGTGCCTTCCGGTTTATCGAGCAGCTCCGCGATTTCCGCTACCGTCATGTCCCGGTAATATTTCAGCACGATGACCATCCGATGTTTCGGCGGCAGCTTCTTGACTTCTTCGGCCATATCGAGCCGCATCGCGTATCTGTCCGACTCGTCCCGATTTCCCTGGCCCGGACGCGCAACGTCCGACAGCCGCTCCGTTTCATCATAAGGCCTTATCCGCTTGCGCTTGCGCCGTTCATCCATGCAGACGCGAATCAGAATGCGGATCATCCAGGTGGCCAGCAGCCGCTCGTCCCGCAGCGTATGCCGCTTCAGCCATACCCGGCACACCGTCTCCTGAATCGCCCCTCCAGCGCATCCGTTTCATTTCGCATATAAGCATAAGCGATACCGTACATCCGGGACCGATGAGCCTTGATTTGCTCCATCAGCCGGTCTTCCTCATTCCATACGGCATCCTTGTAATCCCCGTTGTTAGGCTCGCGGTGCATGGCGTCCTCCCTTCTTCCCGTTGCTGCATATTAGACGCACAACTTCGGCAAACGGTTTTTTATAAAATAAAAAGACCATGGCGAGCGGCCGGCGGCCGTCATCGCAATGGTCTTTCTTGATCTATCTTTAAGAATGTTTATAAATTAGTTTTCGAAAATGTTCAGCTCGGACTCTTTGTCGAACATGTGCGTTTTGTTCATGTCCAGAGCCAGCTTCACGCTTGCGCCGTCGCGCAGGCCGGAACGTCCGTCAACGCGGGCGATAACCGTGTCGGTACCGATGCCGTTCAGGTACAGGTACATTTCGTGACCCAAGTTCTCGGCAACCTCAACCGTTGCGTTAACGATCGTGTTTGGAGAAGCTTCAAGGAATACAGGCTCTTCATGGATGTCCTCCGGACGAACGCCCAGAATAACTTCCTTGCCGATGTAGCCTTTGGAACGAAGCGTAGCCGCTTTGCCTTCAGGAACGACGATGTCCACGCCGGAAGCTTTGAAGCGAACTTCGCCGCCTTGCTCCGTCAGCTGGCCGTTGATGAAGTTCATCGATGGAGCGCCGATGAAGCCAGCAACGAACATGTTGATCGGATGGTTGTACAGCTCTTCCGGAGAAGCCGTTTGCTGAATGAAGCCGTCTTTCATAACGACGATACGGTCGCCCATCGTCATGGCCTCGATCTGGTCATGCGTTACGTAGATCGTAGTCGTCTCAAGACGTTTCGTCAGTTTGCTGATCTCCGCGCGCATCTGGCCGCGCAGCTTGGCGTCAAGGTTGGAAAGCGGTTCGTCCATCAAGAATACTTGAGGTTCGCGGACGATAGCGCGGCCCAAGGCAACGCGCTGGCGCTGACCGCCGGACAGAGCTTTCGGCTTGCGGTCGAGCAAATGCTCGATATCAAGAATTTTAGCAGCTTCACGAACGCGTTTGTCGATGTCTGCTTTTTTGAATTTGCGAAGTTTAAGACCGAACGCCATGTTTTGATAAACGTTCATATGCGGATACAAGGCGTAGGATTGGAATACCATCGCGATGTCGCGGTCTTTAGGAGCAACGTCATTGACAAGACGGTCGCCGATATACAGTTTGCCTTCCGAAATTTCTTCCAAACCTGCAATCATACGAAGAGTCGTCGATTTACCGCAGCCGGACGGTCCGACCAGTACAAGAAATTCCTTGTCCTTAATGTCGAGATTTACATCCGTTACAGATGCTTTTTCCGAACCTGGGTATCTTTTGTAAATGCCTTCTAAGCGTACGCCTGCCATTGATAAGTTCCCCCTACTAAGAAATTTCGTTATGCCTCTATCTTATCCCAGAGCCAGGCGCATGACTATGCACATACCTTACAAAAAAATTAATTTCTTTTCGTAACTTTGTACAATAGCAAAATGATCTTAACCAATACCGCATCCCGGAACTGCCTCACGTCGAGTCCCGTTTCCTGCTTCAGCTTGTCGAGCCGGTACAATAACGTATTTCTATGAATATATAGTTTTTTCGCCGTTTCGCTGACATTGCAGTCCAGGGCAAAAAAAGTTTCCAGCGTCGCCAGCATCTCCGACTCCACAAACAAATCGGTCCGTTTCAGCGACTGCTCCAAATATTTGGCGCGCTGGGCTTCCGGAATAGCGTTCAGCAGCCGTTCCAGCTGCAGCATCCACGGCAAATGAATGTTCGTGCCGACATGAAATTTACGTCCCAAATTAATTGTTTCCCGCAGCAAAATCGTCGTCTCTACAATGCCTTGCGCCGGCATGGCCGGATGAGCGACGGCCAGATGGCATTCTCCCAGCCATTCGCTCGCCAGCATCTCGTGCAAGGCCGATACGATGGAAGCCAGACTGTCTTCGACCGTTTCCTCTTCCGCCGATTCGTACGTATCGGCTTCCTCGTCTCTAAGCAAGCTTGCGGGTCCCCATATAAGCCACTCCTGGCTTTTGAGCGGAATGAGCAATATATCCTCCGACAAAAAGGACCGCAGCAGCTTTTCCAGTTCGCCGTATGCCCCGCCTTTGGGGCTGTTTTGTTCCGTTACGAGCAAAAAAGGGATCATTTCGTGATACATGCGCGTTCCCGCAATGAGATGATCCGGGAGCGAATAAGCCGGCTCGTCCGATTCCAGCTGCTTCTGAATCCAGTCGCCCAGTTTGCGCGCATACATCTCGGAATCCGATATCGGCGTTTCCGCTTTCGGATCTCCCTTGCTGCCGATCAGCCGAAGCGTCCAGCCGATCAATTCCAATTCCTTGTCGCTTAGCGCCCGTCTGTCGATCTCGAAGACCGTAATCCCTTTCGGGCTCACATCGGCGACAAAACGCAGCCTGCCGTCCGATACCGCGTGCTGCCCCGGAAGGATAGGCGGATGAGGGCTGCCGCTCTGGGAAGCGGCTCCATGATCTTGCCGAGCAATCTCCGACCATTCATGAGCCGACATCGTTGCCGCTTCGATCGGACAGTCCAAAATATGCTGCAGCTGCTTGATCCAGTCTGTCTTGCCCATATGCATCTCCACTCTCCAAAGCCTAGCGCTTTTTCCGTCATTGTACCATAATAGCTCCCTCATTTCAGCCGTTTGACCGGGCGCCTCTTTCATGTTACTCTGATGCCTAAGAATCCGAATTGGAAAAAGATGTGCATACGGATGCTTCCGGCTGTATGGATGCATTCCTGCAAAAAAAGGAGACGGTACGCCATGTCCAGCATTGTCATAATATCCGGAAGCCCCAATGGCGCTTCCCGTTTGAACGGCATGATTCAATTCGTGCAGAAGCAACTGGAAACCCGTAACTTTAAAATCAGCACCGTAACCGTCGTCACGCTTCCCGCTGAAGACTTGATCCATTCCAGATTCGGCAGCCCCGCCATTGTGGAAGCCAACAAATTGATCGAGCAAGCCGATGCAGTCATTATCGCCAGTCCCGTTTATAAAGCTTCTTATACGGGCGTATTAAAGGCCTATCTGGACCTGCTGCCGCAGAAAGGCTTGGAAGGCAAGCTTGTCGCTCCCTTGTTCATCGGAGGGACCATGGCGCATTTGCTGACCATCGACTACGCCCTTAAGCCTGTCTTGGCCTCTATGGGCGCCAGACATTTTGTCAGAGGCGTTTATGCCGTCGATACGCAGGTGAATCGAATTCAGGACGGGCATGGAGACACGGCCTTCGAGCTCGACGCGGAGCTAACTGAGCGTTTATCGGCCGCCGTGGAGGAGCTTGTCGCGGAATTGCAGCTTCGTGTCAACGCTGCGAAATAATGTCGCGAAGTGTGCTTCTGTTTTGATTCCGGGCGTAATTTCTTCCTTCAATCAAGATTTGCATATCATGCCGCTGAACGAGGGCAGCCAACTGCGTCTACCGCAGCGCCAATCGGCCGCTGCGACATCTGAGAGGTATGATTAACGGTAACGGACATAGATGCAGCTTAGGGCCTCAAAAGCAAGAAATCGTTGCTCTAATGGACATGAGAGAGGCTTATAGGTAGAAGATAACGATTTAAGGGCTTAAACGTTCATCTAAGGTGCGATCATGACCATTAAAATAAGTTAGATTCAAAATCAGCACTCTAAGCTGCTTAGATGTCCATTAGCAATGTGGACTGCCCGATCAAAATCAAAAAAGCTGCGTCAGCGGCTTCAACATCGGCCTTGGCGCAGCTTCGTTCCCATCGACAGCTTGCTAGTTCCTTCATATTCAAATTATTTTCCTGTGCTCAAACGCAGAACCTTCGTTTCATTCGAAATAATATGTTCTAAAACATGCAAAAAAGAGAGGTTTCCCTCTCTTTGCGCTTGTAAGTACTGGTGAGCCATGTAGGACTCGAACCTACGACACCCTGATTAAAAGTCAGGTGCTCTACCAACTGAGCTAATGGCTCTTGATGCAACTGGTGGAGGATGATGGATTCGAACCACCGAACTCGTAAGAGAACAGATTTACAGTCTGCTGCGTTTGGCCACTTCGCTAATCCTCCGCGTTATGACTTATGACTGCCATTAGCAGAAATAAGTGGTGGCTCGGGACGGAATCGAACCGCCGACACGAGGATTTTCAGTCCTCTGCTCTACCAACTGAGCTACCGAGCCAACTCTGTATGAAAATGGCGGAGCTGACGGGATTCGAACCCGCGGTCTCCTGCGTGACAGGCAGGCATGTTAGGCCTCTACACCACAGCTCCACTTATGGATGGTGGAGGATGACGGGATCGAACCGCCGACCCTCTGCTTGTAAGGCAGATGCTCTCCCAGCTGAGCTAATCCTCCATATGGTAGCGGCAGAGGGGATCGAACCCCCGACCTCACGGGTATGAACCGTACGCTCTAGCCAGCTGAGCTATGCCGCCACGCTTGTCCGTTCCATTGCCTAAGCAATCTCCGCGACAAGAAAATCAGGAAATGACATCGCCAAATGTCATGTGCAATTCCCGTACCGTCTGCAACGCTTGGCTGCAGCGGATCATCATTGCGCCCTGAAAACCGGATACGAAAGAAATTGCTGAACTTTAGCTGTTTGGCTGTTCCTGTCGGAAAGCCATTAGGATAAGCCCTCGACCGATTAGTATTCGTCAGCTGCACGCATTGCTGCGCTTCCACCTCGAACCTATCAACCTCGTCGTCTTCAAGGGGTCTTACTAGTTGGGAAATCTCATCTTGAGGGGGGCTTC
>Ga0065721_10004341_pt1 | contig 60795 bp, 59 predicted proteins | sample Mesricmetagenome_FD_59108 | JGI IMG/M metagenome (GOLD analysis project Ga0065721, IMG submission 59108) | Mesophilic microbial community from rice straw/compost enrichment Sample: eDNA_1 v2 (version 2) | ecosystem: Engineered > Solid waste > Grass > Composting > Bioreactor | place: USA: Davis... | reverse complement strand
GTGGTCGTGGTGGTGGTCTGCGTCGGAGCGGTGGAAATGGGCGCAATGATGCTCTCCGGCATGGTGAAGTTGGCCGGATTGGGCGCCGTGGTCTGGATGGTCTGCAGCGGGTTGGATGTGGTCGGGGGAGCCGTCAGGGTGCTCACCTGGGGCTGCTGGATCTGGATTTGCTGTTGGTCGGGTTGCGGTGCGGCGGCGGCATCCGACTGCACAAAGCCCCCCTCCCCGCCTTCAAAATCCGGCGGTTCCTGCACCGCTTGGAAAAGGACCGTCCCACCAAAAATCGCAATCAGAATGACGTGCAGGGTAAAGGAAATCGTGAAGTCCCGCGAATTGCTGAACTTATCCAGAATCTTCTGAACGAAAGGGGGCAGCTCCTTGGCCATCGAACCACTTTAGGGCGTTGCCCACCCGGTTTTCAAGTACTTGCGGAGGAAAAACGCGCCCACGAATCCGACTGATCCGACTGATCAAAAAAGAAACAGCCCCGGCCTTTCGACCGGGGCTGTTTGTGAGTTCGGTGAAGGGCGGCGGTTCCGCCGCCCTGGCCGGAAGGACTTCTTAGTAGTCCATGCCGCCCATGCCGCCCGGAGGCGTGGCCGGGGCCTTTTCCTTCTCCGGAAGCTCGGTGATGAGAGCTTCGGTGGTCAGGAGCAGACCGCTGATGGACGCGGCATTTTGCAGGGCGCTGCGGGTCACCTTGGCGGGATCGACGACGCCGGCCTTGATGAGGTCGGTGTATTCGTCGGCGGCCACGTTGTACCCTTCGTTGCCCTTGCGCTTCTTGACTTCCTGGACGATGAGGGCGCCTTCCTTGCCGGCGTTATCGGCCAGCGTGCGGAGGGGCTGCTCGATGGCGCGGCGCACGATGTTGGCGCCGATGGCCTCGTCGCCCGAGAGTTCGAGGCTGTCGAGGGCCTTCTGGGCGCGGATGAGGGCCACACCGCCGCCGGGGACGATGCCTTCCTCGACAGCCGCACGCGTGGCGTGCAGGGCGTCTTCGACGCGGGCCTTCTTTTCCTTCATCTCGGTCTCGGTCGCCGCACCGACGTTGATCACGGCCACACCGCCGGCGAGCTTCGCGAGGCGCTCCTGGAGCTTCTCACGGTCGTAGTCGGAGGTGGTTTCCTCGATCTGACGGCGGATCTGGGTGACGCGGCCCTGGATGTCGGCGTTCTTGCCTTCGCCTTCGATGATGGTGGTGTTTTCCTTGTCGATGACGATGCGCTTGGCGCGGCCGAGGTCCTCGAGGTTGATGTTCTCGAGCTTGATGCCGAGGTCTTCCGTGATGCAACGGCCGCCGGTGAGGATCGCGATGTCCTCGAGCATGGCCTTGCGGCGGTCACCGAAGCCGGGGGCCTTGACGGCCGCGACCTGGAGCGTGCCACGGAGCTTGTTGACCACGAGGGTGGCGAGGGCTTCGCCTTCGACGTCCTCGGCGATGATCAGGAGCGGCTTGCCGCTCTTGGCCACCTTTTCGAGAAGCGGCAGCATGTCCTTGAGGCTGCTGATCTTCTTCTCGTGGATGAGGATGTAGGCGTTCTCCAGCACCGCCTCGAGCGACTCGGCGTTGGTCACGAAGTAGGGCGAGAGGTAGCCCTTGTCGAACTGCATGCCTTCGACGACGTCGAGGGTCGTTTCGATCGACTTGGCTTCCTCGACCGTGATCGTGCCGTCCTTGCCGACCTTGTCCATCGCCTCGGCGATGATCTGGCCGATGGTGGTGTCCCAGTTGGCGGACACCGTGGCGACCTGGGCGATTTCGGAGCTGTCCTTGACCTTCTTGCTGATCTTGGCGAGTTCCGCGGTGATCGCCTCGACGGCCTTGTTGATGCCGCGCTGCAGGCTGGTCGGATTGGCGCCGGCGGTCACGTTCTTGAGGCCTTCGCGATAGATGGCCTCGGCCAGAACGGTGGCCGTGGTGGTGCCGTCACCGGCGATGTCGGAGGTCTTGCTCGCGACTTCGCGGACGAGCTGGGCGCCCATGTTTTCATAGGGGTCCTCCAGTTCGATCTCCTTGGCGACGGTCACGCCGTCCTTGGTGATCGTGGGAGAGCCGAATTTTTTGTCGAGAATGACGTTGCGTCCGGCCGGCCCGAGGGTGGCCTTGACGGCTTTCGCCAGCTTCTCAACACCGCGCAGCAGGGACTGCCGGGCGGCTTCGTCAAACGAGAGTTGTTTGGCTGCCATAGTTTGGTTTCAGGAATTTAGGGTTGGGTTTGGGTGGAGAGCTCGGATCAACCGATGATGCCGAGGATGTCGTCCTCGCGCATGATCAGGTAGGTTTCTCCGTCGATCTTGACTTCGGTTCCGCCGTACTTGGAGATGAGGACCTTGTCCCCCTTCTTCACGGTGAACTCGATGAGCTTGCCGTCCTCATCGCGCTTGCCGGTGCCCAGGGCGACGACCTGTCCTTCCTGGGGCTTCTCCTTGGCGGTGTCGGGAATGATGATCCCGCCTTTTTTGACTTCCTTCTCTTCGAGCGGCTGCACGAGCACGCGATCTCCGAGAGGCTTGATGTTCACGTTGGCCATAGGGCTTCTTGTGTTGGTTTTGCTTGGGTTGTTTGGTTTTTAACGTTTGTCCCGGTCCGCGCGTAGGCGGGACCGGGACAGTTTGTTAAAGTCGGATTACTTTTTCTTGTCCTCGTCGACCATTTCGAACTCCGCGTCCACGACGTCGGCGTCCTTCTTGGCCTCGGACTTCGGCGCTTCTCCGGCGGCGGCGGCTCCGGGCTGCGGGCCGGCCTGCTGGGCGGAGGCGTTCTTGTAGAGCTCGGCGCTGACTTCCTGGAACTTGGCCTGCAGGGCGTCGGCGGCGGACTTGACCGCGTCGGCGTCGTTGCCCTTGAGGGCTTCGCGCACCTTGGCGATGGCGTCCTCCACGGCCTTCTTCTGGGCGCCGTCGAGCTTGTCGCCGAGCTCCTTCAGCTGCTTCTCGCACTGGTAGGCGAGGTTGTCGGCATTGTTCCGGATCTCGATGGTCTCCTTGGCCTTGGCGTCCTCGGCGGCGTGGGCCTCGGCCTCCTTGCGCATCCGCTCCACTTCCTCCTTGGTGAGGCCGCTGGATCCGGTGATGGAGATCTTCTGCTCCTTGCCGGTGCCCAGATCCTTGGCGGACACGTTGAGGATGCCGTTGGCGTCGATGTCGAAGGTCACCTCGATCTGCGGCACGCCGCGCGGGGCCGGCGGGATGCCGTCGAGGTGGAACGTGCCGAGCTGCTTGTTGTCGCGGCTGAGCGGACGTTCACCCTGCAGCACCTTGATTTCCACACCCGGCTGGTTGTCGCTGTAGGTCGAGAAGATCTGCGACTTGCGGGTCGGGATGGTGGTATTGCGCGGGATCATCGCCGTGGCGATGCCGCCGGCCGTCTCGATGGCGAGGGTCAGCGGCGTCACGTCGAGCAGGAGCACGTCCTTGACGTCTCCGCGGAGCACACCACCCTGGATGGCGGCGCCGATGGCGACCACCTCGTCGGGGTTCACGCCCTTGTGGGGTTCCTTGCCGATGAGCGAGCGGGCCGTTTCGACCACCTTGGGCATGCGGGTCATGCCGCCCACGAGCACAAGCTCGTCAATGCTGCTGGCCGACCATTTCGCGTCGTTCAGGCAGTCCTTCACGGGCTTGATGGTGCGCTCGAAGAGGTCGTCGGTGAGCTGCTCGAGCTTGGCGCGGGTGAGTTTCTTCTGGATGTGTTTCGGACCGGTCTGGTCGGCGGTCACGAAGGGCAGGTTGATCTCGTATTCCTGCGTCGACGACAGCGCGATCTTGGCCTTTTCGGCCTCCTCCTTGATGCGCTGCACGGCGTCGGGCTGCTTGCTGAGATCAATGCCGGTGTCGGCTTTGAATTCGCCGATGATCCAGTCCATGATCCGGTTGTCCCAGTCGTCGCCGCCCAGGTGCGTGTCACCGTTGGTCGCGGCCACCTGAAAGACCCCGTCGCCGATTTCCAGCGCGGAAATGTCGAACGTGCCACCGCCGAGGTCATACACGGCGATCTTTTCGTCCGATTTCTTGTCGAGGCCGTAGGCCAGCGAGGCGGCGGTGGGTTCGTTGATGATGCGCAGAACCTCCAGACCCGCGATCTTGCCGGCGTCCTTGGTGGCGTTGCGCTGCGAGTCGTTGAAATAGGCCGGCACCGTGATGACCGCCTGGGTGATCTTTTCCCCGAGTTTGGCCTCGGCGTCCGCCTTGAGCTTCGCCAGGACCATGGCGGAGATTTCCGGCGGGCTGTACCGCTTCTTCTCGCCATTGACCTCCACCTCGATGTGGGCGTCGCCATTCGGGGCCTCAACCACCTTGTAGGGCACACGCTTCAGTTCGTCCTGAACCTCAGCGAACTTGCGGCCCATGAAACGTTTGACGGAGAAAATCGTATTCTGCGGATTGGTCACCGCCTGGCGCTTGGCCGCCTGGCCGACCAGGCGCTCGCCATTCTTGGCAAAGGCGACGACGGAAGGCGTGGTGCGCGCGCCTTCGGAGTTTTCCAAAACCACGGGCTCCCCACCTTCCATCACCGCCATGCAGGAATTGGTGGTGCCCAAGTCGATACCTAAAATCTTTGACATAAAATTAAACCTCCCCTGTCTTCCAGCAGGATGCGTTCCGCCACGATGACAGATGAAGCTGTTCTTGATGTACCATATTTATTTTAAAATACTTATCTAAAAATTTTCCCTCTTCCGGCCTCCTCTTGTCTGAGACAAATTGTCACTATACCTGTGCCATGTCCCGCCCCCTGTGACAGGATGTCCTGGCACTCTTTTTGAAAAATCAGGCGACTTTCCTCCCTCCACGGGGTTAAAATGAATGGCCATTCAGTTTATGAATACCAATTCACCCGTGCAAAGCCCCTCCTTCCGTCAGCGGGAGAAGGACGGACGTCGTCAGCGGATTCTGTCTGCGGCGGAGGCGGCGTTCAGCGCCGGGGGGTATCACAAGGCCTCGCTGGCGGCGATTGCGCGGGAGGCCGGTCTGGCGGTAGGGACGCTGTATTTGTATTTCGCGGACAAGGCGGACCTCTACGGTCATGTCATTCTGGAAAAGATGAAGCAGATTGCCGTGCGGTTCGAGGAGGCGCTCACTTCGTCGGAGAGTGCGCCGGAGTGCCTTCGGGCGGCGGTGCATTCGCAGTTTGCGTTTCACGATGCGAACCCGAATTTTTTGGAAATCTTTCTGCACCAGCATCAGGTTCGGACCTCGCCGCTGCATCCGCAGCACTGGGAGGAACTGGAGACCCTGAAGCGCCGGATTCTTGTATTGATTGAAGAATGCATTGTTCACGGCCAGCAGCGCGGGGAATTTAAACCCGGCGATCCGCGTCTGTATGCGGTGGCTTTTCTTGGAGTGACCCTGCAAATCATCCGCCAGTGGATTCGGGAGCAAAGCTCCGGCCGTCTTTCCGATTCCGCGGATTTTGCCGCCGATGTGTTTCTTGGTGGAGCCCAATTCCGATGATGAAATCCCTTCCCGTTCTCTTTCTCACCGCCCTGGCATTGAGCGCCTGCAGGCAGCCCGTCGCGTCATCACCGTCGGGTCCGCCCCCCGCCCCGGTGGAGATCGCCGTGGCGGAGCGGCGCACGGTGCCCGTCGAGATGAAGGCCATCGGCACGGTGGAACCGGTGGCGAGTGTGCAGATCAAATCGAAGGTGCAGGGGGAAATCCTCCAGGTGCATTTTGCCGACGGCGCCGAGGTGAAGGCCGGGGATCTGCTTTTCAGCATTGATCCGCGGACTTTCGAGGCCGCGCTGAAGCGGGCGGAGGCGAATCTGGCCATTGCCAAGGCGACGGCCGAGAACGCCACCGAGCAGGCCGAACGCTACACCACCCTGATCAAGCGCGGGGTGGCCTCGCGGGAACAGACCTCGCAGTTCCTCGCCACGGCGGAATCGCAGAAGTCCGAACTTGCCGCCCGCCAGGCCGACGTGGACGAAGCGCGTCTTTCGCTGGAATGGACGCAGGTGCGCGCTCCGATTTCCGGCCGGGCGGGGGCCGCCCTGCTCAAGGCCGGCAACATCGCCCAGCCAAACGTGGACACCCTGGCGGTCATCAATCAGATGCAGCCGATTTATGTCACCTTCTCCCTGCCGGAGAACTCGCTGGCCTCGGTCCGCCAGTGGATGAACCAGGGCCGGCCGACCGTCACCGCCTACGAACCCGACACCGGGCGGGTTCTTGGCGAGGGGGAACTGACCTTCATCGACAATTCCGTGGATCGCGGATCGGGGATGATTGCGTTCAAGGCGACGTTTCCCAACACCGACGAATTGCTCTGGCCCGGACAGTTTGTGGACGTGACCGTGAAGCTGGCCGAGGAGCCCGACGCGCTGGTCATTCCCACCACTGCCGTCACCGAGGGCCGGAATGGCGCCCAGGTGTTTGTCGTGGAAGGCGACCGGGCCGTCCTGCGACCCGTCGAGGTGGAACGGATGATCGGCGACCGGTGCGTCATCAGGTCCGGGCTCCAGCCCGGCGAGCAGGTCATCACCACCGGCCAGCTTCGGGTCACCCCGGGCGGGAGGATCACCGTGACGAAAAAGGACACGCCCGCGGAGCCACAGGGGGACGCGGACGACGGAAACCCGGCAACCGGATCGTAAACCCCATCACACCCCGAGCAATCCCGTGAGCCTCACCGACCCCTTCATCCGCCGGCCCATCATGACCACGCTGGTCATGATCAGCATCCTCGGCGCCGGACTGCTCGCTTATTTCCGGCTGCCGGTGAGCGATCTGCCGAGCGTGGATTTTCCGACCATCACCATCTCCGCCTCCCTGCCGGGGGCGAGTCCGGAAACGATGGCCTCCGCGGTGGCCCTGCCGTTGGAAAAGGAATTCTCCACCATCGCGGGCATCGAATCGATGACCTCCACGAGTGCGCTCGGTACGACCACGATCACGCTGCAATTTGACCTCTCCCGCGACATCGACGCCGCCGCCCAGGATGTCCAGGCCGCCATTTCCCAGGCGCAGCGCGACCTGCCGACCGACATGCCGGCGCCGCCGTCCTTCCGCAAGGTCAACCCCGCCGAGCAGCCCATCCTCATGCTGGCCGCCTACTCGGACAGCCTGCCGTACAGCAAGGTCGACGAATACGCCGACACCCTCATCGCCCAAAGGCTTTCCACCGTGCTGGGCGTGGCCCAGGTGGACCTGTTTGGATCCCAAAAATACGCCGTCCGCGTAAAGGTGGATCCGCGGGAACTGGCGGCCCGCGGCATCGGGTTTGACGAGGTGGAAAAGGCCATCCAGGAAGCCAACTCCAACGCCGCCACCGGGCAGCTCGACTCGGGCGCCAAGGCCCGCACCGTGGAGGCGACCGGCCAGCTCACCAACGCCGCCGAATTTCGCGAGCTGATCGTTTCCTACCGCGACGGTTTTCCGGTCCGGCTCAAACAAATCGCCACCGTGCTCGACAGCGTCGAGGACGACAAGAACCTCGGCTGGTACAACAACAGGCGCGGGGTGGTTCTGGCCATCCAGCGCCAGCCGGGAGCCAACACCGTCGCGGTGATCGACCGCATCCGCGCCGTACTTCCCCAATACCAGGCCCAGCTTCCGGGCGGGATGAAACTCGACATTCTCTACGACCGCTCCCTCTCGATCCGGGAATCCCTGCACGACGTCCAGTTCACCCTCGTGCTGGCCGTCGCGCTGGTGGTGCTGGTCATTTTCATCTTCCTCCGCAACGTGCGTGCCACCCTCATTCCCAGCGCCGCCATCCCGCTTTCCATCATCGGCACCTTTGCCGTGATGTACCTGATGGGATTCAGCGTGAACAATTTTTCGCTGATGGCCCTCATTCTCGCGGTGGGGTTTGTGGTCGACGACGCCATCGTGGTCCTGGAAAACATCGTGCGCCACATCGAGAGGGGGCTCACGCCGCGGGAGGCGGCGTTCCGGGGCGCGCGGGAGATCGGATTCACCATTCTTTCAATGACCCTGTCGCTGGCCGCGGTCTTCATTCCCGTCCTTTTCATGGGCGGCATTCTCGGCCGGCTGCTCAACGAGTTTGCCGTCACCATCGCGGTGGCGATCCTGATTTCCGGGTTCGTGTCGCTGTCGCTGACCCCGATGCTCTGCAGCCGTTTTCTCACCAGTGCCCACGGCGCCGGCAACAACCTTCTGTTTCGCTGTTCGGAGGCCGTCTTTGACGCGGTCCTGAAGATCTACGAAAAAACCCTCCGTCTGGCCCTGCGGCACCACCTTCTGGTCAGCATGGCGGCGCTGGTCATGGCCGGGGCGACCGTCTGGCTGTTCCTGAAAATTCCCAAGGGGTTTCTGCCCAACGAGGACGCCAACCGGATTATGATTTCCACCGAGGCCGAGCAGGGCGTCACCTTCGACAAGCTGGTCGAACTGCAACAGCAGGCCGCCGACATTGTCAGCCGGAATCCCCACGTGGAAGGGTTCATGTCCCGCATCGGCGGGGGACAGAACGCGCGCGCCAACAACACCGGCCGGCTTTTTCTCACGCTCAAGCCGCGCAGCGAACGGCCGCCCATCGACGACATCGTCCGTCAGCTCCGCCGTGATCTGGCGGGCATTCCCGGGCTCAAGGTCTTCCCGCAGAATCCGCCCAGCATCCGCATCGGCGGCATGCAGACCAAGAGTCTTTATCAATTCACCCTCTTCGGTCCCAACCTCGACGAACTTTATGAGGCGGCCGCCCGGATGGAGGAAAAGATGAGCCGGATTCCCGGCATCGTCGACGTGACCAGCGACCTGCAGATCTCCAATCCGCAGGTTCTCGTCGACATCAACCGCGACAAGGCCTCCGCCCTGGGAATCACCGCCGCACAGATCGAACGCACCCTCGGCGCGGCGTATGGCGCGCGTCAGATTTCCACCATCTACACCCCAAACAACCAATACCGCGTCATCATCGAGGCGAATGACGACTTCAAGCGGGAGGCCGCGGATCTTTCCCGGCTGTATGTCCGCTCCGCCACCACGGGCCGGCTGGTCGCCCTGGACGCCGTCGCCAGGATCAAGCCCCAGGTCGGTCCCCTCACCGTCCAGCACCTCGGCCAGCTGCCGGCCGTCACGCTGTCCTTCGACCTCGCCCGCGGCGCCTCCCTCAGCGACGTGGTGCCGAAAATCGAGGCCCTCGCGCGGACCGAACTCGGCGAACAAATCGGCTCGCAGTTTCAGGGCACCGCCCAGGCTTTCCAGGCGTCGCTGGGCAACCTCGGGTTTCTTCTGCTGATGGCGGTGATCGTCATCTACATCATCCTCGGCATCCTTTACGAAAGTTTCATCCATCCCCTCACCATCCTCTCCGGCCTGCCGTCGGCGGGATTCGGCGCGCTGCTCACGCTGCTCGTCTTCGGCATGGAGCTCAACGTCTACGGCTTTGTGGGACTGCTCATGCTGATCGGCATCGTGAAAAAGAACGCCATCATGATGATCGACTTTGCGCTTGAGGCGCAGCGGAAGGACAACCTGCCGCCGGATCGTGCCATCTTCGACGCCTGTCTGATCCGTTTTCGTCCCATCATGATGACCACCCTGGCCGCCATGATGGGCACCCTGCCCATCGCGCTTGGACTCGGTGCGGGAGGCGATGTCCGTCAGCCGCTCGGCCTCTCCGTGGTGGGCGGCCTTCTCATTTCCCAGCTCGTCACGCTCTACATCACGCCGATCATCTACCTCTATCTGGAACGGCTGACCGGCGGAAGGAAGGGCGCCGCCCCCTCCCCCGACGCTCCCCCAAAACTGGTTCCGGCCGGAGTGTGAATGGCGCCGGGGCGGACACCCACCGCGCCGGTCCTAACGGCTGTGAAGGAACTTTCGCAGGGTCGGATTGAACCCGACGACCAGCAGGGCGACGGGATGGTAGCCAAGGAGTGCCAGGAATCCGAAGGGAAGGGAATCCCTGGCGGCCAGAAGCTGCGGAAGGACGACCAGCGCCCCGAAGGCCGTCGAAAACACAAGAAAAAGGCACAGGATGTACCGCGCCCAGTTCTGGCGCTGCCAGATGGCGCCGAGGAGAACGCAATTCCACACCATGCTGAGACCGACCTGAAGGGACAGGTCGATCCGAAACACCGGCGGGGCGGTGAGCAGAACCAACAGGGAAAAGAAGAAAAACCCGGTCAGAATCAGCCCCACGATGGTTCGGGCCCGCTTGGTATACCGATCAGGCGGCGCAAGATGGTACATGAGTGAGTTTCGGGGCGGATTCTCCCCCGGCCGGGAGCCCGGCGCGAGAAAATTCCTGAAATTCCATCCCCGGAATCATCGCGGCGCCTGCACGCCTTCCCGCATAATCACCAGCTTTATCGGAGGCTCGGCGGGGTCGCGGACAATGGTGAGCTCCACCCGGGAACCCACCGGTCCGCGAATCAGGTCCACCACATCACGCAGGTCCTTGCCGTACACCGACGATCCATCGACCTCGGCAATGATGTCATTCTGCTGCAGACCCGCCCGGTCCGCCGCCAGACCCGGCAGCACCCCGGCCACCACGATCGCCTGTGTGGTCTCATCCTTGTCGAGAACGGCTCCAATGCCGCCGAACTCCTCGACCTCCGCAGGCATCCCGATCCATCCCGGCGACAGGCCCTGACCCAGGCCGAACCCGGTGCACGCCAGCCAGAAACAGACCACCAGAAGATTTTTCATGGACCGTGCCACTCAAGCACCACACCGTGCGTTGCGCAACATCGCCCCCTTCCGTTCCGCCCCGGGAATTCTTCCCGTCACATTTTCCCCCTTGCCGAATGAGAAAACCGATCGATCTTTTCCTCAGGATGAACCTCGACCTTTCGGAACTGGTCGGTCAGTCGCTCACCATGGTGCAGAGGGAGGGGAATACCTGGTCGTTTCATTTGAGCGGCGGGGACACCATTTTCACCGAGGAACCCTGGCGTCTGATGACGCCGCACGGCACGCGGATTTCCTCGGAGGACGACCGGGTCAGTTTTGGCGAAACGGAGATGGTCGACGCGGGGGATCAGCTCATTGCGGAACTGCAGGGCGAGGCCGTCGAGAACGCCCGCTACGACGGCAGCGGCGACCTGAGTCTCGTCTTCTCCGGAGATCGCACGCTGCAGTTTCTCCAGCTTTCGAGCGGTTATGAGTCGTGGCGCCTGCACCTGAAGGACGCGGAATTCATCTGCCTGGGAGGCGGGGGGCTGGCGGAATTTCCGCGCAGCCATGCGCTTTAGGCGCCGCCTCCGCCGGATTCCCGGGTCCGTTCAGCCGGTCGCTTCCCCCTCCGCCGCCAGGATCTTTTCGAGACGGGCCTGACGCGCCCTCTCCGCGCGGTAAGCCCGGTGGATGGACGGAACGGGCCGGGTGGCGGAACCGTATTTCATCTCCGCCACGGGCAGTCCGAGTTTCTCCAAGGCAAACACCGCCGCGCCCCTCAGGGACGCCTCGGGTTCCGGATTGGCGTAAACCGCACGGCCCATCACATTGGCCAGGCGGCGGAGGGCGGACTTCGACTTGAGGATTCCGCCCGACACAATCCACTTGGGTTGTTCGCGGCCGGCGATCATTTCGGCAATGAGTCCGAGCCGGTGATAAAAGCCCTCCGTGATGGCCTGCAGGAGATCAAGCGCCGTGGTGCTCTGCCGAAGGCCCACGATGGCTCCCTGGGCGTTTTCGTCCCAGGTGGGCGCGCGTTCCGCCGACCAGAACGGCAGAACGGTGAGGCCGTGCTCTGGCAGCGGACGACCGGCGAGCGCCTTTTCGATGGCGGCCGGATCGTCACTCAGGCGCAGTTCCCGCAAACACCAGGCATGAAGGTTGCCCGCATTGCTCACCGCGCCGCCCACCAAGTAGCGGCTGGCGTCCACCCGGTAGGCAAACAGGCCAAACGGCGCCCGGGCGACACGGCCTTCGCGCATGATGCGGAGCGCGGCGCTGGTCCCCACATTGATGGCGCCCCGGCCGGCCCCGACGGCTCCCGAACCCAGATTGCTGGCCGCCCCGTCGCCAATGGCGGGAAACCACGGAACGCCCCGCCAGTCGGTGGGTTCGTCCCCGACGGGCAGCATCCGGTCGGCGGAAAACCGGCAGGCCTCCAGCATGCGGGGGCTCCATTCCAGCGTGCTGGGATTGAAGAGTCCCGTCCCGGTGGCCATGCCGTAGGCACAGCGTGTTTCCCCGGCCAGGCGCCACTGCACCCATTCGGCGGGGGACATCCAGAAGCGCACCTTTCGGAAACGCGCCCGATCGGTGCGCTGCAGCCAACGCAGCTTGGCCGGCCAGAACGAGCTTCGCACCATGCAGCCCGTCTCGGCGTGCACCTCGCGCTCCCCCAATTCCTCGCGCAGGCGGGCGGCATCCGTCCGGCACCGCGAGTCCGCCCAGGTGTAGATCGGCGTGAGCGGATTGCCCTCCGCGTCCGTGCCGAGAAGGCTGTGCCAGAAGCACGACATGCCCACCGCGGAAATCTTGTGCCAGCCCGCGGTGGCCTCCTTGATGCAGGCGCGGGTCTGGCGCAGGACATCAAAAGGATCCAGTTCGGCCTGTCCATCCCTCGCCGTGCGGAGGGTGTAGACGCGTTGCGCAACCGTGCCGGGAATGCGCTTGCCGCGCACGTCGAACAAACCGGCCCGGACGGAGGAGGTGCCGAGATCTATGGCGAGAACAGGAGGTAACTTCATCGGAATACGCGTCATCTTTTCCGCATCCCGCACCGGATTGCCAAACATTTCCCGACGAAGAACGGCGTCCCGGCTCCCAACGAGCCGGCGGACTCCGAATTGCATTGACCGTCCCTCCCCCTTTCGGCAAGGCCTAGAGCCTATGAGCATCCGCCCTTCGCTGCGTGTCATTCTGACCGGCGCCCTGTGCATGCCGTTTCTTTCCGGTTGTGAAAAGGAACACGCCGTCGAACTGCCGCCGCCGGTGGTCACCGTCACCAAGGCCGCCGAACAGAAAATCGAGGACTGGGACGAATACACCGGCCGGCTCGCCGCCGCCGAAACCGTCGAGGTCCGGGCGCAGGTGAGCGGATACCTCATGGAGGTCAAATTCCAGGACGGTGACCTCGTCAAAAAGGACCAGCCGCTTTTCCTCATCGATCCCCGTCCCTACGAAGCCGACTACAACCGCGCCAAGGGCGAATACAACAAGGCCGAGTCCACGCTCCAGCTTGCCAAATCCGACCTTGAGCGCGCCAAGCAGCTTCGGGAGAAGGGGGTGACGTCGGCCGGCGATTTTGACAAGACCAGCGCCACCTTCCTGCAGTCCGAGGGCGCGGTCCTCTCCGCCCGGGCCGCCCTGGAGAAGGCGGCCCTGGACCTTGAGTTCTGCACGATCAAGGCTCCCATCGACGGCAAGGCCAGCCTGGTCAACGTGACCGTCGGAAACCTGGTCTCCCCGTCCATGGAAAAACCGCTCACCACCATCGTATCCATGACTCCGGTGTACGCCTACGCCGACGTGGATGAACGCTCGTTCCTGCGCTACAAGCGGTATTACCTCGAGCACAACGTGGCCCCGGGCGACGAGGAAAAGGCGGAAATTCCCATCGAGTTGGGATTGCAGGACGAAAAGGGATATCCCCACCGCGGATACATCGACTTCACCGACAACCGGGTGGATCCGGAAACGGGAACACTCCGCCTGCGCGGCGTCTTCAATTCCGAAAACGGCCTGCTCAGTCCGGGACTCTTTGTCCGCCTGCGCATCCCGGCGGGCGAACCCTACACCGCCGTGGTTGTGCCCGCCCGTGCGGTGGGCAACGACCAGGGACAAAAATACGTGGCCGTGGTCGGCGCGGACAACACCGTGAGCATCCGTCCGGTGGAACTGGGCCGCGCCCACGACGGCCTTCAGGTCATCACCAAGGGACTGGCCGCGGGCGAGACCGTGGTGGTGGACGGCCTGCTCAAGATCCGGCCCGGCGAAAAGGTGGATCCCAGGCCCGCGGACGACACCGCCTCCAGCACCTCGCCGTGAACATCAGCCACTTCTTCATCGACCGGCCGATCTTTGCGTCGGTGCTTTCGATTGTCATCACGATCGCGGGCGCCATCGCCCTGCTTTCGCTGCCGGTCGCGCAATATCCCGACATCGTTCCGCCCACGGTCACGGTGAACGCCTCCTACACCGGGGCCAACGCGCAGACCGTCGCGGAAACCATCGGCGCCCCCATTGAGCAGCAGGTCAACGGCGTCGAAAACATGCTCTACATGTCGTCGCAATCCTCCAGCGACGGCTCCTATTCCCTCACCATCACCTTCAAGCTCGGCACGGACCTCGACACCGCGCAGGTGCTCGTGCAGAACCGCGTCAACCTCGCCCTCCCCGTCCTGCCGGAGGATGTCCGCCGCACCGGCGTGTCGGTGAACAAGCAGTCGCCGTCGATGATCATGTGCGTGAACCTGATCTCGCCGGACAACAGCCGCGACGAACTCTATCTCGGCAACTACGCCCTCCTGCAGGTCAAGGACACCCTCGCCCGGGTCAACGGTGTCGGGAGCATCAACCTCTTCGGCTACGAATATTCCATGCGCATCTGGCTCGACCCGGACCGCCTCGCCGCGCTGGGGATCACGAGTTCGGACGTCGTGCAGGCCATCCAGGAGCAGAACCGCCAGGTGGCCGCCGGCGTGGTCGGCCAGCCGCCCACCCCCGCCGGCACGGAGTTTCAGTACGTGGTCAACACGCAGGGCCGCCTCGTCGATCCGGCGGAGTTCGAGAAGATCATTGTCAAGCGCGGCCGGGGTGGCGAAGTGGTCTATCTGCGCGACGTCGGCCGCGTCGAACTCGGGGCCCGCAGCTATGCGGTGACGAGTTCGCTCAACGACAAGCCGACCGCCACCCTCGCCATTTTCCAGCTTCCCGGCAGCAACGCCATCGCCACCGCCCGGGCCGTGCGCGAGACGATGGAGGAGCTCAAGAAGAATTTCCCCGCCGGGGTGGACTACACGATCGTCTACGACACGACGGTTTTCGTGAAGGAATCCATCCACGCCGTGCAGCACACGCTGCTCGAGGCCGTCTTCCTCGTCGGCCTCGTGGTCATGCTCTTTCTGCAAAGCTGGCGCGCCGCGCTCATTCCGCTGGTGGCCGTGCCGGTGTCCCTGATCGGCACCTTCATGGCGATGGCCGCGTTTGGGTTCTCGCTCAACACGATCTCGCTCTTCGGTCTGGTGCTGGCCATCGGCATCGTGGTGGACGACGCCATTGTGGTGGTCGAGGCCATCGAACACAAACTGGGCCTCGGCCTGTCACCGCGCGACGCCGCCCGGGAGGCCATGAACGAAGTGGGCGGCGCCGTCATTGCCGTCGCCCTGGTGCTGGCGGCGGTTTTTGTTCCCACGGCCTTCATCAGCGGCATCACGGGGCAGTTTTTCCGCCAGTTTGCGCTCACCATCGCCGTCTCCACGGCCATTTCGGCCTTCAATTCCCTCACGCTCAGCCCGGCCCTCGGCGTCCTTCTGCTGCGCGGACCGGATGCGCCGAAGGATCCGTTCACCCGGCTGCTGGACCGCACCCTGGGCTGGTTTTTCCGGGGCTTCAACAGGCTGTTTCAGGTCACCACCAACGGCTACGGCCGCGCGGTCGGCGGCGTGACCCGCAAGGTGGCGATCTGCGTTCTGCTTTATCTCGGATTGCTGGCGCTCACGGTCTTCGGTTTCCGCGTCACGCCCACCGGATTCATCCCCGACCAGGATCAGGGCTACCTCATCGCCAACGTCGAACTCCCCAGCGCCGCATCGCTCGAACGCACGGAGGCGGTCACCGCCAAGGTCGTCCAAATCCTGAAGGAAACCCCCGGCGTCAAATCCAGCCTGGTCATCAACGGCTACTCCATGATTGCGGGCAGCAACCAGTCCAACATGGCGAGCCTCATCATCACCCTCGACGACTTCGGCAAGCGCCCCCCCTCCGGGGTCATCCTCAATCAGCTGCGCGCAAAGTTCACCCAGATCCCCGAGGCCATCGTCCTGGCCTTCGGTCCCCCGCCGATCCAGGGTCTGGGATCCACCGGCGGATTCCGCCTGATGGTGCAGGACCGCAGGGGGTCGAACTTCGCCCAGCTTGAAGCCGCCGCACAGAATCTCGCCAACGCCGGCAACCAGCAGCCGGGTCTGGTCGGATTGTTTTCCAGCTTCCGCGCCGACCAGCCGCAGGTCTACGTGGACGTGGACCGCGAGAAGGCCAAGAGCATGGACGTGCCGCTCAACAACATCTTCGACACACTCCAGGTCTATCTCGGTGCCGCCTATGTCAATGATTTCACCTACCTGGGACGGTCGTTCCAAGTAAACGCCCAGGCGGCCAGCAGCCACCGCGTCACCCCGACGGACATCCTGAAGCTGAAAACCCGCAACGCGCAGGGCCAGATGGTACCGCTCGGCACCCTGGCGTCCCTCGAGGAACGCCTCGCCCCCGCCACCATCACGCGTTACAACCTGTTCACCGCCGCGGATGTGACCGGCGGCATGAAGTCCGGCACCAGCACCGGACAGGCCATCAGGATCATGGAGGAACTCGCCCGAAAGATCCTCCCGCCCGGCATGGGCTTTGAATGGACGGATCTCACCTACCTGCAGATTCTCGAGGGCAACACGGCGATCTACGTCTTTCCGCTCTGCGTGCTTTTTGTCTTCCTCACCCTGGCGGCCCAGTACGAGAGCTGGTCCCTGCCGTTTGCGATCATTCTGATCGTCCCCATGTGCATCCTGTCGGCGCTGGGCGGCGTGCTCTTGCGCGGCATGGACAACAACATCTTCACGCAAATCGGCTTTGTGGTCCTGGTCGGACTCGCCTGCAAAAACGCCATCCTCATCGTGGAATACGCCAAGCAGATTCAGGAAAAGGGCAAGGACGCCGTGGCCGCGGTCATCGAGGCCTGCAAGCTGCGCCTGCGGCCGATCCTGATGACCTCGTTCGCCTTCATTGCGGGCGTGGTGCCGCTCGCCCTCAGCGAGGGGCCGGGCGCCGAAATGCGCCGCGCCCTGGGAACGGCGGTTTTCTTCGGCATGCTCGGCGTGACGATTTTCGGACTTTTCCTCACGCCGGTCTTTTACGTCCTGATCCGCTCGCGGCTCGCGCGCCGGGCGGCATGACCCCCTGCGAATTTCTGCTTCGCGCCGGCGAACCCTTTCGTATGCTGGAGGGATGCCGTTGAAAGACACCCAAAACGAACGCGACACGCGTCGCATTCCCATCGACCGCGTCGGGGTGAAGAACCTGCGTTATCCGATCCAGATTCGGGACAAGGACCATGCCGTGCAGAGCACCATCGCCACCGTGCAGCTCACGGTGGATCTGCCGCATCATTTCAAGGGCACCCACATGAGCCGCTTTGTCGAGGTGCTCAACTCGCACGGTCCCGTTCTGCATGTGGACAACATCCGGGACATCCTCGACCAGCTGACCCGCCGCCTGGAAAGCGACTGCGCGCACGTGGATTTCGAGTTCCCCTTCTTCCTCGAAAAGAAGGCGCCCGCCACCCAGGCGCCCGGACTGATGGATTACACCGCCCGGTTCCATGCGACACTGGAAAAGGGCAGAATGGATTTTGTGGTCACCGCCATCGTTCCCGTCACCACCCTCTGTCCGTGTTCCAAGGCCATCAGCGCCCGCGGCGCGCACAATCAGCGCGGGCAGGCCACGCTCGCCGTCCGCTTCCGGAAGCCCATGTGGCTCGAGGACATGATCCGCCTGGTCGAGGAGAGCGCCAGCTGCGAGTTGTACAGCCTGCTCAAGCGGCCTGACGAAAAGCTCGTCACCGAGCGCGCCTACGACAATCCGGTTTTTGTGGAGGATCTCGTGCGCAACATTGCCTCGCGCTGCAACGCCGATCCCAACATCACCTGGTATCGCGTCGAGGCGGAAAACTTCGAATCCATCCACAATCACAACGCCTACGCCCTCATCGAAAACGACAAGACGGCGGGAGCGGCCGACTGACGAACGCGCCCCCGAAACCCCGTCGCCAAATCTGCTCTTGATCGCATGAACCATCCTGATACCAAAAGCCCCGGAGGTTCCCCCATGACCAATTCCACCGATTTCCAAATCTCCGAACGTTTCACCAGCGGCCGCTGCAATGTGGAGGACCTGATCGCTCCGCTCATCGATCTCACCCACGAATCCTCCTCGCTGGTTCTGGGTTACGGCATGCCCCAGGCGGGCGTCCGGGAGAAGATGATCCCGTATTTTCATGTCTGCGGCACCTACACGGACGTTGAACCCCTGCGGGTTCTCATCGTCGGCGGCTGGACGGGAACGGAAAGCGCCACGCCCTATGCCATCGCCCGCCTGCTTGCCGCGATGGAGGCGCGCCTCAGCCTGGTCGCCGGCCTCGAGATCACGGCCTATCCCGTCGCCAATCTCGAAGCGCACCGTGAAGGCGTCTTCCTTACGGAAAAGCAGCAACTCGAAAGCGTACGCTGCTGGGAAAACTCCTCCTGCAGCCACATTCGGGTGATGGAAAACGAACTGCGTCGCTACGATTACGATGCGGTGATGCTGCTGCGGGAAAATCCCAACACCACGGAGACCGAAGTCGAAGCCTGGGTCCCGCAGGAGCGCCAGCACGCCGTGATCAAAGCCGCCCTCGAGCGGCATGCGGCGTCCGGGGAACCGGTCCGCTGGTCCGCCAACTCCGAATCACCGGGCTACGCCCGGACCTTCACGCCGATCCCGCACTCCGCGGTGCAGCCGGCTGAAATCATCATCGGACTCCCCGGCAGGCGGGAAGCCACGGAACGCGCCTCGGAGGCCCTCGGCCTCATGCTGGCCCTGCTGCACGCCCTGCGCGAAGCCCGGCAGCAAAACCAGCTGTAACCGCCCGTTCATCGGACAGCGTGGCGGACGGGCAAGCGGGGGGCAAATGTTCCACGTTCAATTCTAATCGTTCAACGCCGAACGCCGAATCCGCAATCAATCCCATTGACCGCTGACAAAAAATTTTCTCGCCTGAATCCATTGGGGCTGACGAATTTTGAATTTCGCGTTAGGCACTCGGGATGCCGCATAACATTGACCTTATCCTGACTCTGACAGGCGGATTGACGGCGGCGCTTGCGCTCGGCTTCGTCACCCAGAAACTGCGCCTTTCGCCCATTGTCGGTTATCTGCTGGCGGGCGTGGCGGTGGGGCCGTTTACGCCCGGATTTGTTGCGGACAATCACATTGCGAGTCAGTGTGCGGAAATCGGCGTCATTCTCCTCATGTTTGGCGTCGGTCTGCACTTCCACCTCAAGGATCTTCTGGCCGTGCGCAAGGTGGCCATTCCGGGTGCGCTTGTGCAGATTGCCGCCGCCACCGGGCTGGGCGCGGTCATCACGCAGTTATTCGGTTGGACCTGGACCAACGGCATCATTTTCGGCATGGCCATCTCGGTGGCCAGCACGGTGGTGCTCACCCGCGTGCTAGCCGACAACGGCGCCCTGCACACCCCAAGCGGCCACATCGCCATCGGCTGGCTGATCGTGGAGGATCTTTTCACCATCCTGGTGCTGGTGCTGTTGCCCGCGATCTACGGCGCCACCAATGCCGACGGCAGCATCTGGGCCACCCTCGGCATCGCCCTGCTCAAACTTTCCGCCCTGGTGGTCTTTGCGCTCATGGCCGGTCAGAAGGTCATCCCGTGGATCCTGGGTTATGTCGCCCGCACCGGCTCGCGGGACCTCTTCACGCTGGCGGTGCTGGTTTTGGCCCTCGGCATCGCGGTGGGATCGGCAAAATTTTTCGGCGCATCGATGGCACTGGGCGCCTTCCTGGCCGGCATGGTGGTGGGGCAATCGGAGTTCAGCGCCCGGGCGGCCTCGGACGCGCTCCCGATGCGCGACGCCTTTGCCGTGCTGTTTTTTGTGTCGGTCGGCATGCTTTTTGATCCGTCGGGCATCCCGCACGGCTGGCCGCTCATGCTGGCGACGATTGGCATTGTCATCCTCGGCAAGCCCCTGGCGGCGTTCGCGGTGGTGATCGCCTTCCGGAGACCCGTTCGCGATGCCCTCTCGATCTCCGTGGCACTGGCGCAGATCGGGGAATTTTCCTTCATCCTCGGCGCACTGGGAGCCAGCCTGAACGTCCTGCCCACCGAAGCCAACAATGCATTGGTTGTCGCCGCGGTGGTCTCGATCACCCTGAACCCCCTTGTCTACAAGGCGGTCAATCCGCTCTGCCACTGGCTGGAGGCCCGGGGGTTTTCGCGGCGCAAACCCCCGATCGAACCGGGCGAGGCCCCCGTTTTCGACGAATCCGTTCACCGCGTGGTCGTGGTCGGTTATGGTCCCATCGGGCGCACCCTCGGCCGGATTCTGCGCGACAACGGCATCGAACCGGTGATTGTCGACAGCAACCTCACCACCGTGCAGAAGCTTCTCGAGGAAAAACGGCCCGCGGTGTATGGCGACGCCTCGGACCGGCAGATCCTGCACCACGCGGGCATCGAAAAGGCCGAGGGCCTGCTGATCACCGCCTCCGGGGTTCCGGCGGAGGCCGTCGTGAAGGCCGCCCGGGAGTTGAACCCCAAGATCCGCATCGTCGCCCGCGCCACCTACCTGCGGGAAATCGCCGCCCTCGAAAAGGCCGGGGCGAACGCGGTGTTTTCCAGCGAGGGGGAAATCGCCCTGTCCATGACCGAATTCCTCATGCGCCAGCTGGGCGCCACCGCCGAATCCATCGAGCGCGAACGCGAGCGTGTTCGTGAAGCCCTTTTTTAAGCCATGACCTCCGCCGACCCCGTTGCCCAGGCCCGCCGCATCAATCGCACCTGGATTGTGCGCGGCGGCCTGGCGGAAACCACCGCCCGTTATCTCGATGCCCTCGAAGCCCGGGATGCCGGACTCCTGCGCACCGTGTGCGAACTTGCCATCAACGCCGCCCACAAGGCTTCCAAGGAACTGCGGGATCCGAAACCGGACTTTTACGCCTCGATTTTCTCCCGCGCCACCGAAGCCGAGCGCGAGGATTACCTCCGCAACCACGCCTGGACCCGCCGGCGCTCCCGGGAACTCGCCGGGCAGCAATGAACCGCCGCCGGCCGGGCTTTTCCCCGGCCGCCATGCCGGTATGCTGACAGTTGTGTCGCCACGGTTTTTCCGGTCAACGGTCCTCGCCCTTCTCGTCGGTATGAACTCCCTTCCCGCAGAATCCTCAAAACTCTTCGGAACCCGGGGCGAACTCTGGGACCGCGGCGGGCGCCTGACGGATTTCTCGTTCGCCGGATACCGCCAGGGGGAACCCCCTCCCCGGCCGCCGGTCCGGGCCAGCGTACGGGACTTCGGCGCGAAGGGGGACGGTGTCACCGATGACACCGAGGCCTTCCGGCGCGCCATCGCGGAAACACCCGACGGCGCCCTGCTCATTCCCGCGGGAAAATACGTCCTTACGGACATCCTCGACATCACCAGGTCCCACCTTGTTCTTCGCGGCGAGGGCCCTGACAAAACCCTGCTCTTTTTTCCAAAGGGCATGGAGCAAATCCGGCCGTCCCGCAGCGCCACCACCTCCGGCCAGCCCACCACCGCGTATTCGTGGTCGGGAGGATTTTTCTGGGTCCGCGGCAAACAAAAAGGCCCCGGGGTGGGCCGTCTGGCTGCGCGCTCCCCGCGGGGATCCCGCGTCATCGAACTGGATTGCGAACCGAAGGTTCAGCCCGGCGACCGCATCGAAATCACGCAGGAGGATCCGGGCGACGGTTCCCTGCTGGACCACCTGTATCAGGGCCAGTCCGATTCCACGGCCAAGATCGAAAAGACCCGCACGCGTTTCGTCTCCCGCGTCGAAGCGGTGGAGGGAACAAAAGTCCTCCTGGAGCGGACGCTCCGCACGGACCTGGACCCGCGCTGGAACGCCTGGGTCCGGATCTTTGCGCCCTCGGTGACCGAAGTCGGCATTGAGGATCTCACCTTCGAATTCCCCGTCGTCCCCTACCGCGGGCATTTTCAGGAGGACGGGTACAATGCGATCGCGTTCTCGGGCGCAGCCGACTGCTGGGTGCGCAATGTTCGGGTCGTCAACGCCGACAGCGGTCCCTTCCTCAACGGCAGCATGTTCGTGACCCTCGACGGACTGCGATTCGAGGCCGCGCGTCCGCCCGACCGCAACGGAGACACCGGCCACCATGGGGTGACTCTGGGTGATGACAATCTTCTGACCAACTTCGATTTCCGCTGCCGGTTCATCCACGACATCAGTGTGGAAGGCACGGGCGGCGGGGTGGTTTCACGGGGGCGTGGCGTGGACCTCAGTTTCGATCACCACAAACGGTATCCCCATGCCAATCTCTTCACCGACATTGATCTCGGCGAGGGCCTTCGGCTTTACCGGTGCGGCGGCGGAAAAGAACTCGGCCGGCATTCCGCGGCCTGGACCACGTTCTGGAATCTGCGCTCGCGGCAGCCGGTGGCGAAGTTTCCGCCCGGCTTCGGTCCCGATCTCATGAATGCCGTCGGCCTCAACAGCCGCGATGAGGCCGTTCTTGACGAGGACGGCCTCTGGTTCGAACCCATCCCGCCGTCGGCGTTGGAGCCCCCCAACCTCCATGAGGCGCAACGCGCCCTGCGCAGGGCGGCGAAAAACCCGAAGCAATAGCGCCAAGCCGGGACCTTCGTCCTGTTTCGGGCCGATTTCTACCGGTCCACCACCGTGGTTCTTTGAACCGTGGTCGAGGGCGCGATCTCTCCGCTCGTCGTGGTGGTGGTCGTCCGGGTGACGCGATCCCGTCCCTCGTGTTTGATGTGAATGCAGCCGCCCAGCAGGAAAACGGAGGAAAGCACCAGGGCGGAAAAGCAAATCGGGAATGTTTTCATGGAGTGACGTGTTCCCTAAGCATTCGCAGGCACAAGGATGTCCGGTTGTATGCCGCCGGCGGGAGGCATCGGAAGCGGCTCCATTTTCACCGTCACGGTCATGTCCAGATAATGCTCGCGCGGTCCCGAATAGGACCCGCTCACCGGCATCACCCCGCGCGGATGAGAGCTCACCCCGGTGACGATGTGCTTGTGCGAGGTTCCCTCGCCCAGGGTCGGATCAAAGCCGAACCATCCGTGCTCGGGAAAATAAACCTCCGTCCAGGCATGGGTGGCGGCCCGACCGGCGGCGGAAGCGGCGCTGTCCAGATACCCGCTGGCAAAACGCGCGGCAATGCCGAGACTCCGCGCCGCCTCCAGCAGCAGGGTCGCCATGTCCCGGCAGGAACCCGCCGCGAGACGCAGGGTTTCCAGCGGGGACTGCACGCCGCGTTCTTCGCGCCGCCGGTAGCGGATGTTTTGGTAAATCCAGAGTCCCATCGTGTGCACCAGCGCCACGGCGTCGTCGCCGGACCCGGGGGCAAAACGTTCCCGCGCCCATTGGGCCAACCCTTCGGCCTCCCCGGGGTAAACCGGAGCGCGATAGCCCTCCGCCACCGGCAGTTCCCCCGGCGGGTACTCTACGGGAAAACGAACCGGCAGCGCGTCAAGCAGTCCGCGATGGGAAGGCACATCCCGACGACAGACGGTCACATCGTTCCGGATCAAAAGCCGGTCCGCCGATTCCGAAAAAACCGCCACCGCGATGGAATTTCCAAACAGATCCCGATGCCAGCTCAAGCTGGCCGCGGGTTCGATGGTGAGTTCGAGGTGCTCGACCTGGAGGTCGTGTCCTTCCCGCGGTCGCACCACCATGCGGTGCCGGCCGAAGGAAACCGGCGCGGCATACCGGTAGAGGGTGGTGTGAACGATGCGGCGACGGTTCATGTCCGCTCGCCCTCGAGGGAAAAGGCGCTCCGACGGATTTCGTCCCCGCCGATCGGCTGAAAGCCGGCATCAAGGCATTCGCAGCGGATGTCCTGTTTCACCGATCGGGCGATACCAAAGGCCGTGCAGACGGAAACGTCGGCGGCATCCCGTCCCGATCCGATCCGGACCAGTCCGTTGGGCGGAGCCAGCCGGGTGGCGTCGAAAAGAATCCAATGGCCCCCGATGAACGCCTCGAAACAGGCGTGAAAGTCCGGCGGATTCAACTGATGGGCATAACCCGCAAAATACCGCGCGGGAATGGTCAAGGCCCGGCAAAGCGCAATGCCCAAATGCGCAAAATCCCGGCACACCCCCGCACACTCCATCGGCGTGTCATACGCGGATGTCGAGGAATTGGTCGATCCCGGAACATATTCGACATTCGTGTGGATCCAGTCGGTGATCGCCAGGACCTGGTCATAGACGTCCGTGATGGCCCCGAATTTCTGCCAGGCAAAACGCGCCAGGCGATCCGACTGGCAATACCGGCTGGGCAGCAAGAAGGGAAGCTGCGCCTGATTCAGGTGGGCGGGCGGGACCTTCCGCAGGGTTTCCGGATCGAACAGATAATAATCCCGTTCGACCTCCGCCTCGTAGCGGACCGTCAGCTCCCGTCCCTCCGTGACCCGCACCCGATCAAAACGGTTGTGGTCCGGCTCGGTGATGACCACCTCGGTTCCGACGCGCGGCGAGAGGACCAGACGTTCCTGAACCACCCTCTGAAAATCCGAGGCGCGGGGCCGAATGGCAAAGAGGAGCGTCACCGGCGGACGGATCTCGTATTTGATCCGGCAGGATACGCGAAACCTCATGGACTAGAAAACGCGCAGCAACGCCAGAATGAGAACGATCAACACGATCAGCCCGAGGCCCCCGCTGGGATAATATCCCCATCCCGAACTGTATGGCCACGTGGGCAGCGCGGAAATGAGGAGAAGAATAAGAACGACAAGAAGAATGGTGCTCATAAGTTTTTTCCCTCCCTTCGCAGAGCCCGCGGGCGTTGCGTGTGGGCATCTCACCGAGCGGTGGATCAGGCGGTCCCCTGAGGGGACCGGAGGATCCGCAAGCCGGGAGACGGGAAGGGGACGCGGTTTAGACCGCCGTCCTCCGGGAATTCATTGCGGCAATGGTGATGCCCGCGCCCGCGAGAAGGAGCACCCCGCCCACAATGGGGGAGACCGGAATGCGCTCCTGCTTTTCCGTCACGGCCTCAATGGGTCCGATATCCAGAACCTTTTCCTTTTTGGTAAACGGGATGTAGGGCAGGGCGAGGGCCAGAACTCCGACAATGATCAAGATGATTCCAAGTGGTTTCATGCCACCATATCGCGGCGAGATCGGCGACCGCGTGTATCGGGCACGGGAGAAAACAGATTCTCCGGCTTTCCCCCTCTCCCGTTCCTTCCGGGGCGCGGCCTGAGAGCCCAGGCCGTCGTTGCAACCGTTTGCCCGGCTCCTCCGTCCTCCTCGACTATTGACGCCGGGCCGATCTCGCTTCACCTTGCCCTTTCTGCATGAGCCTCCTCTTTTTCAAACGCGTTCTCGCGAATCCCCTGCGTGTCGGTTATGTCGTGCCGAGTTCCCCGTTTCTGACCCGTCAGACCGCCAAACGGATGGATTTTTCCAAGCCCCGCGTCGTGGTGGAATTGGGGCCCGGTGAAGGCTGTCACACCCGGCAGATCCTCAAGCGCATGGATCGCGAGTCCAAACTCATTCTCATGGAGCTGGACGAGGAATTTGTGAAACACCTCCGCAAGCAATTTGCCGGGGACAGGCGGGTGAGCGTGTTTCACTCCGACGCCCTGCATCTTCCCGAGGTGCTGGCCCAGGAGGGTCATACACAATGTGATTACGTGGTTTCCGGGATCCCCTTTCTTGTGGTGCCCGAAAAAACCCGCAACGCCATCCTGCAGAACATCGCCAATGCGATGCACAACGAGAGCCGGTTCATCACCTATCAGGTGACCGACCAACTCTGCGAACACAGTCATCTTTTCAAACTCGAGGGCCGCACCTACTGCCCGCTGAATCTGCCTCCGATCAACGTCTTCGAGTTCCGCAAGGTGGCGTAGGCGCAGGGAACCGTTCGGAGGCGCAAAAGCCTCTTCCCGCGCGGCGCGCTATTCCAGCGTTTCGACGAAGACCGACGACCCTTTCGCCGGTTCCAAGGGAGCGGGTCCGAATTCTCCGATGGAACTGAGAATACGGGCCGCGAGAGGCGCGGCCACCGCGCCGCCGGATTTGGCGCCTTCGACAAACACGCTGAAGGCATAGCTGCGGTCCTCCGACTCCGCAAAACCCAGAAAAGCCGCAACACGCTCCTTCTCCCCCCGCCGCCAGAATTGCGCGGTCCCCGTGCGTCCTCCCACGGAGAATCCGGAAATCCGACCTTTTTGAGCATTCCCGCCCGCCCCGTTGACCGAGGCCAACAGGCCGGCCCGGACAGGCCGGACTTTATCCCGACTCAGACCGAGTTTTTCCAGACTCGTGCGGCCTGGTGGTTCGGGGCGGACCGTTGTTCCATTAGCCTTCACCACCCGATCAATCAATCGCAACGGACAGACCGCCTGTCCGTCGGCCAGGGTGGCCGCGAGGGAGGCCATCTGAATCGGCGTAACCATCAGGGATCCCAGACCGAGGGCCATGGTGGCCGTGCGGGCATCCGTCCAGGTTTCCCCGGGGCCGAGTACGGCGGGGGAATTCGGGCCGCCGGTATTTCCGGAAGCCTCCGTTTTCAAGGGCAGGCCGCCTGGCCGTCCCAGTCCAAGCACCTCCGCCGTCTCCACGATCTTCTGCGGTCCGACAGCCACGCCCAGATCGCAGAAAAAGGTGTTGCAGGAATTTTTCAGGCCGTCCGCGAGGATCTGGGGCCCGTGGCCGCCCCCCTCCCCATTCTTCCAGCACCTCATGACCTTGTCGCCGAACCGGCGTGAACCGGTACAGGTGTGCTCAAAGGAGTCCAGGCCGGGGGAGATTCCCGCCAGCAGGGTGACCGGCAGATACAGGGCTCCGGGCGGATAGGTGGCGGCCGCACGATTGTTCAGCGGATGGGTTTCGTCCGACGACAGATTCGGATCGTCGGCCTTCCCCGGGTCAAAGGAAGGCACGGAAGCCATGGCCAGCACGTCTCCCGTCCGGGGGTCCACCACCACGGCGCAGCCCCTCGGCACGGCGCGCAGGGCCTTCTCGGTGGCCATTTGCACCCGGGCGTCGATGGTGAGAAAAACCGTCTCTCCGTCCCGGGGAAGGGCGTCGGACCGCAGGTCGGAAAGCAGGTGCGCGGCGAAGGCCTTCAGGGGAAACTTCCGGACAACGGATCCGTCGGGATTCCACCCGACCTCCATCAGGAGGACTCCATTGCGATCGCAGAACTTCCCGGTAGGGGCGCCCAAGGCTGTCACTCCCGGGAAAACAACCGCAATCACCAAGCCCAGCCATGCGGCCGGCCTGGAGTTCCAGGAAAAAATCAGGCGGATGGGGGGAAGCTCCGTTCTCCACCCGCCGTTTCATGGAATCAGCTCTTTTGTCCGGTCGCGAGCGCTTCGAATTCCTCGGGGAACTTCGTGAGGAAGCTCTGGGTCGGCCAAGAACACGCCTCACCGAAGGCGCAGACCGTGCGGCCGGCAATGTTGTCGGCCACGCTCTTGAGCATCTTGGGATCGTTTTCCACCGCACCGCCCTTGAGCATGCGTGTGGTGATCTTCGACATCCAGAGGCTGCCTTCGCGGCAGGGCGTGCACTGGCCGCAGCTTTCGTGCGCGTAAAACTGGTTCAGGTTGTTGAGCGCCCAGACCATCTCGCGCGAATCGTCCATCACCATGACTCCGCCGCTGCCCACCATGGTGCCGACCGCGGCGAGGCTGGAGGCGTCCATGACGACATCCAGCACGTCGATCTCCTTGTCGACCATCTGGCCGTCCGGACCCTTGACCTTGATTTTGAACTTCTCGCCGGCGCGCAAGACCTTCGCGGAACTTCCGCCCGGAATGACCGCCTTGAGTTTGCGGCCGGGTTTGAGTCCGCCACACACGTCGTAAATCAGTTCGCCGAGCGTCACCGCCCCGGCGGGCAGTTCGTAGAAGCCGGGCTTCATCACGTCGCCGCTCACGCACATGGTGCGCGTGCCGCCGTCGCCGGGCGTGCCCATTTTGGCGTATTCCTCGGGTCCCAGGCGGATGATGTGCTTCACGTGGCAGATGGTTTCCACGTTGTTCACGATGGTCGGCTTCATGTAGAGGCCGAGCACCGCGGGGAAATAGGGCGGTTTGATGCGCGGATACGGACGCTTGCCTTCGAGGGATTCGAGCAGGCTGGTTTCTTCTCCGCAGATGTAGGCGCCGGCTCCCTGGTGGACGTAAATGTCCACGTCGAAACCCGAACCGCAGACATTCTTGCCGACAAATCCCCTCGCCCGCGCCTCCTTGATGGCGTTCCAGACGATCTTGGCCGCCTCGGGAAACTCGCAGCGGATGTAGATGTAGCAGAGGTGGGTGTTGGTGGCGTAGGCGGCGATGACCAGTCCCTCGATCAGCTGATGCGGATCGTAATGGAGAATGTAGCGATCCTTGAACGTGCCCGGTTCGGACTCGTCGCCGTTGACGACGATGTAGTGCGGTTTGCCGTCGTCGTATTTGATGAAGCTCCATTTGGCACCGCACGGGAAGCCGGCTCCGCCGCGGCCGCGCAGATTCGAAGCCTTCACGGCATCAACGATCTCGGAAGGCTTCATGGTGAGCGCCTTCTTCAGCGACTCGTACCCCCCGTGTTTCAGGTAGGTGTCGATCGACGGATCGTACCCCGGGATGCTCAGGTTTCCGAAAATGATGCGGCGTTCCTTCGGGTGGGGCGCCGGCATGACAAAGGGCTTGGCGGTCGCAGTCATTTCAATTTTTCCACGATGCCGGGAACGGATTCGGGAGTGATGTTTTCGTAAAGGGTGTCGTTGATGAGGGCCACCGGGGCGCTGCCGCAGCTGGCCAGGCACTCGACAAATTCCACACTGAACTTGCCGTCCTTGGTGGTCGGGGGCGCGCAGCCGAAACCGTGATGTTCCTCATGCGGATCGAGTCCGACCGCCTTGCAGAATTTTTCGCGCACCTCGTAGCTTCCGGCCATCGCGCAGGCGAGCGTGCGGCAGACGCGGATGATCGTCTTGCCAGCGGCCTGGCGGCGGAACCACGGGTAAAAGGTCACCAGTTCGAGGATGTTGATGGGCTGGAGTTCCAGCTTGGCGGCAATCCATTCAATGCCACTGTCGTCCACATATCCAAAATGATTCTGCCAGTAATGCAGAAGGGGCAGCGAGGCGCTGCGTTTGGACACCGGATAGTGCGAAATGATCTCATCGATCTCCGCTTCAATTTCCGGCGTCACCTTGTCAGCCTGACGCTCGGTGGTGGCTGTCGGATCGGCGGTTACGGTCATGGTGTGACGTTTTCCCGTTTTCCTTCCCGGGCATCAAGCAAAACGATGCAGAAGGGAAAAATTGGCAGGGATTTGCACAAAAGGGGGGGCGCCCCCGGGGGGCTACGGGCCGTCGGCCCCTCCATACCTCCGGCTCATGGCCAGGACCTCGGCGGCAATCTTTTCGCGCAGGGAGGACGGTTCGAGCACCTCGGCATGCCCTCCCCAGCCCAGAACCCAGCTCTCCAGGTCCGGGGCCACCCCGACCTTCATGGTCAGTTCGGCCCCTCCTCCGACGAGAGGACGCAGTTTTTGCGACTTGTGCCACTGGCGCTCCGCCACCAACCGGGCGGCAAAGGCGTCGAAGCGGATGCGGACCCTCTCGGGTTTTCCCGCCTCGAAGGCCGAAAAACTGTCCGCAAGCATTTTGGCGGCTGAAAAATCCGCCGGCCGCTCGAAGGGCAGGCCCAGATCCCGGGCGTTTTCGATGCGGGTGAGCGCAAAGGTGCGGAGCCCGTTGCGCGCCAGATCGCGCCCGATGAGATACCATTGGTTGCTGATGCAGGCCAGATGATAGGGCTCGACCCGGCGGCGTTCCCGCGTCTCCGCCCGCAACGACAGATAATCAAACTCTACCGTGCGGCAGGCCATCACCGCCTCCGCCAGGAGCTCAAACACCTCGATCTGGGACCTGGGCACCCCGGCCGAGCGGAAGGACACCGCCTCGGAAAGCTCGTGCAGGGACACATTGGCTTCGTCGCCGAGGCTGGCGACCAGCTTTTCAAAGGCGGCATGAAGGGGTTTTTCGAAGGACGTGCCCCGGTATTGCTCCACGGCCTTCTGGGCCACGAGAAGGGCCACCAGTTCGCCCTCGCTCACCGTGATCATGGGAAACTGCGCCACCGTTCCGGCGTAATAAAATCCGTGACGCGGACCGTCGTACTCGATCGGCAGGGCCAATTGGTCCCGCATGAACTCGATGTCCCGCTGGATCGTCTTGGTCGACACCTCGAACTCCCGCGCCAAGGTGGAACAATTAGGGTACTTTCCCGCCGCGAGCAGATCGTGAATGCGCACCATGCGCACCACGGGCGGCCGGGCGGCCCGCGCGGTGCCCAGTCCTCCGCCGTACGAAACAGGCCGCCGGGAAGAAACCGCGGATTTTTTTTCGCCTTTTTTAGGCATAGGACATCGTATGTCCTACCCCATACGGCAGAGTCAAGGGCGTTATGAAGAACATCCAAACCCTGATCCGCTCGATGACCCGCAAGACCCGTCCGGTGTGCCAGCAGATGGAACTTCCCCTGCCGGGGTCGCGCCTGACCCGCGACGAAGTCTACTTCCTCGCCGAAATCCGCCGTCTCCGGGAGCAGCTCGCGAAGGCCTGAGGCGCCTTGGCGAGGCGTCTCCGCGCCCTTNAGCCACGCGAGCCGAAAGAAAGAAGGCCCCCAAACGGGGGNGGAAGAAAACCCATTCCACCAATCCTGCTTCGGAGCATATNCTGCCGTGGCGGATGGATCCCGCCGGGAGCGATTTCCCCGAGGGAGGCGGTCCGGGGTCAGCGCACGGAGGCAATATGCCTTTTGAGTGTGCCCGCCTGTTCCATCGCGATGAACTTTTCCACCCCGGGGATGTGGAAGTCCGGGTCTTGGCGCTTGATTTTCTGATAGACCTCGAGCGTGGCCTGCACGCCGGCATAGGGCTCCGGCTGGGAGGAATTCTTGCGCATTTGCTCGCGCAGGTTGCCCGCGATGAAGGCGGCCAGCAAAATCTGACTGCCCCTCGGCAGCGAGGAATCCTTCACCCAAGGCATGTAGCCGACCTTCAACTCGATGTGATATTTCGGACTTTTTCCGGCAAACTTGATGACCTCCGCACCGGCCATCCGCGCCGCGTCCGAAGTGGGGTCGCGCAACAGCGTTTCAATTTTTTGCTTCACCCGCGATTCGGAAAGAGCCCCAAACCCCTGGGACGGAAGGAGGCAACACGCCGCCAACATAAGCAGCAACACCCTCATTTTCACGGACATGGGAAACACCATTTAAAATAACCCGTCTCCCGGACTCATGCAACAATCGTTGCACACAGGGACCAAATTTTCCTGTCCGGCGGAGGCGGAGTCCGCAGGCGGTCCTTCGCCCCGAGAGCCTTGGTTCCGGTTTACCAGCGGTAGTCGATCGCCTTGAGAAAGGCGCGGGTGATGACCATGTGTCCGGCCGGTGTGGGATGCACACGATCCCAGGCCAGGGTGGCGGAATAAAAATGGGTCAGCACCTCATCGAAGGCCGCCTGCACGTCGACAAACACGGCGTCGTATTTTTGGGCAAGGTCCCGGACGATTTGCCCATAGGCATCCATGCGGGCCCGCATCGGATCGGCGCGGTTCGGTTCGATGAAAAAGGGGGTCATCAAAACGAGGCCTTTGAGGCGCGGACGGGTTAGCGCCACGAGTTCCTCGTAGGTGGCGGCATATTCCCCGGGCAGGACGTGATTTTCCTTCTGCCAGGGAAGGTCAAACTGACGCCAGACGTCGTTGGTTCCGATCATGATCGACAGCCAATCCGGATTCAGATCGAGGACATCACGCTGCCAACGGCCCTTGAGGTCCCGCACCCTGTTGCCGCTCTCCCCCTGATTGACGACGCGGATGAGACGTTCGGGATAGGTGGACTGCAACAGGGCATCCACCTGGGCGACATATCCCTGACCCAGCGCGCCCCGCAATCCTTCGCCATGGGGACGATGACGTTCCGCATCCGTGATCGAATCCCCGATGAACAACAATTTGGCGTTTTGCTGAATTTTCATCAAGGGGAGCACTCTTGCGGGTGTTCTCCGGGGGATCAAGCCGGATTCCCGGCTTGCCCCGGCCCCAATGCCCCGCTATGGCAAAGGGCTATGAACTCCCCCACCGGGCAGAAAACGTCGGGTCTCGCGGTCAGCAGCCTTGTCCTTGGATTGCTCGGCGTCTGTTGTCCGGTCTTCGCCGCCTCCCTGGCCGCGGTCATCTGCGGACACCTCGCCTTTGGCAAAATCAAGAAGGACTCCTCTCTGACCGGAGGCGGTCTGGCCGTGGCGGGTCTTGTGCTGGGCTATCTCATGCTGCTGCTCTGGATCGTCCTGTGGATCTTCAGCGCCACACTGCTGAAGCCCTTCACGGCGCTGGGCACCGACACGATTCAAGCCCAGAAGATCTACGAGGCCGTCGAGCAAATGGTGGCCGAGGGCGGCACCAAGGGGGACAGTTCGCTCGGCTGGCCGGCCGACGCCGGCATCACCACGGTCGCCGAATTGAAGCAGCGTCTGGTGGACAATGGGTTCCTCCCCGCAGAAGAGGTGAATTCCCTCACCTTCGAAAAATTCGAATTTGGAAACGTGGGCAAGGCCGACCCCGGAGAGACCATCTTCATCAGGTTCAAGGAGGAGTTTTTCGGCAAAGTCCTTTGCATCAGCAAGGATGGCGAGGTGATCGACGTCGACCCGGGTGACACCAGCCATGCTCCTCCGCGGTCTCCCGCCTACCTCGCTCCCTGAACGGCCCGCGACGCTTCCGGGCGCGGCCCGCTTCGCATCAATCCCGGCACCCGGGCAAAGCCGACAAACCGTCCGGGACTCCCCTCGCCGGGGAGGCGGAATTCAAAAACACTCACGCCGAAACATTTTCTTCCCCGGTACGTGCGCCCGTCGCTGGCCCCCACCATGAGCGGCAGGCCGTCGGCCTTCGCCCGTCCCAGGTAAATCATGACATGCGTCACGGTGTCGGGTCCGCCGGCCGCGTAGGTGCCGCTCCAGAAAAGAAGGTCGCCGGGGCGAAGTGCGGCGAAGGCGGGTGATTCCCCCGTCACCGCATCCCCCGGTTTGAAGGTGCCTTTTTTCAACACCCATCGGTACATCGCCTCCGCGGAACGCGGGACCCCGTCGATCCCGACCTCGCTCAGGAGATGAAAGATCGTCCCCGAGCAATCCATGCCGCCCAGGGCGGGATCGGAGGATCCGAAGCGATACCCCAGATTGCGCCGGGTGAGGGCCAGCGCCCGTTCCAACAGGTTCCTCACCGGGCCGGGAAATTCGTCAAAACCGGTGATGTCCGACGGTTCCAGTCCGACGACCTGCGGCGGGATCAGGCGGCCGTTTTCATCCGCCTGCGCGCCGGCAATCAGCGCGAGGCCGACCGCCAGCGCAGCCACCCGCGCCAGAACGCTTCGGGAACGAGGGCGATCAGGATCAGAATGAACGGCCAGGCGAGCGCAAAATACCGATGGTGTTCCACGCCGACGAAATACACCGTGATCAAATACCCCCCGAAGGTGATCGTCCAAACGCCGAGGGGGCGCCGGAAGGGCGCAAAGAGCGACAAAATCCCCCCGAACAACGTCAGCCAGCCCAGCGGCGTGACCCGCATCTCGAGCAGTTTGGTTTGCTGTCCGTGCGGACGATGCAGAAGGTCGCCGTAGGACTGAAACGCGTTCGCGTAGTCGAGGTAAAACTTTGTCCAGAAGGAGTCCGGGCGCGGACTCACCCATCCGCGCATCTCCTCGTAACTCGGATACGGCGCCGATTTGGGAATGCCAAAAACGATGCGCATCATGCTCTCCTCGGCGCCGCTTTCGTAATACATCTTCCGCAGGTAATCGGCGTAATAATACGGCCGGAACCGCACCGTCTTGAAATCGGCCTGATTGCACGATCCCGCCAGGCGCTGCAGCGCGATGAGGAAAAACAGATCCGGCCGCGCCCTGATACCCTCCATAGCGAGTTCCTTGTAGAGCTTGTCGCGCTCCTTTTTCGGCAGGCTGTTCCATCGGGTGAACTCGGGGCGCATTTCCGGACTGCGCAGGAAATCGTGCACCTCGTCATCCTCCTCATCGTAAAGCGTGATGCGTTCGCGCTTCAGCAAAACCCAGTCGCGGATCTCCTCCTTGAATTCCGCATGCAGCGGCGTGTCCAAACGCGTGAGCGGAAATGCCGTGGTGTACAGCAACCACGAGCCCTGATTGTCCGAGCCGACCGTGGCCCCGGCCAGAAAGACGGCGGTCAGCGCACTCCACTGCGGCCATTTCCACACCCGCCAGGCCGCCACCAACACGATGCCGATGACGATGCCCGGCCAGAGCATTTTGCCCGAGGGCTTGGTCAGCACAAGGATCGCCAGCGGCACGAGGAACCACCACCAGAGCCGGCGGGCGCGGACCGGATCCGACTGCGTGACCCACGCCACCCAGCCGCCGAGCGTCCAGATCGTACATTGATAAAACACGGACTCCGCAATGAGCTCGTGCTCGAACCACATGAACACCGGCATTCCGGCGTAGAGCACCGTCACCGGCACAATCCACACCTTCCAGCTGCGGAACACCCGGCGCACCATGTAGGCCAGCGGCAGGATGCTCGCGAGCCCCAGTCCGGCCTGGATCCAGGCCAGCCAGCGGAGCGTTCCGCCCGGCAGCAGCGAAATCGGCAGCAGGAAGACCGGATACAGGTAGCGTCGCTTTTCGTTGATGCTCCAGTAATTGTCGGTCAGCACCCCGTTCGCAAACCCCATGAAGGAGCGCGAGTCGGCGCCCCAGAAGGCATACGGCGAGGTGTAGATCAAAATGCACCGCAGCGCGGCGCCGAAGAGAATGGCCGGCACCGACCACAACAGCACGTCACGCAACAGAGGATGCCTGGCCAGCCAGGCGTGAAAACGATCAAACATCGGTTCGGTGAGTTTTACCCAATGGCAAGAAACGCAGGGGGCGACGCAAGGAGTCGCTTCCACCCGTTTTTTCCTTCCCCGAGCCGCCCGGACGGCGGCGCGGCCTTCCTTTCGCACCCGACCAGGCCGGACTCCATCAGGCCGTCTTGTTGACCGCCTTCAGGAACGGCTTGACGGCCTCGGTCAGCTTGGCGAACGAATCGAAATTCACCTGCTGCTGACCGTCGCTCATGGCCTCCGCGGGATTCGGGTGAACCTCGATGAGCAGTCCGTCCGCCCCCATGGCCACGGCGCCGCAGCACAGGGCGATGACCAGATCCGCCCGGCCGCAACCCTGACTGGGATCGACGATCACGGGAAGATGGCTTTCCTTCTTCGCGATGGCCACGGCCGCCAGGTCGAGCGTGTTGCGGGTGTAGGTCTCGAACGTGCGGATGCCGCGCTCGCAGAGCAGGACGTTGGGATTGCCGTGCGCAAGGATGTATTCCGCCGCCAGGAGCCACTCCTCGATGCGCTCGCTCATGCCGCGTTTGAGCAGGACCGGCCGGCCGCTTTTGGCCGCCTCGATGAGGAGCTGGAAATTCTGCGCATTGCGCGCGCCGATCTGAAGGATGTCCGCCACCTCGGCGACATGCTCCACATCGCGCTCGCTGAGCACCTCGGTGATGATTTTGAGTCCGGTTTGTTTTTTTGCCTGGGCGAGCAGCCGGAGTCCCTCCCTGCCGAGCCCTTGGAATTCGTAGGGCGACGTGCGCGGTTTGTAGGCGCCGCCGCGAAGGATGGTCGCTCCCTGCGCCTTCACCGCCTCGGCCGTGCTGAGCAACTGTTCCTCACTTTCCACCGAGCACGGCCCCGCCATCAGACAGAAATGGCCGCCGCCGATCTTCACCCCGCCGACATCCACCACCGTGTCCGTCTCGCGGGACTCGCGGCTGGCGAGCTTGTAGCGTTTCTGCACACGGAGCACGCTTTCGACCTGCGGCAGGACGGTCAGGGACTCGAGATTCGCATGCGTACGCTCGTCCCCGATGGCCGCCACCACCGTCTGCGTGGCTCCATGAATCGGAGCGGGCGTGTAGCCCAGTTTCTCCACCTCCGAAATGACCTCGGCAATTTCTTGTTGTGACGCGTGGGCGCGAATGACTATGATCATGGATTGTTTTTACGATTTTGGGGGCCGTGTTCCAGGGCCTTGTGTGTTCCCCCCCAATCTTCCATATCAGTGCAGTTATGAAAGAAAAAGTGAAAGACCCCCGCGTGCGGAGCCTTGTGGCGGAGGTCGCCGAGGGCCGGCAGGCCGAGCTGATCGAGGACATGATCGAGACCGCGCTGGGGTTTGGGAGGGACCGGGCCGGAATCGCCGATCTCAAACTTTACAGCCGCGCCATGCGCGAGTTGCGGCACGCTTCGAAGGTGTTTCAGAAATACCGCGGCATCCGGAAGGTGGCCGTCTTCGGCAGCGCCCGCACCAGTCCCGATGCGGAGGAATACCGGCTCGCCCACGATTTTTCCAAACTCATGGTCGGCGAGGACTGGATGGTCATCACCGGCGGCGGCGACGGCATCATGGGCGCGGCCCAAAAGGGCGCCGGCGCGGCCAAAAGCTTCGGACTGAACATCCGTCTGCCCTTCGAGCAGAAGGCCAACGAATGGATCGACGGCGATCCGAAACTCATCACCTTCCGGTATTTTTTCACCCGGAAGCTCAATTTCGTGAAGGAAACGCACGCCTTCGCCCTCTTCCCCGGAGGATTCGGCACCCACGACGAAGGGTGTGAGGTGTTGACCCTCATCCAGACCGGCAAGAGCCCGATCGTGCCCATTGTCCTGCTGGATCGCCCAAACGGCCATTACTGGGAAACCTGGCGGCGCTTTGTGGTGAACGACCTGCTCGATCAAAAACTCATTTCGCCGAGCGACCTGAACCTCTTCATGGTCACGCACGACATCGGGGAGGCGCGCGCGCACATCCTTCAGTTCTACCGCAACTTCCACTCCTACCGCTGGGTGAAGAACCGCATGGTCATCCGGATCAACCGCCGCCTGACGGCGGCGGCCCTGGTCGAGCTCAACAAGGATTTCGAAAGCCTGCTGACCTCGGACCGCATCACGCAATGCGGGGCGCTGCCCGAGGAGGCCGACGACGCCCACCTGGCGCATTTTCACCGCATCGTGCTGACCCCGCACCGTCGCGATTTCGGTACGATCCGGCTCCTCATCGACGCCATCAACAAGGCGGAAACGGAAACGCCCAAGGCTTCCATGGCAGACGTCGCGGTGAGTCAGCCGATGTAAGCTGGGGGTCTCTTCGCAAGTTCGTTCCTCCCGGAGTCCCGCCAAAAACTTTCAAATGCTGCGCCTCATTCCACGTCGGAAATGACGGATGGAGGAAATGCCGCGCGCATGGCGTTCAGCACCGCGAGGACGTCGATGATTTCCTGCAGGATGGCGCCGCCGATGGGCGTCAGCCAACCGGCCGCGGCCGCCGACATTCCAAGGATGCTGAGCACCATTCCCCCCAGCGCACTTTGCAGGGCAATGTTTCGCATCCGGCGGCTGATGTGGAGGAACTCATCCACCTTTCTCAGCGAGTTGTCGAGGATGACCACCCCGGCCGCATCCGCGGTCACATCGCTGTTTTGTCCGAGGGCCACGCCCACCGTGGCCGCCAGCATCGCCGGGGCGTCATTGATGCCGTCGCCCACATAAACGGTTTTGGCCCGCGCGGTTTCCGCCCGGACGAAGGCCAGTTTTTCCTCGGGGCTCTTGCCCGCGTGGATTTCGGAAATGCCCACCAAATCGCCCAGATAGCGCGCCTCCGATTCCCGATCCCCGGAAACAATGACCAGCCGGTCGAAAAGATGTTTCGGTCCCAGATGCTGGATAAACGACCGGCTCTCCGCGCGGGGCGCATCGCGGAACCGATAGACGGCCGCCAGACATCCGTCGACGAGAACGACACACTCCAGGCCGCCGGTTGAAACCGGCAATTGTCCGAGTTCGCGCCGGATCGCGGGATTGAGACGTCCGCGTCCGGTGATCTCGACGGTGCGTTCCCCCACCCGTCCCGTCAGCCCCTTTCCGGGCGGTTCGCTCACGGAGTGCGCCTCGAGCAGCGGCAGCTTTTCCCGCCTGGCCGCATCGAGGATCGCCACCGCCAGCGGATGCCTGGAATAGCATTCGAGGCTCGCCGCCAAGCGAAGCACTTCCTCGCGCCGGAAGGCGGGCGTCGTCACCTGCTCGACCAGGCTGGGATTACCATAGGTCAGGGTGCCGGTCTTGTCGAAAATCGCCGTGCGACAGCGCGGCGCCTGTTCGAGCACGGAGGGGTTTCGGATCACGATGGCCCGGCTGGCGCAAAGCGAGATCGATCCGATGATGGCCGTCGGAATGCCAATGAGCAGCGGACACGGCGTGGCGATCACCAGCACCGCGAGAAACCGCATCGGCTCCCCGCTGAACAACCATGCCGCCAGGGCAACCCCGACCGCCAACGGCGTATACCAGGCCCCCAATTGATCCCCCAGCCGCCGCATGCGGGGCCGTTCCTGCTCGGACTTGCGCATCACCTGCATGATGCGGGCAAATCGCGAATCGGCCGGACGCCGCGTGACCTCAACAACCAGCAGGGAATCCCCGTTGACGGCCCCCGAGATGACCGCCGACCCGCGGGTCTTGGTCATTCGAAACGGCTCTCCGGTGAGATACGATTCATCCATCGCGCCATGGCCTTCGATCACGACGCCGTCCGCCGGACAGATCTCATGCGGATAAAGAATGAGCGTGTCCCCGACCTCGATGTCCTCCAGCGTGATGTCCGTCAGTTTTCCCCCGCACCGGCGGTGAGCCACCGAAGGCAACCGCTTCGCCAGGCTGCGCAAGGCCGAAGTGGCGTTTTTCAGGGCGAACCGTTCCAGAGACTCGCCTCCCGAGAGCATCAGGACAATGATCGAACCCGCCAGGTATTGTCCGAGGATGGTCGCCGTAACGATGGATATGCCGGCCAACAGGTCGGACCCGAACTCGCGCTTCCAAAGTTTTCCCAGCAGGTCCCAGAGCAGCGGCACCCCGCCCAAAGCAAGCACCAGCAGCAGGGGCGCTTCCTCCCATGGGGCGCCGACCCGGAAGGCGAACCGCAAAACGAGATGAACAACAATGCCCGCCAGGGCCAGGGAGGCGATCCCCAGACTCCAGCGCATCTGGGAATCGCCGGCTTTTGCCTCAGAATGTCCGGCGTCGGGGGAGGCGTGATCGTGCTCTGATGCCATGCCGTGCCATCAGAATACCGAAAGCACCATGAGCACGACAATCACGACGGCCAGCAGGCTGCCCGACCAGGCGATGATCTGCTGGGCCGTTTTCGGAGGGCACGCCCGCATCACAATCATGGCGCCGACATACCACCCGAGGGGAATCAGCAGCAGCCACAGTCCGGCGTCGGCCAGGACGCCGGCGATTTTGGACAGGCCGTTTCCTCCCCCCTCCACCTTGTCGAGGGTGATCACGGCCATGTAGCCCAGGGCCATTGCAGCAAACTGCAACAGGGCGATCGCATAGGCATAACCGCCCAGATCATCCTCCTCCCCCAGGAGGGCTTCCACCGTCCGAATGTTCTTGTGGGCGTCCAGTTTCATCTTCCACCTCCACATGAACCCTACGCCGGGGAACCTTCGGTGGCTCACCCGAACTTGGCGGATGCCGACTGTTTCTTGACGCCGGACCCTTCCGGCGCGGCGGAAACCGATTCAGCCGCCCGCAAACGAGGACAGGGAGACGTGGAAAAAAACGGAAGACGGAAATCGCAAGCGCAGGGGTCGGCGTCAGGAGGCGTCCCCTGGGGGCCGGGTCAGGCGGAAATTTCCATCGGGTCGTCGAATTCCTTCGAAGCCCAGCGGGCCGTCAATTCGATGGCGGGTCCTTCGTAGGAAAGGCGGTGCCGGCTTCCGTCGAATTCGTAACACAGCCGCCCCGGCTGTCCGTTGAGGACGACCGGCAGCTCCGTCCGGCCGCCGGGGTGACGGTGCGGGGCGAGGACCACCTCCAGACGGGAGAGCGGACGTTCCCCGACAAAATTCATGACCTCCTGCATGGGCACAACGGCTCCCTCCCTGAGATAGAGGGGAATCTGCGAAAGCGGAGCGGTTCGCCGGATCCAGCGGCGGCCCGGTTCGACGGTTCCCGTCCACCAACACGTCCACCGCCCCTCCGGCAGATAGATGCGGCGCGTGCCGTCGGGCGCAAAGATCGGCGCCACGAGCAGACTCTCCCCGAAAAGGTATTGATCGCCGATCGTCCAGGTGGTCGGGTCGTCCTGGAATTCAATCACCAGGGCGCGCGCCATCGGCAGCGATTGGCGGGCGGACTTTTCCGCGCTGCCGATGATGTAGGGCAAAAGCGCATAGCGCAGCCGAATGATGTCCCGGCAATGCATGAATGTTTCGGGCGAAAACTTGTAAAGCTCGCGATCCCCAAAACCATGGATTCGCGAATGCGAGAGGAACATTCCGAATTGCATCCAGCGAATCAGGAGGAGGTCGTCGGTTGTTCCGCAAAAACCGCCGATGTCCTGGCTCCAGAACGGAAAACCGCACAGGCCCAGCGACAGTCCCCCGGCCAACTGCGGAATGATGTTGTGAAAATTCGGACTGTTGTCACCGCCCCAGTGCAGAGGATAGCGCTGACTGCCCGCCCAGGCCGAGCGCGCCCAGACCACCCCTTCCCCGGTGGTCTTTTCCGTAACCTCGAAAGCCGCCCTGTTGTACAAAAGGGGATACAGATTGTGCATGCGGTGTCCCGGGGTTCCGTCGTGATAGACGCCGTCCACGGGAGCGGCCTCCCCGAAATCCGTCTTGATCACCCCCGCGCCCATCTCGAGCAACCGGCGGATCCGGTTTTGATAAACCTCCACCGCGCGCGGATTGGTGAAGTCGAGCACACCCACCCGTCCCTTGAACCCGGGCGTGAAGCACATTTTGGAATCGTACATCGTCCCGTCCGGATTCTTCACAAAACCGTCCACGGCCTTCACCTCCTCGAAATACGCCGAACCCTCCGGGATGTAGGGCAATTGCCACAAGGAAACCCGGAAACCGAGCTCGCGCAGTTCCCTGAAAAAGGCCTCCGGATCGGGAAACCGCCCGGGATCGAACTCGAGGTCGCAGTACCAATCCTCCTTGAACCAGAACGTGTCGAGGTGGATCACGTCGCAGGGGACCCCGCGCGCCCGCAGCTCCCGGGCAATCTCCAGGACTTCCGCCGCGGACTGGTAACTGATTTTGCTCTGCCAGTATCCGAAGGTCCAGGCCGGCGGCACCGCCGGGGTTCCCGTCAAACCGGTATAACTTTTCAACACCTCCCTGAGGGATCCCGCGATCAGAAAATAATCGAGAAACGGATCGTCCACCGCGACCTGGATGTCCGCCGCACTCCGGCTCCCCACCCAGAAGGTTATGCGGCTCGAGTGGTTGAAATAGACTCCGTACCCCGCGGTGGTGACAAAAAACGGAACGTTCTTGTAGCTGCGCGGCGTGGTCACTCCGAGGGCGTCCTCGGTATCCAGGTCGATCGTCTGCCCGGTCTTGTCGAGTTTGAGGAACTTCTCGCCAAAACCATAAACCGCTTCTCCTGGGGCCAGCGAAAAGTTTTCCGTGGCCAGAAAATGTCCGTCCTGCTGAATGAGCCCGGTGTTGAGCGAATCCCACTGGGCGAAAAAATTCTTCTCCCTGCCGCCGACCGTCGTGAGCACCGTCCCGTTGCCGTCGCACACCGTCATCTGAAACGGGGAAAATTCCATGCGGCACCGCAGATGCGCGGTGCGGATCGAAACGCCCTTTTCGTCGGCGGAAATCTCCGGCTTCTCCCCGGGATCGACGGTCCCGACCCGCATCGGCGTGGAATTTTCAGGGACATCCGCGGCTTCGGCGTAACGCACCCGCACCACCCGGGGCGAAATCACATCGAGGCGCAACGTTCCCCCAACGGGCGGTTGGTCCGCCAGCCGATCCCGCCACGCCGCCATCTCCGGATCCGCCGAGGAAACCTTTTTCGCGATCTCCAGCCGCGNATGCGTACGCAAACAGACATGGCGTTCCTCCATTTCGAGCAGTTCCGCCGTGGCGACCGNACTGCGCAGGCCCCTGTGGTCTTCCACAATCCGAGTGGGAATGTTCGCGTTCATGGAAGCGAACAATTCCCCCAAGGAGTGCGCCCGGAACAGGGCAACACAATGGGAACATTATTGAAACGACGGACGGCCGCCGATCCGGCGGGCCGGCGGCAAAAAAAAGAGGCGGCCCTGCGGCCGCCTCCTTGTGGAATCTTCAGGACGCCTGACCCAGACCGAAGGCCTCGTGGGCGAGATTGGCGGCCTCGACGATTTTTTCCTCGTCGATGATGACGGCGATCTTGATTTCCGAGGTGGAGATCATCTGGATGTTCACCCCGCCCTTTCCGAGGGCTTCGAAGAGCCGGGCGGCGACACCCGAATGCGAGCGCATGCCGATGCCCACCACGCTGAGCTTGGCGATGCCGTCGCGTTTGACGATTTCGCCGGCGCCGATTTCCCTGACCACACGGTCGAGGGTGGCGCCCATCTTCTCCAACTCGTCCTTGTTCATGGTGAACGAGATGTCGGTCGCACCGCTGACGGAGACATTTTGCACGATGACGTCGATGACGACCCCCGCCTCGGCAAGGGCGAGAAAAATGGCGGAGGCGGCGCCGGGGCGGTCGGGCACGTTGGTGATGGTGACCTTGGCCTGGTTGCGTTCAACGGACACGCCGCGCACAACGACGTTTTCCAGTCCGGGCGTTTCTTCTTTCACGATGGTTCCTCGGTTGTTGTTAAAACTGCTGCGAACTTCGAAGGGGACTTTGAATTTTTTGGCAAACTCGACGGAGCGCGACTGCATCACCTTTGAGCCGGAACTGGCCATTTCCAGCATCTCCTCGTAGGCGATGACGTCGATCTTGCGGGCGTTCGGCACGATGCGGGGATCGCAGGTGTAGACGCCGTCGACGTCGGTGTAGATCTCGCACATGTCGGCTTTGAGCGCCGCCGCGATGGCGATGGCGGTGAGGTCGCTGCCGCCGCGGCCCAGCGTGGTGATGTCCCCCTGCAGGGTCTGGCCCTGGAAACCCGCCACGATGCAGATGAAACCGTCCGCGAGATATTTGCGGATCTGGCGCGGGGAAATGTTGGCGATCTTGGCCTTGGTGTGCAGTCCGTCGGTGATGATGCCCGCCTGGGCGCCGGTGAGGGAGATGGCCTTGCCGCCGAGGGAATTGATGGCCATGGCGGCCAGCGCGATGGTGGTCTGTTCGCCGGTGGCGAGCAGCACATCCATCTCGCGTTCGGTGGGACGCGGGGAAACCTGTTTGGCCAGCTTGATCAGGCTGTCGGTGACGCCGGACATCGCGGAAACGACCACGACCACGGACTTGCCGGACTGCTGGGTTTCGTAGGCGCGCCGGGCGACATTGAGGATGCGCTCGGGAGACCCGACGGAGGTGCCTCCGTATTTTTGGACGACAAGATAACTCATGGGATCAGGAATTCTCGAGAACCTCCCGCACGGCGTTGAGCTCGGCATCCGCATCAATCGGACGGTAATCCCCGGTGGTCATGGCCGTGTCGGGATCCTTGAGTCCATGGCCGGTCACGGTGAGGACCACGCGGCGGACGTTCAGTTTTCCGAGTTTGAAGAGTCCGGCCACCGAGGCGGCGCTGGCGGGTTCGACAAAGATGCCTTCGTGGGAGGCGAGCCAGCGCTGGGCGGCGAGAATTTCCTCGTCGGTCACGCTGTCAATGGCGCCGCCGCTTTCGTCCAGGGCCTGACGGGCGCCCTGCCAGCTCGCCGGATTGCCGATGCGGATGGCGGTGGCCACGGTGTTGGGCTGTTCCACGACGCGGTTGAGAACGAGGGGGGCGGATCCCGCCGCCTGGAATCCCATCATGCGCGGACGCACCCCGGCCTTGCCGAGGGCGAAAAATTCGCAATACCCCTTCCAGTAGGCCGTAATGTTGCCGGCATTGCCGACGGGCAGGATGTGCATGTCGGGCGCCTCGCCGAGTTCCTCGATGATCTCGAACGACGCGGTCTTCTGGCCCTCGATGCGGTCGGGATTGATGGAATTGACGATGGCAAAATCCTTGAGTCCGCCCAGTTCGCGGACCAGCCGCAGGGCGTCGTCGAAGTTGCCCCGGATGGCGATGACCTTGGCGCCATACAGGTAGGCCTGGACGAGTTTGCCGGTGGCGATTTTTCCGGCGGGCAGGAGCACCGCACACTGGACGCCGGCGCGGGCGGCGTAAGCCGCGGCCGAGGCGGAGGTGTTGCCGGTGGAGGCGCAAATGACGGTGCGCGCCCCCTGCTCGACCGCCTTCGAAATGGCCATGGTCATGCCCCGGTCCTTGAACGACCCGGTGGGGTTCAGACCCTCGTATTTGATGAACACATCCGCGTGGGCACGTTCGCTGAGGCGGGGCGAATGGATCAACGGCGTGGATCCCTCGCTGAGGGAAATGACGGGGGTATCCTCCGTGACCGGAAGATACTGGCGGTAGCGGTGAATGACACCGCGATCATGAAGAGGGCCGGACATCAGGAGAAGGATTCGACGTGGAGGAGAATGGGACTGGCTTTGACGCAGCTGAGGGCGGCAAGGCGTTCCAGGGCCTTGTTCATGGCCTCGAAGGCGGCGTCGTGGATCATCAAAACAAGCGGCACGGCGTTTTCCTCCTGTCCCTCGGGCTGGATGACGGACAGGATGCCGATGCCCGCCTCGCCCAGCGCACCCGCAATCTGCGCCAGCACGCCGGGACGATCCTCGACGGAGAGGCGCAGGTAGTATTTGGACACCGAGGCGCCCACCGGGAGGCATTTGCCGTAGAGATCGTGCGCGGTGAATCCGACGCAGGCCCGCGGACTCTGCAGCGCGACGGCCGCCTCCGCGAGGTCGGCCAGCACCGAGCTGGCGGTGGGATCCTGTCCGGCGCCGCGACCGTAAAAGAGCGATTCGCCCACCACATCGCCGCGCACCAGGATGGCATTGAAGGCCCCGTTGACCGACGCCAGCACGTGCGTTTTGGGAATAAGCGTGGGGCATACGCGCACCTCGATCTGATTGTCCGGTCCGGCCTTGATCGTGGCGATGAGTTTGATGCGGTAGCCGAGTTCGTCGGCAAAACGGATGTCGGCCGCGGTGACCTTGTCGATGCCCGAAACGGAGATCTTCGCCGGGTCCAGCCAGAACCCGTAGGCCAGCGAAGCGAGGATGATCGCCTTGTGCGCGGCGTCCCAGCCATTGATGTCGAGGGTGGGATCCGCCTCGGCATAGCCCAACTGCTGGGCCTCCGCGAGCGCCGCGGCAAAATCCATGCCCGTATCGGTCATGCGGGACAGGATGTAATTGCTGGTGCCGTTCAGGATGCCGTGGATGCTCTCAAAGCGGTTTCCGATGAAGGCCTCCCGGACGACCTTGATGATGGGGATGCCGCCCGCCACGGCCGCCTCGTAAAAAACCGGAACGCGGTGTTCGCGGGCCAGGTGGAAAATCTCCTGTCCATGCTCCGCCAGCAGGGCCTTGTTGCCGGTGACGACGATCTTCCCGGCCTGGATGGCCTTTTTCACGAAGGCCAGGGGCGTCTCGATGCCTCCCATCAGTTCCACCACGACGCGGATGTTTTCGTCGTTGATCAGATCGCCGAGATTCTGCGTGAAAAGCTCCGCCGGCGCCTCCACGGAGCGCACCTTGCGGGCATCGCGCACGGCGATGCGCCGCACGTCAAAACGTGCACCGAGACGCTGACCGAGCAGGTCGCCATTTCGGGCGAGATTTTTGTAAACCCCTGCGCCGACCGTGCCAAAACCTGCCAGACCTATGCCGATGGATCGAGACATGTGGAGCCCTGTAGTATCCGCAGCCGCCGGCAAATTCCAAAGAAAAAACGCGCGGAAATGGGGGCTCCCGGAGTGAAAAACTGCGGAAGGACGGTGCCGGGGCCCTTTACGGTCGCTGTTGTTGCAGGAACTCGGTGGGGGCGTAGTCGTCGGTGAGCACCACGGCCTCCGTGGCGGCGGGGCCGAGGTGGTTCTTGAGGGCCTGTTCGAGATGTTCGCGCAGGGAGCCCGCAAAGCGGGACAGGTCGGCCGCCCGCAGATCCCCTGGCGCTCCTTCGCAGGCCAGAGCCACGACATTTCCCGTCCCCGGCACGTCAAACATCTCCACCTGCGGGAACACGGCGCGCAGCGTGGCCTGATCGCTGGCGAAAAGCCGGCTTCCCCGGTGCAGATTCAAAACCACGGCGCCGCCCGGCGCGAGGCGCGACCTCAGCAGTTCGTAAAATTCCCGCGTCTTCAAATGGGGCGGCACGCTGCCTCCGGTGTACGCATCGACGAGAATCCAGTCCCAGGGGGCGTCGTTCCGGCGAACAAAGGTTCGGGCGTCCTCAATGACCACCACGTCCCGGTCATCCGGGCGGTATCCCATGAACTCCACCGCCATGTCGCGCACGGTGGCGTCGATTTCCGCCGTCTGGAGAAACACCTCCGGCATCACCCGGCGAAGGTAGCGATTCAGCGCCCCGCCGCCCAAACCGAGCTGCAAAACCCGCCGGGGTGCCGGCTGCACCAGGGCTCCGACCAGCATGGTCCGGGTGTAGGGAATCACCAGCCGTTCCGGATCGGTCAGGTCCACCGCCGTCTGCCGGGGCACCTTCCGGCCGCGGCGAAAACGCAGTTCCACAATGTTGCCGTCCCGCTCGATGAGGATCTGATTGTAAAGCGATTCGCGCTCCACCCGGAACCGGGCGGGGCCATCCGGGGACGCGCCGGGAGTGCGATCCCCGCAGCCCGCGAGTCCGCCGACCAGCAGAAGAAGAATCAGCGCACGCATCGCATGACCCATACGGAAGACGCGGCCACGGCGGCCGTCCAGATCCAGAGAAGCGCGCTGACGGGAAGGTTCGGAATCAAAACGAAGGCCGTGAGCATGATCCCGGCGATGTTTCCGAGGGTGCTCACGCAATAAATCAGGCCGGAGGCAAATCCGGCGGCATGTCCCCGGTCGTGCGCGGCCTGCACCAACACCGGCGTGAAGGCCGCAAGGGCGGCCACCGGGGGAAGGAAAAGCAGCCCGCACGCCAGACTGAGCGCGACCATCAGCGGGGCGGAGCGTTCATCCAGCCAGTCGAGAAACGCGGAGGCCGACAGCGCGTTGACGGCAAAGCCCGTCACCGCCACCACCCCCACCCCGATCACACCGCGTCTCCGAGGTCCGTCCGGAAACCGCACCAGCCAGCCACCGCAGATCGAGCCGAGGCTGAAAGCCACCAGAAAGGCCGAAATGAGAAACGCCCAGACGATGATCGACGATCCGAACCACGGGCTCAGCAGCCGCGAGCCGAGCAACTGAAACCCCATGCTGAAAATTCCCAGGATAAAGGAAAGCGCGTAGGGCATGACGCGTCAGGATTCGTCGCGCAGCACGTAATCCAGCCTCCGCGCTTGCAGCCAGCGGACGCCCAGCATGTCGAGCGTCGCGCGCACCGCGCGGTTGCCCAGGCCGTATTTGCTGGACCCGAAGCGGCGGGGACGGTGATGGACCGGAATTTCCGCGACACGGAAGCCGGCGCTTTTGATCAGGGCCGGGATGAAACGGTGCACGCCCTTGAAAGGCACCAGCGCGGACACACATTCGCGGCGCATCGCCTTCAGCGTACACCCCGTATCGCGCACGCCGTCGCCCACAAAGCGGCTGCGCACGAAGTTGGCCACCCGGCTGGTGATTTTTTTCATCGGACTGTCCTGCCGTTTGGCCCGGAAACCGCACACCAGATCGGCCCCGCCGGCCAGGGCGTCGAGCAGGCGCGGAATGTCGGCGGGGTCGTTCTGCAGGTCGCCGTCCAACAACACAATCACCGGCGCCGTGGCCGCCCGCATGCCGGCCAGCATGGCGGCGCTTTGTCCGGCATTTTGCGCAAAACGCAACAGACGCACGCCGGGGCCCCGTTCCACGGCCTCCGCGGTGGCGTCCGTCGAACCGTCATCGACCAGGATGAGTTCGTAATGGCGCCCCGCCAGGGCGGTCCGGATCTCCGCCTGCAGCACGGGCACGTTCTGCGCCTCGTTGTAGAGCGGAATCACAACCGAAAAATCCGGCGCACTCACAGCGGAAGGGTCTGGTAGTTGAGGCAGAAATACAAATAAAGCGGTTCGCCGCGGCCCGGCGGACGGATTTCCTGAAGAAGTTTCACCGCCTCGAAGGCCCCCTGGATGGCCTGCGGCAGGTTTTCCGGGGATTCCCGCGTGAGATAGAGCGCGCTGCGGCCCACAAAGAGATTTTCGCCCTTTTGTTCGGTGAAATATTCATCCACGACCCGGTTCGACTCGATGAAATCGTCATAGCTCGGCCAGAGTCCAAACTGGCTCGAAATGCCCTGCGACTCCCGCTCGTAAACCGTCGGATGACCCTCGGGCGGCACCAGGTCGTTCCGCAGATACCATCCCATCACCGAGGCCAGCGGGGCGTCGCCGGCGATGAGAAAGACTCCCTCGTGACCCGCTTCGGAGTGTTCGGAGAACGCCTCCTTCAGCTCCGTCGCCGCCTCGCTCCAACCGCGGCCGTCCTCATGCGCGCGGTAGACCGACCATCCGGAAAAAATCACCGCCAAACCGATCGCCGCCATCCACAGCGTCCGCACCCAGGGCCGGTTTTCCATCCACACGAAAACCGCGTAGATCAGGAGCGGCGCAGCCAGCAGGAGGAAAAACCGCGGATGGCCGTCGCGCCACGCGGAATAAACGGTCAGGACCACCAGCGGCAGCGTCCCCAGCGCCACAAAGCGCGCCCGAAGATGCACCCGGGACTGCCGCAACGCCACAATCCACGCCAGCAAAAACAGCACCGGCACGAGAGGCGAAAACTGCCCGACCAGACGGACCAGCGCCGCCCCCAGCCCGGCCAGACTGAATTCCCACAGCGAGCGGAACGTCCCCGAAAAAAACGGCACCCATTCGTAGGCCGCATTCCACGCGAGGGCCGGTCCGAGGGCCGCGAAAGGCACGAGGAATACCAACACCAATCCCAGATAATTCCGGCCGCGGTGATGTTTCCTGCTGCACAGGGTGTGCAGGGCCACGCCGGGCAGAGTCCAGAGCGCCAGGTAGGAAAACTGCGCCGCCAGCGCGAAGGCGGCCGCACCGCCCAGCCAGGACCCCGGGGCACCGCGTTCGGCTTGCAGCGCGCGCCAGACGCCCCACAGTCCCAGCAACACAAAGGTCAGCGCGGGCAGTTCGGGTCCGACACGCACCGCATCGGCATTGAAGAGGGGCAGGGCATTCAGTGCCAGGGCCGCCCTGGCCGCCCGGCGTTCATTGTCGAGCGCGCGGACCAGCAGGTAACAGGCCAGGGACGCCAGCAAGGCCCAGAGGGGCGCCCACCAGCGCCAGACCCAATCCGGTGCGCCGCCGATCTCCCCCACCGCCGCGAGGATTGCCGTGCCGGGCGGACCGTCGAAATACGCCGGGGCGGGATGCCGGGCGCACATCGCGTAATAGGCCTCCGTGGGCGAGATTTCCTCGAAGGACACCCAGGCCGCCCGGAGGACGGTGAGCGCCAGAATGATCAGGACAAAGGTTTTGCCGTTCATGACGTGAACAAGCTGGGATGGCGGTCATGCAGGCGCGGCAGCCACTGCGCGCCCGCCGTCCGCCAGAGAAGTTCCAGAAGCGCGCAGACCAACAGCGCGATGCCCGTGCCGAGAAAGGCCGAAATCAGGACGTCCGACGGCCAGTGCGAACCGACGTACACCCGGCTCAACGCCACAAGAAGGGCCGGTCCATAAACCAGCCAGCCCCGGCGGAAAAACAGCGTCGCCACCAGGGCCAGGGCAAAGGTGTTTGAGGTATGGCCCGACGGAAACGACCGGCCGTTCGGCGCCAGGATGCGCGCCTCGGAATAACTCACGCGCAGCGGTCGGCCGAGGGCGAGGAAACGCGGCCGGACATGCGCGAGATCGACGGAACGCACCCCTTCGAGCACGTCGTTGGGACGCGGACGTCCCACCGCCTTCTTGAGCGAAGCCACCACGAGGCCGTCATTGATTCCCACGGCCAGTCCCACCGCCACCAGAAAGGCGCGAAAGCGAAATCCGCCCCGGATCGCGCCGATGACGGCGCCGACCAGAAGCAACGGCCACCAAAAGTCAAAACTCGACATCACCGCCATCAGCCAATCCAGCGCCGGATGGGCGGCGGAGTGGTTGATCAGGAAAAGAAGCTGTTGATCCATGCGTGGCGGCGGTAGCGTGCGGCATGATTTTCCGATCTCCGCGATTTCGCAAGCCGCTTACGCTCCTCGGACTGGTTCTTTTTGCCTCCGTCTGCCGGGCCGATCCCGATGCCGAAGCCATCCTCTCCGCCGCGCGGGTCAATCCCCTCGGATCCCAGATCGCCCTGAAGGCCCAGTTGCGCACCGGTTCGACCAGCACGCCGTTCCGCATCGTGGTCGACGGGGCCGTGCGGTATCAGTTCGAAAAGCCGGACCAGGAGCTCATTCTGGAACTTAACGAGGACGGCTCGGTGCTATCCGAACGCACGGGAGGCCGGACCGCCCCGGTCAAACCCGCCCGCTTCGACAGTTCCGTCCGCGGCACGGGCGTCACCTACGAGGACCTCGCCCTGCGTTTTCTGTATTGGAAACATCCCCGGATCCTCGCCGAGGAAACCGTCCGCGGACGCAAGGCGTGGAAGATCGAGGTGCAATCGGGCCGGGATTCCTCGCAATACGGCGTCGCCCGGCTCTGGGTCGACAAGGAAAGCGGCGCCCTCCTGCGCATCGAGGGCTACAACCGCGACGGCCGGCTGCTCCGCCGGTTCGAGGTCGTCTCCGCCCAGAAACTCGACGGCCAGTGGATGCTGAAACAGATGCGGGTGGAAATGCTCGATCCGGCAACCAAAAAGGTCATCAACCGCACCTATCTGGAGGTGCTGGGCAGGGAGGACGTCTGACGGACGCGTTCCCGGGAGGCCGCACCGCGCCGCCGCAGACCGGTCCGCCCGCAAACCGATTTCTCAATAAAACCTCTGCGGTGCCATGATATCCTGGCGGGTCGTGAGACGGTCCACAAACCGCTGCCAGCTTTCCTGCCCGGCCAGAATCTCAATTTCCACCCGCAGATAATAGAGGGGCACCTCGGGATCGAGGATGCGGGGGATGCGCACGGCGTCCTTTTCCGTCGTGATGATCGCGGGAATGTCCCGCTTGGCGCACCGGCGGATGAAGTTTTCGATTTCCCTCACCGAATACCGGTGGTGGTCGGTGTAGGTTTTGGAAAGGGCCACCTCCGCACCGAGACGACGGAGTCCGCTTTCAAAACTCTCCGGCGCCGCAATGCCGCAGATCGAGCCCACCTGGAGGCCCTGGAGAAATTCCAGCGGCTGGATTTCCCCGGTGACGAGGTTGCGCAAATGCAGCGGCCGGTGGGAACACTCGATGATGTCGGCCGTGCGGTTGTATTTCCGGATGCGCGCGATGAGGGCGCTGTTGTCCTCGCCGGCCGAGCATTTGGTGATGAAGAGGTGGGTGGCGCGGCGCAGGTTGGCCGGCGGTTCGCGCAGGGTGCCGCGCGGGAGCAGGTATTCGTTGCCGAAGGGGGCATGGCGGTCGATGAGCGCAATCTCGATCCCGTGTTTCATGCGCACGTATTGGTAGCCGTCGTCCAGGAGGATGGTGTCGGCGCCAAAATGCTCCACCGCGTAATGGCCCGCCATCACGCGGTCACGGTCCACGAGGACCACCACCCCGCGCAGGTTGTTGGCCAGCATGAACGGTTCGTCGCCGGCGATGCGGGAATCGAGCAGGAGGGCGTTTCCGTCGGACACAATACGGGGGGCAAAGACGGCCTTCTTTTTGAAGATGCGGTCCCAGAGCCGAAGGAGGAACGGACGGGGCACGCTCTTGTAGCCGCGGCTGAGGATGGCGACCTTGCGGCCGCCGGCCTGGAGCGCTTTGGCGAGCATTTCCACGACCGGCGTCTTGCCCGTACCGCCCACGGTGAGGTTGCCGACGCTGATGACCAGGCACCCCAGGGTGCGCGGACGAAAGATGCGATGGCGGTAGAGCGCGAGACGGGCCTGAACGATCAGACGGTAGATCTGCGACAGGCCGAACAGGATCCAGCGCAGGACATCCGCGCGGCGGCCGTACCGCCGCTCGAGGATGACGTCGATGGCAAACGTCTCAAGACCTTCCAGCCAACGCCGCATGATCAGTCGCGGACGATGCGCACGCCGTGGTTGTCCGCCTGGGTGACGACCACCCTCGCCCCGGGGTTCCCGCTCGCGGCGAGCATGGCCCTGGCGATCCTTTTGATTTTGCCCAGGGACACGCAGGCGATGGTCGATCCGGATCCGCTCAGCCAGCCGCCGAGGGCTCCGTTTTCTTCGGCCGCCACAATCACCCGGGAAAGGAAGGGAACAAGCGGCTCGCGGAACGGCTGGTGGATGCCGTCCACAAAACACCCGCGGAGTTTTTCGTAATCCCCGCTCGCAAACGCCCCCGCGATGGCGCAGGCGTTGGCGGCGGAATACACGGCATTGCGGAAGGGCAGTTCCGCCGGAAGCACCTTGCGCGCCTCCGGGGTAGACACCTCAAAGTCCGGAATGAGCAGGGCAAAGTGCAGCGATTTTTTGACCCGATAGCGCTGCAACGAACCCGGCCGGGCGATGGTGAACCCTCCGAAGGAGGCCGGGGCGGCGTTGTCGGGGTGACCTTCCAGTTCGGTACAGAGCTCAAAAAGCCGCTCCCGGCTGAGCACGCCGCCGGTCAGTTCGTTGAGCCCGTGCAGCAAACCCAGCCGCACGGTGACACTGCTTCCCATGCCCCGGGACCGCGGCACCTCGCCCTCCACCTTCCATTGAAACTCGAAGGGCTTTTTTCCGGAACGCTGGAAAAACAACTCCGCCGCCTGCGCGACAAACGGATCGTCGGGACCGCCCGGCTTTCTGGTCACGGTCACCACATTGTAAATCTGCAGGGCAATGCCCAGGCAATCAAACCCCGGACCGATGTTGGCCGTCGTGGCCGGAACCTTTACGCGAACGCTATCCATGGCGCCTATCTACTACCGGGAGCCGGCCACCGGGAAAAGGCCGTTGTTGACTCCTCGTTTCCGGCGGAGATGATTCCACGCCCGTGCATTTCATCCTTCGGCTGGTTTTTCTTCTGCTTGCGGCGCTTCTTCCGGCGGCCGCCCAAGACGTGCTGCGTGTGGGCCTTTTTCCCAACGTGACCCACGCCCAGGCCCTCGTCGCCGCCAACATGACCCGGGAGGGACGCGGATGGTTCGAACCGCGTGTGGGCGTTTCGAAAATCGAGTGGTTCGTTTACAACGCCGGCCCGTCGGCCATGGAGGGATTGTTCACCAAGGCGATCGACTTCACCTATGTGGGTCCGAGTCCGGCGGTGAACGCCTACGCCCGCGCCAATGGCAAGGTCGTGCGGGTGATTGCCGGCGCCATGTACGGCGGCAGCGCGCTGGTGGTGAGCGGCACGCAAATCCAGACGGCCGCCGACCTGCGCGGCAAGGTCATCGCCACGCCCCAGCTCGGCAACACCCAGGACGTGGAATGCCGCGCCTGGCTGATTGAACACGGCATCAAGGTCACCCTCGTCGGCGGCGACGCCCGGGTCATTCCCACCGCCAACCCCGACATCCTTTCCCTCTTCATCCAGAAAAAGCTGAACGCGGCCTGGACCGTCGAGCCCTGGGTCACCCGGCTCCTCACGGAAGGCGGCGGGCGCATTTTGTTTGAGGACAAAAATTCCCTCACCACCATCCTCACCGTCCGGCAGGACCTGCTCGAAAACCGCCGCGAACTGGTGGACAAATTCGCCGCCGCCCACCGCGAGCTCACCCGGTGGATGCTCGACCATCCGGAGGAGGCGCAACGGCGGATCCAAAACGAACTGACCGCCATCTCGCGGAAGGAAATTCCCCTTTCCCTCATCGGGGAAGCCTGGACCCGGCTCCGCCCCAGCGACGAAATCAGCGTGGCCCCCTTTGAAAAATTTCTCGACCAGGCGCGTCTGGTCGGCTTTCTCCGAGCGCAGGTCAATTTGTCCAAACTGGTCGTAACTCCACCCTGAGACCCGACCGGTCCGCCGCCCGCCGGCACAAATCCGGCCGCCAACCATCCCAATTGTCGAAACTCAACCATGAGCCTCGAGCAAGAACTCATCAACGTCGCCCCCGAGAGCATCGAGGTCACCTCGGTCAGCAAAAGCTTTGTCGGCGCGCGCGGCCGAACCCTGGCCCTCGACAACGTCAGCCTGAGCGTGGCCGAAGGGGAATTTGTCTGCCTGGTCGGTCCGAGCGGCTGCGGCAAATCGACCCTGCTCAACATCATTGCCGGACTGGAAAAACCCGACACCGGAACCGTCCTGGCCAGCGGCAAGCCCATCGTGGAACCCGGCCGCGACCGCATGGTGATGTTTCAGGAACACGCCCTGTTCCCATGGCTCGACGTGATCGGCAACGTGCTTTTCGGCCTCAAGCTGAAGCCCGGACTTTCCAACGCCGAACGCCTTGAGGTGGCCAAATATTACCTCGACCTCGTCGGACTCTCCAAATTCCAGCACGCCAACATCCACGAACTTTCCGGCGGCATGAAACAGCGCGTCGCCCTGGCCCGCGCATTGGCGCCCAATCCGCGCGTACTGCTCATGGACGAACCCTTCGCCGCGCTGGACGCCCTCACCCGCGAGCAGCTTTACGGCGACATCCAGCGCATCTGGGAGGCGCGCCGCAAGACGATCATCTTCGTGACGCACAACGTGCGCGAAGCGGCCTGCCTCGGCGACCGGGTCATTCTTTTTTCGCCCAATCCCGGCCGCATCCGCAATGAATTCAAGATCGAGCTCGACCGCCCCCGGGACATCAACAGCGTGAACCTCGCCAACTACTCGTCCCAGATCACCGCCGCACTGAAGGGATTCATCAACCGGGAGGCCGCGGAATGAAACACATCCTGACTTCGCTCGCCTTTTTCGTCCTCCTGATCGTCGCCTGGGATCTGTTCACACGTTTTGCCGACGTTTCCCCGGTGATGTTCCCCTCGCCGCTCAACGTGGGCCAGTATCTCTGGCAGTCGGTGCAGGACGGCTCCCTGTTTTCCACGACCTTCGTCACGATGAAGCGGCTGCTGATCGGATACGCCATCGGCCTGGCGTTCGGAGTGCCCCTCGGTCTCTTCAGCGCACGCTTTCCCGTCGTGCATGACACCGTCGGCCAGCTGGCCCTCGGACTGCAAACCCTGCCCAGCGTCTGCTGGGTTCCCCTCGCCCTTGGCTGGTTCGGGCAGACGGAACTCGCCATGTTGTTCGTGGTGGTCATGGGCACACTGTGGTCGGTGGTCATCGCCACGGAAAACGGCGTCAAAACCATGCCGCCCATCTATCTTCGTGCCGCGCGCACGATGGGATCCACCGGCTTGCACAGCTGGCTGAAGGTCATTCTGCCCGCCTCCCTGCCCTACCTGGTCGGCGGCATGAAACAGGGCTGGGCCTTTGCCTGGCGCTCGCTGATGGCCGCGGAAATCTTCGTGACAATCCTGACCGGCTTCGGGCTCGGCCAATTGCTCCATTATGGACGCGAACTGCTCGCCATGGACCAGGTGGTGGCCGTCATGCTGGTCATCATGGCCATCGGCCTGCTCGCCGACCGCATCCTCTTCTCTCCGTGGGAAAACTTCCTCCACCGCCGCTGGGGAACGGGGGCGTTGAGGTAGACGGTGTTTGGCAGTTCCCGGTGCAGACGGCAATCAGTGGCTTCCCTTGTCAGGGGATTACCGAATTCTCACCCCGATATTTCGTCGCAAGTCACTGATTATCAAGGTGGAGCCGAAGACGGGATTTGAACCCGTGACCTATCGATTACGAATCGATTGCACTACCGCTGTGCTACTTCGGCGCAGAAGGGGCGAATAAGAAATCCCAAAACGGGAAAAATCTCAATGAGATTTTTTCAGCGGCCGGCGGCGCCTTTCACCATCTTTTCGAACGCGTCGGTAGCCGCCTTCACAACCGGTTCGGGACCGGTCATCTTCACATAAACGTCCCCCTGCGGGCTCTCCAGGATGGCCCCCCGCAGGGCATAACCTTCCTTCGGTGTGGTCGGACCTCCCGGCATGCCGCTCAGGAAGGTTCCGGTGGCCTCGACGAAGGTCACATTGGTGGCGCCCACTTTTTCGGTCCGGGAATCGGCCACCGGATTCTGAAACTGGGCCACCCAGCGGTCGACGTTCTGTTTGACTCCCCCGCCCTGGCCGGGTCCGAAATGGAAAAAGTTCACCTCCCCGCCCTCTCCTCCGTCGGAAGCCGGCACGGCCAGTTGCGCCTTGCGCATCGGCGACGAGGGCACGACCCAGGTCCATCCCTCGGGACGTTCAAAGGTGAAGGCCCCCACGGAAAACTCCACGGGATCCGCACCATTAACCAGACCGGCCAGCAAAAGAAAAAACGAAAGGAACGTCGGGGAACGATGCATGGGGAAAACTGTGAACGGGGAATGGCGATCGTTCAAGCCTGCGAGGCAACGCCTCAACGCCTCAACGCCTCAATCCGAATTCCCAATGACCCCGACCCCATCCCCTACAACAACCCGAGGGCGGCGAGCCAGGAGCGGGCGATCAGCGTGTGTCCTGCGGACCCGGGGTGGACGCCGTCGGTGGTCCAAGGGATGTCGGGGCGCTTTTCGCGGGCCTGGTTGAAGGCTCCGTGGAGAGGGACCAAGGCGCGGACGGAAAACTTTTCGGCCAGTTCCCGGACCACCTGCACATAGGGCTGGAGGGCGGCGTGGCCTTCCTCCGGAGCGGGAGGCCAGATGACGCTGGGCTCGCAGAGCACCACGAGGGCCTTGGGATGTTGTTCCCGCAGCCTCTGGAGGAGCGATTGGTAGACGGAACGGAAGGTGGCGAGATCGGTGCCCCGGCGGTCGGAACGGAGTCCGTGCCAGACGTCGTTGATGCCGATCTTGACGGACACCAGAGCCGGCTGGAGCTGAAGGACGTCGGCATCCCAGCGGTCGGACAGATCGGTGACCTTGTTGCCGGAGATGCCGCGATTGAGGATTTCGGGCGCGGAGGCCGGATGGGAGGCCAGCAACCAATCCCGGATAAAACGCACGTAGCCGTTTCCAAGTCCGTCGGGACATTGGAAACGGCCGGCATCGGTGATGCTATCCCCGATGAAGACCCATCGGGAATCGCGCGTAAGGGGCAGCGCCATGAAGGACGCGCGCTCCTTAACGTTTGGAGAACTGGAAGCGCTTGCGGGCGCCGGGCTGACCGGACTTCTTGCGCTCCTTCATGCGAGGATCGCGGGTCAGCAGGCCTTCCTCACGCAGCGGATTGCGGAGGGTTTCGTCGTTGGCGACGAGGGCGCGGCTGATGGCCAGACGCAGGGCACCGGCCTGGCCGGAAATGCCTCCGCCGGAGGTCTTGGCCTCGAGGTCGAAACCATGGACGGCATTGGCGATCTCGAGCGGACGCAGGATGATGTTCTGCATCGAGAGGCTCGGGAAGTAATCGGTGAAATCCTTGCCGTTGACCTTGAAGTTTCCGCTGCCTTTGCGCATGCGGATCTGGGCGACGGCGGTTTTGCGGCGACCGGTGGCGATGATGTCGGACATGAGAGCGATCAGGCGTTTTTGGGATTCTGGGCGGCGTGAGGATGCTCGGCGCCGCGATAGACCTTGAGTTTGCGATAGATGGCGCTGCCGAGACGGTTGTGCGGGATCATGCCGCGGACCGCCCGCTCGATGAGGAGCTCGGGATGACGCTCGCGGCGGGCCGCGAAGGTCTCGGACTTGTGTCCACCCACATAACCGGAGAAGCTCATGTAGGTTTTCTGGGTCTCCTTTTTGCCACCCACGCGGACCTTGTCGGCGTTGATGACGATCACGAAATCACCGGTGTCCACGTGCGGAGTGAAAATGGTCTTGCCCTTGCCGCGCAGGAGATTCGCGGCCTTGACGGCAACGTGGCCAAGATGTTGATCGGCGGCGTCGATCACCCACCATTGACGCTTCACGTCAGAAGCTTTTGCAGAGAATGTCTTCATTAGAGTCTTACGGAGAATCGAAAATCATCTCGAATCGCGTCTTTTTGTCAAACGAAATCCCGATACCTTGTGAATAAATGGGGGGATGTCAGAGGGGCCACCCCCGGTTTTCTCCGTACCGGCCGGTTCCGCCGGGCGGCTTCAGGCCGAAGGAACGCTCCGGGCACTCCCATGGCCCCCTGGTCCCAGCAATCCCAGCCCCGGACCGGGTGGTCATTCTCAAAAAGGAGGCAGGTCATGCGATGCATGTGGCCTTCGCGTGCGTGGGGGGCGGCGCGCCCAACGGCCGCCGCTGTGTGCCGGAGGCCTGCCAATGGACCCAAGCGTCCCGCTCGTCGCCCACAGAGTGGAGGATTTCCAGTTCCAGATCGGAAAAGACGGTGAGCAATTGATTGCGAAACTGCGCGAATTGTTCCGACCGTCGATCTTCAGTCCGCCCTCGGCGGTTCCCGAGGCCGGGGGACTCATATCTATTCAAAAATTCAAAAATGGCCTCCCGGGACTTCTTCTGCCAGGCGCGCCAAAACCATTGCGTCGCCAGTTGCTTTGCCCGGGGCGCGCCATTCCCTTTTTGCCACAAAAATCACGGGAAATGTCCGCAGGAATCGCCCCGAAGGGTTGACCTCCCGCAACCGGCCCTCTAGGCTTTCCAGCTTACCCAACAACAGTCCCCCGACCAGCCCATTGGCGGACTTAAATCAAACGGGCGCCCGAAAACGATCCAACATGGCAAAAGTCACCCTCAAAAACGTTTACAAAATCTACCCCGGCGACAAGGGACAGGACGTCACCGCCGTCAGCGATTTCAACCTGGAAATCGAGGACCGCGAGTTCGTTGTGTTCGTCGGCCCGTCGGGCTGTGGCAAGTCCACCACCCTGCGCATGATCGCCGGCCTCGAGGAAATCTCCAAGGGGCAGATCATCATCGGCGACCGGGTCGTCAACGACGTGCCCCCCAAGGACCGTGACATTGCCATGGTTTTCCAGAACTATGCGCTGTATCCGCACATGACCGTTTACGACAACATGGCGTTCGGTCTGAAGCTGCGGAAATACCCGAAGGCGGAAATCCACAAGCGCGTCATGGAGGCCGCCAACATCCTCGGCATCGAACAATATCTCGAGCGCAAACCCAAGGCGCTCTCCGGCGGTCAGCGTCAGCGCGTCGCCGTGGGCCGCGCCATCGTCCGTCAGCCGAAGGTCTTCCTTTTCGACGAACCCCTTTCCAACCTGGACGCCAAGATGCGCGTGCAGATGCGCACCGAAATCACCAAGCTGCACCAGCGTCTGCAGGCCACGATGATCTACGTCACGCACGACCAGATCGAGGCCATGACGATGGGCACGCGCATCGTGGTGATGAAGGACGGCGTGGTGCAGCAGGTCGACACCCCGCTGAAGATCTATGGCGAACCCGTGAACCTCTTCGTCGCCGGCTTCCTCGGCAGCCCGCCGATGAACTTCGTCAAGGGCACGCTGACGGGCAGGGAAGGTTCCATCATCTTCAAGGAAATGCAGGGCGGCGTGGTGGAGGTCAATCTGGGCGACCGCAAGGCCGCCGCACCCTACATCGGCAAGGAGGTCATCCTGGGTGTGCGTCCCGAGGACTGCGACATGCTGCCTCCGGGCAAGGCGCCTTCGGAAAATTCGTTCCAGGCGGTCGTCGACATCGTCGAACCGATGGGCGCGGAGACGTATTTCTACATTCAGACCGGCGAGCACACGATCATCAGCCGCAGCCACGCGACGGTGGATCAGCGCGAAGCCGGCCATCGTCTGCAATTCGAGATCAACGCCGCCAAGGCGCATCTCTTCGATCCGGTGACCACCCACCGCATCGTGTGACCGTTCCCGGGAGGGGCGCCCCAAAACGGGGCGTCCCCTTCCCCCCGGCGGGCCCCTGTTTCCCGCCACCCTTCCGCCCATGCTGAAAAAACTTCCGGCGGTTGCCGTTGCCTTGGCGCGCTCGCTCGCAACGAATCAACTTTCCCGCCGCCGGCTGCTTTTTCGGATGACCCTCGGAGCCTGCGCGGCGCTCTTTCTCGGCGCCACGCTTCTGTCCGGCTTTCTCGAACAGCACCGCTGGCTGTTTGTTTTTTACTGGCTGGGGGTGGCCTGGCTCACCTTCACCATCATTCTGGTTGCGATGCATGACGTTCTCGTCGTTCTGGCGGAGGGCCGCCGCGCCCGCCGCGAACTCGAACACCGCCTGCTGAACAAACAAAACCTTTCGACAAAATCGGACCCGTCCAACACCTCTCCGGACTCATCAGATTAAGAGGTTGGTTTTCCGCGTTTCCCGGGACCGTCACAAAAGTCCGCGACGATTGCCATGCGGGAATCCCGGACTTTTCGCCCTACGCACGCCCGGTCTTGGCGGCAGGCCGATGGGAATCGGCGCATCCGGCATGACCCGCCGCCCCAATATGGGGTGGCCGAAGTTCGGCCCCATTCGTCGTCCTCAGCCGAAAGGAACCCGAATCAAGCAACTCTTCCAAGATGTGTCGGCACCCAGGGTCTGCTTTGATCGCATTCAGTTGATCTGCGCCCCGTCAGCCCAATCGCTCAAGAAACTCTTCAAACCACTCTTCCTCACCTATGTGTGCGGCAAAGTGACTTTCCCACGTATGTCCCTCCCCTGCGGGTGACGTCGTTATCGAGGCATTCGTATGACAATCGGATCCACCGGTGGAAAGGAGACCATGCTCAAGACAGTAGCTGCGATATTCAGGGGTTGGCCTGACCCCGGAAAAGTGGACGATTGAAAACTGAAGTTCTGCTGGGCAAGAAGGAGGAGAACGAAATGAAGAAAAGTCGATACAGTGAAGAGGAGATAATCGGGATATTGCGGGAGGGGCAGAGCGG